>Ga0209098_1001168_pt1 | contig 25919 bp, 20 predicted proteins | sample AD_JPNHW1_MetaG_FD_184429 | JGI IMG/M metagenome (GOLD analysis project Ga0209098, IMG submission 184429) | Active sludge microbial communities of municipal wastewater-treating anaerobic digesters from Japan - AD_JPNHW1_MetaG (SPAdes) (version 2) | ecosystem: Engineered > Bioreactor > Anaerobic...
CTCGTTAGGCCGCTTTCTTTCGGAGCACAAACATGAGCTACGATGGACTTGAAATGCTGCGTGCCGCTCAAATCAGAAATAACATTCATCTGAGTCTTTTAATTGCTGAAACGAGTATATGGGCTCATCCCGAAGTCCACAGAATACTGGTTAAAGAAAACCAAACCGGATCATATTTCCCTATGATGCGCAGATACCGCGTAGGTAAGGGAGAACGCAAAGGCGGAGTAGTCGATGGTGTGCGCCTTGATGACAACAGCTATGCCAATCATGCAATAAAACAAGCAACTGGAATTAGCCGAGATTTCATCACCAACTTTGAGGCATGTCACATTTGGCCAGATAGCTGCTACGACGCTAGGTGCCATACTGTTATTGCGAATCTTGTTCTTCTCCCGCGTCCGCTTGCCGGTTTGTCCGATCATGATCCAGAAATCCAATTAGCATTGCAATATCGAGCTTTCGAATTATATGGTTGGTTTCCGCCAGAAGCACATGAGCCCAGGAAACCTGAATTTTACCCAACCAATTGGTCTGCTCCAATGCCGTTCACTGACAAGATCACTCGTTCTCTTGCTAACCGTCGAATATAGCAAAACAATGTAACTTCCCCGCGGCCTAACCAATCGTTCAACCCGGACCCAACAGCCACGATCTACTTCCAGGTTCTCTCCGTATGATTCCTACGCAGTCTTCCCCCTCGTCCCCTTCACCGGCTGTTGGTCCGGTTAACTCCTTTCGTTAGGCGCCACATGCCATCAGAGACTCACCACATACACATCAATTTAAATCTTGATTCACCTGTAGCCATTCTCCAGCGTGCGATACAAAGAATTATCTACCTCGTATCTGGCGCATTAGCATCAAGCACTGATACCGTGGATGACCCATTGTTGTTGCCAGAAGTGGGAATCCAGGCCAATTTTGATCCATCTTTGAAGTGGTCCCCAATTCAGGTACGAACCGAACTAAAAACATGGATATTACAGAATGGATTTCGTGACGCTGTAGAGTCACTGTCAGTATTTCTCGAAGAATCTCATAAAATTTCTTCCGCTTGGGCTCTCATAAAACGGCAAGAAAGTGGGGATCAACTCACCGGAGCAGACCTGTCCTCATTGCAAGAAAGCGACCCCAAAACATTCCATCGCTTAGGACTTCCAGATAAATTCGGCCACTTCCGCGACTCCCATGGAATCCTGGTCGATCCACAATTATTAAAAAACATACTCAGTGTAAACACCGCAAGAAACTGCCTTGTCCATCGCGGTGGCATCGTCGGCGAAAAGGACTCTATTAACAATATACTCGAAGTTACTTGGCGCAGGTTGAAATTAATTGCCATTGACTCTCTTGGCGAACACGAGCTTCAAATGGGTGTTGTTTATCCAGAAGGAGCCACTATAGCTTTAAAATTAGTCGAAGAATCTAAAATTTTTAACATCGGAGAAAGCATCATATTCACTGCACAAGAGTTTCAAAACATAGTGTGGTCGCTATTCATGTTCAGCAACGACTTCAAGGCCACGCTAATTGAATGGGGCAAAGCTAACGGATTTCCAATATCCACCCAACCCGGCGCCTGCCATGAAAGTCAACCGAACTGATTGTTTCTAGGCTGGTTGTGTTTTGGGGTTTATCGGAAGCATGTCCACTTGAACGCCCAGCTTGGCCAGCTCTTGCAGATGTCTCTGGACGGCTTTCTTCCGTTTCTCGTCGGTCAGCTCTTGGGGTTTCGGCTCCTCGTAGGGACAGTTCTGACCAAGCAGCTTATAAACCAGAACCAGGAGCTTCCGGGCGATGGCGATGAGCGCCTTCTTCTTGCTGCCGGTCTGGGCCGCCAGGTGCCGGTACTTCCCTCCCAGGTGACACACCTTCTTCTTCACCGCCGCACCCGCGCATTCCACTAATACACTGCACAGATAGGGATTCCCCTTCCGTGTTCCGGCCCGGTGCGTCTTCCCGCCGCTCTCCCGACAGCCGGGCGCCACCCCGCCCCAGGCCGACAGGTGCTTGGCCGTGGGCCAACAGGTCATGTCCACACCGATCTCCGCCAGGATGATGCAGGCCGACGTCAGGCTCACCCCGGGCAGCGTCTGCAGCAGGTCCAATTTCTCCCGGTAGGGCTCCAGGTGGGCCGCGATCTTCCGCTCGATCGCCTGGATGTCCTCTTCCACTGCTTCCAATCGCTGGAGGTGCGTCATGAGCAGATACCGTGGAATGTCCGCCAGGGGGGCTTCCAGCGCTGCGCTCAGCATCGGCACCTTCACCTTCACCGAGCGGTGCACCAGCTTCGGCAGTTCCTCCACCACGCTCCGCCCCTCCGCCAGCGCCTCCAGGATGGCCATCCCCGATGCCCCGAACACGTTGCTCAACACCGTCCCGAATGTGATCCCCTGCCGTGCCAGCAGCCGATGCACCTCGTTCCGGATCGCCGTCCGTGCCTGGAGCAACTGCCTCCGGTGCCGCGTCAGCTCCCGTGCGTCACGAAACTCCGGCGGCGGAACGAAGCTTCCCCGGATCAGGTCATGCCGCACAAGCATTGCGATCCACTTCGCGTCCTTGTGGTCGGTCTTATGCCCCCGGAGTCCCTTCATGTGCTGGGGGTTCCCCACCACCAGCGGAACCTTCCCCTCCAGCACACCATGCACCGGCATCCAGTACACGCCCGTAGCCTCCATGCCGGCCATCTGGCACCCGCTGGCCACGAGCCAGTCCCGAAGCTGCTTCAACGCCGCGAGCCCGGTCCCGAACGAGCGCTCCTCGTAGCGAGGGCCTCCATTGGGGCCACTACACACCAGGCACGCCACGATCACCGCTGCGTGCACGTCCAGCCCGCAGGCCACGCCGTGCACCACTTCCCTTGCATCCTCCATGGGACCCTCCTCAGAAATGGAGATGTCCTGTGCTCGGGGCATATGAAAAGGCGACACTGCCATTCGTGCAGACTCTTCCAAGTCGCGACACAAGCTGCTACCACTACCCGAGCGGGCCAGTCTAACCAACGGAGATGCGACTGCCATAGGTTGTGCGACCATTGATAGGACATCACCATGATCCTGCGTCGCCTGGCCCGCCCTCTCAACTCCGAGCGCCTCGCTTCACCGAGCCGCTCGTCAGACTTTCAGCCCAACTGCTGCGTGCGCAACGCGCGCCGTCAGTGCCTAACCAATCGTTCAACCCGGACCCAACAGCCACGATCTTCCAATCTCCCCCATGCACTCCGCTTTCTCGTCCCCTTCGCTCATCCCACCGGCTGTTGGTCCGGTTAACTCCTTTCGTTAGGCCGCACCATGCTGCTCAAACTAGAAACCCTTCAAACTCCGATGAAGCTCGTCTTTGAGTTGTCCGAGGAACTTAGGCATGATCCTCAACGTGTCAAGCTCACCCAAGCGTTAACTCAAAACAAAGATAAACCCCGGATGGGGCTCAAAGGAAATCATGGTTTGTTCGGGTCTCCTGAATGGTGGGCGAACATCCAAGATGAAAAGATGAAGGTTGAACGCGTATCTGGAACCATTACGAGAACATACTTTGCAGGCCAAGATTCTCATGGTAATGACAATAGCTTTGATCTAAAACTTGAAAACGGCACGATCCTTCAATCTGGTATTTACGTAAATCATAAACAAGACAGACACCTCTTTCGCAAAGGTGCTTTCGTCGCAATCGCCTATGCGCTTGACGAACTCAAACAGCAACCAGCCGCAAATGGTGACGTCAACTACTCAAGAATCGTTATCGAATTAGCTATTTCAACCTAACCATGTGGCACCTTTGTTGGCAGTCCACCTGGCCTAACCAATCGTTCAACCCGGACGCTGCCTCCACTGGCAACCTCCTCCTCCACTCGTTCAGATTTCTGATCTCCTCCCAGCGCGCCGCAGTCGGCACCGCCGGTTAACTCCAATCGTTAGGCGCCACCATGAAACAATCCATCGTCCATATCGCAATCGTTGTTCGGGATTATGACGAAGCTCTCGATTTCTATATCAATAAGTTGAATTTCACTCTAATTGAGGATACTTATCAGCCAGAGCAAGATAAGCGTTGGGTTGTCGTAGCCCCACCAGGCTCTTCTGGCACTACCCTCCTTTTGGCAAGGGCCTCGAAACCTGAACAAATCCCATTCATTGGGGATCAAGCGGGTGGGAGAGTTTTTCTTTTTCTTAATACTGATGATTTCTGGCGTGACTATAATTCCATGAGAGCCAAAGGTATTGAATTCGTTAGGGAACCCAAAGCTGCCGATTATGGCACAGTGGCTGTATTCAAGGATCTTTACGGAAATTTGTGGGATTTGCTTCAGCTTAACCCAGATCATCCCATTGCTAAGCGAGTTGCACAAGAATCTCAACTGGGCGCCTAACCATAATACCGTTCACTTAAGCCTTGACAGGCCAATGCGCCGCACCACTCCCATTTCAGAATCCTAGATCTCCTTTCTAATCATTTCAGCACTTAGATCTTCTATTTCCATTTCAGGCCCATCCATCACAGGACACTCATGAAAGAACTTAATGTGGTGCAAATATACATGAAGGTATTCGGCTGTTGCCTATTAGCTGTCTTCATTATTGCATTTATCACTGGTATTGCCTGCAACAACCCCCTGTTTGGATTTATTCTTCTACCCATCTTAATTGCAGACATTTTTGGATATAAGACCAGTATATTCAATTTAGATTCTGGTTTTTGGTTTGGCACCATCGTTTTACTGATTTTTGTATTTACAATTAACTTTTTTATTGTTTTATATATCAAAAATCATTCAAATTCTTCAAAGAGCTGAATCAACACTGACTGCCATTTCTATTACCAATGCTCTTACCAGCACTTTCCCACCATTTCGGCAAAGATTGCGGTACGGCCTAACTAGGCACTCGGGCTCCCCATGACCACCCCCATGAACACCTATCTTCGAATCTTTGGATCAGGCCCTTTGGGGGTCCTCCTGACGGCATGCCTTCTTTGTCTTGTCGTCTGGCTGCAAGGGCACTTCCCCTCCGGCACTCTTGGCCTTCCGGCGACCCTACGCTACCTGTTCCTCATCGTGGCCGGTGCAGGAAACCTGGCGGGAATTCTCTGGTCCTTCCGATCCCTGCCGGTTGCTCAACGTGGTCGCGGCCTATGCACGCAGGGCGCCTATCGCTGGGTGCGTCACCCTCTGTACGCCTCTTTCATCTCCGTGGGCGCCCCGGGACTTGCCATCTTCCTCAACCACTGGGTCGGCCTGCTTTGGGTTGTGCCGCTTCATTTCATGTGGCACTTGGTCATTTCGATCGAGGAACGGTCCATGGTCGCTCAGTTTGGCCAAGATTACTTGACCTACGCCAGTCATACGGGTCGTTTCATACCGCGTCTCTTCCGATTCCATGATCGTGCCTGACCGACCGCAGACCTGGGCGTTGCCTCTTCGAGCCGCTTCGCCCACGATCATCCTGGAGTTCTCGCCTCCTCTCCCCGAACCGCTTCGACCCCGCCGACCGATTCCAACCGCTGGGCCGTGACTGGATCCATTCACTCTTGCAAGGAGATCTACCACAGTGGACATTCCACGTATCTTCAACATCACCGAAAGCGCTCACCGCATCCATAATCCGTTCACGCCCGAAAAGCTCGCCACTCTCGGCGCGGCGCTGCGCCTGGAAGCGGGGGCTCGCGTGCTCGACCTCGGCAGCGGTTCGGGAGAGATGCTGTGCACCTGGGCACGCGATCACGGAATCGTGGGCACCGGCATCGACATGAGCCAGTTGTTCACCGAGCAGGCCCACCTCCGCGCTGAAGAACTCGGCGTCACCGGTCGAGTCAAGTTCATCCATGGCGATGCCACCGGCTACGTCTCGGACGACAAGGCTGATGTGGCCGCCTGTGTCGGCGCCACCTGGATCGGCGGAGGGGTCGCCGGCACCATCGAGCTTCTGGCGCGGAGCCTGCGCCCCGGAGGGATCATCCTCATCGGCGAGCCCTACTGGCGACAGTTGCCGCCGACGGAGGAGGCCGCCAAGGGGTGTCTTGCCCATTCGACCTCCGACTTCCTCCTGCTTCCAGGACTTCTCGCGTCTTTCGGGCCCCTCGGCTGGGACGTCGTTGAAATGGTCCTGGCCGACCAGGATGGCTGGGACAGATACGAGGCGGCCAAGTGGCTCACCATGCGCCGATGGCTCGAGGCGAATCCTGACGACGAGTTCGCGAAAGAGGTTCGAGCCAGACTGACCTCGGAGCCCGAGCGCTACGCAGCCTACACGCGCGAGTACCTGGGCTGGGGGGTATTCGCGCTGATGCGGCGATGAGCCCAGCCTCCCGCTCCACCCGGACCGGGGTGCCTCGATTGCCGAAAGTCCGACACTGCGACTCCCCAAGCATCGCCCACTCGTTTCCTCCTTTCCAGGCACCCTGTTTTCACGTGCTTGTCCATGTTCTTGCGACAGGCTGCCACTTGCCCTTCACCCATCCTGTCGAGCCGCCCATGAAAGTCATCGCTCTTGAAATCGAAAGGCCCGATGCCGCCAGCGAGGATTTCCAGCCCCACCTCGAGGCCGAGGCTCGGCACGTCTGGAACCTCCAGCAGCAAGGGGTGGTCCGCGAAGCCCACTTCCGTGCAGACCAGCATACGGCTGTCCTGGTCCTCGAGTGCGACAGCCTGGCGCAGGCCAGGGAGTTGACCGATGCATTTCCCCTTGTGCGCGAAGGGCTGATCCGTTTCGATCTCGTTCCGTTGGTTCCCTACTCGGGTTTCTCTCGCCTCTTCAAATGAACCAGCCCGCCGCCTGCCCGTGCGGAGCGCCGCGGCCCGGGGCCCTGTCGGGCCGCCGGGGCTATCATGCTTGGCAGGGGGCCCGTCGGGTGGGCCGCCGGGGAGGTCCCATGGGCTCTGGCATGCGTCGTCTGGGGATGGTCGCCCTGGTCTCGTTCGGGATCGTGGGCTGTGCGCCCGTGATCCCGGTCTTCCAGGCGGAAGGCGCGCCGCAGGCGGCCGCGTCCGACGCGCAGGGCGCGCTCCTCGCCAACGACGGCAGCAGCCACATCTGGATCCTGGCCCTCGATGGACAACGGCAGGGCGTGCCTGCGCACGGACGCTACCGGCTGGCGCCGGGGCGCCACAAGGTCCGGATCCAGTACTACTGGACGCGAGGGAACTTGGCCTGGACGGGCAACGAGGTGGTCGACTACGCCTTCGACGCGAAGCCGGGCGCTTCCCTGCGGATCGCCTGCGAACACGCCGAGGAACCTCGGCGCAACTCGGAACCTCACTACAAGGGGACGTGGAGATTCTGGATCGAGGACGCCGCCACCCGCGAGGTCGTGGTTTCCGGGGAGACCGGTCCGATCGTGACCCGGGAGGCGACGGGGGAGATCATGGAGCCCTTCTTCTTCCCGTTGGACTGGGACTGAGCCGGCATCGGGCCCGGCGAGCCGGTCCCCTGCCCTGTCCGGAGGCAGGCCCGGGGACGGCTTGTCCGGAAAGGCAGGGCTGAAGGGAGCCTCAGCCCTGCCTCGCCAGCTCCACGCACTTGCGGGCCAGGATTTCGGTGGGGTCAACGACGGCCACGTGCCTCCCGGCCACGAGGCAGTCGTCCGACTGGGCCATGATGAGGGGGAGTTCCGTGCAGCCCAGGATGGCGACCGTGGCCCCCTTGTCCCGCACGAGATGCTCCAGCGCCGCGCGGAGGTCCTCCTCGCACTTCCCCGTCGTGAACCCGGACTTGACGCCGGAAGCGCCGTAGATCGCCTCCATGACCCGCCGCTGGTAGGGCTCGTCCGGGGTGGAGAGGTGGAGGCCGTGCTGCTCGGCGATCTCCTGGTAGATCCGGCTCTTCACGGTCCCGTCCGTGGCGAGCAGGCCGACCTCCTTCGCCTCGGGGTGATGCCGCTGGATGTACTGGATGGTCTCGAAGAGCATGTTGACGATGGGGATGCGGAGGTGGGGCTGGATGCGTTCCACGAACGCATGGGCGGTGTTGCAGGGGATCGCGATCATGTCCGCGTCGGCGCTCTCCAGTTTCTTGCAGGCCGCGTAGAGCGCGAGGGTCGGGTCGGCGCCGTCGGCCACGAGATTCGCTGTGCGGTCCGGGATCTGGGGATTCTGCTCGACGACGAGCTTGATGTGCTCCTGGTCCGTGCGGGCGGGGGTGTTCCGGACGATCTTGTCCAGGAAGTTCACCGTGGCCGCGGGGCCCACACCCCCGACGACCCCGACCTTGCGGATCTTCTCGGCCTGCGTGAACTCCATGTCGAGGGCGTACTGGACGTAGGCCAGGTTGCAGTCGATGACGGGGACGCCGACGTCCCCGAGGGAAGCCAGCACCACGGGGATCTCGGTGAACCCCGGCAGGATCAGGTCCGCGCCCTGCTCCACCAGGTCCCGGCAGCACCGCTTCAGCAGGATGATGGCGTCCCCCTCCAGCCGGCCCGACTTCAGCCCGGAGGGGCCGTAGATCGCCGGCATGAGGAAGTCGTTCTGGAGCCCCGGACGCGGGTGGACCACTTCGTACTTGGCGGGGTCGAAGTTCCGCTCGAAGAGTCCGTCGCGGCGCACGTAGTCGGAGGTGAGCACGCCGAGGCGGCGGGCCGCCGGGTGGCGCTTCTCCACGTGGCGGCGGATCGCCGCCAGGAGGTCCACGATCGGCAGGGAGAGTTCGGCCTTGAGTTCGTCCAGGAAGGTCTGGCTGATGAAGCATGGCAGGAGCGCGGCATCCATCCGGCGCTCCTGGAACGAACGGAGCATGTCGAAGACGTAGAACTTCCTCGCGGACTGGCTCGCGCCGGCGGCGCCCGTGATGATGGACTCGGGGAACGGGTGCTGCTCGAGGATCGCGTCCCGCTGCCGCTCGCCATCGACGGCCAGGGAGGTCTTCATGAGCTTGTTGAACACGTCGGCGCCCGCCAGGGCGCTCAGGCCGCCCACGATGCCGAAGGAAGGATGCTTGGAACGGTTCATCTTGAACACCTCGAATCCATTGTCGCCCCGCTGGGCTGAAACGGGGGGCGCCGGCCGCGCCGGCCGCGGTTCCTGGAAGCGCCGCCTCGGTGCGGTCACCGGCGCGGATCCCGTCCGGGGACCCCGTCCAGCAGGTGGTCCACCGCGTCCACGATCCGGGAACCCTTGCGATACACCCTCGGGACTCTCCGGCTCACGCCGCTGAGCAGCTCGTGCCGGTTCGTGTCCACCCAGGCCGCCACGTCGTTGACCGGGATCCGGTCCTCTCCGGAGGATCCGAAGAGCAGCACTTCGTCCTCGACCCTGGCCTCCGGGATGTCCGTGAGGTCCACCATGCACTGGTCCATGCAGATGATCCCGACGACGGGGGCGAGCTTCCCGTGCAGGCCCACCCTCCCCTTCCCGGACAGGCTCCTCGAATAGCCGTCGGAATACCCCACCGACAGCGTGCCGATGCGGCTCGCCCGGGGGGCGACGAACGCGGGCTCGTAGCCCACCCACTCCCCTTCCGCCACCTCCGCGATCCGGGTGATCCGGGTCTTCAGGGTCATCGCCGGCTCCAGGTGGATCCTGTCCGCGAACAGCCCTGTCGTCGTGACCCCGAAGAGGAAGCCGCCGAGCCTCACCATGTCCAGGTCGAAGCCGGGATAGAGCACCATCCCGTTGCTGTCGCTGACGTGCTTCACGGGGATCCGGACCCCCTCGGACTCGAGGTGGCCGACGAGCGCCATGAACAGGTCGAACTGGGCCAGGTCGGTTTCCCGGCTGGCCAGGGCCAGGTGCGTGTAGAGGCCTTCCACCTGGATCCCGGGCAGGCGGCTGATCCGGACGATCGTCTCCACGGTTCCCGGCCCCGGCTTCATCCCGAGCCGGTTCAGGCCGGTGTCGATCTTGAGGTGGATCCGCGCGCGTTCCCCCGTCCGGCCCGCCAGGTCGGACAGGGATTGGGCCTGCCCGAGGCCGAAGACCGTGAGGGTGATCCGGTGTTCCAGGCCTCCGGCCAGCTGGGCGTCCGGCGTGTAGCCCATCACCAGGATGGGCACCTCCGGGAAATGGGCGCGGAGTTCCAGGGCCTCCGACAGGCGGGCGACGGTGAGGAGATCCACCTGGTCCTCGATCAGCTCCCGGGCGACCCGGACCGCGCCGTGGCCGTAGGCGTCCGCCTTCACCACGCCCGCGATCCGGGTGCCCCGGGGAATGATCCTCCGGGCTTCTGCCAGGTTGTGCGCGATGCAGTCGAGATCGATCTCCGCCCAGGTGCTCCCCATCTTCCCCATGCCTGGATCGTCGTTCATGCCGCGGGCCCCGTCATGGCCGTCCACGGGTCACGCCCGGTAGGCCGCCGCGGCCTCGACGAAGCTGCGGAAGAGCTTCAGGAACTCCGGATAGCGCCGGGTCAGGCACTCCGGGTGCCACTGGACCCCCAGGAGGAACCTCCCGTCCTCGCCCTCGATGGATTCGACGATGTGGTCCCTGGAGACCGCGCCCACCTGGAGGTGCGCGCCGAGGGTCTTGACGGCCTGGTGGTGGAACGAGTTCACGTGGATCGTCCCGGCGCCCATGATCCCCGCCAGCCGGCTGCCGGCCGCCACGTCCACGGAGTGGTACAGCTCCTCCTCGGGCATCTCGCCGGGATAGTGCCCGAAGGCGCCCGGGACCTGCACGTTGAGGTCCTGGTAGAGGGTGCCGCCCAGGCCGACGTTGATGAGCTGGCTGCCCCGGCAGATGCCGAAAATGGGCATCCGCCTCTCGTAGGCCTTCCTGAAGAGGCCGAGTTCGTAGTCGTCCTTGTAGGGCGCCAGTCCGTTCACCTCCTTCAGGGGTTCCTCGCCGTAGCAGGCCGGATGGATGTCCGCGCCCCCCGTGAACAGGATCCCGTCCAGCAGGTCGAGGTACGCGTCGCGGTCCGCGTCCTCGGCGACGGTCGGGACCGGGACCGGCAGGCCCCCGGCCTCGAACACGGAGCGCACGTAGTCCGTGACGACGACGCAGTAGACCCGTCTTTCCCGCTCGTACGTGGTCAGTCCGATGATCGGTTTCCTCTGTTTCATGCCGGTTCCGTTCCCTTCAAGAAAAACGATTCGATGCCCGGAGCGGGCCTCACGCCAGGATGATGGGCGGGCAGGCCGGACCGGCGTAGGCCATGTCGGGCGTCGTGAAGGAGGCTCCCGTGCGGCCGTACGGGTCGAGGGCGATGATGCCGCCCCGTCCCTGGGTCCTGCGGTTCAGCTCCCACAGGATCGACTCGACGGCCTCCTGGGGATGGATACCCCGGCCGATGAGGTCGGAAACCCCCTTGGCCGCCGCCATCCGGATGAATCCCTCGCCCCAGCCGGTGCAGCAGACGGCGCCGCCTTCGTCGTCGGCGTAGAGGCCGCAGCCGACCAGCGGGGCGTCGCCCACGCGCCCGGCCATCTTGGCCCGGGTGCCTCCGGTGCTGATGCCGGCGAAGAGGCTGCACTTCGCCTCCGCGTCCGCTCTCACGCCCAGGACGATGCCCACGGTGCCCCGCTTCTCGTGCTCGGTGATCCCGTGGTCCTGGTTCACCCGCCCTTCCGCGTCGAAGAAGAGGCGTGCGTCGGGCTTGCCGGCCTTCGTCCAGGCCTTGTAGCTCTCGTACTCGCGGGGATCCACGAGGGTCCGGGGGTCCACGGGCTCGAATCCCTGGGCCAGGGCGAAGCGTTCCGCGCCTTCCCGGATGAGCAGGACGTGGCTGGTCCGCTCCATCACCGCGAGGGCGATCTCGCAGGGATGGGGGAAGCGGCTCACGGCGGCCACCGCGCCCGCCTTCAGGTCCCTGCCCTCCATGACGGCCGCGTCGAGCTCGACCTCGCCGTCCTCGTTGAGCGAACTGCCGACGCCCGCATCGAAGACCGGATCGTCCTCCATGACCTTCAGGGCCGCGATGACGGCCTGGAGCGGGGGCGCCCCGGCCAAGAGCGCGTCGTACGCCGCCTGGTGGGCCCTCCGGACGCCGTCGATGTGCGCTTCCTTGAGGTCGGCGGGAATGTCCCAGGCCCCGCCGTGGATCTGGATCACGAACCTCGGATCCTGGGTGTGCGTCATGTGGTGGGATAGCATGCGAACCTCCGGGCCGCGCCGTCACACGGCCGTTCCGCGCGGGGCGGCTACAGGACGAAATAGAAGAACTTCAGCGCGTCCAGCCACTTGGAGCACGAATAGCCCACGGAGAGAGGGCCCTTCTGGACCGCCCCGGGATAGAAGGAGCCCCGGTAGGCGCTCACGTGCTGCTTGAACTGGATCTCCAGCTCGAAGTGGGGCGGGAAGACGAACTCGCCCGCGGGGCCGTCGTGGACCGCCTCGATGGCGGCCCGCTTGATCAGCCTGGCGGCCAGGTCCGGATGGATGGAGGTGGAGGCGCCGCCCAGCCCTTCGTTCACGGCCACCGTCTTGATGTGCGGGTTGTGACCGACGACGCTCCGGCAGAGCTGCTCGTCCCCGCTGACCAGGATGACGGGGACGCCGAAGGAGGCGGCCGTGTAGGCGTTGATCAGGAACTCGCTGGCCTCGCAGCCGTTCACCAGCACGCGGGTGTTGCCGGTGTTCATGGTGTGCGCGAGGGGGTTCCCGTCCCTCCCCGCCCCCGAGTGGTAGCCGATGAACATGGCCGCGTCGAAGCTGGCGTCGAGGCCCGCCATCATGAGGTAGGGATTGCTGGTCCAGGCGCGCATGAGGCGCACGTTCTCCGGGAGGGCCGAAGGGTCGAGGTTTCGGCCCGAGTCGTGGGCGTCCTTGACGAAGATCTCCTGGACCCCGGCCTCGAGGGCGCCCTCGCAGGCGGCCCGCACCTCCCGCGTCATCTGGGACCGGAAGTAGGCGCTCTGCGGATCGGACAGTTCCGTCTCCCTCCAGTCCGCGATCCCGCAGACCCCTTCGATGTCGGCGCTGATGAACAGCTTTTTCATGTCTTCACCTCCGAATGCGGATGTTCAGGAGAGCCGGGTTCCGGCCAGGACTTCCCGCAGGCAGTAGCGGCGGTGGCCGTTCCTGCCCACGACGGTCTCCGCGTGCCAGAGGGCGTTCAGGATGGCCTGTTCCGTTCCCTCCGCCGCGGCGCGGAACAGTCCGTCGAGCAGGCTCTCGTGCAGCATCGCCCTGGCGGGGGCGGGCGCCTTGGGATCCTCCGGGACCGTGTAGGCCGTGGAGAAGGCCAGGGAGATGTCCCCGCTCTCGTGCCCGAAGAAGGAGCCCGTCCGGGCCAGTCCGGCCGCGGCCCGCAGGGAGAGGCGGCGCAGCTGGCGCGCGTCCAGCGGCGCGTCCGTCGCGAGCAGCATGATGATCGAGCCCTTCTCCCGCCGGTCCTCGTCGAGCGACGCCAGGCGTCCGGCCAGCGACCGGCCGACGGGCTCCCCGGCGATCGTCAGCGCGTCCTGCATGCCGAAGTTGGACAGCACCAGGGCGCCGACGGTGAAGGTCCGGCCGTCCGCCAGGCGGGCCACCCGGGAGCTGGAGCCGATGCCCCCCTTCAGGCCGAAGCAGGTCATCCCCCGTCCCGCGCCCACCGCGCCCTGGGCCGCCTGGGCCGACGCGGCTCGGCAGGCCGAGACGTAGTGCTCCCCGTCGATCGCCATGGCCTGGATGTCGTTCAGGTAGCCGTCGTTGCACTCGAGGACCAGGGGATTGATCGTGGGCCACCCGCGCCCGATCTCGGGGTGGGCCGCGACGGCCTGCCGGATCTGGGCCTGCGCCACGGTCCCCACGGAGAAGGTGTTGGTGAGCGCCACGGGGGTTTCCAGCACGCCCAGTTCCTGCACCTGGACCAGCCCGACGCTCTTCCCGAATCCGTTCACGACGGACACCGCGGCCGGGACCTTGTCCATGAACAGGTCGCCCTCGTGGGGAAGGACCACCGTCACGCCGGTCTGGAGGGGACCCTCCGCCAGGGTGACATGGCCGACCTTCACCCCGCCCACGTCGGAAATGGAATTGCTTGCGCCGCTGGGCAGGATGCCTACGCGTGGAATGGACAACGATTGCTTGTTCAAAAATGCACCTCGACAGACAACAACCCGGCCCCCGCCCATGGCGTCGAGCGGACGGGCCCACCCTTCCGCGTTCCTCGGAACGAAGCTCAACGAAAGATCATTTCTCCAGTGAATTCAGCCTTTCTTGGTATTGCAGCTCCTGTTCGTTGAGGAACTTCATCCTCTTCATGGATTCGTTCTGCTGGCCCAGCAAGCGCAGGTCCATGAGGACCTTGAAGCTCGAGATCAGGCTGGCGTAGGAACTGGTGTAGAGGAGTGAAGCGTTGGAACACATGATCACTTCGCTCGAGTAGGGGAACACGGGGCTTCGCGGGGAATCGGTGAACAGCGACACGTTCACGTGCTTCTCCCGAGCGAACTTGGCCACCTGGACGCCCTCCTTCGAATAGGGAGGAAGGGAGGCGATGATCAGGATGTCCCTGGAACTGAGGCAGTTCATCTGACCGACGTAGTCGGCGAAGGAGCCGACGAGGTGCACCACCTTCTTCCCGAAATTGTAGTTCAGGAGGTAGCCGAACATCTGGGCGATGTACTTCGTCGCGCCGAAACCCGCCACGTAGATGCAGTCGGCCTTCTCCCACTGGTTGATGATGCGGGTCGCGTCCGACGGCTTGATGTTCGATAGCGTCTTCTTGATGTTCTCCAGCTCGTAGTGGACGAGCTTCTCGAGCTGCCGCTTGTCGTCGATCGAGCTCAGCTCGGTCATCGAGATCTCGCCGAAAAGATGGAGCTGGTGCTTGATCCCCTCCTGCACCGCCCGTTTGAAGTCGCTGTAGCCGGTGAACCCGATGTTCTTCACGAAACGGACGATGGAGGCCCCGTGGACGCCCACCAGCCGAGCCAGGGCCTGGATCGACAGGAACCCGACGCTCTGAGGGTCCTCCAGGATGCAAAGCGCGATCTTCTGGTTCGTCCCCTTCATGGCCGGGAGGGCGGCCTTGATCCGCTCGGTAACGCGCGGCCAGGCATCCGGTTCCTCGGAGGCGAGCCCAGGTGATGTCTTTTTCCGCGTTGGTGTCATGGTTCAGCCTGCCCTGTTGTGGAAAAATCCGCCGGAGGGTCCTTGGGGATGGAAGCAGTCAGCCCGCGCCGGGGTCTTCCCTGTAAATTATATAGGTCCACTCCTTGATCTATACCGAAAACACCGGCTCGCCCGCGATGAAGGTGCGCAGGACGCGGGCCGAGGGAATGTCCGCTGCGGGCACCTGCATGAGGTCCCGGTCCAGCACCACGAAGTCCGCCCACTTCCCGATCTCGAGGCTGCCCCGGGTGGTTTCCCCGAAATTCGCCCGCGCCGCCCAGAGGGTCATCGCCCGCAACGCCTGCTCGCGCGTGAGGGCGTTCTCCATCTGGAACCCCCCTTCGGGGTGGCCGTTCCGGTCCGTCCGGGCCACCGCGGCATGGAACCCGAGGATCGGATTGATGCTCTCGATGGGGAAGTCGCTGCCGTTGGGCAGCCAGCCGTTCTGCTGCAGGAGGTCCTGGTAGCGGTAGGCGTACTTGATGCGGTCGCCCAGGAGCGCGGGCGCCCACTTCATGTCGGAGATCGCGTGGCTCGTCTGCACCGAGGGGACGATGCCGTGCTCCCTGAACTTCGGAAGGTCCTCGGGGTCCACGATCTGCGCGTGCTCGATCCGCCAGCGCCAGTCGTTCCCCGACGGCAGGAATTCAGAATACAGGTCGAGCATGAGCCTCACGCCGGCATCCCCGATGCAGTGGGTGCTGACCTGGTAGCCGCCCGCCGCGGCCCTCCGGCAGATCTCCCGCAGGCGCTCGGTGCTCTCGAGCTGGAGCCCCCTGTTCGAGGGATCGCCCTCGTACGGCTTCAGCAGCAGGGCCCCCATGGAACCCAGGGCCCCGTCCGCGTAGGTCTTCAGGGTCCGGATCGTCAGGCGGTCCGTCATGTGGACGCCGCGGGCCACGAAGCTGCTGAAATTCTCCTCCGTGGGGTTGAGCATGGCGAAGATCCGCAGCTTCAGCCTGCCGGCCTGCTGCAGGGCATCCATGAGCAGGGCGTCGTCCCGGTCGATTCCGGCATCGGTGACGGTCGTGAGGCCGACCGAGAAGCAGCGTTCCTGGGCCAGCAGGAGCGACTGTTCCTTGGCCTGCTGGCCGGCCGCCGGGATCTTCTTCCGGACGAGCTCGATCGCGTTGTCGATCAGGACGCCCGTCGGTCCGCCCGCTCCCATCACGACTTCGCCCCCGTCGATGCGCGAGGTGCGGTCCACGCCCGCAAGCCGCAGGGCGGCGGAGTTGGCGATGGAGGCGTGGCCGTCGATCCTGATGATGTGGACGGGCGTGTCCGGGAAGGTCCTGTCCAGGAGGTCCTTGGACGGGAAGACGGGATCGGGCCAGAGGTTCTGGTCCCATCCCCGGCCGAGGATCCAGTCGGAGGGATGCTCCCGCTGGTGGACCGCCAGGCGGTCGACGACTTCCTCCCACGACCGGGCGCCGGCGAGGTCGGCCGTGCCCAGGTTCTCGCCGTACGAGAGGAGGTGGCTGTGGGGATCGATGAACCCCGGGTAGACGCAGGCCCCCCCGAGGTCCACCTCCTGCTCGGACCGCCATCTCCGGCCGATCTCCTGGTCCTTCCCGATATCGGCGATGCGTCCGTCCTGGATGACGAAACTGTCGGCGATGTCGAAGCTCCGGTTGACGGTATAGACCCTCGCGTTCCTGACGATGCAATTCGCAATCATGATTTTTCGCGTCCTCCGCACCCCCGCCGAGTGTCCGGCAGTCTCATCGGGGTATTCGATCCGGGGATGCGTGGGGTTCCCGCGCATCCCCATGTAGTCCCTTCAGGCGCCCACCCCGAGGTAGGAAGCCTGGACCCGGGAATCGCTGAGAAGCTCGTACCCCTTGCCTTCGAGGGTCACCCTTCCCGTATCCAGCACGTAGGCCCGGTCGCAGATCTCCAGGGTCATCGAGGCGTTCTGCTCGACGATGAGGATCGTGAGCCCGATCTCCTCGTTCAGGCGGATCACCGTGTCGAAGACGAGATTGACGACCATGGGCGCCAGGCCGAGCGACGGCTCGTCCAGGAGCAGGAGCTTGGGCTCGGACATGAGGGCCCGCCCGATCGCCAGCATCTGCTGCTCGCCGCCGGAGAGCGTGCCGCCCACCTGGTTCTGCCGCTCCTTGAGGACGGGGAACAGGGTGAACACGTGCTCCATGGACTTGGCGATGCGCCGCTTGTCGGACTGGGAGTAGGCCCCCAGCAGCAGGTTCTCCTTCACGCTCAGGGAGGCGAAGATGCGCCGCCCTTCCGGGACGAGGGTCACCCCGGCGCTCACCACCTGGTGGGAATGCTTCGGCAGCCTGGCGCCCCGGAACTTGATCTCCCCGTGCTCGTAGTCCTTGACGCTGGCGATGGTCCTCAGGAGGGTCGACTTCCCGGCCCCGTTCGCGCCGATGACGGCCACGATCTCGCCTTCGTCGATGTGAAGGTTGATCCCGTGCAGGGCCTTGATGCCGCCGTAGTGGACATCGAGGTCAGCAACCTCTAGAAACTTGCCGGCGTGTACGTCCATTCGTAGTCCTCTTTTCTCCGAGATAGGCATTGATGACGCGCGTATCGCTCTGGATCTCCTGGGGCGAGCCCTTGGCGAGCATTTCTCCCAGGTTCAGCACGTAGATCGTGGAATTCTTGCAAAGCTCCATGACGACCTTGATGTGGTGCTCGATGAGGATGACGCTGTAGCCGAACTGCTGGTGGATCTGGCGGATCAGCGCCGTCAAGGTCTCGCACTCCTCCTCGTTCATGCCGGCCGCCGGCTCGTCCAGCAGCAGGAGCTGGGGGTCGGTGGCCATGGCGCGCGCGAGCTCCAGCCTGCGCTGGAGGCCGTAGGACAGGTCGCCGGCCCCCTTGTCCGCGTGGGCGCTCAGGCCGACGATCTCGAGGAGGGCGTGGGCGCGCTCCCGGACCTCGGCATCCTTCCTGGCCACGCCGGGGCTGTAGACCAGGGCCTGGAGCATCGAATAGTGGGGCCTTCCGTGGAGACCGAGCGCGACGTTCTCGAACGCCGACATCTTGGGGAAGAGCCGAATGTTCTGGAAGGTCCGGCTGATTCCGAGATGGCACAGCTCGTCCGGCGTCTTGTCCGCGATGGAGGCGCCCTTGAACAGGATCTCCCCGCCGGTCGGCGCGATCGAACCCGAGACCAGGTTCAGGAGGGTGCTCTTGCCGGCGCCGTTGGGGCCGATCAGGCCGATGAACTCGCCCTTGTCCATCGTCAGGCTGACGTGGTTGACGGCCTTGACCCCGCCGAAATGGACGGAGACGTCCTTGAGGTCCAGGATCCGGCCGGATCCGGCGGCTGCTTGCGGATTGTTCATGATTCATCCTCGTTGGCGGAGATCTGCTTGCGGTTCCTGAACCTGGCGACGAGATGCCAGAACCAGTCGAACTTCATTTCCCGGTATCCGAACAAGCCCTGGGGCCGGTAGATCATGACGACGACGAAGAGGACCCCGTAGATGACGAGGCGCCAGTCGGTGAGGAAGCGCAGCACCTCGGGCATGGCCACGAGGAGGAAGGCTGTGACGAGCGGCCCCACCAGCGACTGCATGCCGCCGAAGACCACCGCGGCGAGGAGGTCGGAGGATTTCCCGATCCCGAAGTTGTTGGGCGAGAGATAGGTCATGTAGAAGCCGAAGAGCCCGCCGGCGATCCCCGCATAGACGGCGCTGATGAACAGGGCCGACATCTTGGTGCGGAGCAGGTTGACGCCCATCATCTGGGCGGCCACTTCGTCCTGGCCCACGGCGATGCAGACCTTGCCGTGCTGGGAGGTCATGAGGTTGTGCGCGCCCAGGAGAGCCAGCAGGGTGACGCCGATGGCCACGGGCAGCGTCGTGAACGCGGGAATCCCGTTCAGTCCGTACGCCCCGCCGAACACGGGGTAGGTGGTGTTGAACAGCAGCCTGACGGCCTCGCTGAACCCCAGCGTGGCGATCGCGAAATAGTCCCCGCGCAGCTTCCCGCGGCCGCGGAACGCCGGATAGCCGATGATGAAGCTGGAAGCGCCCGCGATCAGGCCGCCGATGGGGACCGCCAGCAGGAACGGCACGTGCCACTGGAGGAACAGGGCGGCGGACATGTACGCGCCGACCGCCATGAATCCGGCATGGCCGATGGAGAACAGGCCGGTATAGCCCGTGAGGACCGCCATGCCCAGCACGGCGATGATGTTGATGCATCCAAGGACACAAATCGTAGATAGATATCCCACATTGCCTCCTTGTCTACAGCTTGTCGACGGTCTTGGTGCCCATCAGGCCGCTCGGGAAGAACAGCAGCACGACGACCAGGATGGTGAACGAGATCAGGTCGCGATACACCGAGGACACGTAGCACGAGATCAGGGTTTCGATGACGCCGAGCAGCAGGCTGCCGATCACCGCTCCGGCGAGGCTTCCGATGCCGCCTATGATGCTGCCGATCATCGCCTTGATCGTGACCATGCCGAGGTACGGGTAGACCGCGTACTTCACGCCGTAGAAGACGCCGGCCACGGCGGAGAGCACCCCGCTGATGCCGAAGATGATGACGGCGATCCTGTTGTTGTTGATCCCCATGATCCCCGCGGTGACCATGTCCAGCGCGCTGGCGCGGACGCCCAGGCCGAGCTTCGTGCGCTCGAGGAAGTACCACAGCAGGGCCAGCACCACGAACGAGAACATGGCGGCGAAAAGGTCCATCCGTCCGATGGACACGCCGCCCCAGCGGATCGATCCCTCCGCCACCTGGGGGAACTTGCGGAAGGCGCCTCCGAACGCGAGGTTCGCGATGTTCACGACCGCCATGCTGGCACCCATGGCGGAGATCATCATGAACAGGCGCGGGGCCTGGCGGGCGCGCAGCGGACGGTAGGCCACGACCTCGGTGGTCAGCGCCAGTCCCGAGGTGACGAGGATGGAGAACACCATGGCCATCCAGAACGGCATGAAGAACAGGGAGATCGCATAGAAGGCCGCGAAGGCGCCGGTCACCATGAACGCGTCGAAGGCCCAGTTGGTGAAGTTGTAGACGCTATAGACCAGCGCATATCCGACTGCCAGGAGCGAATAGATCGCCCCGATCGAGATGCCACTGATTAGCTGCTGCAGGAAGAAAGTCACGAGTCACACCTCCGGTCAGTCGTCATCCAGACTTGTAGGTATCGCCGCCCCGGAAGGCGGCGGCCGGTCCGCGCCAGGAAGTGGCTGGCAGGGACCCGGCCGCGCGCCGGTCCTGTCCGGGGCAACGATGTGTTCAGCTCAGTCCTGAGGGGTGTAGGTCTTCTCGATCTTCCACTTGCTGTCCTTGATGGACATGATGACCACCGGCTTGTTGTGGGGGTTGTGCGTCGCCGGCTCGTAGGTCAGGGAGCTTGTGAAGACGGGGACGTCCTTCATGTTCTCCAGGGCTTCCTTCATCGCCACGGTGTCGATCCTCTTGGTCTTGTCCAGCGAGGTCTTGGCGGCGTACTCGAGGGCGTAGAGGGCATCCAGCGCATAGTAGGCGTAGATGTTGGCCTTCATGTTGTGCGCCTTCTGGAACTGGTCGTTGTAGTCCTTGAACTCGGGAGCTTCCGTGGACAGGCCGGAGGTGAGGTAGGCACCTTCCAGCTGCTTGCCGGCCATGGAGAGGAGTTCGTCCGCGACCCAGCCGTCCACGCCGAGGAACTGGGTCTTGAGGCCCAGGGCTTCCGTCTGCTTGGCGATCAGGGCCACATCCCGGTAGGTCGAGGACGGGAGGACGATGAGGTCCGGATTGGTCTTGGCCACCTTGGAGATCTGGGCGCGGAATTCCGTGTCGTTGGCCTGGTAGCCTTCCTTGGCGATGACCTGGCCGCCCAGCTTGGTGAACTGCGCTTCGAAGTACTGCATGATGCCGGCGGAATAGGCGTTGCCCACGTCGTAGATGAAGGCGGCCTTCTTCTTGCCGAGGTCCTTGAAGGCGAAGTCGGCCAGCACGTAGCCCTGGTAGGGATCGACGAAGCACGTGCGGAAGATGTAGGGCTTCACGCTTCCGTTCTCGTTCACCGTGACCTTCACGTTCGAGGCCGTCGTCGTGATGACGGGAACCTTGGCCGCCTCGGCGATGGGGGCGATCGGAATCGACGCGGCGGTCCATTCAGGGCCGATGACGCCGACGACCTTGTCCTGCTCGATGAGGCGCTTGGCGGCGGCCACGGCTTCGGGGGCCTCGCAGCGGCTGTCGTAGGTGACCAGCTCGATCTTCTTGCCGTCGATGCCGCCCTTGGCATTCACCTCCTTGACCCGGTCTTCCAGCGCAAGCTTGGCCGCCTGCCCCACGTAGGAGTCGGGTCCCGTCAGCTGCGCGACGAAGCCGAACTTGATGACCTTGTCGTTCTTGCATCCAATGGCCATGGAGCAGATGACCGCAGAGACGGTTGTGAGAACCACCGCGCGGGTATGTTTTACTACAAACCGCAGGCTAGACATGAGCCCTCCGAGTTGTGAATGTTGAAACGACGCAAATTGCGTCGTCCGATCGGGTTTGGAAAGATGCAGAGCAAGGGCGCCCTGCAATATTTGTTGGATCCATGGTCTTCATCCGCAATGAATGTGTCAACGAGTTTTGAAAATAAAATTTTTTTGTCGTTTTTACGATCACACGTTTGTTGCAGACTTGCGAGTCCATGCGACAAATCCTGGAAAAACCCATGGAACGGCTCGTCCATCGCCGGATCCTGCCGGATGGATGCCTGCCCGCCTGGGCCCACCGGATCGTCATGCGCGTCCAGAAAGCCATGGACCCTGCCGGGAGGACGCAGTCTTCCCGTTCCCCAGGACCGGAAGGGAACGGAGGCACCGCCGGCCGGAACCGGGGAGAGGCTAGCCTTCCTTGACGGCGGCCCTCGAGCTTTCCCGGAGCACGAGCGTCGTGGGCACCGAAAGCGTCAGGCCGGTCTCGCGCGGCTCCAGGATGCGGTCGAGCGCGAGCCCCAGCGCCGCCGTGCCCATCAGCGTCGTCCTGACCCGGATGGAGGAGAGGGGCGGATTCATGTATTCGGCTCCGGCCTGGTCGTTGCACCCGACCAGCGCAAGGTCGTCCGGCACGCGCAGCCCGGCGTCGGCGATGGCCTTGTAGGCGCCCACCGCCATGTTGTCCGTCGCGACGTGGACGGCCGTGGGCCGGTCCCCGGCCCGCAGCAGCCGCTGCATCAGGCGGTGGCCGTTCTCGTGGTTGTAGCCGCCCTCGCAGAGGAACACGGCCTCGGCCTCCAGGCCGTGTTCGGCCAGGGCCGAGTGCAGCAGGGCCTCCCGGACGTCCTGGAACACGGCCGGGCTGCCCGGGACTTCCTGCTCCCTGCCCCCGATGTAGCCGATGCGCCGGTGTCCCGCGGCGATGAAGTGGTCGACCAGCTCGGAAATGGAGGGCCGGAAGTCGGCCAGGACCCGGTCCGGCCTGGGCACGCCGGGATCGAAGTCCACGCAGACCGACACGGGCCGTTCCGCCAGGATGTCCGAGATCAGGCTTTCGTCGCAGGACCCCGCGCTGCCGATGATGATGGTCCCGTCGGCGGCGCCGGAGATGCGGGGGAGGTCGGAGGCGCCGCGGTAGAACACCTCCTCGAATCCGACCTGGCGCCGGTTCGCGGCCGACCTGACCGCGTGGTGGATGGACAGGTAGTAGGGATCGTCCAGCTCTTCCTCGAGGGTGTTCAGCAGGACGCAGCGGATCGTGATGTTCTTGTAGATGTTGCTGATCCTGGAGATCTTGCGATTCTTGGGCGACACGTAGTCGAGGTCGTCGGCGATCTCGAAGATCAGCTTCTTCTTCTTCGTCGTGATCGAAAGGGACGTGTCCTTGTTGAGCACGCGGGAGACGGTCGTGATGGAGACGCCGGCTTTTTCAGCGATTTCTTTGATGGTGGCCATGGGCTGTCGTCATTCGATTCGGCATGTCGAGCTGGGAGGGGCGATCGGAAACCAAGGTGCCTCGACGCGAGGATTGCAGGTCCGTCGTTCATGCCGGAACCGGAATCCCGTCGGCCTCCGGTCTGGAATCCGAGTCTGCCTCCCTCCGACTCCCCATTCTCCACGATCCTCCCGGCGCGGGCCAGACGGATGTCCCCGGCGCCTACCCGGGCAGGACCTCCCGCGCCAGGGACGGCTCGCTCGCCTCCTTGTTGCTGAAGGGCGTCAGCTTGAGGGAAAGCTCGAAGGGCTCGAAGCGGCAGCGGTGGGCGGCCAGCTGGTCCTGGCCCATGGAGTTCGAGCCGAGGCCGTTCTGCCGGTGGTCCAGGTTGAGGACGATGTAGTCCCGGGGCCTGAGATCGACGGGGTGCCGGGCCTTCTCCAGGTCCTCGGCCTCGTGGCGCAGGGCGCTGAAATGGAAGGGTTCCCGGCCGGAGGCGACCAGTCCGAGGCCCCGGTCGTTGCACAGGCTCACCCACCGGCAGCCGCTCCGGTTGCCGTTCTCCTGGGGCTTCACGTAGGGCGTGGCCAGGCCGTCGACCGTGGCGCGGTAGACCCCCAGGGAGACCGCTTCCATGGAATCGGGATAGGACTCGCCGGGCCCGAGACCGAACCAGCGGACGGCGTCGAGATCCACGGGCAGCGCCAGCTTCACGCCGATGCGCGGCAGCATGGCCGGGGCCAGGTCGACCCGGCCTCCGGGCTGCCCGGACACGGTGAACAGGATGTCCCCCGTGCCGTGGATCCGGTAGGAATACTGCGAGCGGTAGTGCCAGGTCCCGTTGGGCGGAGCGTTGAGAGTCTCCACCGTCAGCTCGACCCAGGTGTCCGTCTTCCGGACGTCCACGCGCTCCACGACCTCCTGCATGAGGTGCAGGAAATGGCGTTCCCGGTAGTCCTTCAGCAGGTTGACGTCGTTGTCGATGGGGGCGCGCCAGAACTGCAGGGCGGGTCCCTGGAGGAGGATCTCCGCGCCGTCCCAGACCAGGCCGGACAGCCGTCCCCGGACGGTGTCGAAGAGGCATTCGAACCGCCCCCCGGCGATCCGCAGCCGCGCCCTGTCGGACTGGGTTTCGACCGGACTGGAGGGCCGGACCGGACGCAGGGCGTTTCCCGCGGGCAGCCGGAACTGGGCGGTGGCCAACTCATGCCCGGCGGGCGCCCAGGGCGTCTCCGCCCTCGTCACATAGGAGAAGTCCAGGTGGCACGCGCCGGTCCCGGGCGGCACGACCGGGATCCGGATCTCCCCGCTCCCCCGGGGGGGGATGGCCGGAACCGGGAGGCACCCGGAGCGGACCAGCTCCCCTTCCCTTCTCAGGGCGTAGCGCAGGTCCAGGAAGTCGAGCGGCGTGAAGTCGAGGCGGTTCGTGAGCCGGAACCTGCCCTGGGCCAGGTCGACGGCTTCCGTGGCGACGGGCTCGATCACCTTCTTGAACTCCAGCAGTCCGGGAGAGGGCGTCCGGTCCGGGCGGACGAGCCCGTCGATGCAGAAGACGCCGTTGTTCGGCTCGTCCCCGAAATCCCCTCCGTAGCGGTAGTAGGGGCGGCCCCCGGCATCGTGGGCCAGGATCCCGTGGTCCACCCATTCCCAGATGAACCCGCCCTGGAGGCCGGGATGGCGGTAGAAGAGCTCCTGGTAGTCCCGGAGGTTCCCCGGGCCGTTGCCCATGGCGTGCGCGTATTCGCAGAGGATGTGGGGGAGGCGCGACGAGGCCGCGATCGCCGCGAGGGTGGGCTTCTCCGGATGCTCCAGCCAGGTGTACATCGTGGAATGGACATCGGTGCAGGCGTTCTGGGTGTCGCCTTCGTAGTGGAGCAGCCTGGTCGGGTCCAGTGCCCTGGCCCGCTCGGCCATCGCCAGGAAGTTCCGGCCGAAGCCCGATTCGTTCCCCAGGGACCAGAACAGGATCGAAGGATGGTTCCGGTCGCGCCGGATCATGCGCTCGAGGCGGTCGACATAGACGGATTCCCAGGCCGGGTCGCCGCTCAGGCGGTCCATCTCCCCCGAGGTCTCGAAGCCGCTGCACTCGAGGTCGTTCTCGGCGACGACGTACATGCCGTAGGCGTCGCAGAGGTCGTAGAAACAAGGGGCGTTGGGGTAGTGGGAGGTGCGGACGGCGTTGATGTTGTGCTGCTTCATGAGGCGGATGTCCGCCTCGATCTCCTCCCGGGAGACCACCCGGCCGTTCCGGGGGTTGTGGTCGTGGCGGTTGACGCCCTTCAGCTTGATGGCGACGCCGTTCACCGTGAACACGCCCTCGCGCTTCTCGATGACCCGGAACCCCACCTGGAGGGGCACGACCTGGATCCGGGCGTCCGCGCCCGGTCGTCCGAGCGAGACCAGCAGCTTGTAGAGGGCGGGGGATTCCGCCGACCAGAGCCTCGGCGAGGAGACTTCCAGGCGGATCCTGGCCGGGGCCTCCGTTCCGGGAGCCGGAATCGAGGCCTCGGCCACCACGGCGCCCCCGGCGTCCAGGAGCGTGCAGGCCACTTCCAGCCGGGAGTCCTGGATCAAGCCCCGCAGCCAGACTTCCGCCTCGAGGGTACCCCGGGAGAAGCCGCCGTCCAGCCGGGTCAGGACCCGGAGGTCGTCGATCCCTTCCAGGGGTTCGGCGTACAGCTCAACGTCCCGGAAGATCCCGCTCAGCCACCACATGTCCTGGTCCTCCAGGTAGGACCCGTCCGACCACTGGAACACCCGCAGGACGCAGGTGTTCTCCCCCTCCCTCACGAGGTCCGTGACGTCGAACTCGGCCTGGAGGCGGGCTCCCTTGCTGTAGCCGGCGTCCCGGCCGTTGATCCAGAGCTGGAAGGCTGAATCCACGCCGTTGAACCTCAGCACGGCACGCTGGCCCCGCCACTCCGGCCCCAGGCGGAAGGAGCGCCGGTAGAGGCCGGTCGGATTCTCGGTCGGCACGAAGGGCGGATCGGCCGGAAAGGGATACCAGAGGTCGGTGTAGTGCATGCGCCCGTAGCCCTGCATCTGCCAGTTGCCCGGGACCACGATCGGGTCCCAGGCTTCCGCGGGCGGAAAGGGGTCC
>Ga0209098_1001172_pt1 | contig 25802 bp, 23 predicted proteins | sample AD_JPNHW1_MetaG_FD_184429 | JGI IMG/M metagenome (GOLD analysis project Ga0209098, IMG submission 184429) | Active sludge microbial communities of municipal wastewater-treating anaerobic digesters from Japan - AD_JPNHW1_MetaG (SPAdes) (version 2) | ecosystem: Engineered > Bioreactor > Anaerobic...
TCTTCATGGCCACCGTGGCGCGCAGCATGCCGCAGTTCGGTCTGCTGCTGGTGCTCACGCTGGTGCCGCTGCAGTTGCTGTCGGGCGGCGCCACGCCGCGCGAATCCATGCCGCAGATGGTGCAGGACATCATGCTGCTGGCCCCGACCACCCACTTCGTCAGCATGGCCCAGGCCATCCTGTATCGCGGCGCCGGGCTGTCCGTGGTGTGGCCGCAATTCCTGGCGCTGCTGGCTATCGGCTCGGTGCTGTTCGCGCTTTCGCTGGCGCGCTTTCGCAAGACCATCACGCAGATGGCCTGAGTTCCTTTCACCGTCATTCCTGTTGAATTGGAGATCGCCATGAGTCACGAAAATTTTGCCCTGAACCTTTGCAAGGCCAACGGCGAGTTGCAGCTTGAGTTCGGCCGCTTGCTGCTAGAGAACGCGCAGCGCAACGGCGAGCTGCTGCAGCGCAGCGCCGCCCAAGGTCTGGCCGAAGCCAGGGCCGGCATCGACGGCTTGCAGGGCGCTGCGGACTGGCAGGCCCTGACCCGCCTGCCCGCCGAATCCTTCCCGTCCGCGGTGCAGCGGCGCCTGGCCGAAAGCCAGACGATAGGCCAGCTGGCCGTGCAGAACCAGGCCGCCTTCGCGAGCGGCGTGCAGCAGGCGCTGGTCCACTGGCAGCACGCCGTGACCCGCAGCGGCGCGGAACAGCCGACGGCCGCCGCCGTGCCCGATTGGCTCAAACCTTGGGCCGCGCTGCTGCCGCAGCAAGGCACGACCGCAGTGGCTCAGAAGGAGTGATCCAATGACGCAACAACAACGCACCGCCCTGGTCACCGGCGGCATGGGCGGTCTCGGCGAGGCCATCGCACGCAGCCTGCACGACGCGGGCCACCGCGTGCTGCTGACCCACGCGCGCGATGAGGGCGCCGCGGCCGCTTGGCTGGCCGTGCAGCAAGGCGAGGGCTACGCCTTCCAGTCTTACGCCGCCGACGTGGCCGACTGGGAGTCCTGCCAGCGCATGGCCGCGCGCATCGCCGCCGACGGCCACCAGGTCGACATCGTCGTCAACAACGCTGGTATCACCCGCGACGCGACGCTGAAGAAGCTGACGAAGGACGGCTGGGACGCCGTGCTGCGCACCGACCTGGACTCGGTCTTCCACGTCACTAAGCCCTTCCTCGACGGCATGCTGGAGCGCGGCTGGGGGCGGGTCGTCAACATCTCGTCGATCAACGGGCTCAAGGGCCAGTTCGGCCAGACCAACTACTCGGCGGCCAAGGCCGGCATGCACGGCTTCACCAAGGCCCTGGCCCAGGAGGTGGCGCGCAAGGGCGTGACGGTCAACACCGTGTCGCCGGGCTACCTCGCCACCCAGATGGTGACGGCCGTGCCGCCGGACGTGCTGCAGCAGATCGTCGCGGGCATTCCCGTCGGCCGCCTGGGCCAGCCTGCGGAGATCGCCGCACTCGTCACCTTCATCGCCAGCGAGGCGGCCGGCTTCATGACTGGCAGCAACATCTCGATGAACGGCGGCCAGTACATGGGCTGAGCGCCGAGCCCCTTGCACCGACCGAGCCCCCCATGACCCCACCGGATGACAGCGCCCTGGCGGGCGCGCCGCCTGTCGCCTGCGGCGCGCCGGCCCCGTTCTCGCAGCTGGCCCAGGCCGCCTGCGCCTATGCCGCGGACGCCTGGCAGCGGGCGCTGCTGGTGGCCGACATCGAGCGCCAAGTCGGCGACCAATACCAGGCCCAGCGCGGCATGGACGCGCCGCACGTGCTGCACTTCGCGTTCGAGCCGGTGATGTCCGGCGCGGAGCTGCCGCGCCCGGTGAACTACGGCCTGGTGCGCATCCTGCCACCCGAGGGGCGGCCCACCGAGGCCGGCATGCGGCCCTTCGTCGTGGTCGATCCGCGCGCCGGCCAGGGTCCCGGCATCGGTGGCTTCAAGGCCGAGAGCGAGGTCGGCGCGGCGCTGCAGGCCGGCCACCCCTGCTACTTCGTCGGCTTCACGCCCGACCCGGTGCCCGGCCAGACCGTGGAAGACGTGATGCGCGCCGAGGCGGCCTTCCTGCGCAAGGTGGCCGAGCTGCATCCGGACAGCGCCGGCAAGCCGGCCGTGGTCGCCAACTGCCAGGCCGGCTGGCAGATCCTGATGACGGCGGCGGTCTGGCCAGAGCTGTTCGGCCCCATCATCGTGGCCGGCGCGCCGCTGTCCTACTGGGCCGGCGACAACCCGATGCGCTACGGCGGCGGGCTGACCGGCGGCAGCTGGCTGACCGCGCTGGGCGGCGACCTGGGCGCGGGCCGCTTCGATGGCGCCTGGCTGGTACAGAACTTCGAGAACCTGGACCCGGCCCACACGCTGTGGGGCAAGCACTACCACCTCTACGCCAACGCCGACACCGAGGGGCCGCGCTACCTGGGATTCGAGAAATACTGGGGCGGCTATGTGTTCCTGAACGATGTCGAGATGCAGTACATCGCCGACAAGCTGTTCATCGGCAACCAGCTGTCGACCGCGCAGCTGCTGACCTCGGACGGCGTCCGCATCGACCTGCGCAACATCCGCTCGCCCATCCTGGTGTTCTGCTCCTACGGCGACGACATCACGCCGCCGGCGCAGGCGCTGGGCTGGATCACCGACCTGTACCGCGACGACCGCGACCTGCTCAGCCACGACCAGACCATCGTCTACGCCACGCACGACAGCATCGGCCACCTGGGCATCTTCGTGTCCAGCGCCGTGGGCGGCAAGGAGCACCGCAAGTTCGCCAGCGCCATCGAGCAGATCGAGCTGCTGCCGGCCGGCATCTTCCACGCCACCGTGAAGGACGCGCCGCCGGGCACCCCGCTGCAGGACCCGCACCTGCTGGCGATACGCCGCAGCGGCATCGAGGAGGTACGCGCCATCGTGCAGCCCGACGCCGTTTCCGAGCGCCGCTTCGCGGCCGCCGCGCGCGTCTCCGAGATCAACCTGGCGCTGTACCGCAGCCTGCTGCAACCCTGCGTTAGGGCCTGGGCCACGCCGCCGGTGGCGCAGGCGCTGCAGGCCTTGCACCCGATGCGCGTCAGCTTCGCGCACTGGTCCAGCGCGCACCCGCTGGCGCCCTGCGTGCAGGCCCTGGCCGAGCAGGCGCGCGCGCAGCGCGTGGCGGTGGCGCCGGACAACCCCTTCCTGCAGTGGCAGGCGCTGGCCTCGCAGGCGATCGAGCGCTCGCTGGACGCCTACCGCGTGCAGCGCGACGAAGGCTGGCGCCTCGCCTTCGAGACGCTGTACAGCTCGCCGTGGCTGCAGTCGCTCATCGGCGGCGACGCCGCCGGCCCCGTGCGCCCACACCCCGGCGAATCACCCGAGCACCGCGCCTTCATCGAGCAGGTCGGGGCCTATCTGCAACAGCAATTGCACGTGGGCGGCTTGCCGGAGGCCGCACTGCGCGCGCTGTTCTACATCTTCGGCCACTGTGGGGAGATGGACGAGCGCCTGCATCACGAGGCCGCGCGGCTGCTGCATGACAACGTCAGCGGCCGGGCCGGCAGCGCGGAGCTCCGCCGTGTGCTGCGCGAGCAGGCCTTGATCGTGCGCTACCACGGGCCGGCCATCGTCGACGCGCTGCCGGTCCTGCTGCGCGGCACGCCCGCCCGCACGCTGCAGGCCACGGCGCGCTTCATCGAGCAGTTGCTGCGCAGCAGCGGGGCCGGGCTGACGGACGAAGGCGAACAGGCGCTGGCGCGGGTGCTCGACGCTCTTGCAGTCGCAGCGCAGGTCAAGCCGAAGCCGGGACGCCAGTCCACCACATCCCGCCGCTCGCCGCGGGCAAACAAGAAAGACCAGGCATGAACGACACCACGCAGCCCATCGGCATGCTGCGCAACCACACCTTCGCCGAGCTGCAGCTCGGCGACAGCGCCAGCATCGAGCGCCAGCTGACCCAGCAGGACATCGAGCTGTTCGCCGTCATGTCCGGCGACCTGAATCCGGCCCACCTGGACGCCGAATACGCTGCCGCCTCGCAGTTCCACGGCGTCATCGCGCATGGCATGTGGGGCGGCGCGCTGATATCGGCCGTGCTCGGCACCCGGCTGCCCGGCCCCGGCACCGTCTACCTGAGCCAGACGCTGAAGTTCCGCGCGCCGGTGCGCGTCGGCGACCGGCTCACGATCGGCGTCACCGTCAGCGCCAAGGACGAGGCCAGGCGCCGCGTCACGCTGGCCTGCCGTTGCGTCAACCAGGACGGCCAGGCCGTGATCGAGGGCGAGGCCCTGGTGCTGGCGCCCGAGCAGAAGATCGAGCGCCCGGCCAGCACCCTGCCCGAGGTGCGGCTGCTGGCGGCCAGCGGCCTGCCCCGGCTGCTGGAGCACGTCCGACCCCTGGGACCGATCCGCGTGGCCGTGGTCCACCCCTGCGACGCGCTGAGCCTGGGCGGCGCGTTGGACGCGCGCGCGGCCGGCCTGATCGAGCCGGTACTGGTGGGGCCGCGCGCCCGGCTGGAAGCGGTGGCCGCCGAGGCCGGGCTGAGCCTGGCCGGCATCGAGATCGAGGACGTGCCGCACAGCCACGCCGCCGCCGCACGCGCCACCGAGCTGGGCGGCCAGGGCGCGGTGCAGGCGCTGATGAAGGGCAGCCTGCACACCGACGAACTGGTCAGCGCCGTACTGGCGCCGGCCGCCGGGCTGCGCACCAAGCGCCGGCTGTCGCATTGCTTCCTGATGCAGACGCCGGCCTACCCGCGCCCCTTCATCATCAGCGACGCCGCGATCAACATCGCGCCCACGCTGGAGCACAAGGCCGACATCATCCGCAATGCCATCACGCTGGCGCATGCCATCGGCGTGGCCGAACCGCGCGTCGCCATCCTCGCGGCCGTGGAGATGGTGAACCCGGCCATGCCGGCCACGCTGGACGCCGCCGCGCTGTGCAAGATGGCCGACCGCGGCCAGATCACCGGCGCGGTGCTGGACGGCCCGCTGGCCTTCGACAACGCCGTGTCGGCTGCGGCCGCCCGCACCAAGGGCATCGCCTCGCCGGTCGCCGGTCAGGCCGACGTGCTGATCGTGCCCGACCTGGAGAGCGGCAACATGCTGGCCAAGCAGCTCGAATACATGGGCGATGCCGCCACGGCCGGCATCGTGCTGGGCGCCAAGCTGCCCATCGTGTTGACCAGCCGCGCCGACAGCCGCGAGACGCGCATCGCCTCCTGCGCGGTCGCGGTGCTGCTGGCCCATCACTTCCAGGGCAACCCGCAATGAGCACGCCGGCCTACATCGTGGTGCTGAACTGCGGCTCATCGAGCATCAAGTTCGGCGTGTTCGAGACCACCGGCGGCGGGCGCCGGCCGGCCTGGAACGGCAAGGTGCAGGGCATCGGCGGGCCCAGCCCCGATTTCGGCGCCAGCACGCTGCCGGTGCACTCGGTGGACCTGGGCACCGAGCACCCCTATGCCGTGGCGCTGCAGATCATCCGCGACGCGGTCCTGCGCTGGCTGGACGGCCGCCCCATCGCGGCCGTCGCCCACCGCGTGGTGCACGGCGGCGCCAAATACGTCGCGCCGACGCGCGTCGGTGCCCAGGTGCTGGCCGACCTGAAGGCGCTGGTCCCGCTGGCGCCGCTGCACCAGCCCTTTGCGCTGGAGGCCATCGCGATCCTGCTGCGCGAGCGGCCCGAGCTGCCGCAGATCGCCTGCTTCGACACGGCCTTCCACCACACGCTGCCGCCGGTCGAGCAGTTGCTGCCGCTGCCGCATGCGCTCACGGAGCGTGGCCTGCGCCGCTACGGCTTCCACGGCCTGTCCTATGAATACATGGCCGTCACGCTGGCCGAGCGCCATGGCGAGGCCGCGCAGGGCCGCACCCTCGTCGCCCACCTCGGTTCGGGCGCCAGCCTGTGCGCGATGCGCGGGCTGGCGAGTCAGGCCACGACCATGGGCTTCTCGGCGCTGGACGGCCTGATGATGGGCACGCGCACCGGCGCGCTGGACCCGGGGGCGGTGCTCTACCTGATGGAGGTGGAGAAGCTGACGCTGGAACAGGTCGGCCACATCCTGTACCACGAGAGCGGTCTGCTGGGCGTGTCGGGCCTCTCGTCCGACCCGCGCGTGCTGCTGGCCCGCGAGGCCGGCGAGCCGCGCGCTGCGCTGGCGTTGCAGCTCTACGTGCGCCGCATCGTGCGCGAGATCGGCGCGCTCAGCGCCGTGCTGGGCGGGCTGGACCTGCTGGTGTTCACGGCCGGCATCGGCGAGCACAGCGCGGTGCTGCGCCAGCGCATCTGCGCCGAGCTGGGCTGGCTGGGCGTGGACATCGATGCACCAGCCAACGCGGCCGACGCGCCCCTGATCTCCACCGCCACGAGCTGCGTGCGCGTGGCCGTGGAGCCAACCAACGAGGAGTGGATCGCGGCCTGCCATGCGCAGCGCCTGCTCGACGCCACGGCCCTTGCCTTTTCCTGAGAGACCCCCCATGTATTCCAGACTCTTGGTGCCGCTCGACGGCAGTACCACTGCCGAACTGGCCTTGGACCATGCCGCGTCGCTGGCGCGCCTAAGCGGCGCGACCGTGGTGCTGCTGCACGTAATCGAAGAGCTGAAGCACTGCAACGGCTTCGAACGGCCGCAGGTCTATATCGAACAGGTCCACCCCGGCTTCCTGGCCGCCGGCCAGGCCCTGCTCGATGCCGCTGCCGCACGCCTGCGCGGCCAAGGCTTGGCAGTGGAAACCTTGCTGGTCGAGAGCAAGGGCGAGCGGGTGTCGGTACTGGTCGCCCAACAGGCCCTGTCCGCGCGCTGCGATCTGGTGGTGCTGGGCACGCACGGCCGCCGCGGCGTGGACCGGCTGCTGATGGGCAGCGACGCTGAGCAGGTGGCCCGCATAGCACCGGTTCCTGTCATGCTGGTGCGTCAGCCCCAATCAGCCGCTGTAACCAGCCAACCGGAGTGGGTGGGCACTGCAGCGTGACGGCAGTCCAGCCCAAACACTTCGTTCAGAGACTTGGCGCCGCAGCCGTACTGTTGCTGTCGCTGAGCATCGCGTCCGAAAATGCCTTTGCGCAGGAACAGTCCTGCCCGCGCGACAACCCGCTGCGCTCGACCGGAACGCTCAATCTGCGGATCGACAACGACATGTTCGGAGGCGTTGGTCAGGACCGGGGGTACACCAATGGGTTTCTCGTCAGTTGGGTCTCTCCAAACCTGATCGACTATATCGATGACCCATGCCTTCCGCGACTTGTCCGCGGCCTGAATCGCTTTCTCGAAGTGCTGCAGCCCGAGGGTTTCGACGAGCAGAACATGACTATCGGATTCGGGCAGATGATGTACACCCCGACCGACAAGACGCGCAGTGATCTGATAGCGGATGACCGGCCTTTCGCCGGCGCATTGATGCTGAGTTTCGGCTACAACGCGAGGCTTGCAGATACGCTTCGTACCTCGCAGATTCGCGTTGGCGTGGTAGGGCCATCCTCCCTGGCCAGACAAACACAGAACTGGTGGCACGACATCATTGGAGTAGATCGCTTCAATGGCTGGGGGCATCAATTGCGCGACGAACCGGTGCTGCAGTTGATCCACGAACGCAGGACTCGCGCATTCAGGCAAGAGACTGCCGGCGGTTGGGGATTGGACTTCACCCACCACTGGGGCGGCAGCCTGGGCAACTTCGCCACCTACGCGAACGCGGGTGCAGAGCTTCGCTACGGAATACGCCTGCCCGATGACCTCGGTACCGCGCCGCTGCGGCCAGCCGGTGAAAATACCTCGCCTGTCAGAAAAACCGCTGGCGGCAACTGGAACGGGCATCTGTTCGTTGCGCTTGACGCCCGCTGGGTTTTGCACGACATCACGCTGGACGGCAATACCTTTCAGTCCAGCCACAGTGTCGACAAGCGGCCCTTCGTGGCCGACATCGGCTATGGCCTCGCGTTCACGCATGATCACTGGCGCATCGCGTTCGCGCGCTACTACCGCACACGCGAATTTCGCGGACAGCAAGAGATCCCAGTCTACGGAACGATCACCGTGGGGCGGAGATTTTGATGCAGGTCGATCGCTTCCTGGGCTCCACACTGGCCATCTTGCTGCTGTTCATTGGCAAGGGCTTGGTCGCTGGCGTGGAACCGCTGCGCCGGTACCGTATTTCTGAGGCACTGGCAGGCGGCATGCTGTACGTAGCGACGTTGCGCGCCCTGGCCCAGTCGTGGCTATTTGAGGCAGCGTCACCATGTGAGATCCAAAGCAGCTCATGAAGAAAGAGAGCACCCCATGCGACGACTGACCCTGGCCCTTCCCGGTAATGAAGAACTGGCCCATAGCCTCGCCCAGGCGTGCGGCAGCGAGGTCGGCGGCATCGAAATACGCCGATTCCCCGATGGCGAGAGCTATGTCCGTCTGCATGGCGATCCCTTGGGGCGTCCCGTCGATCTGGTCTGCACGCTGGCCCGGCCCGATCCACAATTCCTGTCTCTGGTGTTCGCCGCTGATGCTGCGCGCGAGCTTGGCGCCAGCGAGGTGAACCTGGTCGCGCCGTATCTGGCCTATATGCGCCAGGACAAGCGATTCCAGGAGGGGGAAAGCGTGACGTCGCTGTCTTTCGCACGCTTGGTCTCGTCGACATTCGACAAGCTGCTCACGGTGGATCCGCATCTGCACCGGCATCCCACGCTCTCGGCGGTTTACACCATTCCTACCAAGGCTTTGCATGCCGCGCCGTTGCTGGCCGACTGGATCGTGCAACACGTCGAAAAGCCCTTGGTCGTCGGTCCCGACGAGGAGAGCGAGCAATGGGTGGGCGCCATCGCGGCTCGCATCGGCGTCCCGCACGCCGTGCTGCGTAAGACCCGCCATGGTGATCGCAGTGTCGACATTGACGCCCCCGATCTGTCCGCCTGGCGCGACAGAACCCCGGTCTTGGTGGACGACATCGCGTCGTCGGGGCGCACGCTGGCCATGGCGGCGCACAAGCTCGTCGAGCAGGGGATGCGTCGGCCTGAGTGCGTCGTGGTGCATGCGCTGTTCGCAGAGGATGCCTGGACACAACTGGCGCCCTTGTTCTTCAGGATCACGTCCACCGACGCGGTACCGCATGCGAGCAACCGGATTGCCTTGGCTCCATTGTTCGCCCAAGCCCTGCTCAGCGGTCAGACCGATCCGTGCGGCTGATCCCTGCATACCCAACATCTGAAGGAGACCGACATGCCCCCTCATCAGGCCAACCCTCTTGCCGACTGGCAGTCCGGCTACGGGCCCATCGTCCACCGCGCTGAAACCATCGAACGCATGCAGGCCCTGGTGCAGCGACTGGTCACACAAATGCGTGTGGCAGACGTTGCCACGGCCCATGCGCTGTTGAGTGCGGCCGACCGTGTCAGTTGCACGGCCATGAGCGTGGTGGCCCACATGACCTATGCCCGGCGCATCGACCGCAGCGGCAACCCTCTGGAACCCGAGGATTTCAAGCGCACCCCTGAAGGCCACACCGGCGGCTCGCTGAACATGGTGCCGGCTTTCGTGGGCTACTTGCTGGCCAATGCGTTGACCGGAACGACACGCGGCTGGGTGATGGGACAGGGCCACTGCGTGGCCGCCATCGAGGCGGTGAATGCCTTGATCGGCGATGTATCCGCTACGCAACGCGGCCGCTACGACCGCAGCGAGGCGGGCCTGTCGCGGCTGATCGGGGATTTCTACTCCTATGCCATCGATGAGCAGGGCCGGCCTGCGGTGCCGTTGGGCAGCCATGCCGGACCGAACACGGCCGGCGCGATCTCCGAGGGTGGTTACCTGGGGCTTGCCGAGCTGCAGTATGTGCATACGCCACTGCCGGGAGAAAGCCTGGTCACCTTCCTCAGCGACGGTGCCTTCGAGGAGCAGCGCGGCTCGGACTGGGCGCCGCGCTGGTGGCGTGCCGAGGACTGCGGCTTTGCCATCCCCGTCATGGTCCTCAACGGCCGGCGCATCGAGCAACGCACCCAGATCGTGCAGGAGGGCGGCGCTGGCTGGCTGGCCGAGGATCTGCGCCACAACGGCTTCGATCCCATCATTGTCGATGGGCGCGATCCTGCGGCGATCGCCTGTGCCATCATCGAAGCCGAGGATGCATTGAGCGCATTCGTAGCGCAAGCGGACCGGCGCTATCCAGCCAAGTTGCCCTACGTGATTGCCGAGACGGAGAAAGGCTTCGGCTTTCCGGGCGCTGCTACCAATGCCGCCCACAACCTGCCGCTAGCGGGCAACCCGCGCGAGAACGCACAAGTACGAGCGGTTTTCAATGCGAGCGCTGCGGCGCTTTTTGTGCCGGAGGCCCAGCTGGAGGAGGCTCTCGCCGCGCTCACGAACCACGATTGGAACCGGCGCCCGCGCGAGAGCGGACACCCTATGGCCCACCGCCGTCCAGCGAACCCTCACTTGCCGCTGCCGAACTGGGCGCCGGCGGGCGCATCGAGCTGCGCCATGGCCGCGCTGGACCACTGGTTCGTCGCGCTAGTGCAGGCGAATCCACAGCTGCGCGTGCGCATCGGCAACCCCGACGAACTCGCCAGCAACAAGATGGGCACCACGTTGGCGCTACTCAAGCACCGCGTCAACGTGCCCGAGCCCGGCGTTGCGGAATCGCTGGACGGCGCGGTGATCACGGCGCTGAACGAGGAGGCCGTTGCGGGAGCCGCGCTCGGCAACAAGGGTGGGCTGAATTTGATCGTCAGCTACGAAGCCTTCGCGGTCAAGATGCTGGGCATGCTGCGCCAGGAGATCATCTTCGCGCGCCGGCAGAAGGAGCTCGGCCAATCGCCGGGCTGGATCTCGGTTCCGCTGATCGTGACCTCCCACACTTGGGAGAACAGCAAGAACGAGCAGTCGCACCAAGATCCCACCATCGGAGAAACACTGCTGGGCGAGATGTCGGACACCGCGCGGGTGCTGTTTCCGGTCGATGCCAACACGGCGACCGCCGCGCTGCGCGAGGTCTACGCCGGCCGGGGCCAATTGGCCTGCATCGTGGTGTCCAAGCGCGACACGCCGAATCATTTCACAGCCGAAGCGGCCCAGGCGTTGCTCGCGCACGGGGCGGCCCATGTGGCCGGCGACCCAGCCACCGCGCAGCTGCAGTTCGTGGCGGTCGGTGCCTACCAGTTAGAGGAAGCCCTCAAGGCTCATGCGCGCCTGGCACACCATGGCCTGGCATCGTGCGTCACCGTGGTGGTCGAGCCCGGCCGGCTGCGCATGCCGCGCGACGATATCGAAGCCGGTTTCGTGCTCGGCGATGCCGACCTGGAGAGCCTCTTTCCCCCGCAGCTGCCACGCGTGCTGCTGAGCCACACCCGTCCGGAACCCATGCTGGGCGTGTTGCGCCGGATCGACGCGGGCCCCTCGAAGACACGGGCGCTCGGCTACATCAACCGTGGCGGCACACTCGACGTCGCTGGCATGCTGATCGCCAACCGATGCACCTGGGTGAGTGCCATTTATGCCGCAGCGCAAGTCACGGGCTGGAACAACTCGCAGGCTGCCGTGGGCAACCCGGACGACCAATCAGCGTCTGCCAGTTCTGAGGCGGTTGCCACGGGCTCATCGGCAGCCTGATTCACATCATTCCAACATAGAAAGAAAAATCCATGCTTTCATTGACCAGCCTAGGCGGATCCGGCACCGTTACCGGCTCCAAGCACCTGCTCACCAGTGGCGACACACGCATCCTGATCGACTGTGGCCTGTTCCAGGGGCTGAAGAACCTGCGTGAACTCAACTGGCGCCGCTTGGAAGTGTCGCCTCGCGACATCGATGCAGTGGTGCTAACTCACGCCCATCTTGACCATTGCGGCTACCTGCCCCGACTGATACTGGACGGATTCCGCGGCAAGATCTTCTGCACCCAGCCCACGCGCGACGTGGCCGAGTTGATCCTCCTCGACAGTGCCTGGCTGCAGGAAAAGGACGCTGACTTCGCCAACCGCAAGGGATTTTCCAAGCACAAGCCGGCCTTGCCGCTGTACACCGTGCCAGACGCCGAACGTGCGCTCAAGCACTTCCATCCGGTAGCGCTGCACAGTGAGGTCGAACTGCCCGGCGGTGCCAGACTCACGCTGCGCCGCGCGGGCCACATCCTGGGCGCCACAACGGCACAGATCGATATCGATGGCCAGCGCATCGTCTTCTCGGGCGACTTGGGGCGCTACGGCGACACGGTCATGCACGATCCCGAAGCGGTGCCGTCGGCCGACTATATTGTGATCGAATCCACCTACGGTAATCGCCGCCATGACCGCTCGGACGCGGTCAAGGCGCTTGGCGAAGTGATCTCCCGCACGGTGCAACGCGGCGGTACGGTGGTGGTGCCGGCGTTCGCGGTCGGCCGTGCCCAGTCCTTGATCCACGATCTGTGGCTGCTGCGCCAACAAGGCGGGTTGAACAACGTCCCCGTGTACCTGGACAGCCCCATGGCGAGCAGTGCGACCGAACTGCTGTACCGGCACAAGAGCGAGCACAAGCTCGCGGAGCACGAGTTCGAGCAAGCCTGTGCGGCCGTCACCTACGTGCGCGAAGTCGAAGAGTCCAAGGCGCTGTCGGCCAACCGTTATCCCAAGGTGATTCTGTCGGCCAGCGGCATGGCCACCGGTGGCCGCGTGCTGCATCACATTGCCGCCTTCGCGCCAGATCACCGCAACACCTTGCTCTTCTCCGGCTTCCAGGCCGCAGGCACCCGCGGACGCAAGCTGATTGAAGGCGCACGCGAGGTGAAGATGTTCGGCCAGTGGATCCCCGTGAACGCTGAAGTGGCTGAACTGCCGATGCTTTCAGCGCATGCGGACAGCGACGAGCTTGTGCAATGGCTGTCGGGCTTTGCGCAAGCACCCAAACGCCTCTTCATCGTGCATGGTGAGCCCGATGCCTCCGAAGGCCTGCGCGAACGTGTCCAGCGCGAACTCAACTGGCTGGCCACGGTGCCGCTGCAAGGCCAGGAGTTCGAGCTGTGAGCGCACGGCTACCTCCGCCTCCCCTGCGGGCGGTACGCATGTACCTGCATGCCCAGCACCAGCCTGTCGCGCTCATGCGCACCGACTGTCACGTCTGCCGCGCTGAAGGTCTGGCACCTCGCTCCCAGGTGCTGATCGTTGCAGGCGACCGCGAGGTGCAAGCCCTGCTGTACCAAATCGACAGCGACTTGCTCGCCACCGGCCAGGTCGCATTGTCCGAAGCCGCCTGGACGGCCCTGGACATCGGAGACGGCGATAGCGTGGTCGTCCGGCATCCGCCAGTGCTGGAATCGCTGGCCGGCATTCGCAGGCGCGTCCATGGGCAACGCCTGAGTCCAGAGGAGCTCGCGGCCATCGTGCGCGATGTGGTTCAGGGGCGCTACACCGACGTGCATTTGTCGGCTTTCCTGACGGCCACAGCAGTATTGCCGCTCGACGCGCAAGAAACCGTGTCCCTGACGCGCGCCATGGTTGAGGTCGGTGAAACACTGAAATGGAACGCACCCATCGTGGTAGACAAGCATTGTGTCGGCGGTCTGCCCGGCAACCGGACAACGCCCATCGTGGTCGCGATCGCTGCCGCCAATGGACTGGTCATGCCCAAGACCTCCTCGCGCGCGATTACCTCGCCGGCAGGCACGGCCGATACCATGGAGACGCTGGCGCCGGTAGACCTGGACATCGCGGCGCTGAGGCGCGTGGTCGAGACCGAAGGCGGATGCCTCGCCTGGGGCGGGGCCATGCACCTGTCACCCGCCGACGACATTTTCGTGCGCATCGAGCGCGAACTGGACATCGACACCGAAGGCCAGTTGATCGCATCGGTGCTGTCCAAGAAGATATCTGCCGGTGCGACCCATGTCGTCATCGACATTCCCGTAGGCCCCACCGCGAAAGTACGCAGCAAGGAAGCGGCACAACACCTGGCTGCCCGCCTGGCCGAGACCGCTGCGCAATTCGGGCTGGTTCTGCGCTGCATCTTCAGCGATGGCAATCAGCCAGTGGGGTGCGGCATCGGGCCCGCCCTGGAAGCACAGGATGTGCTGGCGGTGCTGCATCGCGATGATGACGCTCCCATGGACTTGCGTGAACGCGCTGCCTCGGTCGCGGGCGCAGTGCTGGAATTGGCTGGGGCTGCAACTGAAGGAGATGGCATGCGGCTGGCTTTGGAGACGATCGACAGCGGTCGCGCATGGGAGAAATTCCAGCGCATTTGCGCAGCCCAAGGCGGCTTGCGTCAGCCCCCCGTCGCCGAGTATGTCGAACCACTGATCGCGGCGCACGCAGGGCGAGTCGTGCACATCGACAACCGCAAGCTCGCTCGACTGGCCAAACTGGCGGGAGCACCGCAGAGCCTGGCCGCCGGCATCAGCATGCATGTGCGGCTGGGCGATGAGGTCGCACGCGGCCAAACATTGCTACGCCTGCACGCGCAAACGCAAGGGGAACTCGCCTACGCACTAGGTTACGCAAACGAAGTCGGGGAAATTGTCCGAGTAGCACAGTAAGGATCTCAATCGTATATCGCCCCTAGGTTGTTTCTCGTCCCGATACCGAGGTGACTCATCCGCACCTATGGGGCTCCCTACGATCATATGGATTGATCACATCAGTAGGGAGCAAGCATGAACTTACGTCACCTTCGCTGCTTCATCGCCGTGGCCGAGGAACTGCACTTCGGCCGAGCTGCTAGACGGCTGCACATCGAACAGTCTCCACTGTCGCGGACGATCCGCCAAATGGAGACGGACTTAGGAGTGTCACTCCTCGACCGCTTGCCGCGCAGCGTTCGTCTCACGTTGGCGGGCCAGGTTTTCCTAGAAGATGCTCGGCGCGTGCTGCTAGCCTTTGAGCAAGCTCAGACCAAGGCGCGCGCCGCAACGAACCATCGGAACACGTTGCGCATCGCGCTATCGGGGGACATGGGGCAGGTCCGCTTGTCGGCGTTGCTTGCGCTTTGCCGGGAGGAGGTGCCACGGTTCGGTATTCGGATATTTGAAGCGCCACTGGCGCAGTTGGTGAGCGGACTGCGCAACGACTTGTATGACGTTGGTCTTGCATTGGCTGGCGAGGTGGATTCCGGCGTTGTCGCTACGCCTGTATGGCGAGACCCGCTGATGGTGGCGCTGCCGGCGCGACATCCGCTGCTGGTTTTCAAGGAAGTGCCCCTGGAGGAAGTGGCGAGCTATCCACTGGTGCTGTGCGAACCGCCGCTTTGTGAATGGTACAACCGACAACGCGAACGGTTGTTCCGCACGGCGGATGTACGGCCGACGGTGGCCGAGTACGTCAGCACACATTCTTTGATGATGACCCTCGTGGCCGCCGGCTACGGTGTGGGTTTTACGAGCGCGGCGCATATGGCCGGTTGCCATCAGGCTAACGTCGTGGTTCGTCCGCTGGTCGATCAGACCGCCTCGTTGACGACCTTTCTACTGCGGCTCGAAGGCGAAATCACAGAGCCGTTGCAGCAGTTCATCGACCGTGTGGAGCGTGTGGGGCGCGTGCGAAACGACGATTAACGCTCGATGTGATGCGGGAAATTCGGATCGCGCGATTCTATTTTGGTCTGACGGCAGACCCAATTTGGATCGCAGCTTGGCATCTTCTTTACGTCACGGGGACGCAGCCGATTGATCAGCCGATCTACATGACATGAAAGATCCTGCGCGCAAGCTCATTTAAGGCCAATGCACTGACGCAGAACGCATGAGCTTTGCCTGGATGCAAACCGGCTCATCCGGCTGACGCATTGGCGCTTTACCCGATCTGATTTCCTACGGAAGACTTTGCACTGGTTTCCCGGTTAACGCGGCATCCCTGCTTTGGTTTGGATGCGCGACTTTTCAAACCGTTGCGCCGGTAATAGGCATTTTTTGCAGGCGCATTATGGTGGAGGCGTATTGGGCATCGCCAGGAGGTGTTTGCCCCTTATGCAACGCTCGGCGTCAACGCCGATGCAATCCCCGCCATGTGCCGACCGGCCCGCGCTTCATCGGGTTCTGGGCAATCGACGCGCCCTCATCGGGCCGCGCGCGCTTGCCATGTGTCGATCCGACGATGGGAAGAGCGCATTATGCCGAAATCGAGCAGCCTTGCCTTTGGCGCAAAAACCTCCTACCGCCCGGTCGAGGCGGGCATCCGCTGGTGCGGGCTGCTGCGCTTCGAGCAGCACATCCTGGAAACGCTGGGGCCGCGTGCCATGCCGGAGTCTGGTGAGTTTCCTCGTTGGCCGCTGCTTCGCCTGTATGTCGATCGCATCTTTGACGCGCTAACGCATGGCGAGCTTGCGGGCGGCAAGTCCGGCATCGTGCTCGACGCGCAGCGGCCGGCGCTCGATGACCCGGAGCTGACCGTGCGCCACGTGGATCTCAAAGCGTGGATGTCTCACTACTACCCCGGCGAGCGGCCGGAATTCTTGTTTGACGACATTGAACGCACGATGCATCCGATGGTGAATGTGGACACACTCAACATCCTGCTGGCGGACCGCGAGGCGACAAAGGTGCAGCTCGCCGAACTCTCGCAGGTGTACGAGGTGCTGCGCGCCGCGCATGAAGCCCTGGCGAAGAAGCAGGCCGCGCGCGGCGACGCCAACGACACTTCGCGTGAGCCGGGCCTGCGCAGCGAGACGACTTACCTCAACATCATCGGCGGGCTACTAACGCTGCTGCTGGGCAAGTCGCCTTCGGGTGCGGCCTATTCGTCGTTCCACAGCATGGATGCCGTGGTGAGCGCGCTGCTCGCGCACCACGAGGGCCGGCCTGGCCTGAGCGAACGCACCTTGTGGAGCAAGCTTGCGCAGGCGCGGCGCCACCTCGAAGCGTCACGCTGACCTGCGCCCCGGGTGCGGTCTGCAATTGCAGTCGCACCTTCTGCAATTGCAGTGATTTCGGCGGCGGTCGTCTATTCAATGCGAGGCACTTTCCGAACAGCGCCAGTAAGCGTCAAGGAGTGTCTCTCATGTCTTCGCAGACCACCGTACCGGCCGCGCCGGCAGCCGAACACCGCATCTTGCGCCGCACCGAAGTCGAGGCCAAGACCGGCTTCAAGCGCGCCCACATCTATTCGCTCATGAAGGAAGGCAAGTTCCCCAAGGCGCTGCGCCTGGGCGTGCGCGCCGTGGGCTGGGACTCGGTGGAGATCGAGCAATGGATCGCTGACCGCCTCAACGAGCGCGCCTGACGCTTCTTCCGGCACATGCCAATCAACCCGGAGAAGCCCATGCAGGTGGTGTCCATCATTTCGACCAAGGGTGGCGTTGGCAAGACCACGACGGCCGCCAACCTGGGCGGCTTCGCGGCCGACGCCGGGCTGCGCGTGCTGCTGCTGGACCTGGACGTGCAGCCCACGCTGTCGAGCTACTTCACGCTGGCCGAACGCGCGCCGGCCGGCATCTACGAGATGCTGGCCTATAACGAGCAGCGCGTCGAGCAACTGGTGTCGCACACCGCGATCGAGCGGCTTGACCTGGTGCTCTCGAACGACGACCGGGGCGAGCTGAACACGCTGCTGCTGCACGCGCCCGATGGCAGATTGAGGCTGCGCCACCTGCTGCCCACCTTGGCGCCGCGCTACGACCTGCTGCTGATCGACACCCAGGGCGCACGCAGCGTGTTGCTGGAGATGGCGGTGCTGGCCTCGAACCTGGCGCTGTCGCCGGTGACGCCGGAAATCCTCGCAGCCCGCGAGCTGCGGCGCGGTACGCTGCAACTCATCGAGGACATCGCGCCATACCGCCACCTTGGCATCGAACCGCCGCCGCTGCACCTGCTCATCAACCGCGTGCATCCGGTGTCGTCCAATGCGCGGCTGATCCAGCAGGCACTGCGGCAGGTATTCCAGGAGCAGCCCGGTGTGCGAGTGCTGGACACCGACGTTCCGGCGATCGAGGCGTATCCGCGTGCGGCCACGCGCGGCCTGCCGGTGCATCGGGTGGAGTACCGCCAGCCGGCGGGCCGCTCCGCACCCGCGGCGCTGGACACCATGCGCGCGCTGGCCGGCGAGCTGTTCCCGGCCTGGCAGGAGCGCTTTGCGCTCGTCACCGGCCGAGAACAAGCGGGAGGGGCCGGCCATGGCCAGCGCGCATGAACTGGCGCGCGGCCACAAGCGGCTGCGAGCGCTGATCGAGTTCGCCCTCGGCGAGGGCTGGAAGGTGGTGCGCACCCGAGGCGGGCATCTGCTGTTCACGAAGCCGGACTGTGCGCCGATCTACACCAGCTCGACGGCAAGCGACTACCGCGCCGAACGCAATGCCCGTGCGCAGCTTCGCCGCGCCGACCGCCAGGCGCAGGCGGTCGAAGTCGTGGCATCTCCGCAGGAGAGCGGCCATGGCTGACATGACGCCGGACGACATGGTCGCCAAGCTGCTGGTCTCGGGCTTCGAGCGCAGCGGTCCTTCGGCCGCGGCCTTGGCCGATCCCATCGCCGACACACCGATGGTGGTGACGCTGGATCAGTTACGCCCCTATGACCACGACCCGCGCGTGACGCGCAACCCAGCCTACGCGGACATCAAGGCGTCAATCCGCGAGCGCGGGCTGGACGCGCCGCCCGCGATCACCCGCCGGCCCGGCGAGCCGCACTACATCATCCGCAACGGCGGCAACACGCGCCTAGCCATCCTGCGCGAGCTGTGGAGCGAAACCAAGGACCAGCGCTTCTTCCGCATCCCCTGCTTGTTTCGCCCCTGGCCGCAGCGTGGCGAGGTGGTGATGCTGACCGGCCACCTGGCCGAGAACGAGCTGCGCGGTGGCTTGAGCTTCATCGAGCGGGCTCTGGGCGTGGAGAAGGCGCGCGAGTTCTACGAGCAGGAAATGGGGCGGGACAGCGGCCAGCCACTGTCGCAAAGCGAGCTGGCACGGCGGCTCACCGCCGATGGCTTTCCGGTGCCGCAGTCGCACATCAGCCGCATGCAGGACGCGGTGCACTACCTGCTGCCGGCGATCCCAAACCTGCTGTATGGCGGGCTCGGTCGGCACCAGGTCGAACGGCTCGCAGTGCTGCGCAAGGCATGCGAACGCACCTGGGAGCGACGTGCCCTGGGCCGCAGCCTGCCGGTGGATTTCGCCACGCTATTCCAGGACGTGTTGGGGCAGTTCGACACGCAGCCCGACAACTTCTCGCCGCAGCGGGTGCAGGACGAGCTGGTCGGCCAGATGGCCGAGCTGCTGGAAGCGGACTACGACACGCTGGCCCTGGAAATCGACGACACGGAGAGCCGGCAGCGTGCGCTGACCAGCGATCCGGCGCCACCATCGGCACGACCTTCGGCGCCGACCACACCTGCACCCGAGCCGCAACGGCCTCCATCACCGCCTTCGTCGCCGGCTGCTCCTTCGGTGCAGTCGTTGGGGCCTCCTGCTTCCGCGCCGGCGGATGCCGGCAAGGCAGCACCGGCCGCTAGCGCCGAAGGCGAGCAGCAGGGCGACGGCCAGCGCGATGAACGTCTGCAGGGCCACATCGTGTCGCCGGCGCCGACCACCGAGCGCCTGCAATCCATCCAGCGCATGGTCGCCGACCAGATGGGTGACAAGCTACCCGATTTCGAGGCCGACGCGCTGCGCGCCATTCCCGTGCAGGTGGGCGGGCTCTATCCCATCTCGGACGTCTGGTATATCGAGCCCGGCCTGGACGTGCCGGATCGGCTGCGCGTGCACATCGCGCAGTTCGCACGCGAGATCGCCGAGGAGGCCGGCGTGACCGAACAGGTCGAGCCCAGCGACGGCGGGATCGGCTTCGCCTGCGTGGCGCCGCCGGCCGCACGCGCAATGCCACCGTTCGCGCGGGCGGTGCTGACGCTGCTGCAGGCGCTGTGCGCCGCACATGCCACAGACGGACTCGATCGCGCCCGGCTGGCCGACGACCTGGCGCCTTTGCTGTATGGCGGCGGGGTCCACCCGCGCCTGAGCGATGCCGGGCTGGTCAAGCTGTTCCGGCTGCTGCGCCTGGCGCGGCGGCTTGTGGATCTGGAATCCGGCGCGGGCGCCAGCGCTCCCGACCACGGCGTCTGAGCGGAGGCCGCCCATGTCCGCACCGCACCCGCTCAACCAGGCCGTGATCGCGCAGGCGTTGCACGACCTGCGCAACGGGCAACTGCGACGCTGCAAGGCGATGGGCTTCGGTGAGGAAGAACTCGATGCGCTGAAGCATCCCGAACTCGTGAGCATGCTGGTCAATGCCACCGTCTCGTGGTGCTCTGTGTCGGTCAACCGCGAGGTGCTCAAGCGATTGCTGAGCCAGGTGCACGACGTGGAGCGGGAGATTGCGACTGTCGACCGCATGCTGCGCCTGGGCGCTAGCACGGAGATGGTCAGCCGCTTCTACGGGCTGACGCACCAGGAGGTCGCGTTGCGGCGCGACATCCTCGGCCTGCCCAAGCGCAAGGGACGGCATCCGGTGCTGGACGAGGCGCAGGACACGGTGCTGTGGAAGCACTGGAAGGCCGGCGTTGCGCAACGTGGCATCGCACTCGACGATGAGATGGCAATTCTGGCGCTGACCATGGACCTGGCCGAGACCTTGAGCCTGCCGATGTCGGTGATCTGGTCGGCGATACGCAACTGGATTGACCAGGGGCTGGTGTAGGCCATGGCAACCGGCGGCGCACCCCGGCGCGATGGCCCCGTGGCGCTGTCGGAGCTGTTTGACGAGGCGATCCAGGAACTGGTGCCACCGGCAGCGCTGGCTGCACGCGGCACAGCCCCCACGTCGCCGGCTGCGCCGGTCAGCGATGGCTTCCTCTTCAGCGGCAACCGGCACGAAAGCGTGCCGCGCACGTTGTTTCTCGACCGCCGCCTGACACCGCTGGAGCGCAATGCCTGGCAGGTGTTCCGCCTGCAGCTCAACGACGACGGCGTGACGGCTTTTCCGACCTACGACCAGCTCCGACCCTATCTCGCCTCGATGCCCTGCGCGGCGCAGGCCTCGCACGAGACCGTGGCGCGCGCCTTGACGCTGCTGCGGCTGACGCGCTGGCTGAGCCTGGTGCGACGGCGGCGCGACCCGAAGACCGGGCGCATCCTCGGCAACCTCTACGTGCTGCACGACGAACCGCTGACGCCCTTCGAGGCAATGCAGCTCGACCCCGACTACCTGGGCCTAGTCAGCCAGGCACTGACCCATGCTGCGAAGGCGGTACAGATCGTCGGTATGAACACCCTGCGCGAGATCGCCGAAGACCCGATGCTCAATGGCCGCACGTTGCCCACGCGGCTGCAGGTGCTGGCACAGCGCATGGCCCGCAACGAATGGCTGGATGCGAGTTATCCACAAGAGCCTGTGGATCACGAATCCGAAGAAGGCCAAGACGGCCTACTTCGGAATCTCGAAACCCCGTCTTCGAAATCTGAAGCAGGGCCGAAACCCGCGCCAGACGGCTTACTTCGGAATCCGAAGGAGGACCGTACAGTACGTATGGGTCGTATAAATCAAGTACGTACAGTACCGCGCGTAAAGGCGTCGCAGCATTTGTGCCTGCCCGAGCGTTTGCTGCGCTTGAAAGACGAGCAGCAAAGCGGCGCACTGGTGGCATTGCAGCAGGTGGACGAGTCTCTATGGCAAGCGGTGCTGGACGAATGGGATGCCCGCTGCCGCAACAGCGCGGTGCGCAACCCGGCCGGCTACCTGTTCGGCATCATTCAGAAAGCGATCCGCGGCGAGTTCAAGGCTTGGGCGGGTGAAGGCGGCTCGCCATCGATGCCGCCTGCGCCTTCACCGTCACCACACCCAGCCACAGCCGCACCCCCTGCACCGGCATCGCCTGCGCCGAACGGCCCTGGCCGTGAGGTGGCGCGGGCCTATTTGGCGAAACTGCGTTCGGCCTTGGGTAATTCCTGAGCAGCTATCCCCAGGGGATAGCTGGGACACAAAGCCTTCCAGCGAACGGCACCGGCTTTCGCGCATCCCGTCATCGCGATCCGTTGCAGACCTATCCCCTGGGGATAGACGAAACACGCGGCCGTCCCTGACGACAACCGGGGACGCGCCCGCTGCGATTTGTTGACTGACGGCCTTCCGGTCAATGCCGATGCTGGCGGCTCGTTCCTACACCGCGAGTCGTCACCATGGCCAACGAATCCCAGCAACCCCTGCAGTTGAACCTCGGATCGCTTCGCAGCGCGATGTCGCTGACGCTGCACACCCACCACGCTTCACGCATTTGGCATGGCCGAGCGCCCGCCGAAGGCCGGCCGGGCATCATCGGCCTCAACGGCTACATCAGCGTGATGAACAAGATGAAGCGCGGCGCCGAGCAGGACGATCCCTACTCGGATTTCTGGATGCTGCGCATCGAGGACAAGCTGACGCAGACCAAGGCCAGCTTGCAGGCGCTGCGTGAGCAGGTGGACCAGGCGCTGGCCGACGTGCCGCCCGCGCTGTCGCTGGGCGAGAACATGAACGTGCAGCCCGTGAAGCTGCCGCTGTTCGTCAATGCGCAGCTCGGCTTCATGGCGGTGTACCTGCTGGCCGACTACGACGACCTGGCCCGCAAGCTGATCCTCGCCCACCACACCGCGCTGATCGACCGCAGCACGCTGGAACGCTGGCTCAACGACGGCGCGCATGCGCTGCGCAGCCTGTTCTCGCTGGCACAGCAGTACCGCTACTCCGGCGCGACGCGCGACGACTTCGCCTCGAAGAACGCGGTGGCGCGGGCGGCGCTGGAGAAGTTCGGCGAGTTGCCGCAGGACGTGCTCGAAGGCACGCGCCGCTCGCGCTTTGCGCCACCGATCGCACGGCGGTCGGGCAAGCCTGATGCAGCCGCGGATGCCGCACCCAGCGCTGGCGCAGCCGACGTGGCGGACGACGACCACGACCATGACGGCGAAGGCGCGAAGGCATGACGGCATCGTCTTCCACCGGCCAACCGGCGCGCTTCCTGCCGCTGGAACAGGCGGACTTCCAGCGCCTGGAACACGGCCCCTACCTAAAAGGCCTTTTACAGCCTTTTAAGGGTAAGGGGAGTCTGGAGGCCTGGGCCAACCAGTGCACGGCGCTGCGCGACGACTTAATCGGGCTGGCACAGCGGCGCGTGCTGCAACAGGCGCGGGCCTACCCTTTCTCACTGCTCGACGTGCAACTGGCCCAGCAGACCACTGGCGCAGGCACGACCTTCCTGCGCTGGCGCAACCACGACCGTTCTTCCATGGGCGTGGCGCTTTGGGAATCGCTGCTCGACCGCCCGGCGACGCCGGCCTCGCTGATCGACGACCTGTACGCGATGGAGCTGCAGCGCATCGCTTTGAACATGCAGATCAGCCTCCTTCACACGCTGGGCCGCCAGGCCCAGGAGTGCGCCAGCAAGGCCGCGCAGGCCGAAGCGGCTTACCTGCGACGTGTCCACGGGCATGCCGCGTCCGTTCCATCCACCACCCCCAAGGAGTCACCATGAGCACGCACTTCGTCGGCGAGGGCAACATCGGTTCTGCGCCGGACTACCGCGAATTCCCCAACGGCAACGACGAGCCGCGACGGCTGCTGCGCCTGAACGTCTACTTCGACAACCCGATCCCGAAGAAGGACGGCGAATACGAGGACCGCGGCGGCTTCTGGGCGCCGGTCGAACTGTGGCACCGCGACGCGGACCACTGGAAAGACCTGTACCAGAAGGGCATGCGGGTGCTGGTCGAGGGCCGCACGGTGAAGGACGAGTGGGAGGACGCCGACGACAACGAGCGCACGACCTTCAAGATCGAGGCCCGCCGCATCGGCATTCTGCCGTACCGCATCCAGGCCGTGACCCTCAGCGCCAGGACGCTGGAACCCGAGGCCGCAGTACCGCCGCAGAAGGAGACCAAGGGGACGAAGGCGCCGAAGGAAACCAAGGCCAAGGGCTGATTCCCCGCAGGGGGCGGCTGTAGCAACCGTCAGACGCCCGCCATGCACCAGCTATCCCCAGGGGATAGCTCCAGGGTGTTCCACCGGGTTCCAGCCGCCCTCCCGAAACGACACTCCCGCTGCGCCAGCCGTTGCGGCTTCGCGCATGCCGCTGCGGCAACGCATCACCTGCCGATCACAAAGCGGTGTCTGCGCCAATCGGCTTCCTTGCTGCCGTCCTCCGCTGGCCCGGCCAAGCTGGGGCCATCCGATGAACCGCACACTTCCAAGGAGGCTTCATGCGCGTGTTCCTGTGCGAGAAGCCATCCCAGGGCAAAGACATCGCCCGTGTGCTGGGCGTGGGCCAACGCGGCAACGGCTGCTACAGCGGTGCGGGTGTCGTCGTGACCTGGTGCATCGGTCATCTGGTCGAGGCGGTTCCGCCCGAAGGCTACGGCGAGCAGTACAAGCGCTGGGCCATCGAGCAACTGCCCATTCTTCCCGAGCGCTGGCGTGTCGAGCCCAAGGCGGCGACCGCGGCGCAGTTCAAGGTCGTGCAGCAGCTCGTCGCCAAGGCGGGCGAGCTGGTGATCGCGACCGACGCCGACCGCGAAGGCGAGATGATCGCCCGCGAGATCATCGAGCTGTGCGGCTACCGCGGTCCGATCCAGCGGCTGTGGCTGTCGGCGCTCAACGATGCGTCCATCCGCAAGGCGCTGGGTGCACTGAAGCCGTCCGCCGAGACGCTGCCGCTGTACTTCTCCGCGCTCGCCCGATCGCGTGCCGACTGGCTGATCGGGATGAACCTGAGCCGGCTGTTCACGCTGCTGGGCCGGCAGGCCGGCTACAACGGCGTGCTGTCGGTCGGGCGGGTACAGACGCCGACGCTCAAGCTGGTGGTGGACCGTGATCGCGAGATCGCGCGCTTTGTCTCCGTGCCGTTCTGGGCCATCGAGGTGGCGCTGTCGCATGCGGGCCAGTCCTTCGTCGCAAGCTGGACGCCGCCACAGGGCAGCACCGACGACGCCGGCCGCTGCCTGCAGCAGCCGCTGGCGCAGCAGGCAGCGGAACGCCTGCGCGCGGCCGGCGCTGCCCAGGTGCTGTCGGTGGAGACCGAGCGCGTGCGCGAAGGTCCGCCGCTGCCGTTCGACCTCGGCACCTTGCAGGAGGTGTGTTCCAAGCAATTGGGCCTCGACGTGCAGGAGACGCTGGACATTGCCCAGGCGCTGTACGAGACGCACAAGGCGACGACGTATCCGCGCTCGGATTCGGGCTATCTGCCCGAGAGCATGCTGGCCGAGGTGCCGGCCGTGCTCGACAGCCTGGTCAAGACCGATCCCAGCCTGCGGCCGCTGATCGACCGCCTGGACCGCCAGCAGCGTTCGCGGGCCTGGAACGACGGCAAGGTCACAGCTCACCACGGCATCATTCCGACGCTGGAACCGGCCAACCTCTCGGCGATGAGCGACAAGGAGCAGGCCGTCTACCGGCTGATCCGCGCCCACTACCTCGCGCAGTTCCTGACGCATCACGAGTTCGACCGGACGGTTGCGCAGCTCACGTGCGGCGGGCAGTCGCTGGTCGCGGTCGGCAAGCAGATCGCGGCGGCCGGATGGCGGCAGGTGCTGGCGGTGCCGGTGCCCGACGACACGGACGGCGAGGACGCGCAGCGCGGCCAGGTGTTGCCGGCGCTACAGGCTGGAACTTCCTGCCAGGTCGGCCAGGTCGAACTGAAGGCGTTGAAGACGCTGCCGCCCAAGCCCTACACGCAGGGCGAGCTGGTCAAGGCCATGAAAGGCGTCGCCAAGCTCGTGACCGACCCGCGCCTGAAGCAGAAGCTCAAGGACACCACGGGCATCGGCACCGAGGCGACGCGCGCCAACATCATCAGCGGGCTGCTGGCCCGCGGTTATCTCTTGAAGAAGGGCCGCGCCATCCGCGCATCGGATGCTGCCTTCACGTTGATCGACGCGGTGCCGGCGGCCATCGCCGACCCGGGCACGACGGCGGTGTGGGAGCAGGCGCTGGACATGATCG
>Ga0209098_1001173_pt1 | contig 25789 bp, 22 predicted proteins | sample AD_JPNHW1_MetaG_FD_184429 | JGI IMG/M metagenome (GOLD analysis project Ga0209098, IMG submission 184429) | Active sludge microbial communities of municipal wastewater-treating anaerobic digesters from Japan - AD_JPNHW1_MetaG (SPAdes) (version 2) | ecosystem: Engineered > Bioreactor > Anaerobic...
ATTCCTAAAGACTTATTTGAACCGTACCTGAAGGAGACCGAATTCCGTTTTAACCACAGAGGGCAGGATCTGTACCACATCCTCTTGAAATTGTTCCGTGATAACCCTCTGTTCTAGTCAAGACCCTTTTATAATTTCGTTTCATATCCTATGATTTTCTTATTGCAATGCCGAAACGCAATTGCTTGCGGTTGACTTGAAAAGCGATGGGGTGTATAATTTACATATGTCCGCAAATAGTTTCAGCGGGGGAGGTGAGCGGGGCTATTTCAATACAAAAGATGCAAAAAAGGCTCCTGATTGTCATCGGCCACTACGGCACCGGCAAGACGAACCTCTCGCTCAACCTCGCGCTTTTTAATGCGCCTTGTTCATTGGCTGACCTTGACATCGTCAATCCCTATTTCCGCTCGAGCAGTCACGGCGAACTGCTCAGACAGGGCGGCGTGAGGCTGATTGCGCAGGTCTATAACGGTTCCAACGTCGATCAGCCCTTTATTTCGCCCGCTTTGAACGCGGTTTGGGATGGGGACGAGGATGAAAGAGCGATTTTTGACGTCGGCGGCGACGATGTCGGGGCATATGCGCTCGGGCAGTTTTCCGAAAAAATTAAAGCTGCCGGATATGAGATGTACTATGTGGTCAATTATTATCGCAATCTGACCCGAACACCCGCCGAAGCTGTCGGAATTCTGCGCGAGATCGAAGCCGCTTGCCACTTGAAGGCCACGGCGATTGTCAACAACTCGCACCTATGCCATCAAACCGATGCCGGGACCGTTAAAAAGAGCATGCCGTTCGCCCGCGAAACCGCCCGGATCGCCGGACTGCCGTTGTTATTCACAGCCGTCCCCGAGGAGTTTGATGAATATCAAAATCAAGAGATTGAAAATCCGTTCCCGGTAAAAATTTTCGTGAAGAAACCCTGGGAATGATCTTAAACGGAACGGTCATATCGGATACGATCCGAGCCCGTTCCTACATAAAGGAGATACTGTTAAATGGCTAAAGTCACTGTCAACGAAGATCGCTGCAAGGGCTGCGAACTCTGCATCGCGGCCTGCCCGAAAGGGATTATGAAACTGGATAAAGCCAAGTTAAACGCCAAGGGATATCATCCCGCGCACTGCAGCGATCAAGCACTCTGCATCGGCTGCGCTTTTTGTGCGCTGACATGCCCCGACTGCGCGATTACGGTGGAGAAGTAACGCCGGCGCAGTGCTAAAAAGAATTTTTCGGAAGAAAAATTTTTCTCCATACTTCCCGGGTGAAAATTGATAACAAACAGAACGGAGAATATCATGTCTGAAAAAGTGCTTATGAAGGGGAACGAGGCGCTGGCAGAAGCCGCGATTTCCGCGGGCTGCCGCCATTTCTTCGGCTACCCCATCACCCCGCAAACCGAGGTAGCGGCGTATATGTCCAAGCGCATGCCCAAGGTCGGCGGAACCTATCTGCAGGCCGAAAGCGAGATTGCCGCGATCAACATGGTCTACGGCGCTTCGTCCGCCGGAGCGCGCGTGATGACCTCGTCATCCTCGCCCGGAATCAGCTTGAAAGGCGAGGGAATTTCCTATTTGGCAGGTGCCGACCTGCCCGCGCTGATCATCAACGTGCAGCGCGGCGGCCCGGGTCTCGGCGGCATTCAGCCCTCCCAGGCCGACTATTGGCAGGCGACCCGCGCAACGGGTCATGGTGATTTTCACATCCTCGTCTTCGCGCCGTCCACGGTGCAGGAGTCGGTTGATCTGGTCGCCAAGGCGTTTGAACTGGGTGACAAATACCGCATGCCCGCGATGATTTTGTCCGATGGTATGCTCGGTCAGATGATGGAGCCGGTCGTGCTGCCCGAAAAGCAGATCACCCCACCGGTAAAAGAGTGGGCGACCAGCGGCACGCAGGGCAAGCGCAAGCATAATGTGATTAATTCGCTTTACATCCAGCCCGACGAGCTTGAAAAGCTCGTACGGGAGCGGTTTGAAAAATATGCCGGGATCGAGAAAAATGAGGCAATGGCCGAGTGTTATCTGACCGCTGACGCCGATCTGGTGATCGTGGCTTACGGCGCGTCTTCACGCGTCAGCCGCAGCGCCGTCAACGTCCTGCGCGCAAAAGGGCTGAAAGTCGGTTTAGTGCGCCCGATCACGCTCTGGCCGTTCCCGAAAACGGCGATCCGCGCCTGCATCCCGACTGCGAAAAAGTTTCTCACGGTGGAGATGAGCATGGGACAGATGATCGACGATGTGCGTTTAGCCGTCAACGGCGAGCGCCCGGTCGAGTTTTACGGCAGAACCGGCGGCATCATTCCGACCCCGGCAGAGATTGCCGTCGCCGCAGAGAAGCTGCTGTAATTGTCATTCCGAGCGAAAAGCGTCATTACATGACGCTCTGGAGGAATCTTGGACTGATAAAAGCGTTTGGTGTGCATTACAACAGGCCTTATGATAACGAGATCCTTCGACTGCGCAAGGAACATTAAAGATGTTCCCCGGAAGAATTGCTCTTACGCGCAATTCTTCAAGAGCGTCACGAAGAGACGCTTTGCGCTCAAGGATGACAAATCGATATGGAGGATATGATATGGTTGTTTTTGAGAGACCGAAAGCACTTTGCGATGTGCCGCTGCATTATTGCCCCGGCTGTTCACACGGGATTGTGCATCGGCTGGTGGCTGAAACGCTCGACGAGTTGGGCGTGACGGGCCGCACGGTCGGCGTCGCACCGGTCGGCTGTTCGGTGTTTGCGTATAATTACTTTGAATGCGATATGGTCGAAGCCGCGCACGGGCGCGCGCCCGCGGTGGCAACCGGTTTACGTCGCGCACTGCCTGATAACGTGATTTTTACCTATCAGGGCGATGGCGACCTTGCCGCAATCGGCACTGCCGAGACGATCCATGCAGCGACGCGGGGTGAGCACATCACCGTAATTTTTATCAATAACGCGATTTACGGCATGACCGGCGGCCAGATGGCGCCGACCTCCCTGCCCGGTCAGATCACGCAGACGACGCCTTACGGGCGCGACGTCAAGGTTGCAGGCAATCCGATCCGGGTCTGCGAAATGTTAGCAACGCTGGACGGCGTGGCATTGGCGCAGCGGGTCGCGGTGGACTGCACCAAGAACATTCTTGCGGCGAAAAAGGCGATCAAGAAGGCGTTTGAATATCAGATCGAGGGGCTGGGGTATTCGATTGTCGAAGTCGTCTCGGCCTGCCCGACGAACTGGGGGCTGTCGCCGATCAAGTCGCTGGAGTGGCTGCGCGAAAACATGCTGCCGTATTATCCGCTCGGTGTTTATAAGGATATAAAAGCTTAGTTAGCAGTTAGCAGTTGATAGTGAGCAATGACATAAAACTACGATTATAACATTACGTTTTGCATAGCAAAACACCGCAACTCTTCACTTTTCACTTTTAACTATTCACTTATACAGAATGATAAGATGTTCCGCGAAAGGGGAAAACATTATGACCCATAATATACTCATCGCCGGATTCGGCGGACAGGGCGTGCTGTTTGCCGGAAAAGTGCTGGCTTACGGCGGACTTTGCGACGGCAAAGAAATTACCTGGCTGCCGTCCTACGGCCCCGAGATGCGCGGCGGCACCTGCAACTGCAGCGTCTGCGTATCCGACGAGCCGATCGGCTCACCGTTGGTGACGAGCCCCGATATTCTCATCGCTATGAACCGCCCGTCGCTTGAAAAGTTCATCGATGCGGTCGTTCCGGGCGGAACGGTGATCATCGACAGCTCGATCATCGATTTGAAAGCGGAGCGCAAAGACATCACCGTCTGCGAGCTGCCCGCGACCGAACTGGCCGAGAAAAACGGCTTAAAAGGCCTCGGCAACATGGTGCTGGTCGGAAAGCTGAATCAGGTTTGCAAGGTCATCAGCGCCGAGGGCATGGACAAGGGCATTGTCAAATCCGTGCCTGCCAAGAAGCCCGAAATGCTCGATTTTAATCGCAAAGCGGTCGCGCTGGGCGCGGAATAATAAATCAATTTATTCAAACGGAGAAAGGGGTCAACACCGTGGAACAGACCAAGGAGATTGCCGAACGAATCACGGGACTGCGTGACGCCTGCGGCTACACACAGGCCGAATTCGCAAAGATGATCGGCATTGACCCGGCGATTTATGCCGGGTACGAAAAGAACGGCGACGACATCCCGATCAGCGTGCTTTATAAGATCGCGGGGATCTGCGGCGTCGACTTCACCGAGATTTTGACGGGCACGGCGGCTAAATTGACGACCTATCACATCGTGAAAAAGGGGAAGGGCAAGCCGGTCGACCGCTACACCGGGTACAGTTATGAGGATTTGGCGTTCCGGTATGCTCATAAGGTTATGCAGCCGCTGCTCGTGACGCTTGATCCTTCCGACGAACCCGCGGAGTTGGTCAGTCACGGCGGGCAGGAGTTCAACTATATGATCAGCGGCACGGTCGTTGTCTCTTTCGATGGGCAGGAATTCACGCTCACCGAGGGGGACAGCATTTATTTCAACCCGGCGTACCCGCACGGGCAGCGCTGCGGAGGCGATAAACCCGCCATGTTTTTGACCGTGATTACGAACTAGCCGGAGGTTTATATGCTTGAAAAATATCTGCCGCGCATCGACTTTTCCTCCTATGAAGATTTCGTTCGCCATTACAAAGTACATATTCCGGCGGATTTCAACTTCGCCTATGACATCGTCGACGGCTGGGCGAAAGAACAGCCGGAAAAAAACGCGTTATGCTGGTGCGATGATCACGGCGGAGAGCGTACATTTACTTTTTCCGACATCGCAGCGCTGTCCGCCAGAACCGCCAACTACCTGCGCTCGCTCGGCATCGGCAAGGGTGATGTGGTATTGCTGATTCTGCGTCGCCGCTGGGAATATTGGGTCGCCGCCAACGCCGTCCACAAGCTCGGCGCGGTGTTGATCCCCGGCTCACTGCAGTTGACTCAAAAGGATATCGTCTACCGCGCCAACGCCGCAGAGATCAAGGCCGTTATCGCCGTCGATGACCCGTTCGTCATAGAGCAAATTGAACTGGCGCAGCCCAAAACCCCATCGTTGACCGTGAAGATTTTAGTCGGCGAAGATCGGGACGGATGGGGCAATTTTAGAAAGATTGATGAATTTCCGGACCGGATTGAGCGTGTGAAAAACGATGTGAAAGATACGTTTTTAATCTATTTCACCTCCGGCACAACCGGTATGCCCAAGATGGTGCGTCATGATTTTTCCTATCCGATCGGTCACATCGTCACGGCGAAATACTGGCAGTGCGTCCGGGAAAATAAACTCCATATGAGCGTCTCGGACAGCGGCTGGGCTAAATTCGGGTGGGGCAAGATATACGGGCAGTGGATTTGCGGCGCGGTCATTTTCGCCTATGATATGGACAAGTTCTTGCCGAAGAATTTACTGCAAAAGATACAGGATTACAAATTGACCACTTTTTGCGCGCCGCCGACGATGTACCGTTTTATGCTGACCGAAGATGTCGCTTCTTACGATTTATCCTCCGTTGAGCGGTGGAGTTTAGCCGGAGAACCGTTAAATCCCGAGATTTTCCGCAAGTGGGAACAATTGACCGGGAAGAAGATGGCCGAGGGCTTCGGTCAGAGCGAGAGCAGCGTGATGTTAGCCAACTTCCCGTGGTTTGACCCGATTCCCGGCTCGATGGGCAAACCGTCACCGCTGTATGACATCGCATTGCTCGACGCGGAAGGCAACCCCTGCGAGGACGGCGACGAGGGTGAGATCGTCGTAAAAAACGCGCGCACCGATCCGCCCGTGGGCTTATTCACGGGATATTACCGTGATGAAGAAAATACGGCGAAATCCTTCAAGGACGGCGTTTATAACCTCAAAGACGTGGCCTGGCGCGACAGCCGGGGTTATTATTGGTTTGTCGGGCGGCATGACGATGTAATCAAGTGTTCGGGCTACCGCATCGGGCCCTTCGAAGTCGAGAGCGCGCTGCTCGAACACAAGGCGGTGCTCGAATGCGCCGTGACCGCCGCACCCGATCCGATCCGCGGGCAAGTGGTCAAGGCGACGGTGGTATTGAAAGCGGGCTTCACGGGCAGTCCGGAGCTGATACACGAGCTGCAGGAACATGTGAAAAAAGTCACCGCGCCGTATAAATATCCGCGTATTGTGGAATTCGTTGCCGAATTGCCGAAGACGCTCGGCGGTAAGATCAAACGGGCGGAGATAAGGAAGAATGACCAAGAAGGGAAATAAAATTGTCATTCTGAGCGTAGTCGAAGAATCTCGGCACGCAGAAGGTTTATTACTTTTTATCGGATATAAAAAAATTGTGATGTGATGACCTATTATGTTTTATGCTTACCAATAAGAGCCATACGGTTTTATATATTGGTGTTACGAATCATTTGGAAAGAAGATTGTTTGAACATAGAAGTGAATTGATTGACGGTTTTTCCAAGAGGTATCATTTACATGAGTTAGTGTATTATGAAAGCACAAACAACATTATGTCCGCGTTGGAACGAGAGAAACAGTTAAAACGATGGACAAGGAAGAAGAAAAATGATTTAATTGCAACGATGATCACCAATGGAAGGATTTATCGGAAGAATGGCAATAAATCGCCAGAGCTTTGTGGCACCGAGATCCTTCGACTGCGCGTACCTGCGGGTGCGCTCCGCTCAGGATGACATATTCTACATTATTTTATATTACGGAGGAAAACCAATCATGAACATCAACGGCAACCGCATGTACAAAAATCTCAAGGAACTCGATTTTATTCGTCTTTCCGCCACCGAGGGCGAAATCCGCGGACGCGAGATCCTCGCGGCCAAGGTGCGCGAACTCGGTCTCGAACCGACCATCGAGCTCTTTAAGGCCCCGAAGTACACCATCAAGAATTGTAAGTTCGAAGTCACATCCCCCAAACATACCGTTTATGAGGCGACCGGCTACGGATTTTCGGGCAACGGCGCCAAGGACGGCCTCGAAGCCGCATTCAAGTACGCCGAAAACGGTGAGGATATCGACCTTTTCGATGCCAAAGGCAAGATCGTGCTGCTCTCAAACGGAGCGGGTTATGAGACTTACGAGCGTCTGGTCAAAGCCGGCGTCGTCGGCTTTATCGGGGCATCGGGCAGCTACCGCGACCGCCGCACCGATTCCGATCTCGATCTGCGCATGCTGCGCGAAAACCACATCAAGCACGGACAGATCCCCGGCGTCTGCATCCGCACGGAAGACGCAATCAAACTGATCAACTCCAAGCCCGAAAAGGTCAAGATCACGCTCGAACAGGACGAGGGTGAGGGTGACAGCGCGAACGTCATCACCGAGATCAAAGGCACCAAATATCCGGACGAAGTGATCACTTACACCGCGCATTACGACTCGGTCGTCTTCAGCCACGGAATGTACGACAATGCCGCGGGCAGCGTGATTCTGCTCGAGATGGCCGCGTATTTTATTAAAAATCCGCCGCTGCGCACCCTGCGCTTTATCTGGTGCGGTTCCGAGGAGCGCGGTCTGCTCGGCAGCAAGGACTACATCAAGACCCATGAGAGCGAGCTCGACAAGATCCGTCTGTCGATCAACGTCGATTTGGCGGGCCCGGTCATCGGCCGCGACACCGCCATCGTACTGGCGGAGGAAAAGGTCTGCCATGTGATCGAATTTATGTATAAAGAACTCGGCCGTCCGATGAGCACCCGCTGGGACACCTATTCCAGCGACTGCATTCCGTTCGCGGACAAGGGCATTCCGGCGGTCAACTTTGTGCGGTTCGGCGCGGGGACTGCGAGCGATTGCCACAACCGGCACGACACGCTGAAACCGCTCTCGGCCGACTCGCTTCGCAATACTGCGGAATTCGTCGCGATGTTCTCCGAGCGGGTGGCAAACGCCGCAATGTTCCCGATCGCACGCACCATCCCCGACGAGATGGTCAAGAAGATCGATAAGTATCTGCTGAAAGATAAGAAGTAATACGTTTGTCATTCCGAGGCGTAAAAGCGTCTCTTCGTGACGCTCCGGAGGAATCTCGGACTGATGAAGGTCTCCCTATACAAAACCGATGGTTGTCGGTACCGGGATCCTTCGGACTGCAAGGAACAATCCATCTGATTGTTCCCCGGAAGAATTGCGCGTAAGAGCAATTCTTCAAGAAAATTCGATAATGATTCTTATGCTCCGCTCAGGATGACAATTATCCCCCAACTTCCCGTTTCGAAAGGAGCCCGCTATGTTCCGTGACATCGATCTGCTGGCCGCGCGCGCCAGAAAATTTTATGCCGATCAAAGTCCCGCCGCGTCCATTCAAATTCGCGGCATCTCCGAACTGTCTCCCGAAAAAATGCCGCCGCTCAACTCTTTCTCATTCCCGGCGGATCTTGAAAAATACCTCGAACTGCGCGCGAAAAACCTCGAGAAGTATTGGGAGCGCCGTTCGCATCTCGACGACGACATCTTCCCGTCCATCGCGCCCTGGTACGGCATTGCCGAGCACACTTCCTTTTTGGGCGGCGTGGTCGATTATACCCCCGACACCAGCTACAATCACACCATCTGCCCCACCTGGGAGGACGTCGAAAAGCTGAAACTCGATCCCGAGAATCCGCGCCTGAAGATGATCACCGACGGCATCCGGTATTACCGTGAGAACTGGGGCGATAAGTTCGTGCCCAAGCTGCGCGGCGCTGACGGGCCGTCCGACATCGTCAACATCGTGCGCGGCAATGAGATATTCTACGACGTCTACGATGAACCCGAAAAAGTCAAGGCACTGGTCGATTTTTGCGCCGGCGCCGCCCGGTTTTATCTCGAGGCGCAAAAGACGGCAGCGGGCAAAGTCGCGGGCGGGTATGTGACCGGCTTCGATATCTGGCTTGCCGGCAACAGCATCGGCCAGCTCTCCGAGGACGCCTCCTGCATGATGTCACCCGATATCTTCGAAGAGCTTTTCCTGGACGGCTTGAAAAAGACCTGCGCGGGTTACGATTCGGCTATGCTTCACATGCATTCTCTCGGCAAGGTCATGCTGCCCATCTTTGCTTCGGTGCCGCAGATCAAAGTGATCGAAATATCCAACGACCCCAACGCCGACCGCTGCTTCGACGTTTGGCGGCAATACGAAAAGGAGCTTGCCGGCAAAGTGGTCATCATGACCCCGACCGCCGAGGAGCTGCGCGCAAACGCCGACATCATCAAGCGCAACAAGTGCCTGATTTGGTATTATGCCAAGACCTTAGCCGAGGCCGAGGACGCGGTCAAGTTTGTGAGAAGCTTGTAAACTGCCGTCAGGTTTTATTCAAAAGAAAAGACAAAGAACAGCCGCAGCACAAAGTCCGCGGCTGTTTTGCATTATTACGGCAGATCGGTGGATTATTTCGAATTCGCATTGCGTACAACGGGGCAAATATGCTATAATTTCACTTCGGAAGGATACGGATTGTCCTTAAAACTATAATGGAACTTATAAAATTACATTCCGAAATACAAGGAGGATACACCAGTGCCGTCTCCACTTGAAAAATCCGTTCAAAAATACCGTGATTTCCTTGCGGTCAAACCGGGCGCCCCGATGTATAAACGGGAGTTCGGTTATTATGTGCTCGACAAATGGATCGAGCAGGGTTATTTAAAACCGTACAGCGAAGTTTCGGATTACAGCGCTTATCTGCGCGAAACTTTCAATTTTGACGAACCGGCTGTCTGCACGCTGTACGGGCTGGGCGGCTGCGAGGCGTCGCTTTATCCGAGATTCGAAGAAAAGGTGCTCGAGGACCGGGGTGATTACGAACTCGTTCAGGACTTTGTCGGAAGACATTTATTGTGCTTCAAGGGCCGCCGCAGCGGTTTTATGCCCGAATATGTCGACCATCCCGTCAAAGATATGAAGACCTGGGAATGCGATATCAAGTGGCGTATGAATCCGGACACACCCGGGCGTGAGACCCTTTCCGACAATCAGGTCGCCGCAGCTGTCGAGGGTCAGAAAAATGGCAAGATCGTCGAGCAGCTCATGGTCGGCGGCTACATGTATCTGCGCTCGCTGATGGGGCCCGAGGAACTGTTATATAAATTTTATGATGAACCCGATTTGATTCACGACTGTATGAAGCAGTGGTTTGATCTGGCTGACGCGGTCATCGCGCGCCATCAGCAAAAAGTCGCCATCGATGACTTCTTTTTGTCGGAAGATATCTGCTATAACCGCGGGCCGTTGATCTCGCCCGAGATGATCAAAGAGTTTTTGTTCCCCTATTATTCGCAGCTGTATCAGAACATCAAAAAGCGCAATCCGAAGGGCTATACGACCCATTTCCAGGTGGATACCGACGGTTTCTGCGAGCCCGTCATCGAACTTTACCGCAGCATCGGCGTCAATTATTTCAGCCCCTTTGAAATCGCTTCTTTTAATGACCCGATCGCTGTTTCCGAGCGCTATCCCGAATTAAAAATGCACGGCGCCATTGATAAACGGGTGCTTGCGACCACGCCCGATGAAATCGACCGTTATTTGGAAAAGCTGCTGCCGCCGATGCGTAAGCGCGGGGGATTTTTTCCGACCTGCGACCACGGCGTACCCGAGGAAGTCAGTTTTGAAAACTATGTGCACTTCAGAAAGCGCATCGACGAATATTCCGAATAGGAGATGCTGAAAACGTGAAGACTCTTTATAAAAACGCAAAACTGGTGATGCCCTACCGCATCATCGATGGCTGGCTCGAAACCGAAAACGGCATTATTACCGCTTTGGGAGTGGGAACACCTGCGGGAAAAGGCGACAGTGAGATCAATTTAAATGGCAACTACCTTGCGCCCGGATTTATTGAGATGCACACCCACGGCGGCGCAGGTTACGATTTCGCCGATGGTACCGAAGAGGCCTATCTCGAATGCGCAAAGCATTATGCCAAAGCCGGCGTCACGACGCTTTATCCGACGCTCACAACCACTTCACCGGCTTCTTTCGCCGAGGCGCTTGCTACCTTTAAAAGAGCGAAAAAGGATAATAAAACCGGCTCAAGAATGCCGGGGCTGCACCTTGAGGGACCTTACTTTGCGTATGCGATGAAAGGGGCGCAAGACCCGCGGTTTTTGCGCGATCCCGACCCGGCTGAATATTTGCAGATTCTCGATTCCTGTTCGGATATCAAGCGCTGGAGCGCAGCGCCGGAACTGCCGGGCGGAATCGCGTTCGGACGAGAGCTGCGCAAGCGCGGCATCGTCGCGGCGATGGGGCACACCGACGGTCTGTTTGAAGAATTGATGGAGGCCTATGAAAACGGCTATACCCATATGACGCATTTTTATTCCGCGATGTCGACGGTCCGGCGCATCAACGCCTTCCGGCACAGCGGCGCGGTCGAAATCGGTTACATGCTTGACGACGTCACAATCGAGATCATCGCCGACGGCATTCATATCCCACCGGAACTGCTGAGGCAGATTTTTAAATTCAAGAGCCATGACAAGATCTCGCTGATCGCCGACGCAATGCGCGGCGCGGGGCTTCCCGAAGGCACAAAGACCATGCTCGGGTCGTTCAAGGACGGCATGGAAGTCATCATCGAGGACGGCGTCGCAAAACTGACGGACCGTACGGCGTTTGCCGGAAGTGTCGCCACCGCGCCAAGGCTGCTGCGTACGGTGACGCTTGAAGCGGGGCTGGAACTGACAGACGCAGTGAAAATGATGACGCTGAATCCTGCAAAAGTCATGGGCATCGACAACGAATGCGGCTCTCTTGCAATCGGAAAACGCGCCGATTTCGTGGCGTTTGATCCTGATATTCATATCAAATTCACCGTGATCGGCGGGGAAGAAGTCTTGTCGGTTCTGTAAGCCCCGGCAAGCCGGGGGCTCGGAAGAATCTCGGGCTGATGATAATTTTTGGCGTGCATTTAAATAGTCTTTGGGTTAATGAGAACCTTCGACTATGCGCGCCTGCGGGCTTGCTTCGCTCAGGATGACAAACGGAAGGGAACACCGAAATGCACGAAAAGCCAAACAAAAGAAAATTTATTGTTCGGTACGGACTGCTTTATTCGCTGTGCCTGATTCTCTCGCTCGGCGCAGGATTTGTCGCGGCATCGTCTTTAAATCAAAGCGTTCGATGGGGAATTGTCTGGCTTGGATTTTCAGGAATCACTTTGTTTTCACTTATCGTCGGTTTTTTGACGGCCTCGGCGATGTATAGGAAGTACAGCAAGTAGGTTTTCTTGCAGAGCGGAATGCCCACATCCCGCCGTGCGGGCTGAACGGTTCGCAAAAAGCGTTCGTACCGATTTAGTTTCATGGTGTTATCCATTTTAAAGATCCCACCACCTTTTTAAAAAGGTGGACGAAAACTTTATGTAGTGGCAATAAAACACAGAGGTGATTTGATGAAAGAAATCGGGTTCGGCATTATCGGCTGCGGCGTGATTTCCAAATGGCACGCCGAGTCCGTCGCCGCCATCAAGGGCTGTAAACTGATCGGGGCGACCGATCGCGTCAAAGAGAGCGCCGACGCGTTTGCCGCCAAATACGGCTGCAGGGCTTTTGATTCCGTCGAAGCACTGCTGGCTTGTCCGGATATTGACGTCGTCAGTGTCTGTACGCCGAGCGGCCTGCATCCGCAATTCTGCATTCAAGCCGCCGAGGCCGGAAAACATGTGATCACCGAGAAGCCGATGGCGCTGACCGTTGCCGACTGCGACAAGATCATCGAAGCCGCCGACCGAAACCATGTTAAAATCTGTGTAATTTCGCAGCTGCGGTTTTCCCACACGGTGCGCTCGGTCAAATCGGCCATCGACGGCGGACAGCTTGGCCAAATGCTCTGCGGCGACATCTATATGAAGTACCACCGTGACCGCGAATATTATCTCAAGTCCCCGTGGCGCGGCACCTGGGCGATGGACGGCGGCGGCGCGCTGATGAATCAAGGCGTGCACGGCGTCGATACCATTCAGTTTTTGATGGGGCCGGTCAAGTCGGTCTATGCCAACTGTCGTACGCTGCTCCACAACATCGAGACCGAGGACACCTGCTCGGCGGTGCTCGAATTCAAGAGCGGCGCGCTCGGCGTGATTCAGGCCACCACTTCGGTGACCCCAGGCTCGGGCAGGCGCATTGAGTTAAACGGCTCCAAAGGCACTATCGTACTGCTTGAAAATGCGGTGGTTGAGTGGTCGGTCGACGGAACTGCGATTCCGGCCGATATCTTAATCGCATCAACGGTAAAAAGCGGCTACAGCGATCCGACCAACATCGATATCAGCGGGCATATCGACCAGATTACCGATATGGTTGCCGCGATCCGGGAGGGCCGCAATCCCGCAGTCGACGGGCGCGAAGGGCGCAAGCCGGTCGAAATTATCTGCGCCGTTTACGAATCGTCAAAAACAGGAAAACGAATCGATCTTTAGAGAGGAATCATAACATGTTGAAATTCGGATTGATTACCGACGAGGTCTCGCAAGATTTGGAGATCGCCGCGAAACTGGCGGCGCAATACGGCGTGAAAGGATTGGAACTGCGCACCGTCTGGGAGCGGGCTCCGCATAAACTGACCGCCGAAGATATCAGAAAAATCAAAGAGATCTGCAAACGGTATGACGCCGTGGTCTGCGGGCTCGGCGCACCCTGCTTTAAATGTGATCTCGATAACCCCGCACAGATCGAAGAGCACATCGAGATTTTCAAAAAAACCGCTTCGGTTGCCGCCGAGTTCGGAGTAACCAATATCCGTACCTTCACTTTCTGGGCAAAAAGCGGCACGTTTGAAGAAAACTTTGACCAAGTCGCCGAAAAGCTCTCATTGTTAGCCGATTTGGCAAAGCGGCTCGGTGTGACCGCCGTCGTCGAGCAGGATCCGTCGGTTTGGGCTTCCAACGGCGCAAAAGTGGCCAAGTTCATCAAAGCCGTGAACTCGCCCGACCTGCGCGCGCTTTGGGATATCGGCAACTCGGTCTGGGATCCCGACGGAGAGATTCCTTATGAAGGAATGCTGGCAGTCAGGCCGTATACCGCGCATGTCCACATCAAAGACGGTAAAAAAATAAACGGTGTGACCGAAGCCGTGCGCATCAGCGACGGCATCGCGCGCGTTAAAGACCAACTGAAGTATTTAAATGATACCGGTTACGACGGCTGGGCGGTGCTTGAGACACATTACCGGCATAAGAAGGAACTAGACGAACAGACCCTGAAGACCCCGGGCGGTTCGGGTTTTTCCGCTGAGGGGTATGCCCCGACCGAAGAATGCCTGCAGGCGCTCACGGCAATGGGGATCGCATGATTTGCCACGACTGCCCGAGGAACTGCGGCGCGGCGCGAACCGCGGAAACCGGAAGCGGCGTCTGCGGATACGGCACGACTGCGCACATCGCCCGGGCAGCACCGCATTTTTGGGAAGAACCGTGCGTCAGCGGCGAAAAAGGCAGCGGCACGGTCTTTTTCTGCGGCTGCGCGCTCGGGTGCGTTTACTGTCAAAACGCCGAGATCAACAATGGCGAAAACCGGGGCAGAGCGTTGACGCCCGAACAGCTTCGGGAGCATTATTTTAAACTGATTGAACAGGGCGTACACAACATCAATCTCGTGACCGCAAGCCATTTTACCGACGCGGTGATCGAGTCGCTCAAAGGCGGACTGCCTGTGCCGGTGGTCTATAACTGCGGCGGATATGAAAAAATTGAGACGATTGAACGGCTTGCACCGTATATTGACGTGTGGATGCCCGACTTGAAGTACACCGATTCGGCGCTTGCGGCGAGATATTCGCGTGCGCCCGATTACCCCCGGATCGCAAAAGCGGTGATCATCAAGATGTACGAACTCGCCGGGGATTATCAACTCGACGAAAATGGAATGATTCAAAAAGGGGTCATCATTCGGCACCTGATTTTGCCGGAGCATTTGGAAAACACCTATCGTGCGATTGATTTTGTGAAAGAGAACTTCAAGCCGGGGAAAATATTGTTTTCGCTGATGGCGCAATATACGCCGATGCCGAACGGAGGCCCCAAGCGTAAACTGAGTGCCGATGAATACGAAGCGGCACAGGAGTATCTGTTTCAAAGCGGAATTGAGGACGGGTTTATTCAGGAGCCGGATTCCTCAGGCGAGGAATTCATCCCCGATTTCAAGGGAATGTAGCATAAAGATTGCAACGATATTATTAACGGTTTTTCAAAAATGGCCTTATTTATGGATCCCGCCCGGAGCATACGTGTTATTTTACTTAATCATGAGAATCGGGTTTCATAAAGGACTTGCAGAAGCAAAAGAATATTTAAGCGACTTATTTATATGAAAGAAGGAACGGTAAAAGCCGTTCCTGTTCTTTTATATAAAACTAAAAATTGCGTTTAGGGGATATCTAAACTTAATGTTTTACTGTTTCCGATAATTCGTGGGCAGAAAATTGAAGATCTCGCGCTCCGCGGCGCCGGGGTCTTCGCTTTTGATCGCCTCACCGAGTTTTTCGAGCAGAATTCTGAGCCCGGAAGGATTGAGGTCGTTGTCGCGCAGCACAAAAATCTTCTCATGAGAAGTCGTATCCGCGGTCTCCGCCGACATCGAAAGCTCTTCGAACATTTTTTCGCCGGGGCGCAGACCGATATACTTGATCTTGATGTCCCTGCCCGGTACCAATCCCGCCAGGCGGATCATATCTTCGGCGAGATCTTTGATTTTGACCGGCTCGCCCATATCAAGCACAAAAATTTCACCGCCCTTTGCCAATGCGCCTGCCTGAAGCACCAACGTGACGGCTTCGGGAATCGTCATGAAGTAACGGGTAATATCCGGGTCGGTGACCGTGACAGGGCCGCCGTTTTCGATTTGCTTCGCGAAAAACGGGACAACACTGCCCTCAGAGCCCAATACGTTGCCGAATCGAACCGCACAGAACTCAGTCTTATTCTGCCGGTTGAAATCCATGAACAGCAATTCCGCGATGCGTTTGGTTGCGCCCATGACGTTTGAGGGGTTGACGGCTTTGTCTGAGGAGATCAGAACGCACTTTTTCACGCCCGATTCAATGCACTGGGCCAGCACGTTGCGGGTGCCGAAGACGTTGTTTTTCACGGCTTCGAGCGGGTTGATCTCCATCATCGGAACATGCTTATGAGCGGCGGCGTGAAAGACAAGCTGAGGCTTGTACTCATTAAAAACGGCTTTGAGGCGGTTCTTGTCCCGGATGGAACCGAGCACCGTCACAAAGCGGGTTTTTCCAAACCGCGCGGTTAATTCGTTGCCGATATAAAAAAGGCCATTCTCATTGAAATCATAGACGATCAGCTGTCTTGCGCCCGCCGCGAGAATCTGACGGCAGAGTTCGCTTCCGATGCTGCCGGCGCCGCCGGTGATGAGCACCGTCGCATCCGAAATCATGGACTTTGCCTCACCGTTTTTCATTTTGACCGGGTCGCGCCCGAGCAGATCCTCAATACGGAGACTGCGCAGATTTGCGCCCGCATGTTCGCTGATGGGATCGGTATAATCCTGGACGCCGCTGTAGATTTTTAATGCGGCGTCGGTATTTCGTACAAGTTTGTAAATGCTGCGCAGATACTCACGGTTTGCCGACGGAAGCGCCACCAAAACGGTATGAACGTCATATTTCTCAATGATTGCGGGAAGTTGATCGTCTTTGCCGGCGACCTTGATGCCGCAGATTAAAGCGTTTTTCAGCTGCGGGTCATTATCGGTGAAAGCCACCGGAAGATATCCTTTTTCCGGGTTTGTCAAAAAATATTGCGCCAGATAGGTTCCTGTCTCGCCGCTGCCGACGATAACCGTCCGGTTTGCATTGGCCCTTGTGACGCTGCGTCTCGAGAGAATCTGAAGAAATCTCGGCAAAAGGCGCGCAAATGCCGACAGCATAAAATTCAGGATAAAGATCAACAGAATCAGGCTGCCGGAAAACTTCGTAATGTCCAGCAGTTTTAAAGCGCCCCACAACACGGCGGCGCAAAAATTGGAGCCGACCAGCCGAAGCAGATCAAGTAAACCCGAGCGCCTCCATAAATTGCTGTAACAATCAAAAATCAAATTGAAAATCAAGATGGTGGGCCAGATCAGCAGATAACCGGTTTTGACCGAGAGATATGAAAACGAGTTAGGAAAATTAAACTCAAAGATAATCAATGCGGAAAACAGCGTGGCAAAGGCGCAGATGAACAGATCGCAGATAATCAGCGCGGGTATTTTAAAGTACTTTTTCGCGGGCATTTTTACACCTCATCGGATAGGACTTACAGATAATTATACAATAAACGGTCCATTCTGTCAATATTCAAGTGTAATCACCGGCAGGCCCCGCTTTTTCTATTTTTGCCGTGCAGCGAGTTTTAATGAGTGATTTTTCACCGTTTTTTTGTTATGATTTGTTTTATTTTCGTCAATTTTCAACCTCACGACAGCCCATACATTCAGAATGCATAAAGTGCCGCCTGCGAGATCGCATAATGTCCAAACGACTTCGGGAGCGGCTGCTCCGGCACAGATCATAACGCCGGCCATTGCGATAAAAATAACCACTCTTTTTACTCCGGCTGCATCTGCCGCAGCTGTAAAACCGCAGGTCAGAATCGTCGTAAAAGCGAAAACCGCGACCAGCAGGGAAACCGTCAGTCCGCCGCTTTTCCCGAGCAGTGTTTCGGCAGCACCGACGGCGGTTTTGCAGTTTGAGCATAACAGAGCAAGGCCTGTCAGCGTACACATCAGCAAGGTGTCAAACAACACAGACAGCGATTGGCAAAGCCCGATTTCCTCGGGCGCGCCGTCGGCTTTGGCGGCGGCATACGGCGCGATGCCCCATCCGGCTTCACAGCTGAATGCGCCGCGCCGTACCCCGACCGAGGCCGCCGCGCCGAACCCGCCGCCCGCGACCGCCTCGATTCCGAACGCGCCTTTGAAAATCGCGCCGAATGCCTGCGGGATGTTTTTATAGTTTACTGCGATAATGGCGACGCAAAGGAGAATAAACCCCAAAGCTGCCGGCGGTAAAATTCTCGCGCTGATGCGCGCAAGCTGTTTTTCACCGCCGAGAACGCATCCGAGAAATAAAACCGCAACGGCGGCTCCGGCAGCCGCGCCGAAATATCCCGGCGGCGCGAAGAAATTTTCTTTCAGGGAGACGGCGGCGGAATTGACCTGGATGGACGGCATCAGGACGGCCTGCATGATGAACATCAAACCGGCGAAAGCAAATGCGGTTTTCCGGTTTCCGAGCTTTCGCATATAAACGGGCGGGCTGCCGAATCTTGCGCCGAACCGGCACTCTTCGTAACTGATCGCACTGCCCAACAACGAAAAGACACCCATCCAAAAAATCGCTCCCGGCCCGCCGGCTGCAATTGCCGCAGAGACCCCGACGATATTGCCGACGCCGAGCTTACCTCCGGTTGTGAGGGAAAACACCTCGAACGGAGAGAGCTTCTTGCCGCTCTGCCGGGAGAGAATTTTGGGCACTTTGACAAGGCCGTTAAGGTTATAAAAACAGTTTTTGACCGAAAGCCAAAGTCCGACCGCCAGCAGCAAGCAGACCGGCACGATTCCCCATATGATTTTTTCCGACAGAAACTGCAGAACGGACATCATATCACCCCGAAATGAATATGCAAATCGGCGGTTTTACATGATTAGATTGACAAGGAGGAGGGGAAGGGTTATAGTGAAAGTTAAGAGTTCACAGTTAAAAGTGAACAGTTACGGTGTTTACTTCGCAAAACTAAAATCAAAAATTAGTTCCCGGGAATGTCACTGTACACTTTTAACTGCCAACCGTTAACTTTTAGCTTGTTGATTTCACTGCTAAGGAGTGAATCCATATCAAAATCATTGCGTTTGATCTCGGAAAAGCACGCACCGGCGTGGCCGTCAGCGATATCGGAGAAATCTTGGCCAGCCCTGCCGAGGTGATCACGAAAAATGACCCCGCTGCCGTGCTGGAAGCCGCGGTGCAATGTGTCGCCAAATACAGCGCGGGGTTGGCTGTCGTCGGCCTGCCGTTACGTGATACCGGTGCCGACGGCGAACTCGCCCCCTGGGCGCGGGAGTTCGCCAAAACGCTCGGCGAGCGCTGTCATATCGAAGTTCGCCTTTACGACGAGCGCTATACGACCGCCGCCGCGCATGTATACTACAACGAGGCCGGAAAGCACGGCTCCCAAAAACGCCGACAGACCATCGACGCCGCCGCAGCCGCGGTCATTTTACAGAATTTTTTGGACGGCCGAAAACGAGGGAAACAATAACCGCATATGCACATCAAAAGCGCGTTCGGCAGAATGCGCTTTTTCGTTGAATATCACCTGATAACGGAAAATCAATCAGATAAAAAAATGTCCTGCATATCGATTGTGCATTCCGCCGGGGTATGATATAATATTTCCGGCGCAAAAAAACACGCCTAAAATTACTGCAAAACAAGAGGGAATTGTCATGAAATTCGATGGAATGAACATTACCACCGCAAAGACCTATGTCGATTTGATGAAAAGATACGTCGACTCGTACTGGGCAGATCAAAAAAACTTTGACCATCTGTCGGTCATCGAAGGCATCAACACCGACGCGTCCGGCAACAGCATTACAACGACGCTGACCCAACCGCTCGGAAAGGTGCAATACGGATATGCGATTCAATCCGCCGCCGAGGTCTATAAACATACGAAAAGAATCGAATACGCCGAGATCGCGCTAGCGCTGATCGGGCGCATCGCCGATATTTATGAAGCCGTAACCAAACAATTTACACTCTCTTTTGATGACCTGGACGCTTTGATGTTCATCGAAGCGGCATTTGCGGGCGGCCCGTTCGCAAAGGGTTGTCTGATTTTACGCGAAGCGGGGCTGATGAGCGACGAACTCTACAAAAGAATGCAGCCGGTCTGGGAAACGGCCGTGCGCTCCGCGATGCGTCTGCCCGAATGGGGCCCGTTCAACCGCTGCGTATTACGCGTGATCACGCTGTCGCGTTTCGCGCGCCTTTACCCGAACAGCTCTTTGGCGAAAGAAGCGGGTGATTTGGCGCGGTTTTGCGCCGAGGACTCGATCGGCCGCTGGACGATGGAAGACACAACGCTCTATAACGGCGTATGGTATATTTGCATGGCCGAATATCTGCACGAAAACAACATTCGTAATTTTCGTACCGATACGATTTTCCATTATTACGCCACTTATTTTGTGCACACCCAGACGCCCGAGGGCAGCATCCCCGACTACGGCGACGCCCGCATCCGCGACTGGGGCTGCCCGGCGCTGTGTCTCGGCTTTTTGGAATGGACCGCGGCGATCTACAACGACGGTACTGTGAAATACGCGGCGATGAAGCTGCTCGATTGGGGCAAGAACTATTACGGCAAGGGCATTGCCGGCGGATGGCACGCCCGCTCCTATGCGCTGGCCGCCGATATGGCCGACGAAAAGGTCAAGCCGGAAAAACCGGAATATCTGTCGGGTGAAATCATCGACGATCTTGTGGGCAAAAAGTTGATCTGGCGCGGCAAAAAGGATGACAAAAACAAAGAGTATTTAATGCTCAACTACCGCGACGAGGGCAATTACGCGCTGCTTGCACGGCAAAATATGTTCTGCACGATTCCCGCACCCGCCGAAAAAGTCCACCACGGGCATGCCGACGAAAACACGATCACGAGCTATTTTTACCGTGACAAGCCGTTACTCTGCGACGGCGGCTACCGCGACGCGATTGTCGACCACGGCGCATTCCGCGCGGACTTTTACCACAATAAAGTCGTGATGCGCAACGGGCGCATGTTCCGTGAGAAGGGCTTTTTGGAATATGCCGAGGATCTCGGCGCCTATTTAAAAGTGACGACCGAAAAGGTCTTTTATCAGGAGATGCTCGGGCTTGAAATCGGGCGCACCCGCATGGATGACCCGCATCACCGCACGGTTTACGACCGCACGATCATCCATTTCCCGACGGGCGGCTTCGCGGTCATCGACTCGGTCAAGGCCAAACAGACCTATGAATATACGCTCGGGCAGATGTGGTTCGGCGGAGAGATTTTAAAATGCGGCGAAAGCGACTGGACGATTGCGCAGAATTTCGGCAAAGACGCCATGGGGCCGGAAGGTACCGAAAACTTAAAGCTTCGGCTGGCATTTGTGCGCAAAGACCTCAAGGTCTCGCTCGAAAAACTGCGCCGCAATTATAATGACGACCAATACGCGCTGACGCAGTATTACAGCGAATACCTCGGCGAGGGCGAGTATCTGCATTTCGTGACGCTGCTGTTGCCCGAGGACGGCGCGGAGGACGAAAAGCGCAACGACAAGATCATCAAATCGGCTTCCTGCAAATTGGTGAACGGAAACGCGATCGAGTTTAAAGCAACCGTCGGCGGCAAGAAATACACGATCGGCATGAAACTCGATGAAAGGTATGGCTATAACGACCACAGACACCGCCCGACCTATTCCTTTGAGGCAGGCAAGATCAGCTACACCGATTTCACGACCGATGCACTTTTGACAGTGATGGCGGGGAACGAATACAGCGCACTGATGCTGTCACGGTTTGACTGCAAGGGCAAGACACTGTTTGAAGCGCCGGTAACGGGATTTTCGAACAATGACCTGACTCAGAACATGGGCGCGTTCAATTACCTGAGACACGAAGGAAAACTTTAATCACTTGATGAATGAAAACTTGATATGAGGTGTTAAAAATGCGTTTGTTAAACACTTACATCGATCATACCGCTTTGAAGCCGACCACGACCCGGTCGGCCATCGAAAAGCTCTGCGCCGAGGCCAAACAGTATCAATTCGCCTCGGTCTGCGTCAATCCCTGCTACGTCCCGCTGTGCAGTCAGCTGCTTGCCGGCAGCGGCGTCGCCGTCTGTACCGTCATCGGTTTTCCTCTTGGCGCGAATACCACCGACATCAAGGTCGCCGAAGCGAAAAAAGCCATTGAAGACGGCGCCGACGAACTCGATATGGTCATCAACTCGGCGGCTTTGATCGACGGCAATAACGATTACGTCCGCAAGGAGATCAAAGCTATCGTCGGCTGCGCGGACGGCAGAGTCGTCAAGGTCATCATTGAGACCGGACTGCTCAACGATGAGCAGAAAGTACGCGCGGCCAAGCTCTGCTGCGAGGCGGGCGCGACTTTTGTCAAGACCTGTACCGGCATGACACAGGGCGCGGCGACGGTCGAGGACGTGAAACTGATCAGGCAAAACATCACAGGCAACGTGAAAATCAAGGCCTCGGGCGGTATCCGTACCAAGGCTGACGCAATTGCGCTGATCGAAGCCGGAGCCGACCGGATCGGTGCTTCGGCGGGCATTGCGATTGTGGAAGGATAAGCCCAGTCCTGTTTTAAATTCATTTATACTTTATTGACGGATCAGACATCCCAAACTTGATTTGTATCAAAGAAAGGAGAGGTTTGTCATGTTGGAACGCAGCAGCGGTGTCCTAATGCCGGTATTTTCTCTTTGGGGGGAATACGGATGCGGGGATTTCGGGCCGACGGCCCGTGAATTCGTGGACTTTTTACAAGCCGGCGGGTTTTCCTGGTGGCAGGTGCTGCCGTTTTGCATGACCGACCGCTTCCGCTCGCCCTATAAGTCTCCGGCGGCGTTCGGCGGAAATCCGTACTTCATCAGTTTGGATATCTTGTGCATGAAAGGGCTTTTGACTTCGGAGGAGGTCGACTTTGCGCGGCAAAACAGCCCTTGGCGCTGCGAATATGACCGGCTCGAAAAAGAACGGCTCCCGCTTTTACGGTTGGCGGCTTCCCGCATTCAACCGAAAGACGAAAGAGCGCGGGACGGGTTTTTCGATGCCCATCCGCAGGTCGCCAAAGTCGCCGAATTTATGGCTTTGCGTGACGTGAACCGCCTTTCCGACGGCAGTTATCCGGTTTGGAATGACTGGACAGTCGAAGAATCCCGCGAGGACGATTTAAAGTTCTGGCGTTTTGTGCAGAGCGAATTCTTTCTGCAGTGGGTTGATTTGAAGAGCTACGCCAACAAGCGCGGCGTGAAGATTTTGGGCGATCTGCCGATCTATGTCGACTACGACAGCTGCGACGTCTGGGCGAATCAAAAACAATTTCTGCTCAAACCCGACGGCACCCCCAAATGTATTGCGGGAGTTCCGCCGGACTATTTCGCCGAGGACGGACAGTTATGGAAAAATCCGCTCTACGACTGGGACCGCATGAGAGAAGACGGCTTTGCCTGGTGGAGCGAACGCATCGCCCATTCGGCGGAGCTGTTCGACGGACTACGGTTTGACCATTTTCGGGGTTTTGAATCGTACTGGAGCATTCCCGCCGGAGCCGAGACTGCCCGCGAGGGCGAGTGGAAACAGGGGCCGGGGCTGGAATTTGTAAGGAAGATGGAACAGGCCGCCGGAAAGTGCCTTTTGATTGCCGAGGACTTGGGCGACCTGACCGAGAACGTTGAGGAACTGCTTGAAGCGTCCGGATTTCCGGGCATGCGGGTACTGCAGTTCGCCTTTTTGGGCGACAAAAAGTCGCCGCATCTGCCGCATAACTATATTCAAAACTGCATCGCCTACACAGGCACGCATGACAACAACACACTGCTCGGATTTATGTGGGAACAGGACCCGCAGACCCGGGACCGCATCATGGACTATTTCGGGATTCCGAGGGACGACTGGGACAGTCACTACGACACGATTCTGCGCGTGATGTGCCAGTCCTGCGCCGGAGTTGTGATTTTCCCGATACAGGATTTGCTGCATTACGGAGCCGATACCCGCGTGAATGTGCCGGGCGTCGAGGGCGGCGAGAACTGGGAATGCCGATTTACCCGCGATCAGGTGTTGGGTCTTTTGCCGGGGAAATATCACGCCTGGAATGACTTATACGGGCGGTTGATCTCAATGTAGGGGCGGATATGATCCGCCCGCTCACCACTTGTAATGAAAAAGAAGAGGATGCGTCGCTATATCGCTTCTTCCTTTAGTGATACTTTTTGCTATTTCAACGGGCGGATCATATCCGCCCCTCTTTTTATAAAATTGAAATTATGCAAACATTTAAATAATATTTGCATAAAGTATTGACAAATATGCATTTACATGTATAATTATACATTATAATCGGTTAAGATGATTCTATTCAGACCGAAAAACCGGACAGCGGGGTAGCAGACATGATCAGGACTAAGATCTTTATCGACGGGAGCGCCGGGACGACAGGACTTCGGATCGCGGAACGGCTTTCCAAAAGAGCCGATCTCGAGTTGATTTTGCTGTCGGAGGCCGAGCGCAAGGATTCAGAGAGCCGAAAAAAAGCCTTGAACAGCGCCGATGCGGCTTTTTTATGCCTGCCCGACGCGGCTGCGATAGAAGCGGTCGGAATGATCGAAAATCCCGACACGGTGGTGCTCGACACCTCGACCGCGCACCGTACCGCCGCCGGATGGACATACGGGTTCCCCGAACTGTCAGAAGAATTGAAAAATGAATTAAAAGTTGCAAAGCGGATTGCGGTTCCGGGCTGCCACGCGAGCGGATTTTTGGCGCTGGTTAAGCCGCTCGTTGACGCAAGGATTTTATCAAAAGATGTGCACTTTTCGTGCCATTCGCTGACCGGATACAGCGGCGGCGGAAAAAAGATGATTGCGCAGTACGAAACCGAAGACAACGCACTTTTAAAAGCGCCGCGCGAATACGGGTTATCGCAAGGTCACAAGCATCTGCCAGAGATGAAGGCGATTTCCGGGCTATCTAATGCACCGGCGTTTTGCCCGATTGTCTCTGACTTTTACAGCGGAATGCTGGTCACGGTGCCGCTGTTTGTCTCCGATTTGCAAAAGGGTGCGACCATTGAGAGCATTAAGGCATTCTTTGCGAAAAAGTATTCCGGGCCGGTGGTGCGATACACCGAAAACAGCGAAGACGGATTTTTGTCGGCGGCGGGGCTTTCGGGGAAAGACAGCATGGAAGTCTCGGTGTTCGGCAACGGCGAGCAGGTGATCTTGACCGCGCGATATGACAACCTCGGCAAAGGCGCATCGGGCGCGGCGATCCAGTGTTTGAATATTTTACTCGGAATCAATGAAACGGAAGGTTTAGAGATATGAATGAAGATACAATAAAAATCGTTGACGGCGGGGTTTGCGCGGCTAAGGGTTTCAAAGCCGGCGGCGTCCACTGCGGCATTCGGAAGAATAAGAGCAAGCGTGATCTGGCGCTGATTTTCAGCGAGGTCAAGGCGAATGCGGCCTCGGTTTATACCACCAATCTGGTCAAGGGCGCGCCGTTAGTTGTGACCAAAACTCATCTTGCCGACGGAAAGGCGCAGGCGATCATTTGCAACAGCGGCAACGCCAACACCTGCAACGCAGACGGCATTGAAATTGCGGAGAAAATGAGTGATTTACTTGCGGACGCTTTGAAAATCAGCTCGTCGGATGTGGTGGTCGCCTCGACCGGGGTCATCGGGCAGCCGCTGCCGATTGAGCCGATTCAAAACGGTATTCCGGCGCTTGTGAGCTCGCTCGGCGACAACAGCGAACAGGCCGCCGAGGGCATTATGACCACCGATACGAAATTAAAACAGATCGCGGTTAGTTTTGTGATCGGCGGAAAGGAATGCAAGATCGGCGGTATCGCCAAGGGTTCGGGGATGATCCATCCCGACATGGCGACGATGCTCGTGTTCATCACGACCGACTGTGCGATTTCGAGTGCGTTGCTGCAAAAAGCGCTCTCGAGCGATATTCAGAGCACGTTCAACATGGTCAGCGTCGACGGCGACACCTCGACCAACGACATG
>Ga0209098_1001174_pt1 | contig 25785 bp, 19 predicted proteins | sample AD_JPNHW1_MetaG_FD_184429 | JGI IMG/M metagenome (GOLD analysis project Ga0209098, IMG submission 184429) | Active sludge microbial communities of municipal wastewater-treating anaerobic digesters from Japan - AD_JPNHW1_MetaG (SPAdes) (version 2) | ecosystem: Engineered > Bioreactor > Anaerobic...
GGCGCTCGATGTCGGCATGCTCGAGGGAGAGGCGGAAGTTGTACCAACTGGTCGCATTGTCCTGGCAGTAGGCGTTGTTGTTGCCGCCCTGGCTCCGCCGGAACTCGTCGCCCCCGAGGATCATCGGTGTGCCTATCGAGAGGAGAAGGGTCGAGACGAAGTTCTTCACCTGCCGGTTCCTCGCGGCCTTGATCGCGGGATTGGTCGAATGCCCCTCGTAGCCGTAGTTGAAGGAGAAGTTCGAGTCGTTGCCGTCGCGGTTGCCCTCGCCGTTCTCCTCGTTGTGCTTGCCGTTGTAGGAGACGAGGTCGTTGAGGGTGAAGCCGTCGTGGCAGGTCACGTAGTTGATCGAGTGGAAGGGCTTCCGGCCATCGCGGAGGTAGAGGTCGCTCGAGCCCGTCACCCTTGTCGCGAATGCCTGCACCGCCCTTTCGTCGCCGCGCCAGAAACGCCGTACATCGTCCCTGAAGCGGTCGTTCCACTCGGCCCAGCGCCCGCCGGGGAACCAGCCTACCTGGTAGGCGCCGCCCGCATCCCAGGCCTCGGCGATGATCTTCGTGTTCCTGAGGAGGGGGTCCTCGGCGATCTGCTCGATGACCGGCGGATTCTCGAGGAGCTTCCCGTTCTGGTCCCGCCCAAGGATGGAGCCGAGGTCGAAACGGAAGCCGTCCACGTGCATGTCGGCGACCCAGTAGTGGAGGCAGTCCATGATGAGGCTCCGCACCACGGGATGGTTGCAGTTCAGGGTGTTCCCGCAGCCCGAGAAATTCCGGTAGCGCCGCCTGTCCTCGTCGAGGATGTAGTAGATCTGGTTGTCGAGGCCCCGGAAGGAGAGCGAGGGCCCGAGCTCGTTCCCCTCGGCCGTATGGTTGAAGACGATGTCGAGGATGACCTCGAGGCCTGCCGCGTGGAGCTCGCGGACCATGTACTTGAACTCCGCCACCTGCTCGCCGTTCGAGCCAGCCGAAGAATAGCTGCCGTTAGGCGCGAAGAAGGCCACGGTCGAGTAGCCCCAGTAGTTGCTGAGCCGCTCGCCGGTCCGCGGATTCGAGCGTTGATTCTCCGCCTCGTTGTACTCCTGCACGGGCAGGAACTCGAGGCTCGTGACGCCGAGGCGCTTCAGGTAGGGAATGGATTCGACGACGCCCCGGAAGGTTCCGGGATGGACGACGCCCGAGCTCTCGTCGCGGGAGAGGCCCTTCACATGAGTCTCGTAGATGACGCAGTGCCGCAAGGGATAGTTGAGGGGCCGGTCGCCCTTCCAGTCGAAGTCGTCAGCCACGACGACGCACTTGGGCATGGAGGCCGCATCGCAGGTGGACGAAAAGGAGAGATCGAGCTCGGGCGAGGCGCTGTCGTAGGCCCGGGCCGCCTCGAAGTCCCAGGCCGGATCGCCCGACACGGCCCTCGCGTAGGGATCGATGAGGAGCTTGTTGGGATTGAAGCGTAGCCCCTTGTTGGGCAGGTAGGGGCCGTTGGCCCTCCACAGGAAAAAGGCCCCGGGCCCAAGGCCCTTCACGAAGATGTGCCAGATGTCCCCGGTACGGTTCACGCGGGGGTCGAGCCAGTACTCGAAGGCCGGCTCGGCGTCGTGCGGGTTCGCGAAGATGAGGAGATCCATCTCCGTCGCGTTTCTCGAGAAGAGGGAGAAATTCACACCCTCGGGGAGACAGCGCGGCCCGAGGGGAAGGGCCGTACCGGGCGACGCTTCATACGGGGCTGGCATCGTCATCGAAGTATAACGCCCACGCCCGCCTCATGCGAGGCCCGCGGCCCCATACTGGCACCGTAAGTAGATGGATATCGAGGCACACGGAGTCACAAAGCCACAGAGGGATCAGGAAAGGGGAATCTCAAATTCCCCTCTTTCTTCTCCCCCTCTTCTCTGTGCCTCCGTGTCTCTGTGTGATCCCTCGTAAGACAGTCGCGCCGCCCGGGCCTATAGCCCCTTGAAGACGACCACGGCATTCTGCCCGCCAAAGCCCATGGACTCCTTGATTGCCACCTTGACCGGCATGTTTATGCCCTTGTTCGGCACATAGTCGAGGTCGCACTCGGGGTCGGCCTCGTCCAGGTTGATCGTCGGCGGGATGAAGCCCTCCTTGATCGTGAGGACGGTGGCGACCGACTCGAGGGCGCCGGCCGCTCCCATGGCGTGGCCGATCATGGACTTGATCGAGGAGATCTTGAGCTTCTTCGCGTGCTCGCCGAAGGCGTGCTTGAGGGCCTTGGTCTCGATGGGATCGTTCATCGGCGTGGCCGTTCCGTGGGCGCTGACGTAGTCGACGCTCTCCATCGGGAGGCCGGCGTCCTTGAGGGCGAGGGTGATGGCCTTGGCCACGCCCTTGCCCTCCGGATCGGGGGCGGTGAGGTGGTGGGCGTCGCAGGTATTGGCGAAGCCGACGACCTCGCAGTAGATCCTCGCGCCGCGGGCCTTGGCGTGCTCGTACTCCTCGAGGACGAGGATGCCCGCGCCTTCGGCCATGACGAAGCCGTCGCGGTCCTTGTCGAAGGGTCGGCTCGCCTTGGCCGGGTCGTCGTTGCGCTTGGTGGAGAGGGCCTGGATCATGACGAAGCTCGCGAGGCCGAGGCGCGCGATGCTCGCCTCCGAACCGCCCGCAAAGACGAGGTCGGCGTGGTCGTCGGCTATCCAGCGGTAGGCCGTGCCGATGGCGTCGGTGCCCGCGGCGCAGGCCGTGACGATGCATTGCGAAGGCCCCGTGGCGCCCAGGTATATGGCGAGGTTGGCCGCGCCCAGGTTGGCGAGGACCTTTACGGCGGTGAGGGGCGGAACCCTGCCGGGGCCGCGCTCGTAGAGCCGCGCAGCTCCCTCCTCGATGCTGATGGCGCCGCCCTGGCCGGTACCGAGGCAGACGCCCGTCCGGTCCGCGTCGAGCCTGTCCTTCGAGAGGCCGGCATCGCCGATAGCTTCGAGTCCGGCGTAGACCGCGTACTGGGAGAAGAGGTCCATCTTCCGGGCTTCCTTGCCGTCCATGCGCTGCGAAGGATCGAAGCCCTTCACTTCACCCGCGACCTTGGAGGCAATGTCGCTCACGTCTACCTTGGTGACCGCCGTTATGCCGGAACGGCCTTCCTTGAGGCCAGCCCAGAATTCGGGCACGCTGTTTCCGAGGGGGCTCACGCAGCCGAGGCCGGTGACAACGACTCTTCTCTTGTTTCCCATCACATCCCCATTCCGCCGTCGATCTTGATGACTTCGCCGGTAATATACGACGAAGCGTCACCGGCTAGGAAGAGGGCGGTCTGGGCCACGTCCTCGGGCTTGCCCGTCCTGCCGAGGGGGATGCCGCCGAGGAGCTTCTCCTTCGCCTCGGCAGGGATCTTGTCGGTCATCGAGGTTTCGATGAAGCCCGGGGCGAGGGCGTTCACGCGGACGCCGCGGCTCGCCACCTCGCGTGCGAGGCTCTTCGTGAAGCCGATGACGCCGGCCTTGGAAGCCGCGTAGTTGGTCTGGCCGCCGTTCCCCATGATGCCCACGACGGAGGAGACATTGATGATGGAGCCCGAGCGCTTCTTGATCATGTGGCGGGCCACGGTCCTCGACACGAGGAAGGCGCTCGTCAGGTTTGTCCTGATCACCGCCTCCCAGTCCTCGAGGCTCATGCGGAAGACGAGTCCGTCGCGGGTGATGCCGGCGTTGTTCACGACCACGTCGATGGAGCCGGCCGCCTTGATCACGGCGTCGATGGCGGCCTCGACGGCCTCCTCCGAGGAAACGTCGCAGGCTATGCGCTCCACGGAGCCGCCGCCTTCCTTCGCCGCGGCGGCGAGCGCCTCGGCCTTCTCGGCCTCGCTGCGGGAGAAGTAGTAGACGCGGCCGCCCTCGCGGGCGAAAAGCTCGACGATGGCCTGCCCGATTCCCCTCGAGCCGCCCGTCACGATGCAGGTCTTTCCGGCAAGTGTTCCAGCCATGTATTCCTCCGGTCCTAGAGGGAGATCGCCGCTATCTGGTCGAGGGTCCCCGCGGCAAGGCAGGGAGCGGCTCCCTCCACGGACTTCCACAGCCCCGCAAGCACCGTGCCGGGCCCCGTCTCCAGGATATGGTCGAAGCCCTCGGCCTTGATCGTCGCCTCCTCCTCGATCCAGCGGACGGGGCTCACGATCTGCTCGACCGCATAACGCTTGGCCTCGGCGCCCGATTCGAGGCGCTTGCCGGTCACATTGGAAAAGAAGGCTATCTTCGGGTCATGGAAGGTCACGTCCTGGACGCGCTCGGCAAAACCGTCCCGCGCGTAGGCCATGATGGGCGAGTGGAAGGCGCCAGAAACCTTGAGCCGCACGACGCGCTTCGCGCCCGCTGCCTTGATGGCCTCCTCGGCCCTGGCGACGTCGGCCTCGGTGCCGGAGATGACTGACTGGGTCGGGCTGTTGTAGTTCGCCACCCAGACCTGCTTGAGGCCGGCCGACTTGATGGCCGCCTCGATGGCCTCGGGCGAAAGGAAGAGGACGGCGCTCATCGTGGAGCCGCCCGAACGCCTGCCCGCCTCGTCCATGAGGCGGCCTCGCTCGCCCACGAGCCTGAACATGTCCTCGGGCGTAACGATGCCCGCCTCGAGGAGGGCCGGCCATTCGCCGACCGAGAAGCCCGCGGCGCCGTCGGGCCTGATGCCGTGCTCGCGGGCATTGCAGGCTGCCGCCGCCCCTACGAGGGCCACCGCGACCTGGGTATTCTGCGTCTGCTTGAGTTCTTCCTCGCTGCCCTCGAAAAGGAGGCGCTTCAGATCCAGCTTCGTCGCATCGGAGGCAAGCTCGAAAAGCTCGCGGACCGCCGAGCTCGTTTCGTAGAAATCGCGCCCCATTCCGGGGTACTGGGCTCCCTGGCCCGGGAAAAGGAAACAGGTCTTCATGTCAGTCTCCTGCCAATGGGCTTAAAGGGGGCCCGCTCGGGCCCGCATCGCCATCCATCATTTACAAAAAACTGAATTTTGTAAAGGTCCGGCCCGGCTACCCTGTTTCCATCAAATCTTCGTGACACTTATACTGGGACCATGGCCACCGAAATCACCCTCAGGCTCGAAGCCCTCATCAAATCCATACCGCGGGGCAAGGTCGCAAGCTACAGCTCCATCGCCAGGGCGGCAGGCATCCCCAACGGGGCCCGCCAGGTAGCCCGCCTCCTCCACTCGCGCGCGGAGAGCCAGGATCTTCCCTGGTTCCGCGTCCTGAAGAAGGACGGCAGCATAGCCCTGCCCAAGGGTGGGGGCTTCGAAGTCCAGAAGAAGCTTCTCGCCGCCGAAGGCATCACCGTCTCTCCTTCGGGCAAGGTCGACCTCGAACGCTATGGCTGCGACTGGGACTGACCCTGTGCCTCCGACTCTCATACGTGCCTGATCGCGGCCCGCATGTGACGCGCCGCCCAGCTTATGAACGGAAAAACCCCTTGGTCCCATAGGGAGTCAGGCCCGAAGCCTCGAGCACATTCGAGAACTCCCGGGGCAAGAAAGCCGACTCGAGGAGGATCAGGTCCATGCCCTCGGCGCGGAAGGAAGAGACCAGGGTCGAGACCAGGGTCCGGCCAAAACCGGAGCGCCGGAAATCGGGATTGACGTAGACGAAGAAGATGGAGCCAAGACTCCTGCCCTCGCCATGGATCCGTCTGGCCGCCGCTCCAGCTATCGCCCCGCCCTCGCCGTCATCGATCCAGGCCCCGATCCAGTCCTCGCCCTCCAGGGCTTCCTCGAGGAGGGCACCCTCGTACTCGGCCAGGACCTCGGGCAGTAGTTCGAGAGCCTCGTCCGTCGCCGCCTGGCAGAGGTCGAAGATGAAGGCGCGGGCCTCGGAAGCAGGCGCCTGCCTGATCCCGAGCTCGCCTTCGATGAGCTCCTCGTTCTCCTCGGGCTCGGAACCGAGCCGCTCGAGGCCCTTGGCCTCGCGGAGATCGTCATACCAATCCCTGATGGCCGAACGCATGACCCGGGTCTTGTGGTCGTGGAAGGCGCGCTCGACCTCGGGGTATTCGGCCAGGGCAGCCTTGAAGGCCTTGAAGACGCCCCGGCCGCGGTTGAGCGCTGCCGCGAGCTCATGCCGTGCGCCGGGACTCCGTATCGTCCTGACGAATTCTTCCATGAGGTGGTAGCCCTCGCGCGACGACCACGGTGGCGGAGGGGAGCAATCGGCAAGCCCGGAGGCCTCTTCCTGGGACAGCACCTTCCCGCTCTCGAGGTCGATCACCCGCCTGCAGTCCTGGTCTTCCATCGCAAAGACGATGGCGTCTATCGTGGCATCATCCAGCTCGAACAAGGTCTCCTCCGGAAACCATACTGCTGGCCCTTTCCTCGCCGGTCAAGGCGAATTCGCGGCTCATTCCGACCGGCGGCCTTCCGGCCGGCCGGCCGGCCGGGCTATACTTCGTCTGCCCGGACCTGCGCCTCGGGGCCCGCCCCAGGATTGCGCGCGGCAAGGAGAAACCATGGCCCACTGCGTCGTTCCCGCTGCCGAGGAGATCCTCGACAAGAGCTATCCCGTCCTCGACAAGGGCTTCGTCCGCCTCGTCGACTACATGGGCGGGGACGCCCGCATCGTCCAGGCTGCCCGCGTTTCCTACGGGGCCGGTACCAAGAGCTATCGCGAGGACGCCGCCCTCATCGACCACCTCCTCAGGAACGAACACACCTCTCCCTTCGAACAGGTCATCCTTACCTACCATGTGAAACTTCCGATCTTCGTGGCCCGCCAGTGGGTCCGTCACCGCACCGCCAGGCTCAACGAGATCTCGGGCCGCTACTCGGTCATGAAGGACGATTTCTACGTGCCGGAACCCGAGGACATCGCCCTCCAATCGGAGGACAACAAGCAGGGCCGAGCGCCCGAACCGGTCGCGCCCGAGATGGCCAAGGACGTCATCCAGCGCCTCGAGGCCGGCCAGCGCTCGGCCTACTCCGACTACTCGGGCCTCGTCGAGGAAGGCCTCGCCCGCGAACTCGCCAGGATCAACCTCCCCCTCTCCCTCTATACCGAGTGGTATTGGCAGATCGACCTCCATAACCTCTTCCGCTTCCTGTCGCTCCGCCTCGACCCCCATGCACAGAAGGAGATCCGCGCCTACGCCGCAGTCCTCTTCGACATAGCCAAGGCCGTTGCGCCCGCCGCCTGCGCGAGCTTCGAGAACCATGAGCTCAAAGGCTTGCGCTTTTCCGGCGAGGAACTGGCCGAGCTGAGGCGCCGCCTGGCGGCCGCCGAGGCCGGCAGCATCGGCGGAGAAAAGAACGAGGCTCCCGCCCTCTCGGGCAAGAGCCTCGAACGCTTCGAGGAGAAGCTGAAGACAGGCCGGCAGCTCTAGGGCAGGAGCGTCAAGCGCGGAGGAATTTCTCCTCGCCAGCCCCAAACAGCGTCGACGCGTCGATCTTCTCCCCCGTCCCGTTCCTGATGACCCCGCGGAAGGACCCGAAGGGCCCGTGGTAGTCGCAGGCGGTGACGACCAGGTTGTACCTGATGTCGTTCATCGCCTCGGGTTCGAAGACGAGGTCGACAAGGCCCTCGGTGTCCTGGATGACCCAGGGGCCGCGATAGCCCTCGGGCCGGGTGACCTTCACGGGCGGCAGCGAGTAGATCCTGTTGTTGATCCAGAGGCAGTTCTCGTTGTATCTGGCCTGGTCCTTGACCTGGTTGTCGGTGAGGTTGAAGCCCACGCGGCGGCCCTTCGAGTCCACGCCGAAGCCCGAGACCCAGTCGTAGCGCAGGTTGTAGGGATAGTAGCCCTTGTGGTCGTCGAGGACGCCCATGGCTGTCGGCGCCTCGAAGCGATGTTCCTCGCCTCCGCAGCGGAAGCTGCCCTCCATGGGCATGAGGACCTTGGTCGAGTACATGGCCCGGTTGAGGCCGAGGGGCAGGCAGACCGAGATGGGAGCCGCCGACTGCTGGCCCATGGCAAAGCTGAAGTGGCCGGAGATCGAGCGCCCGGCCTTCCTCTGCCTGTCCTCGACATCGAGCTCGATGCGCCCCTCTTCCGAGCGGCACTCGATCATGAAATGGCGGTTGCGCCGACGGTAGGCTATGCGCGAATCGGCGAGGCTCTCCGAGAAGCGGTAGGGCCTTCCGATGAAGCCCTTGCGGAAGCCGTACTGTTTCTTCGCCTCGCGGTCGTAGGCCACGAAGATGGCGAGGTTGACGGGCTTCGAGCTGTAAAGGGCCGTGAAGAAGAACCAGCGCTCGTTCCCGAACTGGAAGGCCTGCCACTCCTTGAGGCGGAAGGCCTTGAAGGCCTCCGGCACCGCGTAGTGGTAGGGCCGCGCCACGTCGAGCATGTTCACCCGCGGTATGGGCGCGGAGAACCTGCCGTAGTTGAACTCGCCGTTCGCGACCGCGGACTCGGGCGGAGCCTCGAGCTGGGCCACCGTCATTGACTCGACCTCGTCGTCAGCCCCTTCTCGTAGAGGCTGTAGAGGATCTGGGTTCCCTTTTCGCCGAGGCCCTCGCGCTTGATGGTCTGGTAGAGCCTCTCTGCCAGGGTGAGGAGGGGAAGGTCGAGCTTCATCTCCTTCGCGGACTCGAGGGCTATGCCGAGGTCCTTGAGGAAGTGCTTCGAATAGAAGCCGGGGGCAAAGTCGCCCGCGAGCATCTTGGGCCCGAGGTTGTTGAGCTGCCAGGAGCCGGCCGAGCCCGCGCCGATGCTCGAGAGGACGGTGATCGGGTCGAGGCCGGCTGTGCGGGCGTAGGTCAGGGCCTCGACGGTTCCCGCGAGGGAGCCGGCGATGGCTATCTGGTTGGCCATCTTGGTGTGCTGGCCTGCGCCAGGGCCGCCCTGGAGGACGATGGTCTTTCCCATCACCTCGAGGAGGGGCTTCACCGCCTTGAAGGCATCCTTGTCGCCACCGACCATGATGGTCAGGCTGGCGTTCTTCGCGCCGAGGTCACCGCCCGAGACCGGCGCGTCGAGGGCATGGAGACCCTTGGCCGTGGCCGCCTCGGCGATGCGGCGGGCGAGCTCGGGTTTCGAGGTCGTCGTGTCGACGAGGTAGGTGCCGGGCCTCGCGTTCTCGATGATGCCCGCGGGACCGAAGTAGATCTCCTCGACGTCGGCGGGATAGCCCACCATGGTGAAGACCACGCTCGAGGCGTTGGCCACCGTCGCAGGCGTGTCGCACCAGATGGCGCCCTTGTCGATGAGCTCCCTCGCCTTCTCCTTGGTGCGCGTATAGATCCTGAGCTTGTAGCCTGCTGCGATGAGATGGCCGGCCATGCTCTTGCCCATCACGCCGATGCCGATGAATCCCACTGTTTCCTTGGCCTTGTTCATGGATCTACCTCTTCTCTCCTGTAGTTTTTCCGGCTCTGGCTTCCACGACAAACTCGCGGAATTCGCCGTTCCTCATGTACTTCTTGATCTTCCCGCCATAGCCCCGGGCCTTCATGCGCTTCATCATGTCGTAGAAGTGGATCCCGTGGCCCACGACGATGCAGTCCTCGCCCCTTTCCTCGATCATGTCGAGGAAGGCGTCGATCTTGCGTTGGGTTTCCTTCCTGGTCTCCCGTTGCCGCGACGAGCCTGCATGCCATTGCAGGGTGGCCATGACGTTCCAGAGCCAGGTGGGAAGGTGGCGCTCGCTGTCCTTGAAGGAGCGGATCGGCACCTCGTCGAGGAGACTCGTCACCTCGATGTCCTTATCCCCGACCAGGAAGGCCGCGGTGGCCGCGCTCCTCGGCAGGGTGCTCACGTAGACCTTGCGGATGGCCATGTCGATGGGCGGCAGGGGCTCGACGGGAGCCCTGTCGTAGTTCGCGTTCTCGTCGTCGTAGCCGCTCGAGCTGTAGCGCTTCTTCCAGTCGACGAGGACGCGGGCATGCCGCAGGAGTACGACTCGCATCAATACCGGCCTACCCGAACTTGTAGCCGAAGCGCCTGAGGAGGGCCTTGCGCTCGCCCTTCTCCTTGTCGCCCTCGACACCGAGGGGACTTCCGCCATCGATCACGCCGAGGATGCCCGAGCCGAGCTCGTCCCTCGCCACCACGAGCTCGAGGGGATTGCCCGTGGCCGCGAAGATGGTCGCCACCTCGGGGCAGGCCTTGATCCTGTCGAGGACGTTGATGGGAAAGCAGCCCTGGCCGAGGACGAGGAAGAAGCTGTGCCCCGAGGCCGCCGCCTTGGCGCAGCCGACCGCGTCGGCTATAAGAGCCGCATCGTTGCCCTCTGTCCTGATGAGGCGAGGCGGCGAGGCCTCGTTGAAGGCCAGGCCCCACTTCGCGCCGGGCACCGAGGAAGCCATGATCTCGGAGATATCCTCGACGGTCTTGATGAAATGGGACTGCCCTACGACGATGTTGCAGCCCTCGCTCCAGACAAGACGCACTGTTTCGATGGTCATGGCTCCTCCCCAACATGATTAAAAAGAATCGGACCACAGAGGCGCTGAGACGCAGAGGAGATGGTAAAAAACGAATCAGGACAGGAAGTGAGCGAATGCCGCGGAGCCTTGCTTCGACTCCTTTCCTATCTTGACTCAGCGTCTCAGCGCCTCTGCGGCCTGATCCTGATAATCAGTCCTTCAAGTCTACCCTTGCCGCGCAAGAAGCGGCAAGCCATTGGCAGCTACTTGTAACTACGCGCAGTAGCGACGGCCTTGTCCCAGTTCGCAAGGAGGCGCTCCCGCTTCTCCTCCCCCATCTCGGGCGTGAACTCGCGCTTCTTCCTCCAGTTGAGCTCCACCTCCTTGAGGTTCTCCCAGTAGCCGACCTTGAGGCCAGCGAGGTAGGCGGCGCCGAGTGCCGTGGTCTCGCCCACCTCAGGCAGGATGACCGAGCTGTCGAGGAGGTCAGCCTGGAACTGCATGAGGAAGCTGTTGAGGGAGGCTCCGCCATCGGCCTTGATGCAGGAGATCTTCCTGCCGAAGTCCTTCTCCATGGCCACGAGGAGGTCGCGGGACTGGTAGGCAATGGACTCGACGGCTGCCCTCACGAAATGGGCCCTCGTCGTGCCGCGGGTGATGCCGACCACCGTGCCCCTCGCCTCGGAATCCCAGTAGGGAGCGCCCATGCCCACGAAGGCCGGCACGAGGTAGACCTCGCCCGAGTCCTCCACCGAGCGCGCGAGCTTCTCGCTCTCCGCGGAATCCGCGAGGAGGCCCATCTGGTCGCGTAGCCACTGGATGACCGCCCCGCCGATGAAGACCGAGCCCTCGAGGGCGTAGGTATAGCCCTTGGGAGAGCCCCCGACGCCGCCCAGGTCCCAGGCTACCGTCGTGAGGAGGTTGTGCTTCGAGGCCACGGGGGAGAAACCCGTATTCATGAGGGTGAAGCAGCCGGTGCCGTAGGTGTTCTTGGCCATGCCGGGCTCGAAGCAGGCGTGGCCGAAGAGGGCGGCCTGCTGGTCTCCGGCGCAGCCCGTGACGGGTATCTCGACGCCGAGGAGCTCCTTGCGGCTCGTGCCGAAGAAGGAGGAGGAGGGCTGGACCTCGGGCAGGATGGACTCGGGTATGTTGAAGGTTTTGAGGAGTTCCGAGTCCCACCTCCCCTCGTGGATGTTGAAGAGGAGGGTGCGGCTTGCGTTCGTGGGGTCGGTCTTGTGCTCGCCGGTCAGGCGGTAGATGAGCCAGGAGTCGACGGTGCCGAACATGAGCTCGCCGCGCTCGGCCCTGGCCCGGAGGCCTGGCACTTCGTTGAAGAGCCACATGAGCTTCGTGCCGGAGAAGTAGGGATCGAGGAGGAGGCCCGTCTTCTCATGCACCGTGTCGGAAAGGCCCATGGCCTTGAGCTCCTGGCAGATGTCGGCCGAGCGCCTGCACTGCCAGACCACGGCGTTGTAGACCGGCTTGCCCGTGGCCTTCTCCCAGAGGAGGGTCGTCTCGCGCTGGTTCGTGATGCCGATGGCGGCTATCTGCGAAGGCTCGATCTGGGCCGCGTCGATGGCGCCGCGGACCGCGTCGAGCTGGCTCTTCCAGATCTCCTCGGGGTCATGCTCGACCCAGCCCGGCTTGGGGAAAATCTGGTTGAAGGGGATCTGCTTGACCCCGATGACGACGCCCGACTTGTTGAAGAGTATTGCCCTGGACGAGGTGGTTCCCTGGTCGAGGGCAAGCACGTAGCCTTCCTTCGCGGACATGCGTTCCTCCTGAAGGTGTATGTTGAGGTGGCATTATAGAACGCCTTCGCGGGGTTGGACAGCCGATTCGCTTCCTAGAAGCTCCAGCGCATCCCTATGCCCGCTCCCGCGCGGAGCTGGGCATCGAGATCCTTGCTGCCCGATTGGCTCACGTAGCGGTCGTAGACTACTTCCGTATACATGTAGAAGTCCTGGCCGGCTATCCTGAAGGAGACAGGCTTCCAGATCGCCCCCATCGTCGCGAGGAAACCACCTTGGGCCTCGAAGGCCGTCGTCGTCCCGTCCGCAGCCAGGTTCGGGCTGCCAAGCGTTAATGCCGGGCCAGCAAAGAAGGAGAGCTTGCGATCCAGGGAAAGCGAGAGGACGAGGGGCAGCCTGACCACGCCGAGCCCTGAATCCCAGGAGGGCCTCACGGCGAGGCCTGCCTCGAGGCCGAGGATGCGATACGTGGCGCGAAGGTCGAGGGCCATCCCCCTGAAGACGGGGTCCATGCCGACTGCAGGCCCCATCGCCGCGGACACCGCGATCCCGAGGTATTCGGCCGGCGGGATGATCCTGCCGCAACCCGCGTAATGCTTCGACCAATAGGACTCCGAGAGCGAGGACTCGATGACCCCGGTGTCGGGCCCGTCCGAGGCGGCATGGATGAAGATGCCCTCACCCTCGAAAATGCCCACATGGGAGAGCTTCCCCGTCGTATCGAAGAAGACAAGGTCGCCGGGCTGGAGATCCTTTTTCTCGAGGGGCTCCACGAAGGCAAAGAGATCGCGGGCAGTCCTCGGCATGGAAGAAAGGGGCGCAACGCCAAAGGTGTCGATGTAGACCCTGTAGACCAGGCCCGAGCAGTCCATGCCCTTGGCCGAAGAACCACCGTAGAGGTAGGGCGTCCCGAGGTAGAGCCTCGCCTTCTCCACGAGGCTGGCCCTCGCCTTCTTTGGCGCGGACACCAGGACCGGCGCCTCAGCGAAGGCAGCCGCCCCGAAGCCCAAGGCCAACGCCAGCATCGCAAGAGCCGGCAAGCGCCTGACTGCTGGCCGCTTCGTGACTTCCCTCAACCTATTCATGGGAGGACAGTATATCACGGGGTCAGACCCCGCCCCCGGCCCCAGCCCCTTGCCAAGTTTTCCCCGTTTCGCGATATTTCTAGTCGCAGGGCTTTCGGCGTCGCCGGAACCTGCACCGCCGTTTTGTTCCCTATTGCGGGCGGTCAAGAAATACACGCTAAAAAGGAGGCCCTCCAGTGGTTCGCCGCATCCCGCGCCGCACGCGGTCCTGCACCGAAACAGAAGAGACCAGCCTCCGCCCCTTCCGGAATACCGGAAGGTCGAGCCGTCGGCTGGCGCATTTCCGGCCGACTGCCGCGCGCTATCGAAAGCGCAAGGAGCCCATATGACCGGCAAGAAAAAGCTCTTCACCTCGGAGTCCGTAGGCGAAGGCCACCCCGACAAGCTCTGCGACCAGGTATCGGACGCAGTCCTCGACGCCTGCCTCGCCGACGACCCGAAAAGCCATGTCGCCTGCGAGTGCTATGCCACGACGGGCATGATCCTCGTCGGCGGCGAGATCACCACCAGGACCTACGTCGACATCCAGCAGCTCGCCCGCGACGTGGTGAAGGACATCGGCTACACCAACCCCGACTACGGCATGGACTTCGAGTCGATGGCAGTCCTCAACACCATCCACGCCCAGTCGCCCGACATCGACCAGGGCGTCTCGGGTCACGGCCTCAAGGAGTTCGAGGGAAGGCAGGGCGCCGGCGACCAGGGCATGATGTTCGGCTTCGCCTGCCAGGAAACCCCTGAACTCATGCCCGCGCCCATCATGCTGGCCCACAAGATCCTCATGCGCGCCGCGGAGCTCCGCAAGTCGGGACGCATCAAGTGGCTCAGGCCCGACGCCAAGAGCCAGGTCACCCTCGAATACGAAGACCACAGGCCTGTCCGCATCGATACCATCGTCGTCTCGCACCAGCACGACCCCGACATCGCCTACGCCGACATCCGCGAGGCGGTGATCGAGGAGATCGTGAAGCCCGTCATCGAGCCCTCGGGCCTCGAGATGAAGGACATCACCTACTTCGTGAACCCCACCGGCCGCTTCGTCATCGGAGGGCCCATGGGCGACACAGGCCTCACCGGCCGCAAGATCATCGTCGACACCTACGGTGGCATGGGCCGCCACGGCGGTGGCGCCTTCTCGGGCAAGGATCCCTCCAAGGTCGACCGCTCGGCAGCCTACATGGCGAGGTACGTGGCGAAGAACATCGTGGCCTCGGGCTTCGCCGAGCGCTGCGAAGTCCAGCTCGCCTACGCCATAGGCGTCCCCGACCCCGTCTCGGTCATGGTCGAGAGCTACGGCACCGCCTCCGTCCCCGAGGAGCAGATCTCCGAGGCCGTGCGCAAGGTCTTCCAGCTCGACCCCGCCGGCATCATCAAGAGCCTCGACCTCAAGAAGCCCATCTACCGCCACACCGCGGCCTATGGACACTTCGGCAGGGACTCCTTCTCCTGGGAAAAGACCGACAAGGTCGACGCGCTCAGGAAAGCCATCAGGGGCTGATCCGCCATGACGACTGCCCGCGATGCGGCCCTCGGCTTCCTGGACGCGGTCCAGGGAGCGCCAGCCGTCATCGCGCAGTCCCGCCTCCTCAACACCGCTGACCGCGACCTCGCCGCCCTCCTCTTCCATCTCGAGGAGGGCGAGCGGGACCTGGTCTACCGCATCGTGGGCAGGGCCAAGGCGGAGCGCCTCCGGAGCGAGCTCGTCCGAATGCGCCACGTGAAGCTCGGCCCCGAGACGGTTTCGCGCATCGCGTCACATCTCGAGGCCCACCTCAAGGGCGAGCGCCCGCCTCGCGCTACTTCCGCCCCCGCAAGCCCGCGGCCGACTAGCCCGCGGCACTATCGGTGATTGTCGCTATCGGGACCTTCTTTTCCCCACATCTCCCTATATTTCCCTGACTCGTACGATTCTCCCTCTCTTCTCTCTCTTCTTTCCCTTCTCTCTTCCCTCTGTGTCTCTGTGCCTCTGTGTGACGTTCTCTTGTCTGCCTCCTTCTTCAAGCGGCCCCGATCTTCGGCAGTCCGGCGGTGCAGGCGAGTGACCTCTCTATGACCTCGGGAGGCAGCGCATAGTTCTCGAGGTCCCCCGCGAAGTAGCTCGCATAGCCTGCGAGGTCGAGGAGGCCGTGGCCCGAGAGGCCGAAGAGGATGACCTTCTCCTTCCCTTCCTCCTTCGCCTTCTTCGCCTCCTTGATCACCTGGGCGATCGCGTGGCTCGACTCGGGCGCGGGAATGATGCCCTCGGTCCGCGCAAAGAGGACACCCGCCTCGAAGCAGTCGAGCTGGGCCACGCTCCTCGGGCTGAAGAGACCCTGCCTCACTCCCGCCGAGACCAGGGGCGACATGCCGTGGTAGCGGAGCCCGCCCGCATGGATGGTCGGCGGCATGAAATCGTGGCCGAGGGAGTACATCGCGAGGAGGGGCGTCATCTTCGCCACGTCGCCGAAGTCGTAGAGAAAGGAGCCCTTCGTAAGCGAGGGACAGGACTCGGGCTCGACGGGAAGGATCTCGATCTTCGCGCCTGCGATCTTGTCGGGAGCGTAGGGAAAGGCGAGGCCCGCGAAGTTTGAGCCGCCGCCCACGCAGGCTATTACCTGGTCGGGCAGGCCCTCGCCCGCGAGGGCAAGCTGCTTCTTCGCCTCGAGGCCGATGATGGTCTGGTGGAGCATCACATTGTTCAGCACCGAGCCGAGGGCATAGCGGGTCTTGCCCTCGGGGTCGCTCACCGCCTCCTCGACAGCCTCCGATATGGCGATGCCGAGGCTGCCCGGGCAGGCGGGATCCCGCGCGAGGACGGCGCGGCCCGAGGCGGTCTCGGCGCTCGGACTCGCCACGCAGCGCGCGCCCCAGGTCTGCATCATCATCTTGCGATAGGGCTTCTGCTCGTAGCTCGACTTCACCATGTATACTTTACAATCCAGTCCGAACAAGGCTGACGCATAGGCCAGGGAGGAGCCCCACTGGCCCGCTCCGGTCTCGGTGGTAAGCTTCTTAACTCCGGCCTTCTTGTTGTAGTAGGCCTGGGCCACCGCCGTATTCGGCTTGTGGCTGCCTGCGGGCGAGACGCTCTCGTTCTTGTAGTAGATCCTGGCAGGCGTACCCAGGGCGGCCTCCAGGGCACGCGCCCTGTGGAGGGGACTCGGCCTCCAGCGCGACAGGATGGCAAGGACTTCTTCAGGTATGTCGATCCAGCGTTCGGAGCTCATCTCCTGCTCGATGATGTCGGGCGGGAAGATGGCCGCGAGCTGCTCGGGCTTCACAGGCTGACCATCGGGGCCGAGGGGCGGAAGGAGGCTTCCGCCGATATCTGCCGCGATGTTGTACCACTGGCGCGGAAGGTCTTCTTGCTGAAGGAAAATCCTGTCGTTCACGAAAGCTCTCCTTGTTTCTTTTGAAAGTATCATTCTTATAACAAGGCACCTTCGCTTCTGTCAATAGATACACACCTCGTTCGCGACTTTTTCTCGAGGCCCGGTCAGAAGTCTGCCCCTGAGTGCAATGCTCGGAAACCAAACAAAGCTTCGTGACACCTGTCTTGTTCTGACAGGGTAATGGAGCTAAGGTCGATCCAGCATGGACCTCCTCAAGCCAGCCGACCTGCCCGAGAACTTCACGCGCTCCCTCTACAAGATCGCGCCCTACCGGGGCTGCGGTCATGGCTGCAGGTACTGCGATGGCAGGGCCGAGCGCTACTATGTCGAGGGCGACTTCGAAAAGGACATAGTAATAAGGAAGGACATTCCAGCGCGGCTCGAACATGACCTGCCCCTGGTCCGAGAACGGGGCATGGTGGCCTTCGGTTCGGGAACCACCGACCCCTACCAGCCCCTCGAGGCACAGGAGAGGATCACGGGACGCTGCGCAGAGCTCCTTGTCTCGGCGACGACGCCCGGCATTCCCCTGCCCGCCATGGTGATGACCAAGTCGGCCCTGGCCCTCCGCGACCTCGGGTTCTGGAGCAGGGTCAACGAGAAGGCGGGCTTCGTCCTCATGGTTTCCATCACGACCCTGGACGAGGACCTCCGCTCCCACATGGAGCCCGGCGCTTCCAGCTTTGCAGAGCGCCTCGCCCTCCTCAAGGCCTTCAAGGCCGCAGGCTGCGCCACGGGCATCCTCGCCATGCCCTTCCTGCCCGGCCTGAGCGATGGAGAGGCTTCGATCCGCGCCCTCTATGCCGCCGCCCTCGAGGCCAAGGTCGACTTCATCATGCCCGGGGGTCTGACCCTTCGCCCTAGAAGGCAGAAGGATCTCTACCTTGCGACGCTTGCCGACTACCGGCCCGACCTCCTTGAATCGACGCGCCTCATCTTCAGGGACGAACGCCCTTCAGGCTGGCCCGGCGCGGAGGCAACCCGAGCCCTAACCAGCCGAATCGCCCCCATCCAGAAAGACTCGGGCCTTCCCTGGCTCCTACCGCATGCTGTCTACGCAAGGATACTTCCTCAACATGACGCGCTGAGGATCCTCTTCCTCGACATGCTGGAGCTCTACAAGGATAGAGGCGTACCAACGGGGCCCCTCAAGCGTAGTGCCATGGCCTATGACGCCTGGCTCCTGGCAAAGCGCAGGGACTTCCGTCGCAAGCGGAGCCTCCCGCCCTCATGGCTGGAAGGGATTCTGCCCGAAGCCGTCCAATCAGGCGAGCTCGGGCCTGTCCTGGACAACAAGAAGCTTCTCTGCTTTGTCCAAGCCGTCGTCTTGGAAGGAGCAAGGCTCGATTACAGAACCCTGAAGCTTGAATAGAGTGTCCTTGGGCCTGCGGCAATCCGACTCGCCAAATCCGCCAGGACAACCCGGCTATCGGACATCAAAGCTTCGTGACACTGCTTCATGTTTCACGTGAAACAAAAAGGCCACCCGGTGCTTTACCGAGTGGCCTCTGTTTCACGTGAAACAATTCTTATTCGGAGTCGTCCTCGTCGGCGCCCGGCTTGGGCTCCGTCGAATCATCCTCGTCCTCTCGGGGCTCATCCGAAGGTTCGGCCAGGGGATGGGCTTCGCTCGCTGCGTCGATCGCGCCGCTGGCAGAGGAATCCACGCCTTCGCTGGCTTCGGTACCAGCCGCTCCTGCGCCTTCGGCCTCTTCGACGGCTTCCTCTTCGCGGGCAACCCGGTCAAGGGCGATGACGAAGTCAGGCCTGTCGATGTTGACGATGCGCACGCCCCGGGCAGCCTTGCCAAGAACGTTCACGGTCTCGGACGCGATCTTGAGGGTCTTGCCCTGGGAGGTGATGACCACGACATCGTCGTCGTCGCGGACCGTGATGGCTCCCACGAGCTCACCGGTCTTCTCCTCGGGACAGTAGATCATCTGGCCGCCCGTGCCACGGCCATGGGCATTGAAATTGTCGAAGTCCGTGCGCTTGCCATAGCCGTATTCGGAGAGGAGGAGGATCCTCTCGCCCTCGGAGACCCTGAGCATGGCCGCAAGCTCGTCTTCCTTGTCGAGCCTGATGCCGGTCACGCCGCGGGAAGCGCGGCCCATGACCCTGACCGTCTCCTCGGAGATGCGGAGGGCCTGGCCCTTCCTCGTGATGAGGATGGCCTCGTCCTTGCCGTTCGTGAGGCAGGCCGAAACCAGTCGGTCTCCCTCGTCCAGCTTGAGGCCGATGATGCCGCGGGTCTTGGCATTGACGAATTCGTTCGTCGCCACCTTCTTCACGACGCCGCGGAGGGTGCCCATGAGGATGTATTCGGTTTCGGAGAAATCCTTGAAGTCGACGACCGTCGTGATCTCCTCGTTCGGGGAGATGGCGAGGAGGCCCTTGATGTGGGCGCCGCGGGCCTGGCGGGTCGCCTCGGGGATTTCGTGGGCCTTGAGCCAGTAGGCCTTGCCTTCGCTCGAGATGAAGAGGAGGTAGTCATGGGTGTTGGCCACGAAGAGCTGCTCGACGTAGTCCTCTTCCATGAGGTAGGCGGAGTTCGAGCCCTTGCCGCCCCGGCCCTGGCTCTTGTAGGCGCTCGTCGGGACGCGCTTCACGAAGCCCTTGTTGGAGATGAGGATGACCATCTCCTCTTTCTTGATGAGGTCCTCGATGTTGATGTGCTCGATCTCGTCGGCGACGATCTCGGTCCGCCTCTTGTCGCCGTAGCGCTTGGCGATGTCGAGGGTCTCGTCCTTGACCACGCCGAGGATCTTTGCATCCGAGGAGAGGAGGTCCTTGAGGTAGGCTATCCTCGCCTCGACTTCCTTGAGCTCTGCCTCGAGCTTCTCGGTCTCGAGGGAGGTGAGGCGTGCGAGGCGCATGTCGAGGATGGCCTGGGACTGTATCTCGTCGAGGGAGAAGCGCTCGCAGAGACGCTTCTTGGCCAGTTCGGTGTCCTTGGAGGCCTTGATGATGGCCACCACCTCGTCGATGTTCTGGAGGGCGATGACGAGGCCGCGGAGGATGTGGGCCTTCTCTTCCGCTTTGCGGAGGTCGTAGCGGGAGCGCCGGGTCACGACGTCCACGCGGTGCTTCACGAAGCAGGCAATGAGGTCCTTGAGGCCGAGGCACTGGGGCTTCCCGTCCACGATCACCATGTTGTTGATGCCGAAGGTGGACTGGAGGGGCGTATGGGTGAAGAGCCTGTTGAGGACGAGCTTGGGGATGGCGCCCTTCTTGAGGTCGAGGACGATGCGGAGGCCCTCGCGGTCCGACTCGTCCCTTAAGTCGGAGATGCCGTCGAGTTCCTTTTCCCTGATGAGTTCGGCAATGCGCTGGACGAGGACTACCTTGTTGACCGCGTAGGGGATCTCGGTGAAGACGATGGATTCGCGGCCCGTCTTGGTCGTCTCGATCTGGAACTTGCCGCGGACGACGACACGGCCCTTGCCGTTGGTGTAGGCGTCCTTGATGCCCCTGCGGCCGAAGACTATGCCGCCCGTGGGGAAGTCGGGACCCTTCACATGCTTCATGAGGCCTTCGACGCTGACCTCCGGATCATCGATGTAGGCGGCCACGGCTTCGGAAACCTCTACCAGGTTGTGGGGGGCCATGTTGGTGGCCATGCCGACTGCGATGCCGCTCGAGCCGTTGACGATGAGGTTGGGGAAGGCCGAGGGGAGGACGAGGGGCTCCTTGAGCGACTCGTCGTAGTTCGGCACGAAGTCCACCGTCTCCTTGTCGAGATCGGCGAGCATCTCCTCGCCGAGCCTCGAAAGCTTGGCCTCGGTGTAACGCGAGGCTGCGGCAGGGTCGCCGTCGATGGAGCCGAAGTTGCCCTGGCCCTGGACGAGGGGATAGCGGAGGGAGAAGTCCTGGGCCATGCGGACAAGGGCGTCGTAGAGGGAGAAGTCGCCATGGGGGTGGTACTTTCCCATCGTGTCGCCCGTGATGCGGGCGCTCTTCTTGGTCGGCGCGTTGTACTTGAGGCCCAGCTCGGACATGGAGAAAAGAAGCCGCCTGTGTACGGGCTTGAGTCCATCCCTCACGTCGGGCAGGGCGCGCGCCGTGATGACGGACATGGCGTAGTTGAGGTAGGAGGTCCTGACCTCGTCCTCGATAGCAACAGGAATGATCTTGCCAACAAGCTCTGCCATGAGGTGGAGCTCCTTATCTTAAAAGGAAATAGCTTACTTATATATCCAGGTTCGAAACGTAGACCGCGTTTTCCTCGATGAACTGGCGCCGCGGCTCCACCTGCTCGCCCATGAGGGTCGTGAAGATGTGGTCGGCCTGGACCGCGTCGTCCAGGGTGATGCGTCCCATGTTGCGGCTCGCGGGATTCATGGTGGTCTCCCAGAGCTGGTCCGGGTTCATCTCGCCCAAGCCCTTGTAACGCTGGATGGCGACCTTGTCGGGATCCTTGCCCGAGGAGGCGAGGATCTTGTCCTTCTCCGCGTCGTCGTAGGCGTAGAAGACCTGCTTGTCGTAGGAGATCTTGTAGAGGGGCGGCATCGCGAAGTAGACATGGCCCTTCTCGATGATCTCCGGCATATAGCGGAAGAAGAAGGTGAGAAGGAGGGTCCTGATGTGGGAACCGTCGACATCGGCATCGGCCATGAGGATGATCTTGTGGTAGCGGAGCTTCGCGATGTCGAACTCCGAGCCGACGCCCGTGCCGAGGCTGGCGATGATGGGCTGGAGCTTCTCGTTGGTCACGACCTTCTCGAGCCTCGTCTTCTCGACGTTGAGCATCTTGCCGAAGAGGGAGAGGATGGCTTGGGTGCGCCGGTCGCGGCCCATCTTGGCCGAGCCGCCTGCGGAGTCTCCCTCCACGATGAAGATCTCGCAGAGGCTGGGATCCTTCTCCTGGCAGTCGGCGAGCTTGCCGGGCAGGCCGGCGCTCTCGAGGACGGACTTCCTCCGGGTAAGCTCCCTGGCCTGCCTGGCCGCGATGCGGGCCTTGGCGGCGAGGAGGGACTTCTCGAGGATGGCGTTGATGACCTCGGGGTAGCGCTCGAAGAAGAGGGTGAACTGGTCGGTGCAGAAGGTGTCGACGATGCCCTTCACCTCGGAGTTGCCGAGCTTGCCCTTGGTCTGGCCCTCGAACTGGGGCTCCATGACCTTGACCGAGATGACGGCGGTGAGGCCCTCGCGCACGTCGTCGCCGGAAAGGGCCTCGTCGGCCTTCTTGGCGAACTTGGACTTCTTGAGGAACTCGTTGATGGTCTTGGTCAGGGCCGACCTGAAGCCGAGGAGGTGGGTACCTCCCTCGCGGGTGTTGATGCCGTTGACGAAGGAGAACATCGTCTCGTTGAAGCCGTCGTTGTACTGGAGGCCGACCTCGATCTCCACGTCCTCCGAGGAGCCCATGAAGTAGACGGGCTCGGTATGGAGGAGGGTCTTGTTCTTGTTGAGGAAGGCCACGAATTCCTTGAGGCCGCCGTCGAACTTGAACTCGGCTGTCCTGGGCGTCGAGAGGCGCTCGTCGGTGAGGACGATGCGGATGCCCTTGTTGAGGAAGGCGAGTTCGCGGAGGCGGTTCGCGAGGACATCGAAGGAGTAGACCGTGGTCTCGGTGAAGATCTCCGGATCCGCGGCGAAGCGGACCGTCGTGCCCCGGCGGTCGGAGGGGCCTATGACCTTGACCGCCTCCTCGGGAACGCCGCAGCCGTATTTCTGGTAGTACTGCTTGCCGTCCAGGTTGACGATGGCCTCGCACCAGGTGGAAAGGGCGTTTACGACGGAGACGCCGACGCCATGGAGGCCTCCCGAAACCTTGTAGGAGCCCTTGTCGAACTTTCCGCCCGCATGGAGCTTGGTCATGACGAGCTCGAGGGCGGAGACATGCTCTTCGGGATGGATACCTACGGGAATGCCGCGGCCGTTGTCCTCGACCCTGACGATGTCGTTCTTCTCGAGGACCACCACGATGTCGGTGCAGTAGCCAGCCAGGGCCTCGTCTATGGAGTTGTCGACAACCTCGTAGACCAGGTGGTGGAGACCGTCGATGCCGGTGGAACCGATGTACATGCCGGGGCGCTTGCGTACAGCCTCAAGGCCCTTGAGAACCTGAATGCTTTGTGCCGAATAGGTTGAATCCATAACCGATCCAAGGTGAAGATGGGGGAGGGCAGCCATTCGCCCACTGCAAGCGGGAAGCCGTCGGTACCAGTCAGAAACAGGAATCCGCTTGCCGACTGAAGCATTCGGAGTATACTCGGAACGAATATAAAAGTAAAGAAGTGGGCAGATCCTGCCGAAGGAGGCGTCACCGACCTTGTGGATAATCTGTGCTCATTTCATCAAGCCTTTGTCCTGCAATCAATAAGCCCTTATCCTTTTCCGGAGAAACGACGGCACCCTTCAGTGCCACGTTTTATTTCCTTGCAAGACATGAATTTGCGAGTGACTACTATATACAAATTTGGTACGTGCGCCGCGATTTGGAGATTTCCCGGGAAAGCGGCCGGGAATTTTGTCCCTCCCTCTCCTTGATAATTTGTGGATAACTTGTGTAGAACTGTCGCCTCGAGAAAGGACGACCATGGGAACCTGGAATTACAGCGTCTTCTGGAATGAAGCCATCAGCCAGATACAGGCCGAGATCTCCGAACACGAATTCGCGATGTGGTTCAACATCGAGTACGATTCGTCCACGGAGACCTCCATAGTGGTCAGGGTCCCCTCGAACTTCTACCGCGACCAGCTCATCCGCCAGTACCAGCGCTACATCGAGCAGAAGCTCTTCGACCTCACGGGCAAGAAACTGGGCCTGGACTTCCTCGTGGTAAAGCCCTCGTCCTCGCCTGCCGCCCCCGCCCGGGAAGCCGCCGACCAGGGAGGGGCCCCTGGCGACTCCGCTAAGCCCAACGCGGAAGCTAAGCCTTCGAAGTCTCCCTCGGCCAGGGAGGGAAGCCAGGAAAAACCCTCCAGGGGCAAGCACCCCCAGCTCCGCCAGGACTACACCTTCGAAAACTTCGTCATCGGGGAGAACAACTCCTTCGCCGCCAATGCCGCCATAGCCATCGCAAGCAATCCCGGCACCTCCTACAACCCCTGCCTTATATATGGAGGCGTCGGCCTCGGAAAGACCCACCTCATGCAGTCCATAGGCAACCGGGTCTGGCAGTCCGACTCGAAGGCCAAGGTCATCTGCATCACCGCCGAGGAATTCACGAACGAGTTCATCCAGTCCATCCACGACAAGACGACCCAGGCCTTCAAGAACAAGTACCGGTACGTCGATGTCCTCCTCATCGACGATATCCACTTCCTCCAGAACAAGCTCGGCAGCCAGGAGGAGCTCTTCCATACCTTCAACGCCCTCTACGACGCCAACAAGCAGATGGTCTTCACCTGCGACCGCCCCGTCTCGGAGCTCAAGAACCTTTCCGACAGGCTCCGTTCCAGGTTCGAGAGGGGACTCAACGTCGACCTCCAGCCGCCCAATTTCGAGACCCGTTCGGCGATCTTGAAGAAGAAGGTCGAGGCCTCGTCCATCCACGTGCCCGATGAGGTAGTCGATATCATCGCCAAGAACATCAGCACCAATGTCCGTGATCTCGAGGCCGCCCTCACCAAGCTCATCGCCTATTCCCAGCTAGTGAGGAAGGACATCACCCTCGAGATAGCCCAGCACCAGCTCAAGGACGTCTTCAGCCAGTCCAAGCACGGAAACGTCACCATCGACAACATCCTCAGGGTCGTGGCCGACGAGTACAAGCTTTCCTACAGCGACCTCAAGGGAAAGAAGCGGACCAAGAACATCGCCTTTCCCCGCCAGATAGCCATGTACATCGCCCGCGAGATAACGGAATACTCCACCACGGAGCTCGGCTTCGAATTCGGCGGGAGGGACCATACCACCGTCATGCACGCCTGCCAGAAGATAGAGGAGATGCTCAAGCTCGATCCCAACCTCGAATCGAGGATCCAGGCCCTCGTGAGGGGTATCAAGGATTACAGTACCAAGGCCTAGTGGATAAGGATGTGGAAGACCCGGAAATTCTGTGGACAGTCCGCTTGGCTGTGGATATGGGAGTTGCGAGGTCTCCAGAACGAAAGGTTATCCACAAGTGCTTATTCTTTTGATGATAGATAGATAGATTGACAATCAACATATGCACAGGCCTTATTACTATTACTACTGATATATATTTAAATTCAGTAACTATAGCTTCAGGGACCTTATTCTGATAAACTGACGCGAAGGGGGACCTCGATGAAATTCACCTGCGAAAAGAACGCCTTTGCCCGTGAAATCTCCTTTGCACAAGAGATAATCGCCTCAAAGAACGCCCTTTCGATCATGTCGAACGTCCTCCTCGAGGCCAGCGAAGGAAGCCTCTCCCTCAAGGCCACCGACATCAAGGTAAGCTTCGAGACGGTCATCCCCGTGGAGACCAGCGCCCCTGGTTCCATCACCGTATTCTGCGACAAGCTTTCCGGCATCCTCGCCAGCATCCCCGAAGGAGACCTCGACGTCGAGCAGGATGATTCCAGGATCATCATAAAGCCCACCTTCAAGAAGGTCCGCTTCCAGCTCAAGACCATCTCGAGCGAGAAATTTCCCGAGCTCCCCGAAGCTCCCGAAGAAGCCTTCTTCGCCGTGCCCGCCAAGGACCTCAAGGAGATGATAGCCCAGGTCGTCTTCGCCGTCTCCGACGACGAGACCCGCTATTTCATGAACGGCGTCTACCTCGAGAAGACCGACGGCGGCCTCGTCATGGTCTCCACGGACGGCAGGAGGCTCGCCTTCGTGAAGAGGGAATTCGATGCCGAGATCCCCTCCTTCAAGGGAGTCATCGTCCCTCCCAAGATCCTCAACCTGGTGATGCGCCGCGCTCCCGACGAGGGGCTCATCGAGCTCGCCATCACCGACAAGAACATCTTCCTCCGTTTCGGCTCCTACAGGGTTTCCTCCGTCCTCATCGAGGGGCAGTTCCCCAACTACCAGAAGGTCATCCCCGAGAGCCAGAAGACCAAGGTGAGCGTCAACCGCAACGAGCTCCTCGATGCCCTGAAGAGGGTCTCCATCTTCGTCGAGCAGAAGTCCCGCAGGACCTTCTTCACCCTGAGCCCCGGCGTCATGATCCTTGCCTCCGAGGAGAGCGAGCTCGGAACGGCCCGCGAGGAGATCCCCTGCAGCTACGACGGTCCCGACACCACCATAGCCCTCAACTACAAGTACGTAGAGGAGCCCCTCAAGGTCATCTCGGGCGAGCGGGTCCAGATCGAGTTCACCGAGGCCAACAGGGCCATCACGCTGTCGCCGGAAGAGGACAGGGGCTTCTTCCA
>Ga0209098_1001176_pt1 | contig 25769 bp, 27 predicted proteins | sample AD_JPNHW1_MetaG_FD_184429 | JGI IMG/M metagenome (GOLD analysis project Ga0209098, IMG submission 184429) | Active sludge microbial communities of municipal wastewater-treating anaerobic digesters from Japan - AD_JPNHW1_MetaG (SPAdes) (version 2) | ecosystem: Engineered > Bioreactor > Anaerobic...
AATCGAACGCCATGAAAAACGGGTTGGAAAAATGGCCGAAAGCCTCTCTGTCGCGCAAGAGGAACTGGATCGTGTTGCGGCCGGTGCCGTAGAGGAAGTCAGCCCGCTTCCCGCGTAATGGGCGGAAAAAGCAAACTCAACCCTAACCAGCGCGACGCAGTTGAATCCGATGAAAACCTGCTGTGTTGCGCTTGTCCGGGGTCTGGCAAAACCAGCGTCCTGATCGCCAAAGTCCTCCACATCCTGGAGGCACATCCCGATCCCAAAATCATCATGACCACCTTCTCCCGTGCGGCTGCCGATGAAATGAGCGGCCGTCTGCGGCTTGCTTTGGAAGAGGCGCGTAAAGAGGGTCGGACGAAGCTTCATCCAGGCCGTCTCTCCGCGCTGACGATAGGCACGTTCCATTCTTTGGCCCTCTCCCAGCTCAAAAAGAACGGCAGCGGCCCGAAGATTTTGCGGGAGGTTGAATCGCGCCGTCTGTTGAACCGTGCGATTGCGACGGTGATCGATGAACTGCCGAAAGATCAGGCCATCTTCCTAAGCAAGACCAAGGTCGACGACGCCGTGCCTTTGATCGAGAACTGTCGAATTTCCCCCAAGTTCGCTGAAGAAAATCCGATTTTTGGTCGTGTCGCTGAACTCTATTGCGCTGATTTGACGGCGAGCGAGGCGACTGACTTCACCGATATCTTGCTCAGTGCCAACGCCAAAATGCGCAGTGGTGAGCTGGAGCCGCTGCACGCAACGCACATCCTCGCCGATGAGTGGCAGGACGCCGATGAGGTTCAGTTTGAGTGGCTGATGCATCACTGTGGAGAGGGGCGCATCGCCTGTGCGGTCGGCGACGATGATCAGGCCATCTATGGTTTCCGTAATAGCCGGGGCTATCAGGGAATGATGGATTTCGTCGCGCATACGGGTGCCAGGATCATCAACCTCGACACGAACTATCGCTCGCTGGGCGGCATTATCGACAGCGCCACCGCGCTGATCCAGCACAACTTCGAACGCATCCCCAAAGCCATTACAGCGGCCCGCGGCGACGGGCCTCGACCGCAAGTGATTCTGGTGAGCTCCAAGTCATCTCAGGACGAGGAATCGGAAAAGCCCAAGTCGGAGCACCAATCGGCTGCAGACCAGATTGCCAAGAAGATCCGTGAGATGGCCCAACGCTCGGCTGATGGGCGCGGTATTAAGGTCCAGGAAAAGCAGTTCGCCGTCCTTGCCAGAACCAATCGGCAACTGGATCAGGTGGAAGGCGTTTTTTCTGCCCTTGGCTATCCCTATATCCGTTCGGGAAAGTCATTTTGGGATAGCCAGCTGCTACAGGTTTATCTCTCCATGCTCGAAGCGGTGTGCACCGGCGACCTGCTCGGCTACGAGGTCGGTTTGCATTGGGCCAAGGTGCCTGAAGCCTACCTTCAGATGCTGACGGCGGAATACGGCGGTCTTGAAGGGTTCTTGGGCAGCGTGACGGTGGATACCCTTCCCAAAAATGCGCCGGTACCGGTTCATCAACTGGTGCAACAGGCCCACGCATGGCCGCGCAAACTGGCCGGCCCCGATCCGGAGCGCGGCGCCAACTCGGTGATCCATGGCGTTTGCGGCTGGATGACCACGCTCCTGAAGCAGCGCCGGGAAGACATCGACGAAAGCTCCAAGAGTGGTTCCGCGCGCCGCGATGCACTGGACACCCAGATCGACATCCTTGAGATGGCCAGAAATTCTCTGGAAAGCGCCAGCGGCACGCTTCAGCAACGCTTGTTCCGGGTTCGCAATCGCGAAAAGCCCGAAGGGGCAAGCATTGCCCTCTCGACGTTTCATGGCAGCAAGGGACTCGAGTGGGAGGTGGTTTTCCTGGTCGACGTCCATGGTGGCTCTGTGCCCAACCTTGACGAAGCGGCCACCGACAACGACGTCGCCGAAGAGCGCCGTGTTTTCTATGTCGCCATGACCAGGGCGAGAGATTTTCTCTACATCTACGGCGATGCCGACCGGCCGCGTAGCGAGTTCTTATTGGAGGCCGAACTGGTTTCCATGCAGCAGTTTTCCGAAGGAGACAAAAAGAATGTCAGTCACTGAACCCTCCAAGATCCCCAACATTGTCAGTCGCCACATAGGGAATCTGCCTAACGCCATTGCGCTGGTCTGCATCATCGGCAGCGAATCGATGGCCAACGTTATTGCCTTTTTCACTCCTGGTGATGGGGCTCGGGATGCCGAATTCCGCAAAGCCCTGCTTGCTGAAGACAGCTATTGCGAGGCGGTCTTGAGTTTTGACGATGTCTCAGAGGATGACTCCGATCAATCCTTACTCGGCCGGCTGGCTGGCCTGGCCGATGAGCTTGGGGTGGATCGCATCGTGTCCATGGTGGCCCGCACCGAAGAGGGAAAGATTCTGATGGCACACGATTACTCGGGCCTGGAATACACCCTGATCGAAGGCGTCCAGACGCAACTCTGCCGCTTTAGCGAAATCATCGACGGCGCCTTCTATCCGAAAACCGGCGCCGCGCGGACGCTGCACTAATTCCAGAAACACACAAGGCGATTCTCTAGGCTTGTCGCATGAACAACAAACACGTCGCGTTGGGTTTCCTGATCTTCAGGATGGTCACCACGGGCTACAGCGTCTTGCTCAGCAAGTGCAGCGGCCCGGGTGAGGATGCCCCCAGCGTAGACGTGAGCAAGGACAAGCCGTGAAGACGCTGTGGATTCGAGCTGCCGTCATTTTGGGGATGTGGTTTTACATGCTGCTCAACCATGTCGACGACCTGTACATGATGTTTTTCGTCGGCTTCGTGCTGACGACCTTCTTGTGGCTGTTGGCCAAGGGCTTCCCTGTGACCAGCCGGGCATCGAGGGCAATGGATAAGAAGGAGGGGGCATGAAGGCCCGAGTTTATTTGATGGCTATCGCCGGCGTGGCGGTTTCCGGCAGCGCCTTGGCCCAGTGGGATTCGGATCGCGAGCGATTGGCCGAACAGGCAGTGCAGGTCGGTCATACCGTCGAAGGGATGGTCAATGGCCGGCCGGCGACCGCCGTGCCTTACCCGGTATCGCAACGCGGCTGTACCGGCGTCGGGATTATTCAGCCCGGCCAGCGAGCCTTCAGGAATGGGCCGCGGATTGATGTATTCCGTGCCTGCGGCGGTTCGCTCGAGTTGATCGACGACATGCCGCCAATGCTGCCGGGCGATCGCCGCCTGATTGAAACCGGCGAGATGGCCATCCGCGGGGCTGTGCGCTACGGCGACCAGGTGGCCACTTACGGTGGCTATGAAATCCGTGCCCAGCGACTGTCTCCGATCGATCAGCGCGGCTGTGCGTTGATCGAAACCGTTGTCACCACCAATGACCTGCTGGTCTCGCACCAGGTGGGTCGCATTTGCCAATGAAAGCTACTCATGTCCTACGATAAATATCTGCTCATCGTGATTCCCATGGCGGCGCTGGCCATCGCCTACTGGAAGTTCGGCATTTTCCGCTCGGCCCCCGTGGCGGATGCCTGGGTTCGTGACTTTCTTGTCCGGCGCGACAAGAAATGGCATGTCGTCTATCCGGATCAGAACGGGACGATGGTCACGATCAAAACCTACCCCGAGGTCGAATTCAAGCAAGCCTCCGAATTCGTGCGCAAACAAGGTAAAGCCGGTCTGCACATGATGGTTCGTTCGGGGGCTATGAATCGCAAACCTGGCCGGAAAAAACGCAAATGAGCCACCCTCTTTTGAAGCCGGGCACCGGTGAAATCGCCAACCGCCCCCTCGGGCTGGCCTTGATTGCCCTGTTCTGGCTCTTCATCGGCGGCTCTCTGGTCTTCTCCAGGTCCATGCTGGTCTTAGATAGCATGGTGACGGACGCCAAGCAGTTCTCCTTTGAGTTCGGCGCCTTCCTGTTCCTGATTGGGGCCTTCTGCTGTAGCTCGGCCAGTGGTTTGTGGCTGTTCACGAACTGGGGCAGGGGAATGATCATGGCTTTGTCCTACATTGCGATTCCCCTCGGCCTGGTGTCGATGTTCCCGCCGCTGGCCGGCGAGTCATCTTCGCTCGAAAACACCCTGACCCAGCTGGTGTCGATGGGCATCAATGCGTGGATGATTTTCTATCTCCACGGCGACTACGCCCGTGACCGGTTTCCGGCGGACGAGAAGAAGGGCGATTGATGGCCACGCCCAAACAACTGGCCCATGTGCTGCGGATTGGTTTCCTGTTGATGGCCGGCATCCTCAGTTTTCTGATCGGCGCCCTCGGCATTTCGGCGGCCGCCAAGGTCGGTAATCCGCAGGCCGTCTACGTGCTTGGCGTCTGCGGAACCCTCTTTATCGCGGCCAGCATCCTGCTGCTGCATATCTCGGCCCTGAACCTGTTTTCCATGATGACTGGCCCTCGCCGGCCGGTCGTATCGCCAACCACCCTGTGAGGACATTCGTCATGTTGTTGCAAAAGAAAAACATTGGACTGACGCTGGTCAGCCTTTATACCGCGTGTGGCGGCCTGCTGTGTCTGGGCGTGGCCACCTTCTTGTTGTTCGTCTCGGGCGTCCTTTACGGCCAGGACACGGCCCGGCCAGTCGCCATCGTCGGCGGGATTGTGCTGATCCTGGGGATCACGGCGGCGGTGTCGTTGTACGGTCTGGTTCAACGTCGCCACTGGGGCCGCGCCACCACGATGTGGCTCAACGGGATTGGCATTGTCATCGGGCTGCTGACCTTCCTGCCGATCTTGCCCTCTATGGGCATGTCCTCGTCGGCGAAAGTGGCGCAAGTGATTGTGATCACGCTCAGCGTCATGTGCATTCAGTACTTGGCGCGAACGGAAGTTAGCGAGCAGTTCAAAGCCTGACGAAAAAGATCGGGGCAGGGGGCTGGTTTGCGGTCCAGCCTCCCGGTCTGCGGGGCTAGTTTGGGGTCGAAGGGGCTGCTTTGCGGAAGAAATTCTTCCATTTCAGGGGACGTATTTGTGCCACCCGACCCGACAAGAAAACCGGATGGCCGATTATCTGTAGTGGCCAATACATAGCAGCCGAAACCAAGGCCCCTCAGCAACAACATATCTCTCAACAACCCCTAATCCACAGTCAATCGAAGCTGACACCTGGCTCAGGCAGAAAAACAAAAAATGGACGCTACCCCCCGCTACAATAGCCGTATGTAATTAAGCGTCAACGACACGTCCATGACACCAACCCCGTCCTACCGTCCAACCACCGAGCTACTTGACTCGACTTCTACCTGGCTCGACTCGCCTTATCTCGCCTTCTCCTCCTGGATAGAGACATTGCCCCTCCGCCCCCGGACGAAAGGCGTCTATAAAAGCATGTTTAACCGGTACGTCGAATGGTGCGATGAGACGCTCCATATCAAGTTCCATCTGACCGAGAAGGGGCATGTCACCCAATTCCTCAACTCGGTGAATCCGAACCTTCCCAAGGATCGGAGAAAACCCATGACCTCGCGGCAGCGGCGGCAGTATCTGCTTTTGATCGAGCGGACCTTCGACCACCTGAGCCGGATCGGCCTGCAGCGGGACAATCCGGCACGCCAAGAGGGCAGGGATCTCGCCAAGAAGTTCGAATACGGGCGGGACGAGGGGACGGTTTTCCTCGATGTGGAGGAGAGAAGAAGCCTGATCAGGCATGCAGAGGAGCGTTTAGCCTTTCTCGATCGACAGGGAGACCCGCTCGAAAAATGGCACGAATACAGGGACTTAGCCTTAGTCGGGACCATGGTCGGGGCCGGGCTGAAGGTGGCCCTGGCCGGTGGTTTGACGCTTAATTACATAGAAGCGGCGGTCCGGCAGGCCAGGGGGGATGACCATGGCGTCTATATGGACCTCGCCGCCATCACCCGCACCGCGTATCGACCGCTGGTGCTGCCTTTCGCGCTGCCGCTGATGCGCCGCTGGCTGGTGGTCTATGAGGCGCTGCGCCGGTCTCCGGAGCACGTGCAGACCCTGATCAAACTGCCCGAAGAAAAGCGGCTGGCCTTTCCCGGTGGCCGGAACAAGGGCTTTGGCTCGCCCAAGAGCCAGAAGCCCTGCAAGAACCCGCAGCTCTCAGCCGTTTCCATCTTCCGGCGCACCAAGGCCGTCTGTGAGGCGGCCGGCATCGCGGGGCGGCGCATCTCGGCCCAGACCCTCCGCAATACCTACGCGGCCGTCCTCATCGAGCAGGGCGTCCCCGACGAACAACTGATGCTCTACCTCGGCCTCTCCTCGATGCGCTCGATTTATCGCTTGCGCACCGCCTATCTCAACCCCACCGGGGCGGAACAGCCCCAGCCTGACACTGATTTCGATCAGCCATAACGAAAGGACAGCACCCCAAATGTGGTTCAAGAACATTCAGCTTTTTCGCCTCCCGACCCCTTGGTCCATGGATCTCGCCCGCTTCGTCGAGCAGCTCGAACGCAACCCCTTCGCCCGTTGTTCCGGCAGCGAGCAGAAGCGTAGCGGCTGGGTCTCCCCGCGCAAGGACGGCAGCCTGGTGTTTTCTCTTGGCCAGCAGTGGCTGATCGCCCTGCGGACCGAAGAACGCATCCTGCCGTCCTCGGTGATCAACGACGAGGTCAAGGAACGCGCCGAGAAGCTGACCGACAGCCAGGGCTATGCCCCCGGCCGCAAACAGTTGCGGGAATTGAAGGAACGGGTCGCCGAGGAACTCCTGCCGCGCGCCTTCACCCGAAGCAAAACCACCTTCGCCTGGATCGACCCGCAACACGGCTGGCTGGCGATCGACGCCGGCGCCGTCGGCCGCGCCGAGGACTTCATTGAGCAGCTGCGCATGGTGCTCGACGAATTTCCGTTGAAGGCCTTGCACACCCAGCTTTCCCCGCAGGCCGCGATGGCGGACTGGCTCGCCGGCGGCACGGCCCCGGCAGGATTCACGATCGACCGCGACTGCGAATTGAATGCGGTGGGCGAGGAGAAATCGGCTGTCCGTTATGTACGCCATCCGTTGAGCGACGAGATGGCCAGCGAGATCAAGGCCCATCTGGCGGCTGGCAAGCTGCCGACCAAGCTGGCCCTGACCTGGGACGACCGCATTTCCTTCGTGCTGTCCGAGAAATTGGAAGTGAAGCGCCTGACCTTCCTCGATCTGTTGAAGGAAGAGGCCGAGAAGAGCGCCGAGCACGCCGACGAGCAGTTCGAGGCCGACTTCGCGCTGATGACCGGCGAACTGGTGCGTTTTCTGCCATCCCTTGTGGACGCGCTGGGCGGCGAGATCACTGAGGCGTCGTAATGGACACGGTATCCGTCAAAGGAATCGAGGTCGCCGACGATATCAAGGGGTCGCGCCAGGACCCTTACTATCCGGTCGCCCGCGAACTGGTCCTCACGGCCTCCCGCGCTTCGATCTCGATGATTCAGCGCCATCTCCGTATCGGCTACAACCACGCCGCCCGACTCCTTGAGTCCATGGAAGGCGATGTGGTGGGCCCGGTTCAACCCGATGGCGTTCGTCGTCTGTTGGCCTCTTAACCGCAGCGCCACGCCGATGGCCGGGCATTTGTCCGGCCATCCTTCTTTCGGCCCATGGCCCTTTACCCTCCCTCTCCCTAGAACAATGTCGCTGTCAGATAAAGACTACACGCCCAATCAGATCCCCCTGCAAACCCGGATTCTTCGCACGCTCGGTTCCGTCGCGCTCCTCGCCTACGGCATCCTGGGGGTGGTCATCGACGATCTGGTGATCCCCGGCAAGCGGAGTTCCATGCATTTACACGGCCTGAGCGCCTGGCTGATGGCTTTGGCAATCGCCTGTGCTGCAGTCACCTTGTTCGCCGTGGTGGTGGATCACTATGACCGCAGGAACAATGAATCCGTCTACCGTCGCCTTGAACGCTGGGCCGGCAAACTGGGGTGGGTGCTGGCCGGGCTGGCCACCGGCCTGGCAACCGCCGGCATCCACTATCCGCAACCCTCGACCGTCACGACGTTTTCAGCCGTTCTGGGCTGCATCCTCGGCCTCTTGGTCGCGGCCATCGGTTTTGTCAAAACAAAGGCCTCCCAGCGCATTTCCGAGTCGTCCTCCATCCCTTCACGCGTACCGGCACCCGGCACCGCCCACACCAACGCCAGCACCATCCTCGGCTGGGTCTTCCTGATCGCCGGCGCGCTAGTCCTCTTCTTCTCGTTGCCCGGCTTGCTGGGTTTCCGGATCACCAGTTTCGTCGCGGCGGCGGCCGCCATTGTCCTCATCGCGATCGGGCTGAGTCTCCGCCAACCTGCCGCGAAATCGGTGGATAGCACCACGCCTGCAGCGCCTTCTCAGCGCTGGACGACGCTTCGCATCGCTCTTTTGCTGATCATCGGCCTGGCCGTCATTTGGTACGCCAAGTCGCGGCAATGGGAGTCGTGGATCGATCAGGACGAAAAGGAGCGGCTGGCTGCCCCGGCCTGGAACTATCGCTTCGAAGATTTCACCGCCGGCATATCGCGGGAGTTCCTGCAAAAGCAGCTCGGCAAAGAAGGTTTTCGGATGCGCTGCTATGGGAATCTCAAACCCGAGGAACGCCTTGAGCCTGATGACCAGGAGGTGTGTTGGACCATCGCCAACAATACGGCCGGCATTCCCTCACGGATGATCACCTTTTGGTTTGGTCAGGAGGGATTGCGCCAAATGCGCATGGACTTCGGCAAGGCCGAGTGGCCCGAAGTTCAGAAGTGGTTCGAGGCACAGGGCTCCGTGCTCACTGGCAGTTTTGGTCGTGAGCAGGGTGGGCAGCAGATTATTGGCCGCCGCGGCAGGACCGGCCTGATTCTGACCTCGGCGCCGGGGCCAATGAACTGGGTCATGGTGCTTTGGCAGTCCCGTGAGATCTTGCAGGAACGCAGTTGCGCGAAAGCCGATTCATCCATCGGTGACAACTGGGGGGCGTTGTGCCAGAACTGGCCCGCCTGGAAGCCACAGGCAGGGTTTGCTCAACAGCACCAAAGCGAGGCGAACTGAATTACTCGCCTCGCGCCAAGCCTTGTCCGCGCCCTGAATCAGCCGCTTTTCTTTGCTTTCGCGGTCTTGCCATGGTTCGCCATGCTCAAGACATTGGTGCGCTCTTGGCTCAACACGGATGACAATTGGGCCAAGGGCATCGGACGATGAAAGTAGAAGCCCTGGAAATACTCGCAACCGAGTTCCGTCAGCTGATTCTGCTGGTATTGCGTCTCGACGCCCTCAGCGAGAGCACTCAAGCCCAGCGTCTTGGCCAAGGCAATGATCGTTCGAACAATGCCCTCGCAACGTGAGTCATGCCCCAGATCGCGGACAAACGAGCGGTCAATTTTCAGGGTATGAACCGGGAAGTCCTTCAAATAGGCGAGACTGGAATACCCAGTACCGAAATCATCAATCGAAAGATTCACGCCGAGCGCCACCAGTTGCTGCAGCGTTGATATCACGTCAGTCACGTTGTTCATCAGTGACGATTCCGTGATTTCCAGCTTCAGGGCTGCCGGGGGCAGTCTGGTTTCTTCGAGGATTTCGGCCACGACCTTGACGAGATCGGGTTGCCGGAATTGACGCGGTGAAAGATTCACCGCCAAGCCGAGTTCTAGGTGTCCTGCCGACCTGACCTTCATAATCTGGTGGCACGACTCCCGAAGCACCCACTCGCCAATCGGCACGATGGTCCCGCTCTCTTCAGCGATCGGAATGAACTCACCTGGCGAAACATCGCCCAAGGCAGCCGAGTGCCAGCGGAGTAGGGCTTCCACCGAGACGACCTCCAAGGTGTCGCTACTGACGATCGGCTGGAAAACAATCTCAAGCTCGTTTTGGCTCTCGGCGTAGCGAAGCGCGGTTTCTATCTGGAAGCGCTTGTCGACTTCGGCATTCAGCTTGTCCACAAAGAACTTGTAGTTGTTCCGGCCGCAGGACTTCGCGTGATACATCGCCGTATCGGCATTCCTCATCAGCGTCTCGGCGTCCTCCCCATGCTCCGGGAAGCAGCAGATGCCGATACTCGGGGTAATGTGCAGCTGGTGGGATTCAATATCGATCGGCTGCGTCAGAACCTCAATCAGTTTTTCGGCAATGACGACCAGTTTGGCGTTGCTGGTCACCTTGGGAACCATCAGCAGGAACTCATCACCGCCAAGCCGGCCTATGGTGTCGGTATCCCGAAGTGCGTAGGCCATGCGCTTGGCCACCTGACCCAGCAACAAATCACCGACCTGGTGCCCGAGCGTGTCGTTGATGTTCTTGAAGTGATCGAGGTCGATAAACAGAATCCCGACGCGATGCTTGTGCCGCCGAGCGTGCGCCAGGGTTTGATCGAGCCGCTAAATCAGCAGGTTTCGGTTGGGCAGGCCAGTCAGCGGATCGAAGTGGGCCAGTTGGCGCATTCGGTTTTCGATCTGAAGCTGCTCCTGCATCTGGCTCATCAGCTTTGCGTGAGCCTCCGCCAGTTCGGACGTCCTCAAATTGACCTGCAACTCGAGATTCTTTTGGGTCTGCCTTGCGAGCTCCTCCGCCTGTTGCCGCGCGGTCAGATCTACGCCGACCAGGGTGTAGCCGGTAATCGTGCCATTTCCATCGAATTGCGCGGTTACGGTCAGGTGGATAGGTATCCGAGTGCCATCCTTGCGCACATAGATCCATTCCCGATCATGCCCACCGTAGCCTTTGGCCTGGTTGGAAATCACCTCAAGCTTGTTGAGTAGGGGGCGTTTCAGGATCGCGGCAAGCTCTGCCCCTCTTTGCTCCAGTTCCTCGGGGTCATGGAACAATTCCGGCGTTCTTTTACCGAGGATCTCGGTGGCGGCATAACCCAGCCAGCGTTCCGCCGTTTTGTTCATCAGGCGAATGACGCCATCGGGACCGGTCGAAAGGATAGAGACATTGGCTTCATTGAGGACGGTCTGGATCAATGCATTTGCATTGGCCAGCGCCAGTTCTGCCAGGCGTCGATAGGTGAGGTCTTCGATGACCCAGATCGCGCCGCCGTCGGTCGGGTTGTTCTTGTCGCGAATGCGGCCGGTCAGGCGGCACCAGAAAGTCTCCCCGTTTTCCCGGAGCATCAATCGCTCTCTGGCCTGAATCTCACCAGTGAGCATCTTGGGGTAGCAATCGTTGCCCAGGTCTTCGAAATCCTTTTCGGAGGGGTACCACTGTCGAGTGCTTTTGCCAACGATGGTGCCGCTCTGAATGCCAAAGAGCACTTCAGCATGGCGGTTGCACTTGAGAATCACACGGTCCTTGGTGAAAATAATCCCGACCGGCGCACTCTCCAAAATCGTCTGCAGGTCGACCAGCGTGTTTCTCAACTGCTCCCGGCTTGCTTTCCCCTCGGTGCAGTCGCTAATGGTCCAGATAGTTCCTCGGGACGTATCCTGCCCATCAACCACGTAAGCTGTGACTTCCGCCCAGAACAATGAGCCATCCTTGCGAACCAGCTGCAGTTCGTCACGGTAGGGCTTGCCCTCCGATAACAAAGGGTAAGCGGTGTCACTGAGGCGATCGTAGATCTCATCCGAGGCGAACAGCATGCGACCGGTCATATGCAGCGCTTCGGCCTCGCTGTATCCAAACATCTCGGAGAATTTTGGATTGATGCGGGTGATTTGACGGTTGGCCGTGAAAATAATGCCAACCGGGGCGTTGTTCATGACGGCCTCGAACTCTATCGTGGCCTTCCGGATTTCTGATTCCGTTTTCTGAACGTCTGTGATGTCTTCAAACAGCCAGACAGTTCCTTCCGTACCGGCCGAAGGATTGATTGCCGTAGCGCTGACCTGACAGGTAATCAGCTTGCCGTCCCCCCGCATGAAGGTTGTCTGAACCTTGATCGGCGAGCCGCGCATCAACAGCGGCCTCACCTCGGCGCTAAAGCGCAGATAGTCCGCCTCGCTTTCGAAAAGTCGGCTGCTTTTCAGGCCAATGCTCTGACCTTTCTCGTAACCGAACATGCTACCAAAAGCCTGGTTAGAGCGCGTGATCACCTGATTGACAGTAAACACAATTCCCAGTGAGGCATATTGAAAAATTGCCTCCAACTCTCGCTCCGCCCCAGCTCTATCTCCAACCTCGACAGGTTTCATAATTCTTTTAATTTATTTGGTATACAAACATGCTATGGGCAATTTCTAACACCCACCTTACATAATGCCGCCAATGGGAAAGTTTTTCCTTGATCTCGCCGTAAAGTTTTGTAATTAAAGGGGTTCAACAAAAAACCCACCATGCTGCGGTGGGTTCTATGTTGGGAGCGGGTCATCAAACCACTGGGTTCTAGCGCCCCGTCGGCAAATTCGGCTTAGGCATAACCACCTTGGATGGATCAACCGGGCCGGTGTGAATCGTCGTCACGGTCTTTGGTGGGACGGGGGCGATCGTTTCACAGGCATTGCCTCGGACGGTCTGGATTTCGCTTTCAGCGGGACAGGCAATCGGGTTGCAAACAGAGGACGTTTTAACGGTGGGTAAAAATTTACCGTCTACCGAGACCTCGCCTGTTTTTTCTACGGTCATCACCAACTGGAAGCAAGCTGTCTGGTCCAAGACGCGCATGACGGACTTGATTTGCCGCTTGTCGCCAATCTTGTTCAGCCCTTGAGCAATATTTTCAAAGGGGTCGGGTGGCTCAGCCAGGCAATGCGCCGAAACACAGGCGAGGAGGGCGATCAAATAGGACTTGCGCATGCATTTATTCCTGACTGGTCTTACTCGAAGTGGTGACATTGGCCGCCGAAACAAGGGCATCTGTAGCCGTTTTCATGAGCATCAATTTGTCTTCCAGCTGGACAGTTTCTTTGTGCAGAACGCCCAAAACCACCCCGCATTGCTTGGTGGCCGGGTGGCAAACACGCATCAACTGAACGAATTCCTTGTCACCGAATAACGTGTTCCGCTCAACCACGCCACCGGCTTGTCCGTTTGCGATATTGGCGCGCGTGTCAGTCAATACCGATGTCGCGACCACATTGGCCGCGCCGGCGCCGCCGATATCCAGCGCCGCCTTGCCACCTACAACTGCCAGGCCGATCCGGGTTGCAATGCCCAACCCCTGACCCAGATAGGAAATCAGGGATCGGTTCTCCTCTTGCACTTCGCCATAGACGCCGGCTCCAGTCCCTCGGTAGAGGAACTCGCAGGTCAAATCGTGTGAAGTACCAAATGAGCTGGTATCGGCTTTGATCCCAACTTTTTCAAGGCCTTTTTGCAGGAACATATTGCAGGTTGCCGGCTGTTTCCCTTTGCCGATGACCAGGGTTTGCTCAGGGCTGACCACTGAGACAGGAAGGGTGCTGTAAAAAACCTCAATCGATTTTTCCGGCAGGGCAATTTTTTCAAAGCGCGGCGCGTTCGGGTTCTGTTCCTGTGCAGCCAAAGCCGTTGCCGAGATTGCCATTGCGACAAGAGGGAAAAGGTAATTGGTGGCTTTCATGGTTTTCGGCTTTCCTTTTGCTGAACTGGCTGTGCTGAGGCGGTTGGCTTGGGCTGAGCCGGCGGCATCCCGTCCTCACACATGTTGATCCCGTAAACCACGTCAAGATCTTTTGTTCCACCGCCGACAAGCTCCAAGGCACTGCCAGGACTGGTGAAGTGCAATTGAAGTCGCTTGCACCCGGGCTGTGGCAAAACACCTAGCGTAGTCACATGTAATAATACTTTAGCATTTGGCCTACGCATCTGCTCGCGCAATTTCGCCGCGACAGCATCATTCAATACAGCCCTTGACTCCCCGTTTTTCAAAGCGGACTGGGTTGCCGACTTGAAGTCTGCTATTTGCTGTGCAAATGCAGCTTCAGAGCATGACAGCGTCGCCAGGGTCAGAACCAGAAACGATTTCTTCATGTGAGGAGAACCTTCTTATGGAGTAGGTACCGGAGTTGGGGTAATGGAGTAGTAGCTGGAATTGGTCCCACTGCCTGCGTTGTTCTGCGCACGGGTGACCGCATAAGTTGAAGTTTTGGTGGTCACATTTGCCTTAACGGAAGAAAGGAATTCACTAAGGTCCATTTCATCAAATTTGAGCTGCTTAAGTTGCTCCAAAGTAAAACCACTGCAATCGGGCGATGAGGCACTGCCCCAGCTTTTACCAATTTGGGGGCGGCCCTGTTCATTGATAATCCGACCCAGCTTGGACGGGAAACAGCACCAGCCTTCAGTTGTAGATTTGCACGTGCCAAGAGATTTACTCGAACAGTACGAGCCAACCATGTGGCACAAGCCTTGGCCGCGCTTAATACCAAGCTTCATGGCATCTTCGTCGCTACATGTCATCATCTCCATCACCACCATAATGACCACTGCAATAATGAACGTGTAGGGGTTGAAATAGAGGTATCCGCCCATGACTCCCTCCGCAGAGAGCACGCCCGTGGTTGCTGCAGCCCCCCCTGCGCCTTCAACGGTTCCTGCCAGGAGAATATTTCCACCCATGAAACCGCTGGTCGCGCCACTTGCCCAAGTCAGGCCATAAGCACCGATCGACACAACCGGGGATGTAGTTGCGCTCTCCAGAAGAGCGGCTTCTGCACTATCAACGATTTCCGTGCCAGCAACTGAGGCAATCGCCGCAGCCAAGTCACCGTATTGGCCCGCGCTAAACAAGGCGTTGTAGAGATACTGGGAACCGACCTGACGGATAGTCTCACCGGCATAATTCAAGCCGGTCATCAACCCGGAGGACGCCATCTGGGAGGTCACGCTGTAGTTGCTCGCCCCTTCTCCCCCTGAATAAACCTTGCAGCAATGAGATAGACCCCAGTTGCCGTCTGTACACTTGCCGGGATCGCCTTTGAATACATCAACGGCCCCAGCCTCATACAGCGCTTCCTTGCCTGCGACCACGAGGGCCAGATCACTATCAGGGGGGTATCCCGAGTCAAAACAGTTGCCGTCTGAGCAATATTGCTGCGTACCGCAGTCGGTCACTGTTTTGGTGCCACTTCCCGACGTATTGCACGAATAAACGTGCTGGTAGGCTGCGCAAGTCACCCCATCATTTAGATAATCGATACAGGAAGCGCTCTTTTCCAGGCAATTTGCATCCGCCTGCAACGCCGCGCAATTCGACGTCAGGGTACTGGTGGCACAGGTATAGGTGTAGTCGTACGCCCAGCAGGCTTTGGTAACCACCGAGCCATCTGCACTGATACCCGATGCCACTTCGGCCGGTGTCGCCAAGCGCGTTGAACTATCGGCAAGAATGACCTTCGTCGCCGGTCCATCGGTACAAACTTTACCGGCCTCAACGCAGTTCGGGCTATTTGCCGGGTCGCTGCAGGTTGTCGTCGTTGTGTCGCTAACGATCGAATACGACGAGTTCAGGAACGTCACATTGGTCGGTGGCGGATCCACTTTTGCATTGCAACTGTAGGTCCGTTCATATTCAAGGCATGATCCATCCCAGCCAGTGTTCTTACAAACAGCAGAAGACGATTCAGTGCAGCCAGCACTCACCAACGGTTGGCAGTAATTCGCATAATTGCCGGCCATACAGGCGTATGTGTAATCGCTGCTCCAACAGTCCTTGTAAACCACCGCGCCATCGGTGCTGGTGCCATTGGCGACCTCCGTAGGCGTAGCCAATCGACTACCCCCACCAGGGAAAACAACCTTCGTCGAGGGACCGTCGGTACAAACCGTCCCGGACAAATTGCATGATGCGTTTTGCGCGTAGGTGCTACAGGCTGAATAGTCAGCATTGTCCTGAACGACCGTATAGGTGTTATCGAGGACGACAACGTTGCTCAAGCCTGAGACTGGGTTACCGCAGCGATAATTCTTGGTGTAGATGTCGCAGGAACCATCAACAATCGAGACTTGGGTACAGACAGAGCTGGTGGTTGCACACCCCGCAGTCTGGGCAATCGCAGAACATTGATCAACGGCCGTCGAGGTATCGACACAATCGTAGGTGTTTTCCCACTGCCAGCATCCATCCACGATCCCCACCGTCGAGAAGTAGACGGGCATCCCGCTGACGATCTTTGGTTGGACTGAATCGAGGCAGGTTTTGCCGACAACCATGCACGTTCCGGCCCCGGCTGCCAGCGGGACTGCCAGGAGCAGCGTTAGCAATAGACGCTTAATCATGATTACAGCCGGCTCTCGAACACTGAGCATTGGTTGTTTACGGTCATTGAATAGGTGTAACTGATCGCGCTTGGTTTGGGGTAGCTGAGGTTCAGCGTATAAACACCCCCACTAGTGCTGCTGTAGATCTGGGCTGTCGCATAGCATGTGTTCCCAGTGCACCCATTCCCAACAATTGAAACTGCCCGCCACGCGTAACAACACCGGTTGTCACATTTGTGGAAATTGGTCGAGTAGTTTGAGCCTTCGGAATATGAGCCATAGCCGTTGGCATCGAATGAGTACATCCGACCGCTGTTGCCTGCTGCGCAGTTACGACCCCAGTTTTCGCGCCATACACCAGCGGCAAACACGCCAACTTGGGGAGTTCCGCTTACGTTGCAATACGCAGCGAAGCTCACTTGGTCGCAGTTGCTCGTGAGACACCCCGATCCAACTTGGGCAGACCAACTACCTGGGGAGCAATTCCAGACGACACTCTGTGTCACTGAAGGAACACGCTGTATCTGGCAGGTTTGGCGAGTCGTCGTATGGTCGATGGTCTTGCACTGGTAGTTTGTGTCGCCGTCCACCACCACTTTCTGCCCAACAACACAGTACGAACTCGATTGAGTCTTGATGGTTTCGACGCACTTATAGAAATGATCTGGGTCGATGACAACCTGAGTGCCTGTCGAGCAATTCGATGAAGCCAGCGTGCTGTAGTCGGTACAAGCCTCCTCCGATGAACTGGCAGGGGATGAAATGGTTTTTGTCGTGCAGGCGCTGTAATTCCCAGTCATCGCTCCCGCGATGGCCTCAGGATTGTTCTTGATGGCGTTTCCGGTTGTGAACAACGGGTCCGAGTTGTTCAGCACAGTCTGTGGTGGCAGCGTGGCTTGGTGATTGACCGCATTGACCGCCTCACAATGTTGCAATGTCGCCTGGTCAGTGCCGCCAGCGTTCCCCGCGCCACAGTTCGAGATCTTGCTCGACCCGGCTGTCGTCAAAGTCCCGAGAAGGCCTCCGTCGTAAGGCGCGGCCCCGGGCGGCAGTGCATTTGGGTCGTATCCACCGATAACAGAGGCTGCCTGGGTATCTGAGATACCAGTAGTCAAAGCCTGTACGTTCGCCTGGCTGCCCGTGCCTTTGCCGTAATCAAAGGCGTCTGACTGCGTCATTAGCGCATCGGCAAAGCATGACGTCGCTGCCGTAAAAAACATGGCAGCAAAGCCAATATTCTTAAGCGCACTCATCGCCAAACCCCGCGGCAGGCGATCACGAAAAGGGTATGTTGGAGGTATGGTCTCATACCCCCTATGTTGCCAATTGTTAGCGGATTAAATGACGTTCAAATCCGCTCAAAAACGCGCCCTTTGTGTCGATTTCTTGTGGCCGAGGCAGTTAATGCCGCCTGTTCACCCAATTATCTAGAAGAGAGATCAACAGACTCGCGAAGTTCTTTGCCAGCCTTGAAGTGGGGCGCCCACTTTTCAGGAACGGGCACCTTATCCCCGGTTTTTGGGTTGCGCCCGATTCTGGGAGGTCTGTATGTTAGGGAAAAAGTACCAAACCCGCGTACCTCAACACGACCGCCTTTGATTAAGGCATCGGCCATCGAATCCAAAATCACTGACACCGCGGCCTGGCAGTCCTTGTGCACGAACTGCGGAAAGCGCTGCGAAAGTTGGTCAATCAATTCAGATCGGGTCATCCAAGGTTTTTGGCATCAGAGAGTAGGTCCGGGATTTTGCCAGAAAGCTGGTGATTTTCATGGAGCGGGGGTCAATTTGAGTACAGCCATCCTCAGATTCGACATAAAGACCCCGTTTTTGCGGGCTTTAGAGCGCCATCCAAGGCCATCCATTCCCGCAAAATGACGCCAACGAATGTTTCTGTCAAAACCCCCCGTTCACCTCAAAATCGACCACGAGACTGATGATGCCGGCACCTAGCTTTCCCCGTAATGAACAAAGCAAATTCAAACTCTCGCGCTCACAAGAAATGATCCTTGCCGCGCTTGAAGAAGCTCAGGAGGGGGTCAGTTTGAGAAAGCTAATTCACTCGATGGCGCAGCGGCCAATCACGCCGGCCGAAGAAATCGAATATGCACGCCGAGCAAAAGCGCATTGCGACTGGTTGGAAGCCCATAACCTGCTGGTCTCTGTAGAACAGAAGGGCCACCTCATTTACTCAAAACAAGGGCCACTCCGGCCAGTTGTGGCAGGCAAGATTTACCGTCCATCCTATTCAACCGCTCGCCAAATGGTTTTGGTCTCGGCGGTTGCCTTGGTTCTTGCTGCATGCACGCACTCGCCGTTTAGCAAGGAATCACCTTCGGACAAGCAAGTTCGCCCGTATAACGCCGCAACACTACCGGTAATCACCGAGAGAATTGCACAATTTGCTGATCAAAGCGGCGACTCAGTCTACCGATATTGCCGCGAAGGTGAATGTCCATCACCAACGCCAAAGGTGCCAGCCCGCATTCAGGAGCGGACCACCCAACAGCTGGGAACCCCTCCCGCCCGGGCCCGTATCACCGATGAGAAGTCCCTGAAGGATGCACTGAAATCGTTCGCCAAAGATGCCGGCAAGACCGACTTATCTTCCGAGTCCGGCGCTAAGCCGACCGCAAAGGTAATCCGAACCGAATCTAAGGCTGGGCTACGCGAAACCAAAGAAGAGACGGACCCCCGGAAGGGGACTAAACAAACAAAGGCCCCCGCTGAAAAGGCAGCCACGACTGAAGCCCCTAAGCCTGAGCAAAATCCCCAACCTGTCGCTTGGGACGTGAAAGCTAAAACCCAAGTTTCAGAGAATGAAAAAGCTCCGGTTGCCTCCACGCGGATCAGCAGCGACGACAAACCGCTCAAGGTCGATACATCCTTTGCCTCGTATGATGGACTTGTCTCCTTTGGAAACGGTGCCGAGGTGATGTCCTCAGCCGGCAAAGAACAAGTTGAGAAACTTCTCGATCAGGCGCGGAGCGCCAGCCTGATCCGCCTGAGAGGCCACGCCGCCTCACGCAGCTTGACGGAAGATCAGCGGAAGCTCGCTATTGGTCGCAGTATTGCGGTCAAGCTCGAATTCATGAAGCACGGTGTTGAGCGCCAGAAAATTCGAATTCTCAATCCCAAGGACAACGATCTGTTGGATGCTAGCAACGTCAGCGCTGATGTGAACCGCAGCGTCGAGATCATGATCCAAAAAGGGAACTGATAGCTCTCCTGGGACTGCCTTGCTGTGCATGCCCCGTCGAGACTCTAGAACCAGATGGCCAAAACGCTGAAAAGCAGTGCATGGCATCCCGCAGTAAGCTCGCTCGCCTTTTACAACGGCCGGGGAAGCACCTTGTCTCGCCACGGCTTCAACGTCAGAGTGATCGCCGAAGCCAGGGCCAGCCGTTTGCTGGTCGAGGCAATTGGGCACGCCGGCAAAGTTGTCCGTTTTACGGTCAAGACTTCAAATCTCAGGCAGCCTCAGCCAGACCTCTTTATTGCTTGAGGTGAGACTTCCCTATTCAGGGAATGGCAACCCGCCAAACCTTTGATAAAAACCGACGTCCAGACGAGTTTTCTGGCCGGATGCCGTTTCAAGAACCGCAGACAGATACTCCTCCGAACGATCAAGCAGCATCTTGTATATGCGGGTAGTGATCACCCTTGCATCCTGGAGGGGCTCGAAGTAATTGAGTATCTCGGTCGGAAATTCCGGCGTATCCCGAACCAACAAGCGGTATTGATGAATCATCAACAAGCGGAGAACAAATGCATGGGATGCCTGAAGGGCAATGCCGGATGAAATCTCGTCCTCAAGTCGCGAGAAGATCTGGTTGTATCGACTGTACCGTGCCTCAAGCGCCTGAAACTGTTCCGAGCCTGTGATCCAGCTCAGCACCGGAGTTTGTTGCTCATCAACCGCAGACCCGACAACAAACCTGACGTGCTGACAAATTGATGTATCTGCCACCAGCGCCTCGATGGAGCAGGAAGTGCAAGGTTCTAGCTCTGGCCGGGTCAGGATGTTATCCGCCAATGGGAAATAACCATCGTAGATCAACCCGTCGCGCAACTTGAAGTAGCGATCACCAGCGAGACTTCCTCGTTCAAGGAACGCAAACACCCACTGCGACGTCCAGCCATTTTGTGGAAGCTGGTAGACCCGGTGGATTGAATCGGTCCCGCACAAGCCGAAATCCGTATTGATCAACATATCCGCTCGCCGGCCTGTCGCTATTGAACGGAGCCGACCCTCACTGTTGAGCCGGGAAATCGCCGATCGCAATGTCCCTGCCGAGATGCCTACAAGCTCAAGCATTTCTACGACAGCACCTTGCCGAACCAAGCCGCCCCGATGTTCAGCCATATCGAGCATCAAGGACATGACTAGATCACCGGCAACCAGTTGGTAGGATCGCATGAACTCAACCTGCCACTTCGCCAGGGCAGGGGGTAAATTGAACTTCGCAAGCAACGTCATTGCAATTCCATCAAGAATTCAAGAACGGCTGCCTCAACGAGTGGCGCGGTAAATAGGTAACCCTGTGCCTCATCGCAGCCGCTGGCCTTGAACAATTCCAATACCGTTGGTGACTCAATGCCTTCAACGACAGTCCTAAGCCCCATGGCTTTTGCCATGCCAATGATGCCGCTGACCAATTGCACATCAACGCCAACCGTCGAAGATGACAACGACCTGTCGATTTTGACTGCGCTTATGGGATGCTTGTTCAGATAAGCAAGGGAGGTATAACCAACGCCAAAATCATCGAGCTGAAATTCATATCCCGCAACGCTCAGACGGCGTATCCGTTGTGTTGAGCGTTCGTCATCCGAAAGAATTACTCGTTCTGACAACTCAAATTTGAAGTCACTGGGGAAGTGGCCGTACTTGGAAACAGTATCCATCACGGTTTTCACGAAATCCCCTTCCAGCAACTGGACGGGTGAAACGTTGATCGATATCGAAAGCGGGGTCGGGTTGTTTGCTTTCCACCGGGCAAGCATCTGGCTTGCTTGCTCAATAACGAACGCCCCTACGTCAACGATCAATCCATGTCGTTCCATGACCTCCACGAAGGCACTGGCAGGGACAACCGTACCATCCGGCTTTATCCAGCGTAGCAATACTTCGAGGCCAGTGGCTTTCCCGGTTTTGAGACAAATAATCGGCTGATAGAAAACATTGAACTGCCCGTTTTCGAACGCGGCCTTGAGTTCCTCAATCTGGAGGGTATCAACCTTCGGCACCAGGTCTTCGATGCCCTCGCTGTAAATGGTATAGACACCTTTCCCAAAGGCCTTGCCGCGGTACATTGCTATATCTGCAGCGCTTGACAGCTCATCGAGTGTCGTCCCATGTTCCGGCGCCAGCGCGGCGCCAATGCTAGCCGAGGCGACAAAGTTCTGGCCGTTCAACAGGAATGGTTCTTTCAGCGCTTCAATGAGTTTCCAACACAGCCTTTCGGTGGAAGGCCGCGCTATCTTCCCTATCGTTTCGTGAACGATGATGAACTCATCCCCCCCAAGCCTGATCAGATGATCGCGCTGATCGATAACTGAGTTCAGTCGCTTGGACAGTTGGACAAGAAGCTCATCCCCGGTGGCGTGCCCAAGGGTGTCGTTCACGACTTTGAAGTTATCCAGATCAAGGAAAATAACGGACAGGGAATTTCCATGATCAAGCAAATCTTTGCGCCAAACTTCGAACTCGTTGATCAGGTACGAACGGTTGGCCAGACCGGTCAAAACGTCATGTTGCGCAGCATGATTGGCCCTTGCTTCACTCTTCTTGAGCTTCGACACCTTGAGTGTCGCCAACCCGGCCCCGCACAGAGCAAGGAAAGCTGCCAAGAGCATGAGAAGGCCTTCTGTATTGCTCTCACCGAGAGTCACCTCCTTCGACAGACCGACCACCGCATAAAGGTTTGTGTTGTCGATCTTTTCGAAGGCGTATAACCGGTTAATACCATCGATCTTCGAGACCATTTCAATCTGGCCATGCGGAGGGTCTTCCCGCAACAACTCCCCGATCTTGTTCACCGACCCGAGTTTGAGGTTCTCACCCATTGGGTAGCGCACAAATATTTTTTCGACGTCCCGTATCGCTACGGTGTAGTCCTTTTCAAGATTCAGTTCTTTGTAGAAATCGAGAAATACGTCGTGGATCGCCAGATTGATGACTACAACACCAGCAAAACGACCATCAAGGGTCATTTTTCGCCGGGCGACATGGATCCCTTTCTTTCCGCTGGCCAACCCCTCTTCAGCCTGGCTGATATACAGATCCTGCCCACCATCCCTTAGTGAAATGAAGTAACCGCGTGTGGAAAGGTCCGTGAAGTTCTTGTTGACGACCCCGTATCGACGGATACCGTCCGCGCCGATTAAGGTAAATGAAGCAATGTTGGGAAGGCGTTTCCAGTGCGTGTTGAGTACAGCCTCTATGACCGCCCGGCGCTCAGGAGATACATCCGTATTCAGATCCGCGAAATCAACGTGATCGAGCATCTCGACGAGCAACGCATCGGCTCTATCGAATTGATAGCCAGCATGCGTGGCAATCAGATGGGACAGCGATCCGGCACGCTGATATACGTTGGTCAGCGCTTTGTTTCTCGAGGAAACAAAAATCGTTGTCATCAGGACGAAAACAACGACGATACTCACCCACAACAGGGTAAGCAGAACGTCTGGCCGGTGAAACCGGTTTTTGCTGGTCTTGGACTTCATTCAATAGTCCGGTCTAGGGGATTTTGGAGACGATAGCTTCTTTTTCCCAGTATGACCGTGCAATATTCCTCAGTCTCAGCGATTGGCTCTCGTTAAGGGCAACAGATTTGTTGTCGATTAACAGGCTGGGCAAGGGAACATTTCCAACCCGGGCTTCATCCAGCGTCAGCTCAGAAACAATCCGGAATCTCCCGTTCAAGCCATCCAGGCACAATTTGGCTCGCTCGATGATGATGTCGTCGCGCAGACAAAAATCGTCAAAGCTTCCAACCTGCATTTGGAACGACTGATTCTCATGAGCATCGAGCAGGGTGCCCGCATCTTTATTTTCGAGCGCATGGCTCAAATATTCTGGCAGAGGGGCAGGCCTCCCCAAGAAGAGGGATCGAAACCACCTGGTAATTGACATTGGTTAGATCAGACTAGGAAGCGACGGAAGAAGGCTACGCATATAACCTTCTATTTTACCGATCACTAGCACACCTGGCTGTCTTAACTCGACGTCAAAACGCTGATCCTTGTTGTATAGAACTTCTACAACGGGGTACAAGGTAGAGAAATTGTTCACGGGGGTCTTTCGTTCAAAACGAATCCCGTCAGCTTCTCGCTCACATACGGCACGTCGAACGGACGTTGTGCTGGCCGTACGGATGAGATAAATCCCGCCGTCCTCAATGGACTGCGTAGCAAGGTTCACCAATAGCGTGTCACCAACCTGAAAATCGGGGTCAGAAGCAGCCGCCCAGTTGGTAACAAAAGCATAAGGCCGAGCTCGTAAAATGCTCGTCTTGGGGACCAGGATCGACGCAGCTTCGACAAAGCTGTCAGCGTTCAACCCGCCCGTTGCGGAATGATTCTTTACCCTATAAACCGGCAGGGGAACGCTATCAGTCTCCGAGGATACCTGCTTGAGAACTACCTCAGGCCCATCGCCCAGCAGCCAATCGACAGTCGTGCCGAAATCCTTGGCCATCTTGAGAAGGATGGCGGGGTTTGGTACTGCCTCTGCGTTACACCACCTAAATGCTTGCTGTTTCGTGCTGCCGTATTTTGTTGCTAGCGACTGGTACAAACCAGCCGAAAGGGGAGGGAAGTCACTTCGTGCAAGAAGCGAGTTCAGCCGCCGGCTGAACGCCTCCATAATCCCCTGTAGAGCAGGTTCACCTATGCCTGCAGGGAAGATGGATTCTTGCACTGGAAGGCCCGCTGTTTTCTTTATTCATTAATTTTTATTTCCCTAAAACGGCCCTTTGCGTTTTTGGGTTGGCGTCTAATCTAACAGTAAATGTTAATAGTTCACTTTTTGTTAACTTGGAGCTTTATACGGTCAAAATGGACTTTTGTCCATGCCCTTGGCAACCCGTTACAGGTATGACAACTGTATAACAATCCGTTATGGACTGGCATTGTAAGCCAGAAATGAGCCTACTAAGGTTATGGTTATCACATAAACAGCGTCCCTTGTTCCTGAGCTGCAGGGATTCTCCAGTCGATTTGTCCAGCGCCTGTACCTGACAACATTGCGTTCACCTTCGTGAACGGTCGACTGCCAAAGAACCCTCGCCATGCTGCCAGCGGTGATGGGTGTGGCGCTTCAATGATCATCTGCTTGTCGTCGCCAGACGCCTCGATCAATGTGCGGAATTCCTGCGCATCGTTCCCCCAAAGCACCCAGACCCTCACGCCGCCATTACAGGCAAGCGCTGAGATCCAATTCTCAGAAAACCCACGCCAGAAATCCAAGTGTGTCTTGGGCTCGCCAGTCTTTACTGTCAGTGCCGTGTTGGCCAGCAGAACACCCTCCTTAACCCAAGAAGAGAAATCCGTCGCACCCAACGGATAACCAAGATCGCTCTCATATTCCCTCTCGATGTTTTTGAAGGTCTTGGCAGCCCGAACGCCATTGGGAATTGAGAATGACAGACCGTGAGCATGCCCTGGGGTTGGGTAGGGGTCGAGCCCCAAAATGACCACCCTGACTTTCTCCGGTGGCAGCATTTCAAAAGCCCGAAATACGAGAGGCCGGGGGGGCTGGAAATTTCCTCCGTCTCGCTGATCAACCATACTCAGGGCTGCATTTGCAGCGTCCTCAAGCGACGGGGAGAGGGCGTACCAAGCTTTCACGATTGGTCTTCCGATCGGGTTGCCTTCGGTTTTTTCGCTTCCACTGATTGCTGCGACTCGGTTGCCCTCACCGGCGATCGAAGATTTAGCAGCTCTTGATTAGCTTGCTCAAGACGGATCTCAAGACCCCTGGAGTTCAGGCGACACTCCATCAGGGTTTCCGATAAGGTCCGAATCTCTTTCCGAAGTTCGATCAACTCAGAACCGGAATGTTCCGTTGATGCCTTGGCGCTGACCAATGTTGCCTGAGCCGCGGCTAGATCCCGCTCTGCATTGGTGGCGCGCTCCATAAGGACCTTGTTCTCCCCCGCGAGCGATTCAATCTTCGCCTTGATCTCAGGGATGTCCTTAATCAGCAAGGCTCCCTGCGCGACCTCAATTCTCAATGCGGAACTTTCTTCTCGATAGCGATCCAGCTCCTTCTTGATCGTCTCCATCTCTTGCAGGTGTCGCGCTTCAGCTTCTGAGGCCTCTCGCTTGGCTTCGTCCAGGCGAGCATTCAAATCGGCTTTGCTGGATTCCAAGGCACTGTTCCGCGCTTCACTCGCTTCCAATTCTTCCTGGCGACGCTCCGACTCCGCAAGGACGTCATCAAAAGTTTGCTGAAGGGCATCAATCTCATCACGCAAAGGGCCTTCAATGCTTTGGCGCTGCTGAAGCAATGCCGCTTTGAGTGCGCGCAGGATGAATTCCGGGATCTCAATATCTGCCTCTGGCTGGGTACCCTGTTGCTTCATCTCTCCAAGAATCCTTGCGATGGTCGTTGTCGACCCCCTGCCTAGATTCGCTCGCACGGTACGGGTCGTCACCTTCTCGCCAGCAGCCTCAAGCTCCAGCTTGGCACTCAGAACATCCTTATCAGTAACGGTAGCTTCGCGGCCCATCGCAT
>Ga0209098_1001177_pt1 | contig 25756 bp, 21 predicted proteins | sample AD_JPNHW1_MetaG_FD_184429 | JGI IMG/M metagenome (GOLD analysis project Ga0209098, IMG submission 184429) | Active sludge microbial communities of municipal wastewater-treating anaerobic digesters from Japan - AD_JPNHW1_MetaG (SPAdes) (version 2) | ecosystem: Engineered > Bioreactor > Anaerobic...
ACATTGTTACTTTCCCGAAGAAATATTTCATTTCGGGATGATTGACAATCAACGCTCCAAGTCCGTCCCACAGGTTGTCGAGAGCGAAAAGTGCTTTAGCGCCAGCCTTACTCGATTGATAATGAGGTTGAACAAATGATCGTCCGAGTTCCAATGTGTAAGGAAGATATTCTTTTACAAATTTTTCGGAGAACCTGAACAGGTGGGTTGTGGCCAGCTGAACAACACCGTGTTCGTCAATTGGCAAATCGTTGCACAATATGTAGCGGTATCCGCCAATAATTTCTTTAGCCTGAGGATCCCAAACAATTAACTGTTTGTAAGGATCGTCGCAGGTGTCGTAAAAGTCAATGTCAAGATCTTCTCCAGTTCCACCACCGGCATCCCTAAAGGTTATCTCTCTTACCCTGCCGATTTCGCGCATTACATTTGGAGAATCCCTGTGTGTAATGATGTATATTTCGTTATCTGCTTTATTGGTCTTTCTTAATAACTTGTCCGGTGTTAATTCAGCCAGAAGGGCTTCTTTAGACACCGGTGCAATAATCTCCTTCATACCTTTTTGTCTGATTTTTAGCGCTACAAAACTAAAAAAAATCTGTCAGAAACGGCTGTCAGACACAATTAATGTTAGTGTTGATATTCATTAGGTAACTTATACACAATGTCCCTCACTTCGGCGGCCCACTGGTCGAGGGTTTTACTCTTGTCAAACGATTGATAAGGTATTGGTTTTCCAAATGTTATAGTGAAACTTTGGTTCTTCTGTTTGAATAATTCATCGGGCAGGAAGAACGTTTCAAGATTCCATTTAATGTGAAATGAAGTTCTGAAATTTGCCAGGTTGTAAAAGAAATCCGAGTTTCTTCCGCTGGCATGGATGGGGATGACGTCTCTTTTGTATTCAATTGCTTTGGCGATGAAGTGTTTTTTCCATTCCGGATCAGCAATTACTCCTTTTTTTCGTCGCGACGCATAACCGCACGGGAAGATAAGTATTGGGTTGTCAGACGAATAAGCACCATGTAGTTGGTTGATGACATCTTTGTTGTGCCCGCCGTATTTATTTAGCGGTATAAAAATGGGCCGCAGCTGAGGAATGCTCATTAAAATGTCGTTTACCAAAGTGATTGGAGTTCCGAAGAATTCATCAATCTTGCTTAAAATCAGCAGCGCATCGAATCCGCCGAGCGGGTGGTTTGATGCAAAAATGAACCGACCATCCTTGGGGAGATTCTCCAATCCATTGATTGTTTGGCTTACATTAAAGTGCTTTACGATACTTCGGGCAAAATCAACGCCTCTTTCGTGCCCGTATTTTTCCAATATCTCGTTTATTTCTTCGACGTGCAAAATATGGTTGATGTAGTTATAGACAAAGCCGGGCAGTTTTTTTGCCAGCTTTGGATTTTTCTCCATAAACATCTCCCTTATATTAATCGGCTTAAAAGGTTCTTGAACTTCTGAATCCATGTCAGTTTTTTATTTTTAACGACTGCCGAAATTATAAAAATATTGCCGAATGCGATTTAATTAGCTTATTTTGTTGGTTGTTTGGCTTTTCTGTATTTTTAGCGGTTCATAACCCGAAAACTTATCAACAATCAGATTTTTTTGCTGTCAATCATAGCCGATATAATTACTTTTGCCGTCGGTAAATATTTTATTAACCGGCTGTTTATAACTTTTCACATCGCTAAAGTGCGAGTAAAATAGGGTGCTTTCGGCACAATGCTTAATTTATTTACATGTTATCAACAAGTTTTAAACAGTTGTTTGTTGGAATTTGCCGTGACTGAAATAGACTTAATTAGACACAAATAGACTGAAGTATTTCTAAAAATATTACTTTTACATGTAGAACGTAATCATTCAAGATGTCATTTTTTATAGGCGAAATAGAAGCAACTTTCGATGAGAAAGGACGTGTTGTGTTACCGGCTGATTACAAAAGTCAGATGGGAGGCAGCGTTCCTCGCGGTCAATTGGCCGTGCAGGTTGACAAGCACGTAAAATGCCTGAATGTTTACACGATTGACGAGTGGGAAAGGCAGGTAAGCAAAATCAGATCGAAACTGAATTTAAACAATCCGGATCACGCCCGGATGCTCGATTCTTTTTTGCGCCGAAGCCGGGTGATCACCGTGCCTGAAAATTGCCGGTTCACTATTCCTGCTCAATTTCTTAATGCAGTTGGTATTGTAAAGCAAGTGATGTTTACTGGTCAATGTGAACGAATGAGATTGTGGGATATCAAAGAATACCAGAAATATGTTGATTCGCTGGGAGACGTGGATAAACTATTTGATGAAAAATTTGGTGGTGAAGAGGCTGACTAATGGAAATAAAATATCACATACCGGTTTTGTTGACAGAAAGTGTCGATGGTCTGGAAATTAAAGCGAATGGAAATTACGTTGACGCAACTTTTGGCGGTGGCGGGCACTCGCGGGAAATTTTCAGCCGACTAACTTCTGGTCGGCTTTTTGCATTTGACCAGGACGAAGATGCTGCTGCAAATGTTATTCAAAACGAGCGTTTCTTCTTTATTCGGCACAATTTTAAATATATCCGCAATTTTTTGAGGCTTTACGGGGTGGAACAGGTGGACGGTATTTTGGCCGATCTGGGTGTTTCGTCGCACGATTTTGATGTTGCCGAACGCGGATTTTCTTTCCGTTTTGACGGTGATCTGGATATGCGGATGAACCGAAATTCGGCACAAACCGCGGCCGATATTGTAAATACGTTTCAGGAAGACCGACTTCGTACCATTTTCAGGGAATATGGCGAAATTGATAATGCCGGAAGGTTGGCCCGTCAATTGGTCCAGTCGCGAGAATCAACTCCAATAAAAACGATAGCGCAGTTTAAAGAAGCGATCGCTCCGTGCGTTCCCAAACAGTTGGAAAGCAAATATCTGGCGAAGGTTTTTCAGGCGTTGCGCATTGAAACAAATAAAGAAATGGATGTTTTGAGTGAGTTTTTAACTCACAGCATTCAGTTGCTCAAGCCAGGTGGTCGCCTGGTCGTAATCACCTATCATTCGCTTGAAGATAGAATGGTGAAGAATTTCATAAAATCAGGAGACATTTCAGGAGAACAGGTTAAAGATTTCTACGGAAATGTGGAGTCGCCTCTGGTTGCGGTAAACAGAAAAGTTATTGTTCCGGATGATCAGGAAATTGAACGAAATCCGAGAGCCAGAAGTGCAAAATTAAGGATCGCGGAGAAGAAGGCATGACAGAAGAAAAGGTAAAAAAGAAACGGTGGTTCTCGTTTACATGGGTTAAAAGTATCCTTGTAGGGAGTGCTTTGTCGAGCCAGAAAGTTACGCGGCAGATTCCATTTGTTATGTTTCTGGCTGTTTTGGGTATAGGATTGATTACCAATAAATACATCACCGAGAAAACCATCAAGCAAATGGAGATGGTTCGCGATTCGTTGAAAGAATACAAATCGGAATCGGTGATTCACGAAACTGAGTTAATGTACATCAATCGTCCGTCGGAGGTTTCAAAAAGGGTTATTGAGCGGAAAATTGATTTGATCGAGCCGATTGAACCGCCAAAACGGATCAAGATAAAAAAAATGGAGACTAAATAATGGAAATCAGGAAAGCCATAACATTGCGATTTGGTATCGTGTATTTTGCGATTGCCTTATTCGGACTAGTTATCGTAGCCCGGATTCTCATTATTCAGAATGTTGATACACAGAAATGGCAGGAAATTGCCAAAGATTTGCGCAGCAATACAACCGAAATATGGGCCAAGCGTGGCAATATTTGCGCCGACGACGGGAGCATTTTATCAACTTCTGTGCCCTATTACGAAATTCGAATGGACCTGATGGCTCCGCGCATCCAGGAAATTTTTACACGGGAATCGGAAAATATGGTTGGAGAACTTTCTAACTTCTTCGGCTTTTCAAAAGACGAGTTCCGGAGCAGGTTACAGGCCGCGTATGCAAAGAAAAACCGCTGGTTTCTGGTCAATCCCGAACAAATGGACCATAATAAGTTTCAGGAATTTAAACTCCTGAAAACCATGTCGAAAAGTTATTTCGGCTCCGGAATTATTGTAGTTACCGAAAACAGGCGCATTCTTCCTCATGGAGATTTAGCCAGTCGTACAATCGGAGTATTGAATAAAGGCGCTTTTGGCGGTGTGCACGGAAATGTTGGTTACACCGGAGTTGAGGGTTTGGCCGAAAGCTATCTGGCTGGTATTAACGGTTTGGCATTGAAACGGAATTTTTCGGGAAACTGGACAAACATACCGATTATTGAGCCAAAGGAAGGGAAGGACGTGATTACTACATTGAATGTGAACCTTCAGGATTATGCTCAAACTGCATTGGGCAAGCGCATGGAAGAAACGCAGGCCGACTGGGGAACAGCCATCGTCATGGAAGTAAAAACCGGTGCAATAAAAGCTATTGCCAACATGGGGCTGAAGAAAGACGGAACGTATGGCGAAACCTACAACTTTGCATTTGGACACGCGGGTTGTAGTGAACCTGGGTCAACCTTCAAGCTGATGTCGATGATTGTTGCTATGGAGGAAGGTTATGTTGATACTGCCGATATGTTTGATACAGGACGAGGTATATGGGAGTATCGCGGGCAAAAGATGTTGGACAGCGACTATGATCACGGCGGGCACGGGTATATCAGTATGAAGCAGATATTTGAGCTTTCGTCAAATATCGGTACGGCCAAGATTATCACCAAGTTTTACGAAGGCAAGGAAAAAGATTTTATTGACAGGATATATAGCTTCGGATTAAACAAGCAGCTTGGATTGGGCTTTCTGGGTGAGGCCGAACCACGCATCAAATATCCAACAGACCCAGATTGGTGGGGCCCCTCACTTGCGTGGATATGCCATGGTTATGAAATTAAGATATCGCCCATTCAAACATTAACTTTTTACAATGCTGTTGCCAACAACGGGAAAATGGTGAAGCCCAAATTTATTGAAGAAGTGAGAGAAGACGGCATTCCGGTCAGAAAGTTTTCTACTGAAGTTCTGAATCCGTCGATCTGCTCGAAAACTACACTCAGTAAGGCGCAAGCAATGTTGAAAGGCGTTTGCATCAGAGGAACCGGGAAAAACCTGAAGAACCCTTACTACACAATAGCGGGTAAAACAGGTACCGCTGTAATTGCCAACGAAAATAAAGGGTATGTTGGAGAAGGCGGCAAAAGGTATCAAGCTTCGTTTTGCGGCTATTTCCCTGCTGACAATCCGCTCTATTCCTGTATCGTTGTAATTGTTGGGCCGAAAGGACAATCTGTGTATGGTGGTTCTGTTGCCGGCCCTGTGTTCCGCAGTATTGCCGATAAAGTCTATGCAGCTTATCTCGAACCGGCAAGAGACTCGATTCCGCCATATAAGGAAGTGCCTCAGGTGAAGCCGGGCCTGAAAGAAGATGTTGTGATGCTTTCGCGTGAACTTGGGTTTAAAACTCAGGTACAAAACCTGACCTCCGACCATGTTGCCGTTAATGCCGACTCCATGACTGTTTTTGTGAGCGGAGTAAACGATAGTCCGGGAATCGTTCCGGACGTAGTTGGCATGGGTGCTGCCGACGCGGTTTATTTGATGGAGCGCGAAGGATTGAAGGTTGAAAGCAAGGGGTTTGGACGTGTTTACAGGCAATCGCCAATTGCAGGCTCGCCGTTTGTGAAAGGTGATATGGTTTCTCTCGATTTGGGATTTGACGATTTGCAGATTGTTAAACGCGACAGCTTGATCAAAAACGATTCAATTCAGATGTCGATGGCAGCTGCAATGCCTGCCCAACCTGAGCCGGAACCAGACCAGGCAGATGCCCCGCCTCAGATTGTAGCTCCGGTAAAACCGGCAAAAGCCAAGCCGGAGGCAACAACCAATAAAAAGACAACGGCAAAGTCTAAAACATCGGGAAAACAAAATGCAACGGCGAAAACCAATGCAACAAATAAAACGAAGGCCGCGCAAAATTCGGCAGCGAAGCAAAAGCCAAGTCCGGAAGCAATAAAAAAATGGAAAGCCAAAGTAGCTGCACAAAAAGCCGCTCAGGAAAAGAAGAGCAAGCCAGCTGCAAAAAAGGTAACAACAAAGAAGGCAACAGCAGTTCAACCTAAAAAACAACAGAGATGAAATCATTAAAAGAAATACTTTCAGGGATTGAGATTCTCGAATCGAGGGGCGACCTGGATATTTTAGCGGGTGGAGTGCAGTTTGATTCGCGAAAAGTGAAGGCAGGCGATTTGTTTGTTGCTGTGAAAGGCACACATGTTGATGGTCACTTGTTTATTGCAAAGGCGATTGAACAGGGCGCTTCGGCTATTGTTTGCGAAGTAATGCCAGAAGATTTGCCTTCAGGAGTGGTTGTTGCTCGTATTGATCAAACTCAGGTTAAATTTGGCGAAATTGCTTCGGCATGGTTCGGTCACCCTTCAGCCAATCTTAAAGTTGTTGGCGTAACCGGAACCAACGGAAAGACGACCATTGCCACTCTTTTATATAAAACTTTCTCGTTACTGGGGTACAAAGTTGGGTTAATCTCAACCATAAAATATTATGTAGGAACGGAAGAGTTTCCGGCAACTCACACCACGCCCGATGCACTTCAAATTCAGGAATTGATGTCAAAAATGGTGGATGCTGGCTGCGAATATTGTTTTATGGAAGTGAGTTCGCACGCAATCGATCAGGATCGAATCAGCGGCATTCAATTCGACGGGGGTATTTTCACAAACATTACACACGATCACCTCGATTATCATCATACGTTTGCCGAGTACCTGAAAGCAAAAAAGAAATTCTTCGATAATCTTTCTGAAAATGCTTTTGCATTAACCAATCTCGACGATAAAAATGGAATGGTGATGCTTCAGAATACCAAAGCGGCGAAGCAAACTTATTCGCTTCGTTCACTGGCCAATTTTCATTGCAAAATACTGGAGAAACATTTCGATGGAATGTTGCTGAGTGTTGACGGACATGAAGTGTGGACGCATTTCACGGGCGTATTCAATGCCAGCAATTTATTGGCGGTTACCGGCGCTGCAATTCTGCTTGGGGCCGATCACGACGAGATGCTACGCATTTTGAGCGAACTGCGTCCTGTCTCGGGTCGCTTTGAAATTATTCGTTCGCCGGAAGGAAAGTACGCCGTTGTTGATTATGCTCATACGCCCGATGCCATTAAAAATGTGCTTTCAGGAATTACAGAAATACGTACCGGCAACGAGCAGGTGATTACTGTTGTAGGAGCCGGTGGCGACCGCGACAAGACCAAACGGCCGGAAATGGCGGCAGAAGCAGTTAAACAAAGTGATCGGGTGATTCTTACATCGGATAATCCTCGCTCGGAAGAACCTGAACAAATACTTGCCGACATGGAAGTAGGCGTTGAGGCGCATCAAAAGCACAAAGTGCTGTCGATTGTGAACCGTAGAGAAGCTATAAAAACAGCCTGTATGCTGGCTCGTCCGGGCGACATAATTCTGGTTGCCGGCAAAGGACATGAAGACTATCAGGAAATAAAAGGAGTGAAACATCATTTCGACGACAAGGAAGTGATTAACGAGATTTTTGGAAACAATTAAAAATAAACGATATGCTTTATCATCTGTATCAGTTTTTAAAAGATTGGGATATTCCAGGTTTTGGAATGTTGCAATATATCTCGTTCCGGTCGGGTGCAGCAATTATTGTTTCACTGCTTATAACCGTCGGTTTTGGGAAAAAACTGATCCGCTTTTTACAACGCAAGCAAATCGGAGAAGAAATTCGAGACCTGGGGTTGGAAGGCCAGCTGGCCAAAAAAGGTACTCCGACCATGGGTGGATTAATTATCCTTTCGTCCATTGTTATTCCAACGTTGTTGTTTGCCAAGCTCAATAACGTTTACATCATTTTAATGCTGGTTACAACGGTTTGGCTCGGGTTAATTGGTTTTGCCGACGACTACATTAAGGTTTTCCTGAAAGATAAGGAAGGATTGGCCGGACGATTTAAAATTTTGGGTCAGGTTTCGTTGGGCATCATTGTTGCCGGAACCCTTTATTTTTCACCAAATGTTGTTGTTCGTCAGCGTGTTGTTGATTCAAACGGGTTCTTTGTGAAAGAGTTGGTGACCGACAGTGTTACCGGACAAAAACGGTTGCAGCATGTTACTCGGCCGGTAAAATCAACCCGGACAACCATTCCATTTGTAAAGAACCACGAGTTTAGTTATTCCTGGTTTATCTCGTTTTTGGGCGAGGAGGCAAAAAATTGGGGATGGTTGGTTTATGCACTGGCTATTATACTGATTATTACTGCTGTGTCGAATGCTGCAAACCTTACCGACGGGATAGATGGGCTGGCGACGGGCACCTCGGCGATAAGTGGTGCCACGCTAGGTATTCTGGCATACGTCAGCGGTAACGTTATCTATGCCGACTATCTGAATATCATGTATATACCAAATCTTGGGGAACTGACTGTGTTTATTTCGGCATTTATTGGTGCAACAGTTGGCTTTCTTTGGTACAACTCATATCCGGCACAGGTCTTTATGGGCGACACCGGTAGTTTGGCACTGGGCGGTATTCTTGCCGTTTTTGCCATCATTATCCGGAAAGAATTTCTGATCCCCATTTTGTGCGGAATTTTCGTTGTCGAAAATCTGTCGGTTATCATGCAGGTCTATTATTTCAAATACACTAAACGAAGATATGGCGAAGGACGAAGAATTTTTCTCATGAGTCCGATTCACCACCATTTTCAAAAGATGGGAATTCCTGAAGCTAAAATTGTGACCCGGTTTTGGATTGTTGGGATTATTCTCGCGGTTTTAACCATTGTAACATTAAAAATGCGATAGGAAAAATGAGTAAGCGAGTTGTCATACTTGGTGCCGCCGAAAGTGGCGTTGGAGCTGCAATCCTGGCCCGGAAACAGGGTTTCGAGGTGTTTGTCTCCGATAAAGGCACCATAAAGGAAAAATACAAAAGCGAGCTGATTGCCCGAGGCTTTGAATTTGAAGAAGGCGACCACACCGAAGAGAAAATTTTAAATGCCGACTTAATCATCAAAAGTCCGGGAATTCCTGAGAAGGCACCGATTATAAAGCACCTTCGCGAGAAAGGCACGAAAATAATTTCTGAAATCGAGTTTGCCGGGTTATACACTAACGCGAAAAAAATCTGCATTACAGGGAGCAACGGGAAAACCACAACTACTTTGCTAACCTACCACATGTTTCAGAAGGCAGGTTTGAATGTGGGGTTGGCCGGAAACGTTGGTCAAAGTATGGCATGGCAGGTTGCCGAAAAAGAGTTTGAATACTATGTAATTGAGCTTAGCAGCTTTCAGCTTGACGGAATGTATGATTTCAAGGCTGATGTTGCTGTATTGATGAATATTACGCCGGATCATCTTGATCGCTACGAATATAAAATGCAGAACTATGTGGATTCGAAGTTCCGGATAACACAAAATCAAACAGCCGCCGATTACTTTATCTGGTGCGCTGACGATCCTGTTCTGAAACAGGAAATGGCAGTCCGGCAAATTGGAGCACAATGTATCCCGTTCACGTTGGGAACGCCGCCGGTAAAAGGTGCCGGAATTTTAGATAAAAATCTGATTATTAACTGGGAACAAAATAATTTTACTATGTCGATTTTAGATATTGCACTTCAGGGAAATCACAACACTTACAACTCGATGGCTGCCGGTATCTCCGGAAAAGCGGTAAACATCAGGAACGAAAAGATTCGCGAAAGCCTTTCCGATTTCAAAGGCGTTGAGCACAGGCTCGAACGATTTTTGAAAGTTCATGGTGTAGAGTTTATCAACGACTCGAAGGCTACCAACATCAATTCAACCTGGTATGCACTTGAGAGTATGACTCAGCCAACCGTTTGGATTGTAGGTGGAATTGATAAAGGAAACGATTATTCGGAGCTATATGATTTGGTGAAATCGAAAGTAAAGGCAATTATTTGTCTGGGTGTAGATAATTCGAAAATAAAAGAAGCTTTCAAAAGCGTGGGTGTTGATATGGTCGAAACTCAATCGATGGTTGATGCCGTTCGGTCGGCATACTTTATGGCAAAGAACGGCGACACGGTGTTGCTCTCGCCAGCCTGCGCAAGTTTTGATTTGTTCGAGAATTATGAAGACCGTGGTCATCAATTTAAACAAGCTGTAAGGGAATTGTAAAATGGCAGGTAAACTGGCTAAAATATTTAAAGGCGACTTAACTCTCTGGGTTATACTGATATTTTTGTCGTTGATTTCGCTGGTAATTGTGTATAGCGCTACAGGAAAACTGGCCTATCGCGAAGCCCATGGAAACACCATGTATTATCTTATCCGGCAGGTCATTTTTATTTTGGTCGGGTTTGGAATCATGTTATTTGTTGTGAACGTCATCCCGGTTTCTTTGTACTTCAAAATATCTCCGGCGCTGATTGGAATTACTGTTTTTACTTTGATTTTAGCCTTCATTCAATATAAAATTACAGGTGGCGACAAGGAAACTTCGCGTTCGCTCACATTGCCGTTTTTTAGTTTCCAGCCTGCTGAGCTTGCTAAGATTTCACTGGTGATGTATGCGGCGCGGCTGCTCTCAAAGGCTCAGCGGACCGAAGAAGAACTTAAAGAAGCATTCTACTGGATCACTGGAGTTGCTGGCGCAATTTGTTTCCTGATATTTTTAAGCAACTTCTCCACTGCAGCGCTCATTTTCTTTTCAATTATTGTGCTAATGCTTATTGCCCGTGTGGCGTTTAAATATGTTGCCGCTATTATCGGAATTGGCGCCGTGCTGGTTGTATTGATTTATTTCACTGCCGATTTGTTCCCCGACAGTGTTGGGCGTGTTCATACCGTGAAAAGCCGCATCGAAACCTTTATCTCTGGAAGCGGGAAAAAAGAAGTTTCGGGAACGAAGCAGGAAGAATATGCACGTTTGGCCATTTTCGAGGGTGGTGTGTTTGGTAAAGGTCCGGGCAATAGCGAGGTTAGTAACTACATGGAGGCTGGCTACAACGATTTTATTTATTCTATATACATCGAAGAATATGGGTTTGTTGGCGGGGCATTTTTAGTTCTGCTGTACCTCATTCTGCTGTTCCGCGGGGTAATTATAGTCCGGCGGTGCGACCGAACATTCCCCGCATTTATGGTTACCGGTCTTGTACTTATAATGACCTTCCAGGCGTTTATCAATATGGCTGTTTCGGTTGGAGCAGTGCCTGTTACAGGCCAGCCATTGCCTTGGGTAAGTATGGGTGGATCGTCGATGTTATTTACGGCGGCTTCGTTCGGAGTTATTTTGGCCGTGAGTGCTGATAACCAAAAGCGAAAATTCGAAGAAGAGCAATTGGCAAAAGCCGCAGTTCAACCAGTGGAAGATGCTCAACCAAAAGAGGAGGCTGTTGCTGAAGAAAATGCTGTAACAGAAACAAAGTCAGAAACCGAAGATCAACAGGAATAACATGAAGCGACTGAAAGTCATAGTGAGCGGAGGAGGAACCGGGGGACATATTTTCCCGGCAGTATCCATAGCCAACGAAATCAGGGATCGTTTTCCTGAGGCAGATATATTATTTGTCGGGGCGTTGGGCAAAATGGAAATGGAACGCGTTCCGGCCGCAGGATACAAAATTGTTGGGCTGCCGGTTGTTGGCTTTCCGAGGAAGCCTTCGCTGAAGATGTTGACTTTTTTCTGGAAGTTATTTAAAAGCATGCAGAAGGCGAACAAGGTGATTACTGAATTTAAGCCCGATGTTGCTATTGGTGTTGGTGGTTTCGCGAGCGGTCCGATTTTGAAAGCTGCCGTTCGCAAAGGCGTTCCGGCAGTGCTTCAGGAGCAGAATTCGTATGCCGGAGTGACCAACAAATTGTTGGCCGCTAAGGTGAAAAAGATCTGTGTCGCCTATCCGAATATGGAGCGATATTTTCCGGCTGATAAAATTGTTTTCACCGGAAATCCAATTCGGAAAAACCTTTTGGAAGCAATCGTAGATAAAACTGAAGCATTTAAATATTTTAACCTGAATCCTGATAAGCCGGTTGTATTGTTGGTTGGTGGAAGTCTGGGAGCCCGCACACTCAACGAAAGTGTAATGGCAAATCTCGATTTGATTGGAACGACTGATGCGCAGGTAATATGGCAAACTGGTAGCTATTATTATAAGGAGATGCTTGATCGGCTTGGGAATAATTGTCCGGCAAATCTTCAGCCAATGGAGTTTGTTTCCCGCATGGATTTGGCTTATGCTGTGGCTGATGTGGTGATTTCAAGGGCGGGCGCCGGAACCATTTCAGAGCTTTGTTTACTGGGTAAACCCTCGGTTTTGGTGCCGTCGCCTAATGTCGCCGAAGATCATCAAACAAAAAATGCAATGGCACTTGTTGATAATCAGGCCGCTTTGTTAATAAAAGATGGCGAATCGAAAGAACAATTATGGTCAGAGACCTTTAAATTGCTGGCCAATAAGCAGCGGTTAAACAGCTTTTCTGAAAACATCAGAAAGTTGGCAAAACCCAATGCGGCCAAAGAAATAGTTGATGTTGTTTTGGAAGTTATAAAAGTATAGAATGTTAAAATTTAACGACATAAAACAGGTGTATTTCCTGGGCATTGGAGGAATTGGAATGAGCGCTCTGGCACGTTATTTTGCGAGTCAGGGCATCGCTGTTTCAGGTTACGACCGAACCGCAACTGAGTTAACCCGGGCACTTGAAAGTGAGGGTATTGCTGTTCATTATACCGACGATCCTTCTTTGTTGCCTGCCGGTCTGGATGTGAACAACTCGCTGATCGTTTACACTCCGGCTGTCCCATCAACTCATCAGGAGTTGAATGCTCTTCTTAAAAGAGGTTTTGAAATTCATAAGAGGGCAGAGGTGTTGGGTATTATTTGTAATGCCAAACGTACGATAGCGGTTGCCGGAACGCACGGTAAAACTTCTGTTTCTACCATTACGGCCCACATTCTCAAAAATTCAGCGACAGGATGTGCCGCATTCCTTGGCGGAATATCCAAGAATTACCAAACAAACCTGTTGCTCGACGATACAGGTAGCGAATGGATTGTGGCCGAAGCCGATGAATTCGACCGCTCGTTTTTGCATCTGAAGCCAGAACTTGCTGTAATCACCTCAATGGATGCCGACCATCTGGATATTTACGGATCGCACGAAAAGGTGATTGAGAGTTTTCATTTGTTTGCAGCGAACATTAGGAAAGGCGGAACACTGCTTTATAAGAAGGGTTTGGATTTTGGAACGGACAAACCTGCGCAGTATAACAAATTCTCGTATTCGATTACCGAAAATGCCGATTATTGTGCCCAAAATATAGAGCTAAAAGATGGGTTCTATCAGTTTGACCTCAAGACTCCGGGCGCGGTTATTGAAAAGCTGGTGTTAAATTATCCGGGATTAGTGTATGTTGAAAATTCGGTTGCTGCTTCAGCCCTGGCGCTTATGGCAGGTGCAACATCCGAAGAAATTCGGGCGGCCCTGGCCAGTTATTCCGGAGTGAAGAGGCGTTTTGATATTCATCTAAAAAATGAGTACTACACTTTGATTGACGATTACGCACATCATCCGGCTGAATTAAAAGCTACAATTCAATCGGTGCGGGCATTTTACCCGGGAAAGGTGCTAACAGGAGTTTTTCAGCCGCATTTATATAGCCGAACGAAGGATTTTTATAAGGACTTTGCGCAGAGCCTCGATTTGCTCGACGAAGTTGTTTTGCTCGATATTTATCCGGCGCGTGAGCTCCCAATAGAGGGCGTTACCTCGGAAATGATTTTAGATGAAATGAAAAATCCAAATAAGAGGTTGTGCTCTAAATCAGAATTAAAAAGTTTGTCAGCGTCTTTCAAACCCGGAATTGTAATTATGATGGGTGCCGGAGATATCGATATGTTGGTTGATCAGGTGAAAGAGCAATTGTTAAAGTATGAAGGTTGTTAAGAAAATATTCATTGTTTTAGGTTGGCTCTGCCTTGTTGGAGGCATTGGATTCACCATGTATTATGCCTGGATGCAGCGCGAAGCTGTACGCTGCCAGGAGATTGTGGTGAATATCAATCCGAATACCCCGAAATTTCTTGATGAAGCGGAGATAACCGATATGCTCGAAAAATCAGGAGAAATGATTATCGGGACGAGACTTTCGGCAATAAATATACACAAGCTCGAGATGAAGTTGAATTCGTCGTCGTCGCTGGCTAATGTTCAGATTATAAAGAAGGTTGATTCCAAAGGGTTGTCTTTTCGCGGAAAGCTGATCGTTTCGCTCGATGAACGAACACCGATAATCCGGATGAAAGATTCGGGCGAAGACTATTACATGGATATGGAAGGAAATCGCATTCCGGTATCGCCCAAGTATGTTGAACGGATAATGATTGCTTCAGGCAAAATACCCGATTTGGAAACACAGTCGGGATTGCTGAGAATGGCCGATTTTGTGAACAAGGACGATTTTTGGAAAGCCCAGGTCGAGCAGGTATTTGTTCAGAAAAATGGAGAACTACTGTTGTTGCCGCAGGTTGGCGACTATGTTATCGAATTTGGAAAGCCTGAAGATTGGGCGACCAAATTCAGGAATTTGAAAGCAGTTTACCAGCAGGGTTTTAAGAACATGGGCTGGAATAAATATAGTATTATAAGCGTGAAATACAGAAATCAGGTTGTTTGCACAAAAAAATAAGTTATGGACAAGAATGAAAAAATCTTTGCAGCGGTAGATATTGGTTCTACTAAAATTGTGGCCCTCGCCGGAAAGAAAAACGAGGAAGGGAAGATTCATATCATAGGACTTGGACATAGTGCTTCGCGGGGAGTTAAGCGCGGCGTGATTTTTAATGTAGAAGAAACTTTTGCTGCCATCAGCGAGGCCATTGGCCAGGCTGAAAAGGGCTGTGGCTACGATATTGAGACTGTTTTTGTCAATATTTCTGGTCAACAGCTTAGTACGGTAAATACCGTTCATCAGCGAACTTTTAGTAAAGAGCACTGCATGACTGATGCAGACGTGGATCAGCTGATGCAAATGGCTCAGCAAATCAACCTGGAAGAAGGAATGACAATTTATCATGTTAATCCCGAATCTTATACCATCGATGGAGAATCCGGAATTACCAATCCTGTTGGCACAATAGGCGAAAAAATTGAAGCGAGTTTTAAAGTGCACGTTGCTCCTGAATCATATCAGCGGAATATCAACATGTGTTTCAATCAAGGTTCGATATACGTTGACAAGGCTATTCTTGATCCAATCGCTTCGTCTGAAGTGGTTTTGACTGACGAAGAAAAGGAAACCGGCGTGGCGCTGGTTGATATTGGCGGAGGAACAACCAAAATATCGATTTTTTGTGAAGGCATTTTGTGCCACACCTCGATGGTTCCCTTTGGCGGAAACGTTATTACTTCCGACATTAAAGAAGGTTGTGCGATTACCGCCAGACAAGCAGAATCGCTTAAAATTCAGTTCGGACAGGCCATAGCAGATTTCGCTCCTGAAGAAAAAGTGGTTACAATACCCAGCAATGGTTGGGAACCTAAACAAATATCGTTTAAGAGCCTGGCGCACATTATTCAGGCGAGGATGGAAGACATTGTTTCCTACTTCTTTTATGCAATTCGTAAATCGGGATATGCCGATAAATTGGGCTCCGGAATTGTGATAACCGGAGGAACATCACTGCTGCCTAATTTGGGGCAGTTGATTAAGTTTCATACCGGGTACGATGTGCGGGTAGGAAAACCATATATGAACTCGTTTATTCCATTCAAGGGAGTTTACGATCCGCGGTATTCAACTGTTTTAGGCTTGTTAAAACTTGCTGCTGACGAAGATTTGTATGGAGGAAAGAGAGGAAAGAGGAGGTTCAGGAAAATCAAGTCGAACGAACCGGGATTGTTTGCCAGAATGCAAATGAAAATAAAGCAGGGAGTGATTGAATTTTTCGAGGAAGTTCCTGCTGATACGGAAATGTGACTTAAATGAAACGAACATGGCGCTGCGAACACGGACACAAAACAAAATAATCCTCCAGCGACAGGTGAGTTCCATCAGACATTAGGGAATAAATTATTTACTGATGAAAACTAAAAAGTCTGCCTTATGATCGAAGAATTATTTGCCTCCGGACTGGATTATGACCGATCCTCCATTATTAAAGTAATTGGAGTTGGGGGCGCAGGTTGTAATGCTGTCAAAAACATGTTTGTTGAAGGCATTGAAGGGGTAAATTTCATGATTTGCAACACCGATTCGCAGGCGATGCAAAGCAATCCTGTGCCTATTAAAATTCAGCTTGGAGTAACGCTTACCCAGGGAAGGGGAGCAGGGAATCTTCCGGAACAAGGCGAGCAGGCAGCTATTGAAAACCTCGACGATGTCCGCGATTTGCTCGAAGGCACAACAAAAATGGTTTTTATTACCGCAGGGATGGGCGGCGGAACCGGAACCGGAGCAGCGCCTGTTATTGCAAAACTTGCCCGCGAGTTGAATATTCTTACCATTGCTGTTGTAACTATTCCTTCTCGCCAGGAAGGCCGGAGGCGTTACGATCAGGCACTAGCTGGCATAGAAAAGCTGAAAGAACATGTTGATAGCATGTTGGTTGTAAGCAACGAGAAACTTCATAAAATATACGGTAATCTTCCTGCATCGCAGGCTTTTAAGAAAGCCGACAATATTATTACCACCGCGGTGAAAGGTGTAGCCGAAATTATAACGCTCCACGGAAACATAAACATTGACTTTGCCGACGTCAGCACCGTGATGGCCGGAAGTGGTGTCTTCCTGATGGGAACAGGCCGGGCAGACGGGCCGAACCGCGCGATGAATGCTGTCCGGCTGGCGCTTGAGTCGCCGTTGCTCGATAGCAGCAGTATTCGCGGAACGAAAGATATTCTGTTGAATATTATTTCGGGAACAGAGGAAGTAACGATGAGCGAAATTGGTGAAATCATCGATTATTTGCAGGAGGAAGCAGGGCAGGAAGCTACCATTATTTGGGGTAACGGAAACGATCTGAAGCTCGAAAACCAAATCAGCGTGACAATTATTGCGACTGGTTTCGACATCAATCCTAACCGTATTTTTCAGGCTCCCGTTGAAGAGGTTGAGTTATTATCGGAAGACGACAGCTTTGATATAAATTTTGATGACGAGTTTTCTTTAAATATGGAAGAGCCGGTGGTTGATACTCCTGAACCAATAATAAGACCTCAGAAGCAGCCGGAAAGCCCCAAAAGCAAATGGAAGAGCGGAAAGGAGAAAAAGCAGGCAGGGAAAAAGACTGGTGCTCGAAACGGCGATACTGACGGCTGGTTTTCCCGGCAATTCAATCGATTCTTTGATGACAAAGAAAATTCGGATGCCTCGGTTTCCGAAGATATGAAATAGCCACGCGCACAAATGCACGGTAAAAAGAAGATATTTAAATGGCTATCCCATTGCGTTGGACACTTAATTGAAAAGCTGAAGTAGATACGAAAATTGCTGAAAGCAACTTTGTAGATCGATACTAACGAAAGAGTAAATATATAAACACGAAAAATAGGCGATTATGTCAAGCGAAATTATGAATTTTGATTTAACCGTAAATTCAGGTTCAATCATAAAAGTAATCGGAGTTGGTGGCGGTGGTGGAAATGCCGTAAATCACATGTACCATCAAGGTATTCGTGATGTTGATTTCATGGTTTGCAACACCGATGCCCAGGCATTGATAAACAGCCCTGTACCTTATAAAGTGCAACTGGGCTCATCTCTAACCGAAGGCCGTGGTGCCGGTAACAAACCAGAAACTGGTCGCCAGGCTGCAATCGAAAACATCGAAGATGTTAAGAAAGTGCTGATGGAAAATACAAAGATGGTTTTCATCACAGCTGGGATGGGAGGAGGAACCGGTACCGGTGGAGCCCCTGTTATTGCTCAGGCAGCGAAAGAACTTGGAATACTCACGGTGGGTATTGTAACTATTCCGTTCCGCAACGAAGGGAGAAGGCGTATAAAGCAAGCGGTTGAAGGTATTGCAGCAATGCAGGAACATGTTGATTCGTTGTTGGTAATTAATAACGAACGAATCAGGGAAATGTATGGCGACTCGAAGATATCGGATGCTTTTGCCAAAGCCGATAATATATTGACAACAGCAGCCAAGGGAATTGCTGAAATTATTACTGTTCCAGGCTACATTAATGTTGACTTTGCCGATGTTGAAACGGTAATGAGAAACAGTGGAGTTTCTCTGATGGGTACCGGTGTTGCTTCGGGACCAAATCGAGCTGTTATCGCTGTAGAAGAAGCCTTAAACTCTCCGTTGCTCAATAACAACGATATTATGGGCGCGCGGAATATTTTGCTCAACATTACTTCAGGAGTGGAAGAAATTACAATGGATGAAATTGGCGATATAACCGATTTTGTTCAGGAAAAAGCTGGCAATTCTGCTGATTTAATCTGGGGTAATGGTGTAGATGAAACGCTGGAGGATAAAATTTCAGTAACTATTATTGCAACAGGTTTTAGCACCAGCAGTATTCCTGAAATGGTTATTAACCAGAACCAGGAAAAAACCTATCACACTCTGCAGGACGATGATTCTGACTTAATATCGAAGGTTAAAACGGAGGTAAAATCGAATATGGAGAATGAACTGTATGGCTCGAAAGCGGCCAAGCAGAAAACCTTCGAATTTGAGATTAATGCCGGAATTAGCGACGAGTTTGAAGAGCTTTACGGGGCGAATCCTTCAAAGCGAAATGGGTACGATAATGAAGTAGAACCAGTTGATTTTAGCCAAACATCTGATGAAGCTGTTGATGAATTGGAAAATATTCCGGCTTACCGACGAAAGAATTCGAAGCTGTTTAGCTTTAAAAAAAAAGTAGATGAGAAATTTTCGCGGTTTTCTATTTCGAGAGATGAAAATAATAATGTAGTTTTACGTGACAATAATTCGTATTTACACGATAACGTTGATTAAGTTTACTGCAATGAATTTATTTGATAGAATTAGCGAAGACATAAAGGAGGCCATGAAGGCCCGTGAGAAAGAGAAGCTTGAAGCATTACGCGGAATAAAAAAAGTTATGCTCGAAGCAAAAGCCGCGGCAGGTGTTAATAATGAATTATCTGACACTGATTATTTGAAAATTATTTCTAAATTAGCCAAGCAGGGAAGTGATTCTGCGGCGATTTATAAGGAACAGGGTCGCGACGATCTGTATCAAACTGAAATTAATCAGGTTAAGGTATTTGAATCCTACCTTCCTGCAAAAATGTCGGATGCCGAGTTAACCGAAAACGTGAAAGCAATTATTGCTGAAGTTGGCGCAACAGGCATGAAGGACATGGGAAAAGTAATGGGAATCGCTTCCAAAAAGCTGGCAGGACTGGCCGAAGGAAAAGATATCTCGGATAAAGTGAAAGCTTTGTTAAGCTAAAGATAGAATGTCGGGACTTGAAATCTCAAGTTTTGTGCATTTGGGGTGGAAAAAGGAAAGCGGGCAGAGGCCCGCTTTCTACATTTATGGGAGGTGCCTGGAAAAGAAAAAGGGCAACTCCTTTCGAAATTGCCCTTTCTGTATTCAGCAAAACGCTTAAATATTTTTATCCTTCAAGATTACATCGTGTGCGCCGCCTTCGATAATGCTGGTAGAAGAAACCAGTGTTATTTTGGCTGTTTTTTCCAGTTCAGGAATGCTTAAAGCGCCACAGCTGCACATGGTTGAAACAATTTTGCCCAGTGTAATATCGAGGTTGTCTTTCAGTTTTCCGGCGTAAGGCACATAACTGTCAACACCTTCTTCAAATTTCAGACCTTCGGTGCCGCCCGAATCGTAGCGCTGCCAGTTGCGGGCGCGGTTCGAACCTTCACCCCAGTATTCTTTTACAAAGTTATTTCCAACTTTAAGCTTTTTGGTGGGGCTTTCGTCGAAACGGGCAAAGTACCGTCCCATCATGATAAAATCGGCTCCCATTGCCAGTGCAAGCACCATGTGGTAATCCTGCACAATGCCGCCGTCGGAACAAATGGGGACATATACTCCGGTTTTCTTGAAATACTCGTTGCGTGCTTCGGCCACTTCGATAATGGAGGTTGCCTGACCACGTCCAATTCCTTTTTGTTCGCGTGTAATGCAAATCGATCCTCCGCCAATACCAACTTTTATGAAATCGGCTCCTGCTTCAGCCAAATAGAGAAATCCATCGCGATCAACAATATTTCCGGCGCCAACTTTTACCTTGCCGTTGTACTTTGCTTTAATATACTGGATGGTTTCGGCCTGCCACTCAGAGAAACCATCAGATGAGTCGATGCAGAGCAAATCAACGCCAGCTTCAACCAATTGAGGAACTCTTTCTTTATAGTCGCGAGTATTGATTCCAGCACCAACCAGAAGTTTTTTGTTGGCGTCGAGCAGTTCGTTCGGGTTTTCCTTGTGTTCGTCGTAGTCTTTCCTGAAAACAAAGTATTGCAGGTTTTGATCTTTGTCGATTATAGGAAGTGTATTCAGTTTATGATCCCAGATAATATCGTTCGCATCCGATAATGAGATTCCGAGTTCGCCAGTTACTAGCTTTGAAAAGGGAGTCATAAATTCCTGGATTTTCATACCGAGATTGTCTTTCGATTCACGGTAATCACGGCTGGTAACAATGCCTAATAGCTTTCCGTTTGAAGTTCCGTCGGCAGTAATTCCGATGGTCGAATGCCCTGTCTTTGATTTAATATCCAAAACATCTTTCAATGTGTTTTCGGGTGTCAGATTAGCATCGGACACTACGAATCCGGCTTTGAATTTTTTCACCTTACGAACCATCTCGGTCTGGCTTTCAATTGACTGAGAACCAAAGATGAAGGATAATCCACCGTTTTTGGCCAAAGCTATTGCCATTTTATGGTCGGATACCGATTGCATGATAGCTGAAACAAACGGTATGTTTAATTCTAACTCAGGCGTTGTGCCTTTTTCGTACTTAACAAGCGGAGTTTTAAGGGAGACGTTCTGTGGAATACATTCTTTTGAAGTCAATCCCGGGATCAATAAATATTCATTGAACGTTCTTGAAACATCGTTGAAATACCTCGCCATATCTTGATTTTTTAAATTGAAAAATTGCGCAAATTTAAATAAAAACAGATTAGTTTGGAGTGCCCGAATTTTGAGCTAAGTTAAGCTCTCCTTTTCTGTTAATACTCACCTTTCAAAAAGGCAGTTCCGTTAAACAGAGCTATTTTATTTCCTTCTTCGTCGAGAATATCTACAATGTAAGTTGCTAATGTTTTTCCTGAACTGTGTTCTTTGGCAATAGCAGTTAGTTTGCCCGACGAAACCCCTTTAAAAAAATTGATTGTTGCGTTGGCGGCTACAGCTATTCTGCCATGTGAATTGGACGCTGCTGCGAATGCAAAATCAGCGAGTGTGAACAATGCACCGCCCTGGATGATGTTAACCCCGTTTAGATGCTTATCTGATACAACCAATTCTGCAGTAGCTTCACCTTTTGATATTGAAACCAAACGAATGTCGTTGTAGCCTGCAAAGCGATCGTTCTGTAGGATTTGTTCGAGTTTTTTTAGTTTGTTTTCCATCGCTGGCTATTTTAATGAAATATGTGTAAAAAAAAAGCGGGCTCGTAAACCCGCTTTTGTCCTTATTTATTCTACTAATAGAATTTTGATCGTCTATCTTCTATCGAAGCATTTTTCTTCAGCGCTTCGAATATTTGAGTTCCGGCCCGGTAACCCAGTGCCTGGGCCAGCCTGTTCCTCTCACCTTTCAGGTCGTTATCAGTTCCGGTGTTAACGCCAGTTACTTTAGCGATAAATACACCGTTGTTGCCTTTAACCGGTGACGAAATTTTTCCTTCAGGGAGATAGCACACTGCACCAATAACTGCTGGTTCGAAACCTAAGTTTGGAATTGAGTAGCTTGTGAAATTAATACCGCTTGCTTCTTTAACCTCTGTTGAGTTGATAGAAGCTGCGCTCGACAAATCAGCAGCACTTTTCAGCTTATCTGCAAGCATGTCGCCTTTTTTATCTTTACGAACAACCAACTCGATGCGTGGTTTAGCTTCTTCAAATGATGACGGACCTTCTTCTGTGGCACCGTTAACTGCAGCGATAACAAATTTATTTCCGAATTCGAAAATTGGCGATTTTTCGTTGTTGATGCAAATCTTGCCCGGATCGGTTGTGAATGCAGCACGAACCAACTGGCGAGATGATTCCAAACCAACTACACCACGTTCGTTTTCAGCTAAAGTTGCTACTTTCTTGTCGAGCTTTTGGGCCACTACTGCTTTTTCGAATGCTTCTTTAGTCTGGTTTTCACTGGCAAATTTGCTTGCTTCAGTATAAGTTTTTTGGTAGGTGTCAGAACTTGGTTCAACTTTCTTTGTCAAAATAGCTAAGCGAACCTGATTGGTTTCTTTACCTTTCTTTGTTGGTTTAATAATGTGGAATCCGTAGCGGGTAGCAACAACATATAATTTGTTAACCTCACCACCGAATGCAGCTTCTTCAAATTCAGGAACCATTTGTTTGCTTTTGAACCAACCAAGGTCTCCGCCTTTCATTTTCGAACCTGGATCTTCAGAATATTTCATCGCAATTTCGGCAAAGTTTGCGCCTAATTCGATTTTTGTTTTCAAGCTGTCAGCAACAGCTTTTGCTTTCTGAACGCTTCCAAATGTCTGAGGATTGATCAAAATGTGTGATGCCTGAACTGAATCTGGTAACATTTTGAACTGATCTACTTTTGCAAGTTTATATTCGCCGTTTTCAAAATATGGTCCATAAAAATCGCCAGGTTTTGCTGAGAAAGCCCATAAAGCTAAATTTGGAGCAAGTTCGCTGCTTTTTGAGAAACTTGGATCAAAACGAGTGTCTGAATTAGCGTTGATGTATTGTTGATTATCAGTAGTAGCTGCAAAATCAGTTTTACTGTTGTTAATCCATTTTTCAGTAGCTGCTTTGTCAGCTTCAGAAGGAACAACATCAAAACTGATGTATTCAATGCTTCTGGTTTTTTCCTGTTTATATTGGTCTTTGTGTGCTTCGTAATATGCTTTCAAATCGGCATCAGAAACTTTAACATTCACATCAGGAATTGACGAATAAGCTAACATCACGTACTGAATGTTTACGCTTTTGTTTTTTGCAGTCAGGCTTCTTTTTGCTTCGTCAGTTGTTACATCCAACCCTTTTGCAACCAAACTGCTGTATTTGCTGTTCAATCTGTCTTGCTTGATTTGGTTTTCGATGTACAACCAATACGCTTTTTGTGCGGGAGTAGCATTGCCATCGAGCGCTTTTAAAAACTGGATGATAGCAGATTTATCAACTTCTCCTGTTTTCTGATTTCTGAAAAGCTGTTTGATAATTGGGTGTGGGTCTTTACCCTGAATCAGGTCGAAAAGCTCTTCTGAAGTAACCGAAACGCCTAACTCATTGGTTGCTTTACCAATAATATTTTCCTGAAGGTAACCTTGCCATACCTGCTCGCGAATTTGTTCCCAGGTATTTTCATCGATCTGAGTTTGTTGTGTATTCATTTTATACACTTCAGAAAGTTCTTCAACCTTTTTCTGAAAATCAGGATATTGAACGGATTCTCCATCGATTTCAGCTATTTTCATTTGGCTGGGTCTCATTAATTTACTTCCTGAATTAAGCATGTCGCCCAAAATAAAAGCTCCCAGTGCAAGACCGATAATTACCGCTATCAGTACACCTCCGCGATTTCGTATGTTCTGTAAAGTAGCCATTTACTATTAGTTGTTTTATTATAATAATTCGTTAAAATTTTTGCGGTACGAAGATAATAATTTTCACTATCAAACATCCGAATTCATTTTTTATTTTAGTTCTCGTCCAACACCTTAAGGTTTACCAGCTCTATCTTGGTATTTGTTGCTTTCAGAATTTTGAACTGGAGATGCTCTATATTAATGATGGTGTTTATTTTCGGAATGCTTTCGTAGTGCGAAAGAATAAACCCGGCGAGCGTTTCGAAATTTTCGTTTTCCGGGAAATTTAGGTTGAAATTTTCGTTTAACTCGTCGAGCTCCAGACGCCCGGAAAGTACAAACTCGTTGTCCGATATTTTTTTCATGACCAGATCTACAGTGTCATGTTCGTCCTCAATTTCACCAAAAATCTCTTCCAGAATGTCTTCGCTGGTAACCATGCCCGATGTACCTCCAAATTCGTCAACCACGATGGCAATGCTTAGCCGTTCCTGAAAAAATTTACTAAGTAATTTACTCGCCGACATAGTTTCGGGAGCAATAATTACTTTTCTCAGGTTTTCTTTGATCGAAGTTGGTTTGGTGAAAATAACCGATTGGTGTACGTAGCCGATTATGTTGTCAATGTTTTCAGAATAAAACAGTATTCTGGAGTAGCCGGTTTCGATGAATTTCTGGTGTAACTCTTCCATTGTTGAATCGATATCGAGGGCAACAATCTCGGTTCGGGGAACCATTACTTCGCGAAGTTTAACGCTGCTGAAATCGAGTGCGTTTTTAAACAACTTTACTTCATTGTCAACTTCATCCGAATCTTTAGGCGCAACATTCGACTCCTGTTCGCTTACAAAATGATCTAAATCGATTCGGCTGAAAACCACTTTCTCGTCAACTTTATCGATTTTCTCATTCAGAAAAACTTTCAAAACAAACTTTGAAATGGAGATCGAAATCTTGGTGATCGGGTAAAAGAGAAAATAAAAGAAGGCGATCGGAACGGTAAATACTTTTAAAATCCGGTTTGGATTGATTCGAAACAATGCTTTGGGCAAGTATTCGGCCGTAGCCAAAATAATTGTGGTCGAAATAATTGTTTGCAACAAGAGAATCAGCAATTCGGACTGAATATATTGCTGTAAAAACGGATCGAGCAAGTTCGCAAATGCGATACCATAAATTACCAGCGCGAGGTTGTTTCCCACCAGCATAGTCGCAATAAACTGCCCGGGATATTGAGTGTATAGCGAGATTAAGTTTGAAAAAATGACGTTGTGCTTTTTGTCAAGTTCGAGCCTGAGCCGGTTCGCTGAGATAAAAGCAATCTCCATTCCGGAGAAAAATGCCGAAAATAAAATAGCAACCAATATGACGACTAGCAGGTTCATCCCGGTTAATTTTCAACATTGACGTAAATGTGCCCCTTGAGATTTTTGAAACGGTATTCTGAAAAATCTGCATTTGATTCAAAGCCAACGCCAGTAAAGACCTGGTCCTTTTGGATGATTTTTACAAACTGGTCAGAAAAGATTCGGCCCTTTTTGTTGTCCCAAACAAGGTATTCGGTTTTTAATGTGTCGCCTTTTTGATTTACTGCAATAACATTGTTTTTTGCTTCCCAGCGATCGTCGGCTTCGAAAAGCTTGGCATATTGCGCGGTAATGTGAGACGTGATCTTCATGTTCGCGTCGTACTTCTCAATTTTTACGCCTTTCGGAAATTCAGTAAAAGGCTCTTTTGTATTTACATGGCGAACCAACTGAGGGGTTTGCATTTTAAACCGAATCACTGATGAATCCGAAACAAGCATTTCAAAGCCGTCAGCAGTCATTACTGGCGGTTCGTTGGTATTGTCGAATGCTTTGATTTTAGAGATTTCATTTTCACACGAAAACAACCCCAACATTAAAAGCGCTACTATAAAATTGAAAATCCTTTTCTTCATCGATTTTATGCCTGACTCACCAAA
>Ga0209098_1001178_pt1 | contig 25751 bp, 22 predicted proteins | sample AD_JPNHW1_MetaG_FD_184429 | JGI IMG/M metagenome (GOLD analysis project Ga0209098, IMG submission 184429) | Active sludge microbial communities of municipal wastewater-treating anaerobic digesters from Japan - AD_JPNHW1_MetaG (SPAdes) (version 2) | ecosystem: Engineered > Bioreactor > Anaerobic...
ATCGAGATTAAATATTGAATATCCTGTTTGGTTATCAAACACACCAATTCTAAGGTCGTTTATAAATTCATGATATGGTATTTTCATTGATGCAACCACTGTATTTGCGTCATCATCAACAAATGAGATTTCAACTTTTTTTGCCTTAGGAATATAAAAAGCGTAATCAGTTGTTACCAACGACTGGTTCACCTTAAATCCAGTAAGTGTATCAATACTAACACCTCTTTCGTTCTGAAAATTTAAGCTACAAACTGACCTCTGACAAGACTCCCAAACTTGATTAAGCATTTTATTTTGTGTTATTAGGGTTTACGATATCTCAGATATTCTTAATTATTGTAAGTACGAAAAGCATTGTAATAATGAATAGGACTAAAAAAACTCCGAGATCAACTTTCCCGAATGATCCGAGGTATTGAGCTACGTACTGCTTTATTCTATTCATAATTTGTCGGATTAATGGGTTTTCCACAATGGATTTGTTAATAGAAATCCTCGATTAATAATGGCAGCCGATTCACGGCCATATTTCTCAAGCATTATTTCATCCAGATTTTCATCATAAAATGATTCTGCAACACCGGCTATTATCTTGGTATTGTTATAGTTTAGGGTAATCCTATTGAACGAAGCAACAAACTTCTGATTTGGCAACATGTTGCTAGTCAGCAGAAAAGAAAATCTCTCAGAATCACTTATATATTCCTTTAGTATACTATTAAAGCATTCTCCCATAAAAATCACATATTGCCTCGGGTAAGAGAAAACTCCGCTCAACGTTCTATCAACTAAAGCTTTACATACGCTATAGTTTTGAATAAAATCCCTAGCAGAAAAATCGTGAGACAAATATGGAATCAACCCTATTTCGAACTTTTCATCAATAAATTTCGGTAGGTTCTCCTTAACTGTATCACCATCAAGTCTTACTACTTGGAATGGTTTTGAATAGTTCATAGTCCGAATATCATTTGCATACTTATCAGAGAAATCATCAATAGTCTCAGCTTTAATAAACAGTTTGCCAAGATTTTGTTGTTTATACTGATATTCGGAAAAGTTTTCGTTGCAATTAACCTTTGATAAGCCACTACTATTGGAACAGAACTTTACTATAACTAATTTGCTACTTAGATTTCCACTAAAGTATATGGGGTTATGGTATGAGAACCTTTTTGAGGTGAGTTTTTCAACATCCTCTACAATTTGTACTTTACCTGTTTGAACAAGTTCAGAATACTCTTTTTCTAATTCGGTTAAAAATACAGTCCTCATTAAAAATGTGTTTCTGCAAATGTATTTTTATGTTTCACCTCAGCAAGTGGTCAAAGTGGTCAATATTTTTTAAAGAGTTAGAATTAATTAAAATATTCCTAGTTACATTTGTAAAACACAATGCTATCAGCAAATTATAGTAAATAGCATATTCTTGTTTATATCTAATGATTGAAAGGTTAAAGGTATCTGTCGAGGAAAAGTTTGGAAAAAAAATCTCCTGCCAAAAGGATTGCAAAATCCTATCTAACTGCATATTAGAGAGCAATGGAGAGTATATTAGCCCAGCCACATTACGTCGCCTGTTTGGATTTCTAATTACGAATTCTAATCCATCACGTGTCACACATGATATCCTCTCACGATATATAGGTTACAATGACTGGGAACACTTTATTGAAAGCAATAGAGAATCAGGGAGAAAAGATCATCAAACCACTGAGGTTTGGGTAAATGCCGTAGAGAAATCGAGAAAAATTAGCCACAGTACAACATCTAACATCAAACAAAAAAGCGGAATAATTTTCAATAAAACAATTCACCGACATTTTATCGATGAACGTTTTTCTGCTTTTTTCCAAAGTGATTGCAATTCTACAGCAATAATTGGCCCAGGAGGCTATGGAAAATCTACATTATTGGCCAACTGGTATGAAAAAAATTCGATAAAAAAAACGTACTCAAAGGATATAATTCTGTTTATCCAGGCAATTTCGTTAACTTCATTTGCAAATTCCGAGGCATATTTTGAAGATTGGATTATGAGACAACTCGGATTATCGCCTGATTATAACTTTCTCCGTAATCTTCTAAGCAATAACGTTACTCCTAACGGTCGGTTTATACTAATAATCGATGCTTTAGATGAATCAACACTTCAGGGTCCAAAGCTTGAAAAAATTTATGCCTCACTTGCAGATTTCTCATTAAAATTCTCAAGAGCCAATTGGTTAAAAATTATTATATCAACTCGTTTATATGCATGGAGTAAGTTTAAACTATTCATTGAGAACGCAGAGAAATGGTACTATACACAGGACAAAATATTTTCATTGGATGGAGCAAACGTTCCTATGCTAACACCCGATGAAATACAATCGATTCTGGATAATACAATAAATAAAGAATATTCAAAAAGGGTTTTAGGTGATGAGCTTTCCATTGATCTTAGAGATACATTGTCATACCCTTACTTTCTTCAACTTTTCATCAATGTATATCACCCTGAAAATGAATATCTGTTAAACGATCAACTCGAGATTTTTAAAGAGTTTCTAAAAAAACAGGTATTTAAGGCGCAATACGCTGAAGAAAAAATTGATATAATCAACAAACTACTTGAACTCTCGGACTTTGGTATAAACCCTGACTCGGTTAAAAAGAATACACTTAAAGAAATTTATCCGGTTCACCTTAAACATGCTGGCAACTATTTTTCTGCCTATGAAGATTTAATATCATTTGGTATTATTATCGAGGAAGATATTGAAAACAGGTATGGTGGGGTTAGCAAAATCATCAAAATAAACAATAGAAGTTTATTCGAATATTTAATTGCAAAACACTTCCTCGAAGAACAAGAAGAGTTTACCCTTACACTTTTTATGACAGTAGGTAAACGATATTTAAATCACGAATTGCTTCCTCCATTAATTATCCGACTATTTCAGTTTGCTTATAAGGATCGAATACTTGAACCCTTAAAAGGCTTTTTCACTTTAGACGAGAGTATTCTAAACACAGCTCTCTCAAGTCCTAAAATTGCTATTACCTTGCGAAAGGATGAGTTCTTACGTAAATCTTTATTACCAATTTATTGCGATAATGCCATTGCAAGAAAATACTTTTTTGAAGATTTTCCAGATATAAATAATATTGCTGGCACTTTTGCTAATAGCCTTAGCTATACATTAAACCTATCCGATATAATAAGTGATGGTTATTATTCCAACATACTAAATACATACTCTGGTTTTCTCGCTTTAAATGATAGTAGAATAAAAAACGCTTTCCCAAAAATCACGAATATTGTTCCTGACTTTCAGACAAATCCAACTATTTCAGGAATGTGGTTCGCTTGCAATTTTCTTAATTCCATTTTCTTCAATGGTAAAAATGGTGAAAAGGTGTTAGAAGAAGCTATTGTTTACCAAAAACATTTATACTCTCATAAACAGTCAGAACAAGGACTGTTCGAATACCCGATATGCATATCATTGGTTTTAACAAATCGATTTGACATTCTTGATAAGATAATCACGATCAACCAACAAATAACCATTAAGGAGTTAACTACCAACAAGCTAAGACTATTTAGCTTAATAAGCAAATTGAGCAAAGGAAAAACTATTGAATTAAAGGAAATTATTGAAATTGACTTTATTCTATCGCAACTTAACCCATTGGATAGTCATATTCCTAAAATTTTAGGGCAAGTTTTAAAGTCTTCTTATTATTTAAGAAGCAACGAATTAACTCGAGCATATGATTGTCTGAAAAGTTCGATTGAATTAAGTAACCTTGCTGGTTATAGAATTATCGAGGTAAAGTTATTGAAAACACTTTCTAACGTATTACTCAAGCTAGGTGAAAATACTAAATCTAGTGAGTGTAATAGTTTTGCATTGCAATTAATTGAAAAAACAGGATTTCAGTACGAGCAAATTTAAACTCCTTTTTTTAAATGATATTCTATTAGTGACTCTATAGGAAACTGAGTAAAACCCTTTAGTTGAAATCCTTTATCTTTAGCTACACAAGATAGAACATCTTTAAATACAAATCCAACAGACCCCACGCATCCTAATCCGTATTCTCTAAGTTCAGGGATAACCCGAAGATGCTTTTCGTACAAACTTTCGAAAATACTATAAACCATGTTTTGAATAAATACATTTTCGATATTCTCCTTGGCAAACGGGACAAATGATGCGAGGTAAGAAGATGGCTTAGGCTTACTATATACATTATCAAGAACAATACTCAAATCTAGGTTATATTTATTTTGAAATTTCAGAGCTAACTCCGATGGCATTTGATTGTAAAAATAGGCTTGAAGTAACTGACGCCCAATAAACGCTCCACTCCCCTCATCGCCAAGAATAAATCCAAGCGAAGGGGTTCTATGAATTACTTTAGTTCCATCGTAAAAAGCAATATTTGATCCCGTACCAAGAATTGCAACAACACCCTTTTCATTACCAAATAGCGATCGTGCTGCTGCTAGTAAATCAGAATAAGCATTAGTCTGTGCATTCCTAAAAAATTGTTGTAATGCCTGTTGTGCTTTCTGCCCTTTTTCTTCGCCAGCGCAGCCTGAACCATAGAAAAAGACCTTTTCAACTTGTAATGGGTCAATATCCTTTGGAAAGGATGCTGACAAAGCATTCATGTAATCATCATCATTGCAAAAAAATGGGCTAAGCCCTTTTGTAACGAAAGAAACAACAGTCTGGCTTGACAATACGACTCTCCAGTCGGTTTTGGTTAATCCGCTATCAGCAATTACAATCATTTAATAAGATGTTTAGTTTTTCTTACTTGCTTCAAATCTAGTAAATTCATAGGATTACAGTACATCCCTTCTACATTGCTCCGAACAAAACGCACAACTTTATCATAATAAAGTGGAATAACTACTGCATCGGAAATAATTAATGAATCCATTTCCTTATAGTATGAGTAACGTTTTTGAACCGATTGCTCTACTAATGAGTTGGCATAGAGTTTATCGTATTTATCGTTTTTATAGTGAGTATAATTTGGCCCAGAAGGACTAAAATTCTCGCTATTGAATAATGCCAAGTAGTTTTCAGGATCAGCATAGTCGGCAACCCATGAGGCCCTAAAAAACGTTAGCTTAGAATTGGCTAGCATTTCTCGGTAGGCAGCACCAGGATATACATCAACTCTAATATCAAAACCAATTTCATTCAGCTGGTGCTGTATAAACTCGCATATATCTACATAATCATCAGTAGTAGCTAATGATACCGGCGGCAAAGGGTTAGAGGGGCTATAGCCAACAGATTTTAAAAGTGCTCTGGATAACTCCTGATCATAATTAAATCCTTTTGTTAAGCCATTAAAATTAGGCATGCCGTTCGGTACAAATCCATTAAATGCAGGATAATACATATTACTTCGAAGGTACATGATCATTTTTGCACGATCAATGCCATAACCAATAGACTGTCGAACCTTTTTTAATAGAAGTGGATTGTTTTTTGACGATTGAGTTGAACTATCAACAAGTATTCCTAAGTACTCTGTATTAAGATAAGGTCCATTAAGCATTTTAATCTTACCCTCGTAATGTGGATTTAGATTACCTGCTCGAGTAAGTAATTCATCCTTTGATGCAGGGTTAACCCCTGAAATAAAATCAATTTTCCCTTTAACAAACTCCAAGAACTCAGATTGCTTATCCGCAACAAATGTGATGCTAATTGCCTCAAGGTACGGTAACGGGTTTCCGCTTAAATCTTTCTCAAAATAGTTTGGGTTGCGTCTTAGAATAAGTTTCTCTCCTTCCTTCCAATACTTTAGATAGAATGGCCCTGTTCCAACAGGGTGGCTTCTAAACTCTTTGCCATACTTTTCAATCGCTTCATGGGGTATAACATAACAATAAGGCATTGAAAGCATACCCAGGAATGCAGGGAAAGGCTTTTTAAGGAAAATCTGTAAAACAGAATCGTTTAAAGCAACGCACCCATTTTGGGTTCCTACTCTGTTTTTATCAAGGATTGATAGAACCCATGCTCCTGGCGAAGCTGTCTCTGGGTTAATTATACGATTGAAACTATAAACAAAATCTGATGCATTTACTTTTCTACCATTACTATTTGGAAAAACTTCAGAATTATGAAAGTATATATCACCCCGAAGGGTAAAGGTAAAAACCTTTCCATTTGCTGAAACCTCCCATTTTTTTGCTACGCAAGGTTTCACCTTTAATGAATCATCAAGTTGAACAAGTCCGTTATAAAGTTGATGAACTGGCCAGATTAAAGGAAGGTTACGCGCAAATGCAGGGTCAAGAGTTGTAATACTTTTACTTTCGTTATAACGAAAAACCTGATCATTTCTAAAGGTTTCACTATTACAACGACAAAATATAGTTACGATAAGTAAAAAAGAGAAATATAAAACAGGTCTCATTAAATCAAAAGTTCAGTTAAGCAAAAGTATTTAAAATTTGTAGAGATTTAATGAAATTGAGAAAGAGTTAAAAAACAAAAACGGGATCAGTAGATCCCGTTTTTACACCCTAAAATTAACCTAAAAAAGCAACAAAATCATTAACCAACTATTAACCCTAAAACCTAATCTATGAAGTTGCCTTTCATATACATAAACGCGTCGTAAAAGAAAATGTTTCATTCTAAATTTAAAATAAAGGTGATTTATAACAGTAATTAACTTTCTATATATACATCTGTATATCTGAGCGTTAAACTCTGTAATTTAAGTGTAGATATTATAAAATCAGATTAAGAAGAATTCCAATATTCTGGAAACGGCAACCATAGCCGAAGTTGGTTTAAAAGGGGGAAGTTTTACAAATTTTCGTCTTACAAAATTTATTTTTTCTACAGAAAATTCAATATCCGATAATCCATAATAAAGCAAATAAGCATATGCTGTTTTAAGAGTGGAACTTTTTACTCTGACAGTTTTTTTTGAGTGTCGTGAAGGGTGAATATGAACATATCGACTTTCGCTTTGTCCAAGCCTTAGAGTCCAATTTGATCCGTCAGACAGAGATATACACTTATAATCCAAATCTTCAGTAAAAAGCCAGTTCTTATAATCACTTAAATTATTAATCTTTTCTGATTCCAGTTTTTGAATGATTTCGCTAGAAATTGCTTTAGGATCAAGTATTCCAGTATAGAAATCAATATTTGAATCGCCAAGGAATTGAACTACTTCGAGTATAAATGATTCGTTGCTACAAACTTTGTTCTGATTGCTTAAAACTTGATGAACATAACCTCGGTGATGCTTCCAACTACTGAAAGCAATAGGTTTTGGCAGTTCATTGCTTAATGATTTTGAATCATACTGATTATCAGCCATTTTTAATCACTTTTTTAATATGATCAAGAATCAAGTCAACTTGCTCAGGATGGAACCAATCAATTTTATTGTCGCGAGTCCACCATGTAAGCTGTCTTTTAGCATAACGTCTTGAGTTTTGCTTTATCAAATCAACAGCTTCGTCAAAGGTTACTAGTCCATCAAGATAACTAAAAAGTTCCTTATAGCCTACCGTATTTAGAGCATTCAAATGTTTCTGATTATACAATCCCTTAACCTCATCAAGCAAACCCTCTTTTAACATCATATCAACCCTTTGGTTAATTCGATGATATAACTCCTCGCGCGGACGGTTTAATCCAATTTTAATTGGGGTAAAGTTTCTCTCTTTTTTGGGATTCGTTAAAAAAGAGGTATACGTTTTTCCGGTTTGAAGGCATACCTCAAGAGCTTTGATAATGCGTTGGCTATTCTTTAAATCAACTTGACTATAATACTCAGGATCTATTAATTGGAGTTGTTTTCTTAAACTTTCAACACCTTCGTTCTTTAATTGAGCCAGTAACTCTTTTCTTAATTCGGTATCTGGAGCAGGAAAATCATCTATCCCATTGCAAACAGCATCAATATAAAGACCTGATCCACCAACAAGTAAGACTGATTGGTGCGTTTTGTACAAGTCATTTAATAGATTAATTACATCTATCTCAAACATACCGCAGCTATAACGATCAGCAATGGTTTTATTTCCTATAAAATAATGAGGCGCAGCCTTAAGAATATCGGGAGATGGTGCTGCGGTTCCAATGCTCATCTCACTGTAGAACTGTCTCGAATCGGCCGAAATAATTGGTGCATTAAACTGATAAGAAAGCGAGACGCTCAAATCAGTTTTACCTACGCCTGTTGGTCCAAGTAAAACAATAAGATATTTTTGATGGCTAGGCATCATTCAAAAGGCTATATTTTGAAGTCAATACTAAATTAAATTTCTCCAAGAGATTACAATTATAAATCCTCGCCATCAAATCCCTCTGAGCCAAACTCAGTGTCCTCAGAATTAAACTCATCGAAAATATCGTCAATTTCACTATCAACAAAAGCTGAGTCCTGGCTACTACTCTGGAAATCGGTCTGGGGGGGAACATCACCCACTGAAGCCGAGCAGTAGGGATAATTAAGTTTACAATCAGGAGGATAAACATCCATCAGCTCAATAAAGAAAAGGTTATCGTTAAAGATATCGTAAACATAAAGCAATCGTTCTTTTTTCTCCTTTAGAATCTCTTTAATTTTTACAGAATCCATTGGAATTGCTGCAGGTCCTCCATCATTTTCCATATCAAGCAGAGTCAATTCAAGTCCTTTGTTCCACTCATCATCGGCTAAGAAAAAAGAAGCAAGCTGATTTGAGTCATATTTAAGATTGGATTGAATGAGCTTATGAAAATCGAAAAAAGTTTGGTTTGAATCGACCTCATAATCGCGTAAAAAGGCTTTCTCTTCGCCAGATATCATTCTGAATTTATAAATCATAGGAGAAAGATTGGATTAGTTATTAAACAAATATAATAGGGTTTACAGCTTAGATAAGAATTCAATGGTATCAATACCATCGGAAAACTCATCAATTTTAGGGTTTTGGCTACAGCCAAATGGTATAGCATTTGGAATTAATCTGCTATCCCCAACAATACATTGGAGTTCATTTTTGTGAGTTTCTATAAAATTTAGTGCGCTTTGCAAATCCTCATACTCCTTATAATGAACAACCCCAACCGTTGAGCCAATTGATTCACTTTGCTTTAAAAGCATAAAATCAGTATCAATATGATCAATCATGTTAATCAAGTTCATTGTTTTTTGAAACTCGTAGTTGTTCATATATTTATTATGGGTATCGAGATTCTGCCATGCCTTAAAAGCCTTTAACAGCCTAATAAAATCGTATCCTACAGGAACTAAAACCATTGAAACGCTTCTGCACCCAAGACCAAAGTATAGAAAAATATCATCACTTAATTGTGTTAATTCCTCCTCGCTTTCATTGCCTGTAAGAACTGCTATACTATTTCGATGTTTCCTTATGATTGTTGGGTAGTTTTTGAAGTAGTAGTCGAAATACCGTGATGAATTATCGCTACCAGTTGCAATAACGGCATCAAACCCATGAAGCGTAACTTCTGTCAATTCAATATAATCATTAAACTCAGGATTTATCTCCTTAAGCATATCAATTATTGATGCCATTAAATGGCCATCTTTTGAAGATACTTTGCCAAAAAACAAATGTCCCGACAGTAAAACACAAAGCAAATCATGAAATCCTGCGAAAGGAATATTCCCCGCCATAATCACAACAACTTTCTTCTTTTCAACAGGATTGAAAAACTCTTTTGGATACTTCGAAACGAATGTGATTAACTCTTTTTCTGTAAGCCATTGGTTTGCTATGGAATCAATAGAATAGTAGATATTTTCAGGAGTAAACCAAGGATTATGAATACTTGCCTCCTGAATTACGTTTTCAAACTTTGATCCACATCCCTGAATTGAGTCGTGGAGCATACGCTTTCCCAGCTTAACAAACGCATCTATTCTAGCATGTAAATTCATCATCTTTTTTTACAAAAATACAATGAAATGTAATTACTTTTTGGCAAATGATAAAATCACTTGTACTATTTGACAATAAATACTAATCAGCAATGTAATTCAATTGAACTATTTATAACTTTTTAGCTTAATGATTAATGAATATAAGCTAACTTTGAAACCAAAGCTTAATATAAAATTATATGAAATTTGGTGCATTATTAAAAGAGAATATAAAAATATCGCTAAATGCCATCCGATCAAATACCTTACGTTCGATCCTTACGATATTTATTATAGCACTAGGCATAATGGCTCTAGTTGGAATTCTAACCGCAATTGATTCAATAAGCGGTAGTATTACGAATGAATTTACGAGCATGGGTGCAAATACGTTTACCATTGCAAGCCGAGGAATGCGTGTACATGTAGCAGGGAAACGCTATCGTACTCTTAATCATGCAAACATAAGCATGAGACAAGCAGAAGAGTTTAAAGAGAGATTTCAGTTTCCGGCACTAGTATCAATCTCTACATATGCTTCAGGTGCTAGTACGATTAAGCAAAAATCAAAAAAAACGAATCCAAATATTGAAGTTTTAGGTGTCGATGAAAACTATTTAACCACTGCTGGTCTAGAAATTAGCTCAGGGCGAAACTTCACCACACATGAACTTGAAGCAGCACGAGCCGTTGTAATTATTGGATACGAAGTTGCAAAAAAAGTATTCGACAAAAACGAAGATCCTATTGATAAGTTTATTAGTGTTGGTGGAGGTAAATATAGAGTTATTGGTGTCCTAAAGTCTAAAGGATCAGGTTTCAACGGCGGAGCCGATCGTTCTGTTTATCTACCATACGCTAATGTTGCCACATACTTTTCTCGTCCAAACATGGACTACACAATCAGCATAAAGCCTACTGATCCAAAACTTCTAGAGTATGCTGTTAGCGAAGCCGAAGGCGTTTTCAGGATAGTTCGCAACCTTAAAGCCACCGATGAATCCGACTTTAATATCGAAAAAAGCGATAGCCTTGCCCAAATACTTTTAGAAAATTTAAAAAATGTGACTTGGGTTGCTACTGCAATTGGAATTATTACGCTAATAGGTGCCGCCGTGGGGCTAATGAACATTATGTTAGTTGCAGTTACTGAAAGGACACGTGAAATTGGAACTCGAAAAGCAATTGGTGCTAAATCCAAAACCATTAAACAGCAATTCCTTTTTGAAGCCATCACTATTTGTCAACTAGGTGGTATTTTGGGAGTTATTTTAGGAATACTTGTAGGAAATATCATGTCGATGTTAACTGATAGCCCTTTTATTATTCCCTGGAAATGGATGTTTATTGGATTAGGATTATGTTTCTGCGTTGGACTTGCATCAGGCTATCTCCCAGCTGTAAAAGCCGCTCGTTTAGATCCTATTGAATCACTTCGTTACGAATAAACACAAAAAAATTCAATCAAAAAAGCACTTGTTTCCAAGTGCTTTTTTATTTTCTACCAACTAGCAAATAATTTATTTCATCAGTAAAATAGTCGTTTTTCGGGACTCAATAATAAAAATCTGATTTATTACTTTGATTATTAAACGATTTTTTTGAAATTTGTTAAAGAGCATAGAAAAATTCAGAAATATTTTCACATTTCAATCATTATCAATTATTTATACCCTTTACATCTTATTTTAACACATTAATATCAATATTACTATTGAATTTTTAATGTTTTAAATTGAAATTTATATAATGCGAAAAATAAAGCAAATTTTTTATAGCTTCTTATCAGCCGACCTGAGAGGAAGTCTAATATACGAAGATGTAAGAAGGGCTACATTAATCAATCTTTTTGCCATTTGCGGCATCATATACTTGATATTCTATAGCCATAGAATGTATATTCTTGGAGAGCATAAACTTTCAATAATATACATATACTGCATTCTGGTTATAATCTTAATGCAAGTTTACCTAAGACTCAATAAAAGAATTCGAATTGTAAGCCATATTCTTGTAATTGGATTATTCTGTCTTGAGGTATTCTTCCTAAACCGAAATGGCTCAACAAAGCTTAATTTAACCAGCTATTACATCTTCCCAGGAATTTACTGGTACTATATCTTCCCTCCTTTCAGCTTATTTATGCTGGGACGAAAAACAGGAACCTTGTATAATATTCTTTTAATTGGTTTTACCATTATCTTTTTCACAAGCAATCTCTTTAACAATGCATTATACGATAATGAATTTAAAGTGAGAATGCTATCCGTTTATAGCATGGTATTCCTACTTTCCTTTTTCTTTGAATCAATTCGAAACATGACTTTCAAAGCCTTTGATAGCACAAATAAAAAGAATATAAGGCTCCTTAGAATGATCAAGATCAAAAACAATAATCTTTTCAAATCTAACAAGGAACTATCTCAGCTTACCGAAGAAATTAGCACCCAAATGGAGTACCTAAAGGTTCTGAACACAGAACTAGTTGAGCAAAACGAGAAAATAGCAAACCAGAACATAAAACTCGAATCACAAAGCAAAGAGATTCTTACCCAAAGGGACCTTTTAATGCAATACAAACAAAATATTGATGATAGCATCACATACGCTAGCTATATACAACAAGCCCTTCTGCCCAGCGAAGACGTACTTAAAGAGAACTTTCATGATTACTTTATCCTTTATCAACCCAGAAATATAATTGGTGGCGATTTCTATTTTATTAAAAAAATTGACGAGCAGATTATAATTGCTGCAGCGGATTGTACTGGGCACGGTGTACCCGGAGCGCTACTCAGCATGCTTGGAATTGCATCGCTTTCAGAAATTGTTTACCGAAACGAAATATATAGCACAAGTATGATCCTTACCGATATGAAAAGAGAAGTAATGACTGTACTGAACAGAAAAGGAAACCTTTACGACGCCAAAGACGGCATGGATATTTCCATTTGTAAGATTAATACAAGAACCCTCGAACTGCAATTCTCCGGTGCTCATAATCCCATTTTTGTAATAAGAGGGCAGGAACTAATACATTTAAAAGCAGATAAAATTTTAGTAGGAAACTCTATTGTTGGTGATGGGATTTTCACTCATCAGAACCTAAAACTTGAGAAAAACGATTGTATTTACCTTTTTTCGGATGGGTATTCAGATCAATTAGGAGGAGTGGCCAGAAAGAAGTTTTTACTTCGTAATTTTCAAGAATTACTTATTAAAATTGCTCAAGAATCTATGACTACCCAAAAATCAATACTTCAGCATAATTTTGATTCTTGGAAAGGCACCAACGACCAAACAGATGATGTAATGGTGCTTGGGATAAGGGTATAAAAATAGAATCCCGGCAAAGCCGGGATTCTATTTTATTAGAAAAGTTTCTTAATCAGATCAACAACGCGAGTTGAATAACCCCACTCGTTATCGTACCAAGCAAATACTTTAATCATTGAACCAATAACCATGGTACTTTGAGCATCAAAGATTGATGAGTGACTGTTGTGAATAACATCAACAGAAACAATTGGATCCTCGGTGTACTCTAAGATACCTTTCATTGGACCATCAGCTGCTTTCTTCATTGCTGCGTTGATCTCATCCTTTGTAGCCTCTTTCTTAAGAACTGCAGTAAAATCAACAAGCGAACCAGTTGGGGTTGGGACGCGAACGGAAGTTCCGTCGATCTTACCCTTTAACTCAGGAATAATTTTACCTACAGCCTTAGCAGCACCTGTTGTGGTTGGGATTTGAGACAAAGCGCATGAGCGCGCACGACGTAGATCGCTGTGAGGTGCATCGAGAATGCGTTGATCGTTGGTATATGAGTGAATTGTATTCATAAAACCACGCTCAATACCAAAAGTCTCGTGTAGAATTTTAACAACTGGAGCTAAGCAGTTAGTTGTACAACTTGCGTTAGATACGCAAACATCAGTTGGTTTTAGGTCGCCATCGTTAACGCCAAGAACGATCATACGATCAATTTCATCTTTAGCAGGAACAGTAAGGATAACCTTCTTTGCACCATTCTTAATATGGTCGCCATAGCCACCCTTTTCGCTTTCGCGCTTAGTGAAAATACCTGTCGATTCAATTACAACATCTGGAGTCTCAACCCACTTAATGTTAATTGGAGCCTTATCAGCATGTACACGGTACTTCTTACCATTTACTATTAGGTTTTCAGCGTCAAATTCAACTTTACCATCAAAACGACCCTGAGTAGAATCGTACTTTAAAAGGTGAGCTAAAGTTTTGGTATCGGTTAGGTCGTTAATTCCAACTACTTCGAGTTCAGGCCTTTCAAGTGCAATCTTGAAAACGTTACGACCAATACGACCAAATCCGTTAATAGCTACTTTAATTTTTGCCATAACTATATAATTTATTGGTTTATATTATATTTTTAAAATTTCCACCAAAGGTAATCAAAAATGAAATTATAAAAATTGTAAATGCTTGTTTTAAGCAGATTTTAACGCAAACGATTGAATTTGAGTGATATTTTTCCAAAACAACAAAAGCATCACATTATCAGCGGAATATTCAGATATTTGAAGAGTAGAAGGCAGAAATATTTAATATTTTAGGTTTAAAAGATCGTCAAAAGAGTTAATGTTAGTAAAGCATCTTTTCGTTTCGGCTGTATCATTTAAATGCAAGTAGCAGGTATCTGATCTTTCAAGAAGTTTGGTGATATACTTTTTCTCTGTGGATTGAATAATAGCCTCTGCTCTTTCAATTACATCCTTAGAGTATATTGCAAAAAGTGGTTCGAATAAACCACTAATCTCGGGCACAACAGCCTCATAGGTTCCATCTTTTTGAGCATTTATGATTTTTTCAGCAATCGAAGCATTGGCAAAAGGCATATCGCAAGAAACTACAAACACATAATCACTGTTAGAATTCACCAGCGCTGAATGAATTCCCCCTAATGGGCCACAATTTCTATAAATATCGGGATAAACAAAAACTCCTGAAATGCCAAAATCTACCTGTTCATTTGAAATGATAATTGTACTATTAAAAATCGGGCCAAGATTTCTGTAGATTCTTTTAATGAAAGATTCCCCATCAATTTCGATCAACGCCTTGTTTCTACCACCCATTCTAGTAGCTTTACCTCCGGCAAGTATTGCAAGCGTGACCATTTAGTTGGTGGTTGTTAGTTGGTAGTTGATTAAAGGCTTTTAGACTGTTAGACTATTAGGTTTTTCACTTGTCGCTTTTCACTTTTCACTTAAACCTTAAGTTCCCCTTTTCCTTCCCGAACAATCTCAAACTCTTCGGTGGTACAATCCACTACGGTTGAAGGTATATTATCGCCATATCCACCATCAATAACAATATCAACAATATCCTGATAACGTTCATGAATCAATTCGGGATCGGTGGTGTATTCAATTACATCATCATGATCCTTTATTGATGTAGTCATAATTGGGTGTCCAAGCGCTTTCACAATCTCAACGGGAATGGTATTGTCTGGAATACGAATACCAACAGTTCTACGCTTACTTATAAAATAATCGGGAACCTTACTTAATCCCGGAAGGATAAATGTAAATGGGCCTGGCAGGTTTTTTTTCATCAGTTTAAATGCAGAGTTGCTAACCTTTGCAAAATCGGCAATATGGCTTAGGTCGGAGCATATAAACGAAAAGTGAGCCTCTTTTGCCTTCAACCCTTTCAACCGAATAATCTTCTCAACAGCCTTGTGGTTTGTTATATCGCATCCCAACCCGTAAACGGTATCGGTAGGGTAAATAATGATACCCCCATTGCGCAAAACCCCAACCACACGATCGATTTCACGCGGATTGGGGTTCTGGGGGTATATCTTTATTAACACGGTTAATACAAATTAACTTGCTGACTTGTCAACTTATAAACTTGTCAACTTATCCTATCCATTCACCTTCTTATAGTCTTCCATAAACTTTTTAAGACCAATATCGGTTAGTGGATGGTTTAGCAAACCAGTAATTGCGCTTAGCGGACAGGTAGCAACATCGGCACCAGCCTCTAGGCATTGTACAATATGCATTGTGTGACGAATTGAGGCAGCAAGAACCTTAGTTTCGTACTCGTAGTAGTTGTAAACATTTACAATTTGGCGGATTAACTCAACGCCATCGGTTGAAACATCGTCCAAACGGCCAATAAATGGGGATACATAGGTTGCTCCTGCCTTAGCTGCAAGCAAAGCTTGCCCTACAGAGAAAACTAATGTACAATTGGTTCGGATACCGTGATCGCTAAAATACTTAATTGCCTTAATACCATCCTTGGTGATTGGTACCTTGACAACAATTTGTGGGTGAAGAGCAGCAAGCTCTTTCCCTTCGCGTATCATTCCTTCGTAATCAAGAGCAATAACCTCAGCGCTAACATCACCTTTTACAATATTGCAAATATCAACGTAGTGCTTTTTAATATTTGCCTCACCTTTAATGTTCTCCTTTGCCATTAACGATGGGTTAGTTGTAACGCCATCGAGCACTCCAAGATCGTTGGCTTCTTTGATTTGATCAAGGTTTGCGGTATCAATAAAAAACTTCATAGTATAAATGATTTATGTTTATCTTTTTGAACGCGGCAAAGTTAACCCATTTTTTAAATCTTTATAAAAATCAAAATTATAGATTTTTCACCAATCTTTTTTTTAGCTTCGATGCTTGTTTTTAATATTTAATTTCATTTACCTTGCAAGGTTTTTTTGCTTTTAAAAACTTACAACTAATCTTTTAGCTATGAAGAACATCAACACAATCATCACTGGAACAGGTTCTTATATACCTGAAATAAAGGTTCCAAATCAACATTTTGTTAAGCACATCTTTTATGAAAAGGATGAAACAATAATTGAGGGAAGCGGTCATGATATTGTTGAAAAATTTAGAGATATAACCGGTATTAGAGAACGTCGATGGGCAAAGGATGATCAAAATGCTTCTGATTTAGGCACAATTGCAGCCGAAAGAGCGATTCAGGATGCAGGGATTGACAGAGAAACAATCGACCAAATTATTGTTGCAGAAAATTTTGGTGATGTTGTAAAAGGAACAATACAATCAGATGTACTCACAAGTATAGCATCGAGAATTAAGCATAATCTAGGGATTAAAAATCCATCGTGCATTCCATACGATATTATTTTTGGGTGCCCTGGTTGGGTTCAGGGTGTTATTCAGGCTGATAGCTACATTAAATCAGGTTTGGCAAAACGATGCCTAGTAATTGGTGCAGAAACATTATCGCGAGTTGTGGACGAGAAAGATAGGGATTCTATGATTTTCTCTGATGGTGCGGGAGCAACTATTATTGAGGGCGTTGAATCGGATGAAAAATGTGGAATTTTGTCAATATCAATGGCATCTCACACTGGTGAGGAGGCGGGTTACCTTTACCTCGGCAAATCGAACGAACCTGATAGCGACCCAAAAATTCGGTATATCAAAATGCTTGGTCGAAAAATCTACGAATACTCCCTTTCTCAGGTACCCGTTGCAATGAAAGTTGCTTTAGATAAGGCCGAAATTCCCATAGAACAGGTTAAAAAGATTCTAATTCATCAAGCTAACGAAAAAATGGACGAGGCGATAGTTCAACGCTTCTATAAACTTTACAAAATCCGTGAAATTCCTGACAAAATAATGCCCATGAGCATTCATGATCTTGGAAATAGCTCTGTAGCAACCATACCGACGCTTTACGATATGATTTTAAAAGGACAACTTCCCGAACATAAGATAAACAAAGGCGATATTCTGATTTTTGCTTCAGTTGGTGCGGGGATGAATATTAATGCATTTGTGTATAAAGCTTAGTAGAGAGTAGTAACTAGAAAGTATTCAGAGCGTTTGCGATGGCAAGCGCTTTTTATTTTACAGAAAACGTAAATGACTTAAAATCTTTTGCTTGTTTGCTATTTTGGTTAAATTTGGGATAAGAATCGCTAAAAATATTACAAAGCATAACTTATTTGAGTCAAAAATATTTTAATAAAAATATAAATGAGTTGTGTGCAATAGAAAAAGCATCGTAGCATTTATTTACGAAGTAAAAAAAAATCTTTTATGATACAAGAGTTACCTAAATTTCATGAGACTTTTAATCCAATACTTAATATATTAAGTGATGGAGAGGTTATACGGCATAGAGAATTACTAAAACGAGTAATAGAGAGGTATTATAAAGATTTACCCAAAGAATTATTAGAACAAAAAATGAAAAGTGGGGAGTTATTGATCTATAATAGGATTGCTTGGGGTAAGTCATATCTTAAAAAAGGTGGGTACATTCACTATCCGGAAAGAGGGACTGTTCAGATAACAGATAAAGGTAAAAACTCGGTAAATCAAAGGCTTTTACTTAAAGATGTCGAAGAAGGGGCTGGGTTTATGGCTTTCTACACGCAAGAAAAATCAAAAGGAATAACAGAAACCTCTGAAATTAAAAATTCTACACCACAGGATTTAATAGACAGAGGTTTCAATGAGATTGAGTTGCAAGTAAAAACAGATTTGCTTGAGAAACTAAAACAAATTGATCCATATTACTTTGAGAAAGTCATCTTGATTTTGTTAAAGAGAATGGGATATGGCGATTTTATAGAGACTACAAAATCCAATGATGGAGGGATTGACGGAATAATTAACGAGGATAAGCTAGGACTCGATAAGATTTACATACAAGCAAAACGATACGGAGAAAATAAAGTAAGAGAAAAGGACATTCGAAATTTTATCGGTGCCATGAGTGGGGACACCACAAAAGGAGTTTTTGTAACCACATCACATTTTGACCAAGGAGCAATACAAAAGGCTCATGATGCACATCATACAATTATTTTGATTAATGGAACTAAATTGGTTGATTTGATGCATCAATATAATGTCGGGGTACAGATTAAAGAGATTTATGAAGTAAAAGAACTTGACGAAGATTTTTTTGAAGGTGAATAAAAATCCTCAGCTGGGCAAAGTCTCTGACTTCGTCGTAGCCGATCAAGCATGTCTGCTCAGGGTTAACCATTTTCTAAGCATTTATTTGCAAATAAATATGTGACTAAAGTCAAAACCTATCCGAATCTCAATTACAGTTGGCTTAAGCCAACTGTAATTGTTCAAATGTGGAAATTTGGCTTTAGCCTCATAGCCTACGTTTGCCGGGAATTGTAGTGAGTACTTATAATAAAGTCAACCTTTATCTAACCTAGCGTGAACGAACAATATCAAAGTAAAAGTGTTGGTATATAACTAAATAATAATAGCTATGCCAAATATTGTTGACTTTGAGAATGTGTCCGTAAAGGGTCTGGAATCGTCGCCTGTTGCGAAAGCGCTTGCTGGTTTACGCGCTAACGAATCGAGGTATTTTAAAAACAAGTATAATCACGATTTTATGGTTGCCCCTGCAACCGAGAGCAAGGCTGCGCTTGATTATGTTAATAATATTCTTCAAACAGAGCGTAGTATTACTATTGAATCGAGGCCACTTGAAACATCATCCTTTGTGGTTGAAAACATAAAATTCACCTATGTGTTTTACGAAAGCGGCCTAGCAATCAACGTCATGTACACCTTAAACGATCCCATAAAAAGGGCGGTAGGCTTTAAACTCTCTGAGGGGATGGAAATACCCAAAGAATTGGAGAACAAATTTAAGTTTGCAAGGCAGAAGTCAAAACTTGCCGGAATAATTCGAGGTTCATTTTTTGTGATAAAAGGAGAATATTAAATACTTACGATTGTTCGTGCGTCTCTGATGCGTGCGGAAGGAAACCGCCAGAATAGCACTCGTTTGGAAACGCGCACCAACTTTGTATACTTGAAACCAAACTAAAAGAGACATGAATATTCCAATTAATAAAAACGCCCCAGTATGGTCGATGAATCAAATTGAAATCAACTCGCCTCAAGATACGGTTTGGGGCATCCTCACAGATATTAAGAATTGGCAAAATTGGCAAAAAAAGGTAACAGAAACCGTCGTCTTGGGTACTATTGAAGAGGGTGCTCGATTCAACTGGAAAGCAGGTGGTTTATCCTTTAAATCGAAGATTCATACAGCAAAACCAAAATCAATGTTTGGATGGACAGGAAAAACCATTGGAGCAAATGCAATACACAATTGGACATTCGAAGAAAAAGGAAATAAAACAATTGTAACCGTCGAAGAGAGCCTTGAAGGTGTATTCCCAAAATTATTTCGTGGCTACTTTCAAAGAAATTTGGACTCAGGTGTTCTAGACAATTTGAAAGAACTTAAAGTTGCTGCAGAAATAAAAAGCAAATAGCAAAAGCCCTAGGAGAAAAATTTGAAGTGATATACAAACAGGAATAAAAAACCCCTTTCAATTGAATTGGAAGGGGTTAATTATTTTACATTATAATACTATTTCTTTATTGACCAGCCAGTTTTTAGTCCTACGACAAAGTAAACCAATCCAACGCTACCCAATGCAAAGATGGTATCGCCAATTATTCGCAACCATCTTAAGGTTTGCATGGTTGGGCTTTGCATAAACTCCATTGAACGTGCATACCATAAACCATGATCCACCGAAGCAATGGTTTGCTTAATACCCACAGGGAGAATGCTAATCATCACCATAAGTATCAAACCAATTTGAAAACACCAGAAGGAGAATTTAATTACCTTTTCGTTCCACTCATCCTTGAGAGTCATTCCGCGGAGTGAGAACAGCATCAAACCAATTCCTAGCATTCCATAAACACCAAATAGAGCAGTATGGCCATGAACTGGAGTTGTGTTTAATCCTTGCATATAGTACAATGCTAGCGGAGGATTAATTAGGAATCCGAAAACACCTGCTCCAACTAGGTTCCAGAATGCAACAGCTATGAAACTGTAAATTGCCCATTTGTACTTAACCATCCAAGGGGTTGATTTAGTTAGCTTGTAATTGTGCCAAGCCTCTGCTCCAATTAGTACAAGAGGAACAACCTCTAAAGCGCTAAACGAAGCACCTAAGGCAATAATCGACATTGGAACACCTGCAAAGTAAAGGTGATGGAATGTTCCGATTATACCACCTAGTAGATAGATGATTGTTGCAAACAACGAACCCATGGTTGCTCTCTTGATATTTAGTAAGCCAAGTTTTACAAGTACAAATGCAATAACGGTAGTTGCAAAAACCTCGAAGAAACCCTCTACCCAAAGGTGAACAACCCACCAACGCCAGTACTCAGCAACCGAAAGGTGAGTTTGGCGACCAATCATCAAAGCGGCACCATAGAAGGCGGCAATGGCAATAGAAGAGATAGTGAAAAGAATTAACAGGTTTCTACTTTCTGATTTAACTTTTAGCGCTGGTAACAAGGCACGAATCATTAGGAATAGCCATATCAATAATCCGCCGAATAGAAGAATCTGCCAGAATTTGCCCAAATCGATGTACTCGTAACCTGAATGGCCAAAGTAGAAGTTTTGTATCAAACCTAACTTTTGCATTATGCCTAACCATTCACCGACCATTGAACCAAGTACAACAACCAGTAAAGCCCCAAATAATACGTTAACTCCAAACCGCTGATATTTAGGTTCAACACCTGATACTGCAGGTGCAATAAACAATCCAGTAGCCAACCAAGCAGTAGCAATCCAGAAAATGGCTAATTGAACGTGCCACGTACGAGAGATTGAGTAAGGAAGTATTGAATCGAGCTTAAGCCCAAAGAAACCATTCCCTTCAACACCATAGTGAGCAGTTACTATTCCAGTAATTACCTGAAGAAGTATCAAACCTGCTACAACCCAGAAATACTTTAGGGTTGCTTTCATTGAAGGTGTCGCCTGAAGATTAATGAGCGGATCATTCTCAGGGTATTCCAATTTATGAGCATCGTTATCTTGATCCTTTGCATAGTAAAAGCCAAGTAAACCAATACCTAAAAGCAACATCACGATGCTAAACATTGTCCAAAACAGATGTTTTCCTGTTGGGTGATTCCCAACTAGCTCATCACCGGGCCAATTGCTTGTGTATGTGATATCTTTACCAGGTCGCTCAGTAACACAAGCCCACGCTGTCCAAAAGAAGAAAGCATTCATCTTGTGCATGCTCTCGTTATTCTTGACAGTATTTTCGGGTATTGCATAAGCAATGCGCTCCTTTGCTTGCTCCTTGCCATTTGTGAAAAGATTTTTGTAATACTCAGCGTTTGATTTAATTGCCTTTGCCCTCAAATCAGAAATTACGAGCGTTTGAGTTGCATCATCGTAACGATTTGTGCGAACATCCTTTTGAAGTAAAGCTTTAAAATACGCTTGGCGTTCGGGGGTTAACTTATCGAAAGGCATCGAATCTGTTGACTCAGCCATTGCGTTGAGCATGTAAACCGCTTCGCGGTGAATCCAATCGGCCGACCAATCAGGTGCTACATAAGAGCCATGCCCCCAAACGGTACCCACCTCTTGTCCCCCGATAGACTGCCAAACGCTTTGTCCATCTTTTATTTCCTGTGCTGAAAATAATTGCTCGCCGCTTTGGCTAACTATCCTCTCTGGAATAGGCGGTTTCTGGAGGTATATCTCATACCCAAAAATACCCAGAACCGAAAAACATCCTACCATGACTACAATAAATGCAATCCATAGTTTTCGTGTATTCATTTCTATTTTGGTATTAGTTTAACATTTATGTTGATTTTATTAAAAACAATTTTAAAATCTTGAGTGCTAAACAAAAAAAATCTTAACAACTAGCACTCTAAAAAGTTTATTGGTTTCGTTTCTCATTCCACGTTGCTTATCCTTTTCTACATAAACAGAAGTATTAGGACTTACCTTTATTTCTTGACTCTCATAAAAAATCGTTCCCTCACCTTCAAGAATGAAAAAGATTACATCGAATGGGTTTACATGAGGAGCGATTTCTTCGTTTGGTTTTAACGTCAGGTGAACCAACTCAACCTTTTCGTTGGTAAACATCTTTCGCCCATCAAGATTGAAAGGAACCTTTTCGGCAATTTCGTAAGTGGTTATCTTCATATTAGTTATTTGTTGATAGTTGTTCGTTGTTAGTATTCGCTTTTTCTGAAGTCTGATGTCTCGTATCTGAAGTCTTCTTTTTCAAAAACCACATAATCACTCCGGTTATGGTAATTACAAGCATTGCGAGACCTGCCAAAGGCACAATCAGAATGTAGAAATCGCTTATGATTGGGGAGTAAATTCGGCAGGTATGAATTTCCTGTGCAAAGTTCCAAAGCGGGAACGGGAAGTTATCCTTCACCACTTTAGGCATTTGAATTGATGCTTTGCTGTTGGCTTCAGCAATTACCCCTTTGTCGTAATCGAAAAAGAATTCTTGATTGTTAATCTTTGTGTAACCTGCTATAGCAAGACTTCCAAAAGGCGAAGACAACCCAGTTTTTTGTTGAATCGGTTCACCAGTGATGTAGTTTACTACCGTTCCATTAAATGGATTCCACTGGAAAGCACCACTAAAGCTACCTATAAGATAATCGCTATTATCGAGTATTTCAAAAACACTTATTCCCATAACGCTTATAGGAGGTTCTGTATCAAATGTTTTGAAACAAGTTAAAAAGTTATCGTCGCTGTAAAAAATGCCATCGGAGGTTGCAAGTAAAAAGAGTTTTTTTGATTGATCGTACTTGATGTCGCGGAGCTTGTCGTGCCAAAATACTTCGTTGATAGTTTTTGCAGACGTACTTTGGTTCACTTTTCCGTTTACAACCATCAATAGGAACGGTGGTCGCAAGAAAATTCCTGTAAAACTTACGACTAGCAAAAAGAGCGAAGAATAAATCCCAATCTTAAGGTGCAAATTATATGAGAACTTGGTTACCTTTTTCATCCTACTCAACCTTTTCTTCGCCTTGGCTCGTTTTATGATTTTAGGGAAGAAAAAGAAGATCAGCCCTGTAATGCAGAGGAATATCATTGTAAGACCAACCAGATCAATAATAAGTCGTCCTGCGATACCATATAGCTCGCCGCTGTGGATTATCCAGAACAACCTAAATATTGTGATGTTTGGTTTGCTGCCAGCTGGCGGAATCAATTCAACCTTAATTGGCAAGAATGATGGTGCATCAATTGGGGATTGGTAAAGGTGGTTACGAGTAAGTACTAAAAGTTTTGAATCTGCAACCTCAAGTGCAGTTACAAATTGGTCGTTCTCAGGCAAAGAGCATAATCTCCATTCGCTTGATCCTTTTGAAAACTTATAAAGGCCAAAACGGGTACCTGCATAGAAATCTCCATTAGGAGTTTTTATAAAATCGAAGATTTTTCTCCTATCCGAACCTTTTGGAAGGCCATCCATAAATGGTTTCCATGAGATAAAATCATTGTTAGTAAGCCAAATTCCTGCTCCACCGTATATAATGATACTATCCTTCGCCACCTCAACAGCACTCTTGACTGATGCTAGGTTCCAGTTTTGTAGTTTATAACTCTTGGGTAACCATTTTCTATTTACATCAATACCACTAATTAGGGTTCTGTGGTTCATCAGAATCCCCGAAAAAGCAAATAAGATGAAGAACAGCGTAAAGATTAACGCTAACCACTTGTGGTAATTCTTCATCTTTTTGTAAAGGCGAGTCATATCGGTTGACAGTTGTTTGTTGGCAGTTGACAGTTTATCTGCTTATTAACTTGTCTACTTATCAACTTATTTACTATTCCTTTATCATAGTTAGTAGCATCTTAAAACGCTCAACGGCATGCAATGCGTGAGAAATATTTGCAGGCATAATGATAGATTCACCAGCCTCTAAATCGTGAGGCTCTCCGCCAATGGTAATTTTCACCTTACCATCTAGCACTTGAACCATAGCATCGAATGGAGCGGTGTGTTCGCTAAGGCCTTCGCCTTTATCAAAAGCAAAAACAGAGATATTCCCTGTAGGTCGCTTTAGCACATTTTTACTTACAATTCCTCCGCTTGAATACTCAACCTCGTTGGTAAAGCGGAACTGTTTGCCTTTTGGAAACTCGTTGATGATGTTCATAATATTATTTTTATGTTATTGTCATACTGAACGTTAGCAAAGGATCTCTTCCTAATAGATTCTTCGCTGTGCTCAGAATGACAAATACTGTTATTTTATTGTCATCCTGAACGAAGTGAAGGATCTGATTCTTCGCTATCGCTCAGAATGACATTTATTTAGTATTATCCTACTAACAGTTTAATATCCTCGTCAACTGTTGTAATACCTGCTATTCCGAAAGTATCAACTAATACTTTAGCCACGTTTGGAGATAAGAATGCTGGTAATGTTGGGCCGAGGTGAATGTTTTTCACACCTAAATAAAGTAGCGCAAGTAGAACGATCACAGCCTTTTGCTCGTACCATGCAATGTTGTAAGCAATTGGTAACTCGTTGATATCGTTTAGTTCAAATACCTCTTTCAGCTTAAGCGCTATAACTGCCAATGAGTATGAATCGTTACATTGACCAGCATCAAGAACGCGTGGAATACCTCCAATATCACCTAATGCTAGTTTGTTGTAACGGTACTTAGCGCAACCAGCGGTTAGAATAACCGTATCTTTTGGAAGTTTTCGAGCAAAATCGGTATAGTACTCACGGCTCTTCATTCGACCATCGCAACCTGCCATTACAATGAATTTGCGAATAGCACCACTCTTAACTGCATCAACAACCTTATCGGCAAGAGCGAATACTTGAGCATGAGCAAATCCACCAATAATCTCACCTTTCTCAATCTCGATTGGGGCTTTGCAAGTTTTTGCTAAAGCAATAATCTCTGAGAAATCCTTTTGTTTACCTGCTTCACGCTCTGCAATATGCTTG
>Ga0209098_1001179_pt1 | contig 25697 bp, 17 predicted proteins | sample AD_JPNHW1_MetaG_FD_184429 | JGI IMG/M metagenome (GOLD analysis project Ga0209098, IMG submission 184429) | Active sludge microbial communities of municipal wastewater-treating anaerobic digesters from Japan - AD_JPNHW1_MetaG (SPAdes) (version 2) | ecosystem: Engineered > Bioreactor > Anaerobic...
TCAAGGCGTAAAAGAAAATCTTGAAGAAAAGTCAAACCTAAACTTTGAAGGGTTATCAGAAAAAATTCAAGAAATTTCCCACAGTATCGAACAGGCAAGAAACTTAAGCGAAGAAGCCTTTGGCGAAAAAATAGCAAAACTCAAAGATGAAATTTCTATCCTGCCTTTGACAATAAAAGAAAACCAAAATGCCTTCGCACAGGAAAGCAAGGTTTTGATTGAAGAAAATTCAAAAGAGATAGAAAATTTAAGCGTAAAAATACAAAACCTGATAAGCGGAATTCAATCTAAAGACAAGCCTTTTCAAAATGAGGTTTTATCAGAAATTTCAAACATAATAGCAACTCTTGAAGTCGTGAAAAAAGATTTGAGCGATGAAAGCTTAAAAGCTTTAGACGAAATTAAATCCGAAATTGCCCAGATACAAAAAGCATCCGGCGAAAATATAGAAGAATACAAAGTTCTGATTGAAAATCTTCAAACAAAACTTGAACAAAACCTCCAAGCCCTTGACGGTGGTTTGAAAAAATCCGAAGAAAAACTTAGTGATTTATCTTCTGAATTAGGAAGAAAAATAGACGGAGTATTGCTAAATATAACTCAAATGAGGGAACTTTCTGCAATTAAAGAAGATGAGACTTTTCAAAAAACCCTTGAAGTTTTAGAAAACGAATTTGAAAATTTATCAAAAACCCTTGAAGAACAAAAAACTTTTTCGAAAGAAACTTCCGACAATCTTCTTGAAGACATATCAACCAAAATGGAAGGGCTTGAAGAAAATATATCCTCAATAAATGATGAAATCAATGTAATATTAATTCAAAAAACCAACGAGATTAAAAACGAATTTACGGTAATTAAAGAAACTTTGTCAAAATTTTCAGAAATTGATTTTGAAAAATCTTTTGATGACTTAAAGGCTAAAATTGATTACTACAATTCTTCAATAAAAACTTCTCTTAAAGAAGAGTTAAAGGAAGAAAACACAAAAGTGCTCGATGAGTTGACCGAAAAATTTGCACTTATGAGCGAAAAAATAGAAATTTTAAAAAGCGATTTTAACACAAAGACCACCGACGATGCGCAAGATTTAAAAACCGTAATAGAATCCGTCTGTTCGGACATAAACGATCTTGGAGAGATAATCGGTCAAAACCCGCAACAGGTTGAAAACGCCATAAATTCTTTCGGAGACAAACTGCTTGATAAAATCGATTCACTCGGTGCGGATTTAGGAAAAAATCAAAAAGACACAAGAGAAAAAATTCTTGAAAAACTTGAAGATTTTAACCCTATCGAAAAAATTTCCGAACTGAAATCCGATTTAATCCAAAACCAGGAAGACATAAAAGCAAGCCTTTTTGAAAGATTTGACGAAAATATCGATGTTTCAAAAGACAACCTTGACGAGATGATTTCTCTTAAAAACGGTTTGCTTGAAGAAATCGACGTGATGAAAAAAGACCTCAAAGACATGCTCAAAGAAGAAAACGAAGGTCACATCACAAAATTAAAGACCGACTTGCAGGAATTAATCGACGAAATCACAAAAGCGCAGGAAGAAATTGCCTCCCACAAGCTTGACCTTTCAGAAATTTTGAAAGTCCGGGACGAAGAGGCAAAAACACAGATTGCAGAACTTGAAAACACAATCGTAGATGAAATAGCACACAACGTTGAAGAATTTAAAACTTCCGTACAGCAGACAGTCAACCAAATCGAAGAAAAAATTGCAGCCTCAGCTCAAAATTATAACACTTCTCTAAATTCGCTTGTGACAGAAATCAAAACCGATTTCTACGAAAAAGTAGAAGCCAATATGGCGGACTTAAAATCTTTCATTGAAGTTTTTGAAGACAAAATGAACATCGCAGAAACAATCGACGAGCTTAAAAGCGAATTTTTTGAAAGATTCTCGCTTCTGGCAGACGATGTTGAAGAAAAAATCGGCAAAATTTCTATCAAAAAAGACCTTGACAAATTCAGCCAAAATGTTGAATCTTCGGTTAAAGAACTTTTCGGCGAACTTTACGACAAAATAATGCTTGAGCTTGAAAACAATAAACTTACTCAAGACGTGTTTTCAAAAACAGAAGAAGTAGCGCGCAGAATCGAAGATATGAAAAATATCGTCACCGAAGAAATCCTTGAAAAAATAGAACACTTCGGACTGAGCATAGAAAAACAGTCAAAAGATTTCACAAATTTAATGGAAGAAGTAAGAGTTTCATTGTATGAACTCAAAGAAAGCTACATTGATTTGAGCCTTAACACCTCAATGGAGATTTCTTCACTGCTTTCAAACGTTCAGGATAAAGTCGAAAAAATAGAAGAAAGCATCGGAACTTACGATTTTAAAGATATCGTAGAAAGCTCAAAAGAAGAACTTTTAAAAGATATAGGGCAAAAACTTGATTCCATGTCAGAAGACACCGCCCAAACTCTTCAGGAAGAATTTAAGAATATAAAAAACACGATAGAATCTCAGCACAAATTCTTTGAAAGCCTAAAATCGCTTGAAAGAATGGATGAAATGTCTTTGCTTCAGGAGGAAATCAAAAAAATAACGGCAGGGTATGAAAGCAAACTTAATACTCTTGCACAGGAAAATCCTCAAACAAAAGAACATCTAAACGACATCAAAAAAGAAGTCGGCGAGCTTAAAAAAGGACTTTTGGAAAGTGTTTTGAGCGTATTTGACCAGATTTCATTCATCGTTGAAGCAGAAGACATCAAAGATTTTGTCGAAGAAAAATCAAAAGAAATCAACACCAACATAAAAACATCAATGAGCGGCAATTTAAATGAAATTAAAAAAGAACTCAACGATGTCAAAAAACACATAAAACATCTTCAAACAAGCGAAGATGAACAAGATTTCGGTTATTCATACACCCTTCAGGACATCGAATCGGATATCGCAAAAGTGCGCATGATTTTAAACGAAATTACAAAATCCACACAGGAAGTGAGTTTCGACAAACTCAACGAAGACATAATGAGCATAAGCACAAGAACAAACACCATTCTTATGAACTCAAACGAATCTTACAACGAGCTTAAAGAAAATTTGAATGATTTTAAATCGATAGTTTATAACCTTGAAGAAAAGGTTAACTTCATCGACAGCACCGAAATTATCCGCGCTATGGACAAAAAACTTGATGAAATTAAAAACTTCACACATTCAAGCGTAAAATCGGACAAAATTTTCAACCAGACATTTATGTACCTTGCCGAGTGGGTAGATACCGCAGGCGAAAATCTTGATATAATAAACGAAAAAGTTTCGCAGATAGAAGAATTGAAACTTTCAATCGCAGAAGCCAAAAAATATTCAGCCAAAAAAGTCGATGTGGAAATGCTCTTAGAAGAAATATCCGAAAAATTTGACCGTCAGCAGGAAAAAATCGACGAACTTGAATCCAAAATAGAAAAACTTTTCAAAACTCGTCCTTCAAATATGAACGAATTTGATATTAAAGCAATCGTAGAAGAGGTTCTTGCACAGGTCGGCGGTGGAAAAGGCGATGCAAAACTTTCCAAAAAAGTTGATTCAATCGAAAAACAAATAACCCAACTTAGTAAAAATATTGAAAAATTAACTTCTTATGTGGATTAATAGGTCATAAAACAATGTTTAATCTTAATTTTAAAATATCGATTATAACAGCAAGTTACAATTACGAAAATTTTATAAAAGAAACCGTTGAAAGTGTTATAGCTCAAACATACTCCGAATGGGAACTGATTATTGTCGATGACGGCTCGACGGATAATTCCGTTGATGTCATAAAAGATTACTGCAAAAAAGACGACAGAATAAAATTTTTTCAACACGAAAACGGCATCAACAAAGGCTTAAAAGAAACTTTACTTCTTGGAATTGAAAAGGCTTCGGGCAAATGGATTGCTTTTCTGGAAAGCGATGATATTTTTGAGCCGACTTATCTGGAAGAAAAAATAAAGGCAATAAATCTTACAAAAGATGTGGGATTAGTGTTTAACGATGTAAAAATGTTCGGCGACAAAGAGCAGATTGAAACTTACGGCGATTATCTGAATCGCAGGGAAAAAATGCTTTCATCAGATAGACTTAAATACACTGACATTTTTAAAGATAATCCGATTCAGACTTTTTCGTGTGTCATAGTGAAAAAAGAATTGCTGACAAATTGTAATTTCAATTCACCCGTCTCGCAAAATTTGGATTGGCTTTTGTGGGCACAAGTTATCAATAAGACAAAATTTGTTTACATACAAAAACCCCTAACCCGCTGGAGAATCCATTCAAGAAGTTACATCAAAAGCACAAATAGGGAAAACAGGGGTGAATGGCTTGCAAAATTACTTATGGCGTTAGATGAAAAAAAACACTGCCCTTTGTGGTATAAGTTTTTTGAACTTATAAACAAACTTTCAGTAGAAAAACTTTTGCGTCCGCAGGTTAATTTTATAAGTAATTTGATTGTAAATCTGTTTTTAGGCAAAAAATCAGCGGAGTTGGTTAAGTTTTAAATTTATCCGAAAGGGAGTAGAATGAAAAGATTGGCAATTTTTGCACACTGGGATAAAGATAATTTAATTGAAGATTACGTTTTATATTATCTGCAAAATTTGAAAAATATCGCTCAGAAAATAATTTTTGTATCAGACTGCGAACTTACAGATGAACAAAAAGAAAAAGTAAGCAATATTGTCGATATAGTGATTTGCGAAAAACACGGAGAATACGATTTCGGTTCATACAAAAGAGGATTTTTTGCGGCAGTTAAAGATAATATGATTGAAGATTTTGACGAGTTAATCTTTGCAAACGACAGCTGTTATGCTCCGATGTTTCCGTTTGAAAAAATGTTTGAAGAAATGGAAGGAAAAAACATTGATTTTTGGAGCGCAAGCAGAAATTACTTCGGGATAGGATTTGAAAACGGGAAACCGGTAAGAATTGTTGAACCTCACCTTCAAAGCTATTTTCTTGTTTTTAAAAAACAGGTTTTCACCTGTGAAGATTTCATTGAGTTTATGAAAAACATCAAAAAAGAGCCAAATAAAATAAATGTGATAATAAATTATGAATTGGGATTAAACAAAAACTTGAAAGAAGCGGGCTTTGTGGGGAGGGCGTATGCAGAAGAATATCCGCAAATAAGCAACCCGACTTTATGTTTATGGGATAAATTAGTTAAAAACGGCCATCCTTTTATAAAAACAAGCGTTTTAAGGTGCAATAACATTGATATAGTCTATCCTTTCAAATGGAAAAACCTTTTAAAAACCCACACAAACTATCCTGTAAAATTAATTGAAGAAGATTTGAAAAGAAATAAATCAAAAATAGAGCCAAAATTTTTTTGGAAAATTTTAAAGCAGAGAATAAAACAGCTAAAAAATAAGATAAGAAACTGAAATACATTTACCCCTATATTAAAATTTTATAAACTGATACTTTTTTAATTTTCTATTCTATAATACTACTGTTATAAATCAAGGATTATATTATGACAAACCTTAAAATTTCTTTCAACGGCGAACTAACCATAAGAACCTGGGACGATGCCGAAAACAAAATGCAAATAAAATACGTCAACACAAAAAAATGTGATGACAAAAAATTAATACAAGCCGCTAAATCGATATTAGAACCTAAAGGTAAAATGCTAAGAGAAGTTTTAGACTCAGATAAAACAAAAGAGCTGGATTCTTTATTAGAAGAAATTCTTGAACAAAAAATGCCCAACGAAAATTTTATAAGAACCATGCTAAACGATGGCAAAAACTTTTTTTACATGTTAACAAACCCGGTTTCTTATCTTTATGGCTCTGCCATGCCAAGTCCTCTGATGCAAGGCGGAATAGGAATTGATTTTGTAGCTTAATATCTTTTTGGGGAATTTTAAAACAACTAAAAAAATTTTTTTTATAATTTTAATATTACAACCCGAGTTACCTTTTTATGTGACACTGATTGTACTTTTATTAAGAAAAAATAGCCCGCCTCTTGCGTCATCCTGAACTTATCAAAACGAATAAAAAATTACCCCCCCTTTTTTTGAGGAGCGGCGTTATTAGAGTAGGCGAAATGCAATGCCCGAAAATTTTATTGTCTGAGTGTAGCTTTAGCGAAACGAGTTTAAAATTTTCAATGGAATGAGCCGTACTCTAATAGTCGCGACGAGCAGGGGGTGGCTTTTGGCAGTACCTTTTGCCACCAAAAGGTACTTAAAAAATAATAAACATTTTGGATTGCTTCGGGGTAAATATATTGTTCACCCCTCGCAACGACAAAAAAATTATCATATTTAGTGCCTATTATTAAAAATTTATAAAGTTTAAGCCTTTTATAAACTTTCGGGGCATTTTTATTATATAATATATTCAACGTCTTAATTTTACGGTAATTTAAGGAAAAAGAAGTTTTGAGGAAATCTAAATTCACCCTGGCAATATTTATGGCTTTGGTATTGGGCGTTTTTGTCGGCTGGCTTTTTCCCGATTTTGCCCAAAAGCTTCACATTCTGGCGGTAATATTCCTGCGAATGGTAAAAATGATAATAGCACCTTTGCTTTTTGCGACTCTTGTTGTAGGTGTTGCAGGACACGGCGATGTTAAAAGTATAGGAAAAATAGGGCTTAAAACCCTTGTTTACTTTGAGGTGGTAACAACACTTGCGCTTATCATAGGATTGAGTGTGGGGAATTTTTTCAAGCCGGGCGAAGGGTTTGGGGTTACAATTAACCCTTCAAGCCTGAGAACTGCAACCGAAATGGCGGCAGTACATGTTCACAGTTCTTTTCATGAGTTAATTACGGAAGTATTTCCCACAAGCGTAATTCAATCCATGGCAGAAGGCAACTTGCTTCAAATAGTAGTATTTTCAATATTTTTCGCACTTGCTCTGTGTGCGGTGGGACAAAAAGCAAAACCTGTTTTAGATGTTTTAAATTCGCTTTCTGAAATTATGTTCAAATTTACCGAATATGTAATGTATTTTGCGCCTGTTGGGATTTTCGGTGCTATAGCTTCAACAGTCGGTGAAAACGGAGTAAGAGTTCTGCTGGGTTATGCAAAAGTTATTTTTGCGCTTTACTTTGCGCTTGCAATTTTTGTTGCAATGGTGCTTTTTATTGCCTGCAAGATAGCAAGAATTTCTTTGAGAAATTTAATCAAAGCAATCCAAGAGCCTGCCCTGCTTGCATTTTCTACCGCAAGCTCGGAGGCGGCTTTGCCTAAAGCAATGGAGATTATGGAAAAATTCGGCGTACCAAAAAATATTGTAGGCTTTGTAATGCCAACAGGATACACGTTTAACCTCGACGGAAGCACGCTTTATCTGGCACTGGGTGTACTTTTTGCGACACAGATTGTCGGAATTCACATGTCATTTAATCAACAGATTATGATAATGCTTGCGCTTATGCTTACAAGCAAAGGAATAGCTGCCGTTCCAAGGGTTTCTCTGATTGTGCTTGCTGGAACTCTTGCAAGCTTTAACATTCCTCTAATCGGGGTTGCCATTTTGCTAGGGATAGACCAAATTCTTGACATGGGAAGAACAACTGTAAACTTAATCGGAAACTGCGTTGCAACCGTAGTTATTGCAAGGTGGGAAAACGATTTTGACTATGATAAAATGAGAGAGTTCGTAAGGGAAGCAAAAATCAAAAAGATGCAGCCCGCATAATGGCGATATAAGGAATTAGAAATGGGAAAAGAATACAAAGACACACTGAATTTACCGCAAACCACTCTGGAGATGCGCGCAAACGCGGCGCAAAAAGAGCCTTTAATTCAAAAGAAGTGGGTTGAAGAAAATATTTATGACAAAATAATCGAAAAAAAAGATAAAAGTCATAAATTTGTCCTTCACGACGGCCCGCCTTATTTAAGCTCAGACAAAATTCACATCGGAACGGCTCTAAATAAAATTTTAAAAGACATTTTGATAAAATATAAAACTCAGGCAGGATTTTATTCGCCTTATGTTCCTGGTTATGACGGGCACGGACTTCCTATTGAAAATGCCGTTGTAAAAAACATAAAAGGAGGCAGAGAAGCACTCAGTCCGTTTGAATTAAGACAAAAGTGCAGAGAATTTGCCCACAAAAACTTAAAAGGTCAGGAAGCCGAATTTAAAAAACTGGGTGTTTTGGGCGACTGGGAAAACCCTTATTTGACTATTGATCCCGATTTTGAGGCAGAGCAAATAAGAGTTTTCGGACAAATGTACAAAAACGGCTATGTTGAAAAGGGCTTAAAACCTGTTTATTGGTGTGCAGCTTGCGAAACCGCACTTGCAGAAGCAGAAGTCGAATACGCAGACCACACTTCTACATCAATTTATGTAAGGTTTAAATTCGACGAAGAATCCATAAATAAAATCCAAAAAATTATCCCTTCACTCTTCACCGTTCACCGCTCACTATACGCAGTAATCTGGACCACAACTCCTTGGACAATTCCTTCCAATATGGCAATTTGTCTTCACCCTAAATTGGAATACACTTTCTTTGATTACAAAAATGATGTGTATGTAATTGCTCAGGCACTTTTGGCAAGCTTTTTACAGGGCGTTGGCTGGGAAGAAAAAGATATTAAAGTACTCGGCTCTGTTTTGGGCGAAGAATTGGAGCTTTTAAACACAATTCATCCGCTTTATGAGCGCAAATCTCCTATAATTTTGGGCGAACACGTAACAACAGATGCCGGAACAGGCGCGGTACATACCGCTCCCGGACACGGCTTAGAAGATTATGAGATAGGGGTTAAATACAATTTGGAAGTCTTTTCACCGCTTGACGGCAGAGGCATTTGGACAAATCAAGTGCCGGATTTAGAGGGTATTCCTTATTACAAAGGAAACGCCATTGTGATAGAAAGACTTGAACAAAAAGGTGCACTGCTTGCAAAATCAGAAATTATCCACTCTTATCCTCACTGCTGGCGATGCAAAAAACCGGTGATTTACCGCGCTACTCCTCAATGGTTTGTAAAAGTCGACAAATTCAGAAACGAAACGCTTGAAGAAATTAAAAAAGTAAAATGGATTCCCGCAAGCGGCGAAAACAGAATTTTTAACATGGTAGAAGGCCGCTCCGACTGGTGTATTTCGCGCCAAAGAGCTTGGGGGGTTCCAATTCCTGTTTTCTATTGCAAAGATTGCGGTGAAGTCATTGTAACAGATGAAACAATCAAACACGTTGCCGAATTATTCGACAAAGAAAGCTCCGATGCGTGGGTAAAATACAGCGAAAAAGAGTTGTTGCCGAACAATTTCAAATGTCCTAATTGCAAAGGCGAAAATTTCCGAAAAGAAAAAGACATTATGGATGTTTGGTTTGACTCCGGCATTACATGGCGCGCCGTTGTAGAAAAACGACAAAAAGAATTGGGCAACATCCCCGTTGAAATGTACCTTGAAGGCTCAGATCAGCACAGGGGTTGGTTTCAATCTTCGCTTCTGACTGCGATGGCAACGCAAAGTAAAGCACCTTATCAAGAAGTTTTAACCCACGGATTTGTGCTCGATGCAGAAGGCAGAAAAATGTCAAAATCTTTGGGCAATGTAGTTGCGCCCCAAGAAATTATCAAGGTCTATGGTGCCGATGTACTGAGGCTTTGGGCAGCTTCTGTGGATTACCGAAACGACATTAAAATAGGTGAAAACGTCATAAAACAGCTTGTTGAAATATTTAAAAAAATGAGAAACACCATGCGGTTTTTGCTCGGGAATATTTACGATTTTGACCCGCAAACCGATTATGTCCAGTATTCGGAACTCAAAAATCTGGACAAATTCGCACTGCACAAGCTTAACAGGCTGACAAAAGACGTAACAGAAGCCTTTGACAGCTACGAATTTTACAAATACTTCCAGTATTTGCAAAACTTTGCGGCTGTGGATTTAAGTGCATTTTATCTTGACATCGTAAAAGACAGACTCTACACCGCAGGCAAAAAATCCCTTTCAAGGCGGGCATGTCAGACAGTATTATTTGAAATATCTCAGGCACTTGTGAGGATTTTAACTCCTGTAATGCCTCATCAGGCAGAAGACATTTGGACAAGCGTTATCGAATGCCAAAAAGACGGTATGGAAAGTATTTTGCTTTCAAATTGGGTGAAATTCAACCCACGATGGGAAAACGCTCAATTAGAAGAAGAATTTGCAACAATATTAAAGGCAAGAGAGATTGTCACAAAAGCGATTGAGCCTCTTCGAGCCGACAAAAAAGTGGGAAGTTCTTTGGAGGTTGCAGTTTATGTTAAAGCACCCCAAGAAAGCCATGAAATTTTAAGCGCAAACCAAGACGAACTTTGTAATATTTTCATAACTTCTCAAGCCTTTTTGACGGAACAAAAACCTCAAAATATTTTAAACGAATACAAAGAAGAAGGCTTTTTTGTTTGGGTTACTCAGGCTCAAGGGCAAAAATGTGAACGCTGCTGGAAATACAGAACGCTGGGCGAACACGAAGGGCATGAAACAATATGTTCTGAGTGCGTTGATGCTATAAGTGAGTGAGTAGTGAGCTGTGAGCGGTGAGCGAGAAGCTGTTGCAATAATCGGTGCAGGACCTGCAGGATGCATGTGCGCTTACTTTGCCTCAAAAAATGCCGATGTGATTTTGTTTGATTATGCCCAACCGCTTCATACTCTGCTTTACACGGGCGGAGGAAGATGCAATTTGGCTTACGCCCAATACGATTTTAAAGAATTAGCAAAAAATTACCCCAGAGGCGAAAAGTTTTTGTACTCAGTTTTTTCACAATTTTCAACCTCAAATGCAATAGAATTTTTTGAAAAAATAGGAGTAAAAACTTACACTCAGCAAGATTCGAGAATTTTCCCGATCTCAAACAGCGCAAAAGAAGTCAAAGAAAAAATGCTCAAAAGCATTAAAAATTGCACGATTAAAAAAGAAAAAGTAATAAAAATAAAACCCCTCACCCTACCCTCGCCCTACGGCACCCCTCACCCCAACCCTCTCCCGCAAGGGGAGAGGGAGAGCAATTATAATAAAATCTTTAGCCCAAGGGGCGAGGGGAAAGAAAAATCAAAATTCCTCATCACAACCGACAAAAACAATTACTCCTTTGACAAAGTAGTAATTGCAACAGGCGGGCATGCCGGCTTTGATTTGGCGCAAAGTTTGGGGCATAAAATCATTAAACCAAAACCTTCTCTTGTCGGTTTAATAAGCAATGAAAATTTTTCTTCGCTTAAAGGTTTAAGCCTTAAAAACATTAAAGCTCAAGTATTTTTTAATGACAGATTAATCACAAAAGAAAATGAAGACATACTTTTTACACATCAAGGAGTATCAGGGCCTTTGATTTACAAAATTTCTTCCCTTTGCGCAAGACTTGATTACAACAGGCAAAATCCCCTGAAAATTAAGCTTGAATTTATCCCCGAAGATTTTGACCTGCAAATTGCTTTAAATTCAAACGTTAAAAAAAATATTAAAAATCTTCTTTGTGAATTTGTACCAAAATCAATGGCAGAATACATTTTGGGGCTAAATAATATTAAGGTTGACGACAAATGCTCTCAAATTAATTCCCAAAAAAGAGATTTAATTAAAAAATCCCTGTCTGAATTTGAAATAAATGCGATATCGCCGACAAAAGAAGGCGAAATCGTAACTTCCGGCGGAATTTGTCTTGATGAGATTAATTCCAAAACAATGGAATCAAAATTAACACAAGGGCTTTATTTTTGCGGAGAGGTCATTAACGTTGACGGATTTTGTGGAGGATTTAACCTGCAAAACTGCTGGTCAACAGGATTTGTGGCTGGGAGCTCCGTAACAAATAGTAGGGCGGGATGGCAATCCCGCCAATAATTTTGTCGGCATAGCAATGCCGACCTACTTTACTTGTCTTCTTATAAACTTTGAAGACTGTTATAAACGTCAATCGTGACTTGGCAAATTTCCAGACCGCGCGCTTTAAGACTTTTTATTGTTTCGCCGTAGCAGACCAAAAGTGCTTTGTCTATTCCGTTTTCTTCTTCCAAAATCCCCATAATAAGCTGTGCATACTCTGTTTTTCTTGTGTGAGGCTCTATTTTATCTGCAAGAAAAATAATTTTCTCAAACTTACTCATATTAACCCTACCCAAAGTGTGCCAGCGGATTGCAGACAAAATTTCCTCATCTTCAACTCCAAAAGCAGTCTTTGCAACATAAGCACTAAGCGGAGCATGAAGAGTTTTAGGATTTACAAATTCACAAGACGCAACATCAAGTTTTTTATCATTAATTATTTTGCGCATTTCTTCCACATCAAAAGATTTGGCACAATCATGCAAAAGTCCTGCAACATAAGCTTTTTTTTCATCTTGCCCGAATTTTTTTGCAAGCTCTACTGAACGCTTGGCACAGCCCAAAGAGTGTAAAAAACGCCCCTGACTCAAGTTTTTTTCAAGCCAAGCTAAAATCTCTTTGTCACTCTTGTTTGTATAATCCATTTTCTCTTATATACTCCATAACTTTAAGAGGGATTAAACCGGCAACAGACTGCCCTTTTACAATTCTTTCTCTAACCATAGAAGAAGACAAATCCACCGCATCCATTTTTGCAATCGTAAAATTGTAGCCCTTATATCTTAACAGCGCAAGTCTATCTTTATCAATCTCCTGCCCTCTGGGGAAAACTATAAAATCAACCAATGTCTTAAGTTTGTCTGCCTCATACCATTCTGTAACTTCTCTGAAAGCGTCCATTCCTATTATAAAAGCAATTTTCCCTTCGATTTTATATCTTTTATAAAGTTCTTCTATCGTAAGATAAGTATAAGAATATCTTTCGTTTTGAAATTCAATATTACTTATAGAAAAAGAGGTGTTGCCTTCGATTGCAATTTTGACCATCTGTAGTCTATGGTTTGCCAAATCATCGTCAAATTCCTTATGCGGCGGCTTATAAGCAGGGATAAACAAAATAGTGTCAAAGTTATAAACTTTCTTTACAAAACCTGCCATAGCCATATGAATACTGTGAATGGGATTAAAAGTTCCCTGAAACACGCATAATTTCATACTTATTCCTTAAACTAAATGCCTACATTATTATACCATAATAAATCTCACCGAGGCAATTAAGAAAAGAAGCAACAAATTGTTTATACTTTTGTCTTGAAATTTCACCGTTTAAAACAATATCTGCTCTTTTCATGCAAGGTCTTATATAAATTTCTGCCTTATCTGTTGCATTTTGAAAAATTCTGTCGGCAGAGTCTCCCAGCCCTCTTTTTTGTGCCCTTTCGTAAAATCTTCTTTTTTGAACGGATTTATCTATATCAACATAAATTTTAAAATCAAAAACATCCGCAATTTCATCGGTTAAAGTAAAAAGCCCTTCTGAAATTACCACAGAACAAGGATTAGCCTTTGTGTGATTTTCAAATCTTTTTGCAGTTCCCGACATATCGTATTTGGGGAGCAAAACGCTTTGCTTGCTTAAAAGAGCTTGAATGTGTTTTTTCATCAGGCTCAATTCCATTGCCTGCGGAACATCTAAATCGTAAGTTTTTACAAACTCGGCAAAAGAACCCGCTTTTTGGACTTCTTTTGAGCGGTCATAGTAGTAATCGTCGGTGTTAATTGTAGTTACGACATTTTCTAGAATAAATTCTTGCGCAAAACTGTTTATGACATCTATTGAATCTGTTACTATAGTGGATTTTCCGCTTGCGGTTTCCCCGCAAATTCCAATCGCTGCAGGTCTGAAAGCAAGCCCCGATAAAAACATCGCAACTTTTTTAACCAATAAAGGCGAAATTTCCAAAAAAATAGAGTCGCTTGAATTCAACTCCTTATAAAATAAATCTCTTAATGCCGTCTCTAATTTTTGAAAACGATTTTTATGAATTGGGCTTGCGACACAATTTCTTTGGGCAGTATCTAAATCGGTATTCAAAATCGTATTCAAAATTTTTCCTTCTTCAAATAAAATTTTTTCTGTATTTTTTATATTAAACCCCAAAAAAAAATAATTTGCCAGTGGTTTTATAAAAATTTAATAAGTAAATTAGGGTAGATATTCCCCGACCTCCCCATCTTTTGGATTGCTTCGCTCCCGTTGGTCGCTCGCAATGACATCAATTTTATAACTTTTCAGCTCTTCACCTATTCAACCAATTATTATCCTGCATATTTTTTAGCGTACTGCTCGGCGGAATCTGCTTTTTGGAGCGCAAGTGCGAGTTTTTGCTCAGCTTCTGTCATTTGTTGAGTTTTTTCTTGCTTTATAGGCTCTGCCGAAGGAACATAAGTTCTTGCAGGTGCAGGCGGAGTCTGATTTGCTGTTTTGGGCGGATAAACCAAAGAGGTTTCAGTGTTTGGCTGCACAGCGGCAGGCTGAACAACAGGCTGCAAAGCTTGCCCAGGCGCAATTTGCTGTTGAGAAGCAGGCTGCTGTGGCTGAACTGCCTGAGGAACAGGTTTATTTGCTTGCTGATTATACATATTTACTAAATTACCGCTTTGTGCAGGGGGAGTGATTAAAGATGTAGGCACTGCCCCTTGCTGATTTGTCGGTTGCGATTTAATTTGTTCGGGTGCTTTTGACTCTTTGTCATCATCAAGTACCGATTTTGTAGGTCTGCCGAATATAAGATGAGATGCTTTTGCAAAATATTTTGCAAGAAACGGAGCAAAAACCATACTGAAAAGTAAAAACCTTGCAGGAACCCCTGCTGCGCCTTTAAGCTTATATTTAAATTTACCAAAACCTTTTAATATAGCGTTTGCATCTTTTCCGGCATAAGGTTTTATTCTTTCTAAGCCGACTGAAACCATTTTCCCCGCCCATTTCAAAGGATTATAAACAATATTTTTAAGATGTTTTGCGCTTCTAACTAAGAATTTATCGCTTTTTAAAATTTTGGTATTTCCTTTTAATAAAATTCCTAAATCTTTTCTGGCTTTTAAGTATTTGACTTTGCTTATTGTTCCGGCATCAACACTTGCATTAAGTTTTTCCAAAGCTTTTCTGTAAAAATCGACTTGTTTTTCACTCATTCCGATATATTTAAGCCCTCCTGCTCCATGCATAAGTGCCATACTTGAAGGAATTGTTAAATAAAATCCTAAATCATAAAATACATTTTCTGAAAAAGTCTTTACTTTTTGACCTTTTGGAGCTTTTGCTGCTTTTATAAGTGCTGATGCAAAAATGTAAGCCTGCATCAAAATGGCAAATTTGCCTCCAGCTGTACCGTTTGTAAACCCTTCTAAAGTCCTGATGCTCATTTTTGGTAAAACCTTACCGACTACATTAAGATTAGGGTTAGGATTTTTTAACCCTTTTAAGAAAGTTAATTTATTTGCAAGTTCAGAAAAATAAACTTTTCTTTGCAAAAACTTTGGCAAAGGCATTCTACCCAATTTTTTAAGCATTACAAAAGCATCGCCTTTTTGTTTTTTGCAAATATCAATTATATCGTCTATATGTTTGTATGGATCTTTTTTAATATTTTCATATAATACTTTATCAATTTTTAAAGCTTTAAGCGCGTCGTCCAAACTATTGTGCTGAGCAACAAAAACATCCAAAGCTTGAGAAGCATCTGTTGCAACTTCAGAAATAGTCCCTTTTGACATCACTTTTGCCATCTGAAATTCAGGTGCAGTAGGAGTTTTGAACATTGCAGACAATATACTGCTTTTGTCAATAATTTTTGTTTTAGCAAAGTTTTTTATATTTGAAAAAATATTACCTGCATGTTTTGCACCCGGAGATTTAAAAACCTTATTTTCTCCGATATTGTGACCAAAATCTGCTATTTTTTGCAAAATATTTTTTCCGTTAGCATCAGAACAGGCATAATTAAATTTTGCCATTAAATGACCGATAGCTGCCCAAATAGGCATCATAACACCAAGCAAAAGTACAGGATTTTCTTCTTCTTTTGCCTGTTTTACAAGCCCATTTTGATTAACGCTTTGTTTAACTTTTTCAGCATCAACAGGTATTGCGGGTGTTGCCGAAAACCCCTGCGGATATTGATTTAACTTTGTATTAATCGGATATGTCATAACTTTACTGTATTCCTACCTTTATTATATAAAAACATTTTTGAACCAAAAATTGTTAAAAAAAAGCTTTAAAAATATTAATTTATGTAACAGTTTTCAGTAAACCTGAAATCCAACTCTTGGTATATACTTTATATATACGAGAGCAAAAACGAGGCAAAAATCCGATGATTTTAAAACCTGTCAAAAAAGAAGTCGAAGAAGATGCAACAGACAAAATCCAAGAAGAAAAAGTTGTTCAAGCTCCTTTTGTTGACCGCTCCGAAGATTTATTTGAATATATGGAAATGATTGCATTCAACAACAGGTCAATCCTGAAAATCGCCTAACTCCTTTCAAAGTTTACACATAAAAACAAACCCCCTACACCCCAACCTACCCTACCTTCCCTTCAAAAGATTTTCGCCCGAAATTTTTCGGGCTTTTTATTTGGATTGATGAGTTGAAAAGTCGAACAGTCGAAGAGTTGAAAAGTTCATGAGCTTGTAAATTCTTCTCACTTCTCACTTCTCACCTCTCACCATTTACCATTTACCATTTACTATTTACTCACTTTAATAACAATCAGATTTCTTTGATACGTTTGTTCTGATTTTAATTCATATTCAATGATTTCAACAACTTTTAAATTGTATTTTTTTAAAGTTTTTTGGGCTTCTTTAATCTCATCAAGTGCTCTTTTTGACTTGTATGCAATAAAATATCCGCCCGTTTTTAAATTAGGAATTGCGTACTTTAAAATTTTATCCAAAGGCGCAAGTGCTCTTGTAACAACATAATCAAACTTTTCAGGGTTTTGCGCCGGTAAATTTTCAACCCTGCCCCAAATCGGATAAAGATTTTCTAATTCAAGTTCTTTTTTGATTTCTTCCACCGCATTAATTTTTTTGCTTATGCTGTCTATTGCAAAAACTTCCAAAACCGGATAAAAAATTGCAATAGGAACAGCTGGAAGCCCGCCGCCTGTTCCCATGTCAAGGAGTTTTTGACCTTTTTTTATTTTATGTTTTTGAAAAAATTTATCTATTGCAAGAGAATCTGATACATGTTTTTTGAGAAAAACTTTTTCATCGTTTTTTGAAATCAAATTGAGGCGCGAATTTTTTTCAAGAAAAATTCGCGCATATTTTTCAATAATCGCCGTTTTTTCTCCAAAATCATTCATTGCCAAACCTGTTTATAAGTTCAATAAATTTTTCTTCACCTATTCTTAATTTTACATCCTTAAGCCTTAGCTGAATTTTATCGGAATTTTCTTTATCAGATTCTTTTTCGATAATTTTCAATGCTCCGAGATAATTTTTAATAGCCATTTCATCATTAAGCGAATCATAGAAAAAATCGCCCAAGGCCAGCTGTGCAGATGCCATATAAAATTTGTCATTTAAAAAACTTGCGCTTTCAAATGCAGCTTCAAGATATTTAAGTGTTTCCTGGGGGCTTCTTATACTTAAAATAACGGCAAGCTTTGACGAAGAATGATATAATCCATCATAATTACCGTTTTTATTATAAATTTCAAAAGCCCTAAAATAGTGTTCCCTTGCAGATTTTGAATTTTCCTGTTCCAGATACAAATCAGCAAGATTTGAATTTGCAAGAGCAACAAAATTATTATCCGATTCCAAATCAAGATTAATGCATTTTAAATAATATTCTTGAGCAAGCTGAGTTTCATTATTATCATCCAAAAAGGCAGCAAAACGAAAATAAAGCTCCATTAAGACATTATTATCAATAACGTCTTTTGAAATTTTAACCGCTTGTTTATAATATTCAAATGTTTTTTGGGTATTAGAAAGGTTGTCTTCAACAACTGCAAGATGCATTAAAGCTTTTATTCTTAAGATATCTGTAATTTCTTCGCACTTTAAAATATCTTCCAAAATAAATTTTGCCTGTTCTGTTTTATAATTTTCAATAAATATGTTAGAAATTGTAAGTTTTATTTCATTTGCTTCTGTTGTTTTTCCTTGCTGTAAAAATTTTTCCTGAGCAAGATTAAAATACTTAAGTGCGTTTTCAATATCTGCCATTTTTTGGTATGCAAAAGCAAGCTCCGTATAAATAAACGGTAAATCTTTTTTATTTTCAAGAGTGTCTTCGCGCAAAAGTAATTCTTTGCAAAAATCGATTACCAATCCGTAATTATAAGCCCTTTTTGCATCTTTAATGTTTTTTATCAAATCCGAGATACTTATTTTTTTAACTTCTTCAGCTTTTTGTAATTTTTCATGGGGAAAAATTTGAGAAACAATGCGAGTTTTATCTTTTGCCTCAGGGTTAAACGTTTTTACTTCCACCTCTTTTTTAGTCTCCGAAAAAGGAGCAGAAACAACACTTTGACTGCTTGCCGACGTCGGATGACCCAAATCAAATTCAAGACCTTTTGCATAAGACAAATAGCCTATATCAATATTTTTATCCTCTAATGTGTTTATTTTTTTAGGAAGGAAAAATTCATGGTATTTGATTTCTTTTCTCATGGTTTGCCTTGAAATTAAAATGTTTCGCTCAAAAGGTTTTAGAGGAAGTTGTGTTTTGTAAATATCAACAATGTATTGATGCATTTTTTGTACAATATTGGCAGGCGGCTCAATATCAAACCTGTCTTTAAAAAACTCGTGAATATACACCGAAGAATTATTTTTAACAAGAATAAAATTATCTTTCAAATTTTTCATTTTTTGTTCGTCATAAACATCTAATATTTTTAGCAGCTCAATATTTACAGGGTGGCGAAGCATTGATAAAAACCAAAATAAATTTTTTGCCTCGGAAGAAATAAACCCTAAAGTTTGCCTTGACAAAAACTCGTCAAGAGTTAAAAAACTTTCGCTGAATTCTCTTAAAAACTGAATGGGCTCAAGGTTTTTTGACTTAATTAAATTAATTACAAGCGAGGTAAAAAACATATACCCCCTTGTCTGTTTATAAAATTCTTCCAAAATTTTAGGCGGAAGTTTTATGCCTTCGGACTTGAGATATTTTTCAAAAATGCCTTGAGAAAAAGCACTTAGAGCAACTTTTTCAAGCCTCACAGAAGGATTGTTAAAATATTCCTGCTCAAAAGTTTTAGAAATAATAACAGCTTTTACTTTGTTAAGTTTGCACAAATGCATTATAAAATCCAAAATTTCTTGCCGATTTTCAGATAAAATTGAATCAAAAGAATCCAAGATTATAACAAAAGGTCTTTCTATTTGAGAAAAATATACGTTTATTTTCTCGGCAAAATTTTCGGTCTTAACTTTAGGCTCAACAATCAATTTTTTATCCGCAAGCCTTCTGAATTCTGCAAAAAACGAAAGCAAAATATCATCCAGAATGGTTGAACTTGAACAAAAATAACTCAACAAGACTGTTTCTGCCGATAAAAAACTTGCAGTGTAATTAATGACCTGCGTTTTGCCGGTTCCTAAAAAACCGCTTACGTACAATAAATTGGATGTTTCTTTATAAAAATTATAAATTTTTTCAATTTGGGAATAATTGTTTTCAAGCAAAAATTTATCGATGGAAAATTTTTCCTGATTAAATAAATCTTCTTTATCCAAAAAAATATTTAAAAAATTATATTTCATGAATTAATTCTATAATATTTTTGACATTTTGGCAATTTTATACAGTAAATAGTAAATGGTAAATGGTAAATAGAAGTGAATGGGTAAATAAGTGAATAAGTCCAATTTGTCGCTTCGCGACTAATATAAAACTCTTCAACTATTCGACTATTCGACTTTTAAACTAAAATAACCTTTCAGCCTTTCACCCGTTCAGCCATTCAGCTAAATACATTTACCCCCTCTTGCACTTTTGGCGGTTTAATAGTAAAATATTATCATTGGAGAGGATTATGGAATTTTTCAGAAAACATCAGAAGATAATTATTGCAATAATAGCTTTTACATTCATTTCATGGACTGTAGGGCTTATGATGCTGCCTCTTTTAATAAAATAGAGGATGAGGAAAAATTCAAAAAATGACAATTTTTTGTAATTTTTCAAATCCGAACTAAGAAGTGCTAAACCCATACAGGCTGAGGGATAGCCGGCGGTATGGGTATAAGCCGAACAAGGTAAACGGTGAATAAAAATATATTTAAAATATTTGCGATTTTTTTCTTTGCAACGGCAATGCTGAGCTTTGTTGCCATGCCTTGTTTTGCAAACACGGAACTTCAACAAAAACAACAGCAGACAAGAGCAAAAATTAACCATTTAAAATGGCTTGAAAACTTAGAAACAAATAAACTTTATAAAAATCAGCAAAAACTTGAGAGAACAACTTCATCGCTGGTTGAATCCAGACAGCAATTAAACACTACTCAAAGCAAGTTAAGTAATTTAGAAACAGATTTATCAAGATCTTTGTCTGATTTTTCCGAAATAGAGTTTCAGATGAAAAGAAGAATAAGACAGATTTTCAAAAGCCAAAGAGGGGGATTTTTTGAATTACTGTTAAGCGCACAGGATTTTAATTCCTTTTTGGACAGGCTCTATTTTGAAGGAATAGTCATAAGAGGCGACTATCGCAGAATGAATTATGCCAGAATGAAGGCTAAAGAAATTGCGCTTTTGAAGTATAATATTGAAGAACAAAAAAGAGTACTTTCGCGTTCTATAAAAAATATAAATTATCAGCAACAAGCTATTCAGCAAGACATTGCCCGAAACGAAAATATGATTCACAGATTAAGGACTGACCGCAGAACTTATGAGCAGGCAGAAAGAGAGCTTGCCAGACAATCCGAAAGCATCCAGGCAATGATTTCAAGAGGGAGTCATGCTTCAGATATCAGGATTGTTTCAGGATTTATAAAACCCATAAGCGGAAGAATAACCTCGCCTTTCGGTTGGAGAAGGCACCCGATATTTAACAGCAGGAGTTTCCACTCCGGCATAGATATAGGCGGGCCTTACAACGGAAGCATAAGAGCCTCAAATGCAGGAAAAGTGATTTATACAGGCTGGTACGGAGGATACGGAAAAGTCGTTATATTAGACCATGGACAAGTAAACGGAACTCCTACCACAACATTATATGCCCATTTAAATTCATCCCGAGTAAGCGTCGGAGAATACGTTTCCAAAGGACAAGTCGTAGGATATGAAGGCACAACAGGATACAGCACAGGGCCTCACTTACATTTTGAAGTTAGAATTAACGGAAGGCCCAATAATCCTTTAAATTACATATAGAAAGAATCTATGAAAAAAAATCTGATTTTATTATTAATAGTTTTAGCGACATCTTCAGGGCTTGCCTTTGCGGGACAAGAGCCTAAGGTTATTTCTGATATCGACAGCAAAAAGCAAACTATGGATTCTTTTTCCGAAATTAACAGTTATACAAATAACTTTTTTACATCCGTAATAACCCAACAAGAAAAAGAAAGATTAAAAAAACTGAAAGAAGAATCCATTTCTAAAACCGACCAAGTACCCGGCGAAGGGCAGATGCGCGGAACACTGCCTCCTGTAAAAAAAATTCGGCTTGCAATAAAAAATAAAGGTAAAAAAACACAAGAAACTTCCGCCCAAACAACCGCTTCCAAAAATCAAGCGTTGTTGGATTGCAATACTATGGAATATTTTGCCGACAGGACAGAGCTTGAAGCAAACGGTAACGTTGTATTATTTTTCCCTAAAAACAATTCCACCATAAAAGCCGACAAAATGATTTATAACCAAACCTCCAACCTGATTAAAGCATTCGGAAAAGTTGTTTTAATAAGCGACGGAAAAGAATTAACCGGCGATTACATGCAGGTGGATTTAAATGAAGAAAACGCATTTTTGGAAAAACCCGAAGGCGACATTTTCCAAATTCAGGCAAAAGCTAAAATGGGCTATATGTACGGCGATAAAATAATCCAAGAGCAAGGAAGTCTTTATATTAAAAAGAAAATGCCCATTAATCTTCGCTCAGACATGTTTGGACCTGATTTAAGTACAATGTACCTTGCAAATCAAGATAAAGCTCTTTATAAAAAAGATTCTCACGGAGAAAAATTCAAAATCAAAACCAATGATTTAATAATTAACTCCAAAGATGAGCACGACACGGTAACTCTAAAACATGCAGAAATTTATTTTGACGAGAAAAAAATCGGAACAATCCCTTCAATCACGGTGCATACAAACAAGAACCAAGATTACGTCGAAGCAGATTATCCTGAACTTGGAACAACAACAAATTTGGGCTTTTATGCAGGACCGGGTTTTGTTTTTGATACTCCGAAAGGCTCTACCGTAAAACTTATTCCTATGTTTAACTATAACGCAGGTAAAATTGGTGCAGGCGGAATTGCAAAATTCAAAAATGCAACAAATAAAACCGATATCGCCTACGGAACAGCCGGTGAAATGTTTATAGTAAGAGGTAAACAGAGACTTGATGACAATTTATATTTGCAATACGGATCAAATGCTTATATGGATGACTGGTTTATGGGCTTCAGAATGCCAAAATATATGGCTGAAGTATATTACGATGACAGAGTTTTAAACGAAAACTTTTTAGGCAAAAATCTTGATATGATGTTTTCACAAAGATTTGCAGCAGGTTACATGCAAGACGGTGATGTTGGTGACGGCAACATCGGAGCACTAAAAAGCGAAGGCGGAATAGGAACTTTAAGATTAAAATATATGACCGAAGTTTCTCAAACAATTTACAATTTTAATTGCGAAAGATTTATGCAAGATGCGTCTTTAAAAACAATTAAAAACAAAGACGATATTTTGGCCGCAAGGCTTGAAATGGTATTCCAAGGTGCCGCTTCACTTTACGGAACAGGCGACACCCAAATGCTTGCAAGAGTAGGTCCAAGACTTCATACTCAATATAAATACTGGATGCAAGATGTCGGATATTTTCTATCCGGCTACAACGACAATACTCCGATGCCTTTATTTGATAAATACATGTATGGACGCTCCAATGCCTATGTAAGAGAAACATTAAGGCTTACAAAATATCTCACACTATCATGGTTTGGCTCTGTAAACTTAACAAACGACGCATGGAACGGCTCTTTAATGCAGGAAAATTCTTTCTTCTTTTCATTGGGCCCCGACGACATAAAGCTTCATGTAGGATATGATACAGTAAGGCAACAATCCTTTGTTACAATGGCTCTTGCGCTTGATGCAAAAGGCTCTACTATTGAATATAAAAGAATGGAAATCAAAAATCCCGACACTTTAGGAAAACAAAAAAACGGCAAAAACAACCCTAACAACACTTTTGCTCCTACAACACAAGATGATGATTCAGGCATAGAAAGAGCTGATGTTATCGAAATTAAAAATGACAATGAAACTATTTAAAATCAAAAGAGGTTTTAATGTTAAACGATTTAAAAAATGAAATCATAAAATACGGGGATATTGTTGATGCAAAAGGATTTTCACCCGGAGCCTCGGGAAACATTTCTGTTCGTTATAAAGATAAAATAATAATAACCGCGTCAGGCTCTTCAAACGGTGATTTGGCTTGGGAAGATTTAGTTGTAATAGACTTTGAAGGAAAAGTTATTGAAGGAGACAAAAAAGCTTCAAGCGAAAAAATGCTCCACGTTGCTTTTTACAAAAAAAGGTCCGATATAAATGCAATAATCCATGTCCATCCGTCATATTTAAGTTCTTTTGCCGCGGCAGGAAAAGGCTTGGAAGAACCGGTTATGGCAGAAAATGTTTATTATTTCGGCAAAATTCCTCTTGCGCCTTATGCTCTTCCTTCATCAAAAGAACTTGTTGAAAAAACCGAAAAATATTTTGAAAAACACAATGCGGTTTTAATGGCAAATCACGGATTTATAGTGGGCGATATTAATTTAAAACAAGCTTATTTAAAGTTAGAACTTGCAGAATCTTATGCGCAGGTAGTATTAAACGCAAAACTTCTAGGCGGAGCGGTTTTGCTAAATAAAAAAGAAGTCGAAGAAATCGAAGCCTTAAAAATATAAATTTATTTAACCAGCTTTACTTCAGGGTCAAGAATGTAATTTTTAATAAGATTTTTTCTCGATTGAAAGACAAAATCATGCCTGGGCATAGAAAAGTACTTACTCTTTTGTGCTGTTTTAGAATCTGTTTTAAAAATTTTTTCGCTCATTTTGCAACAATAAACGTTTTTTTTGTAAAAAGCCTTAGACAAAATATTTATTATAAGAATATTTTTTGTTACAATAAAATTTGATTTGGGGTAAAAAATATGATATCAAGACAAAAAATAACACTTATTGCAATTATAATTTTTGCTGTGATTGCGATTGCTTTTATAAATACTCCGAAAATTTGGACTCCGGAGAGTATAAGCAACAAAAAATATACCCAAGCTTTGGAAAAATATAAAAACAACGACTTATCCCAAGCTTATGCCGATTTTGAAAAAATACCAAAAACATCAAAACTCAAACCGGCAGCACTTTACAGACAAGCTTTTTGTGCCGAGCAACTTTCAGATAAAAAAGGAGCCATTAAAAAATATAACGAAATAATCAAAAAATACAAAAATTCAAAAATAGCCCTTAAGGCAAAATATTCCAAAGCGCAGTACCTGTATGAAGAAAAAAGCTATAAAAAAGCAAAAAAAGAATTCAAAGAAATTATTAGAAAATACCCCCAAAGTGATTACGCGCTTGCTTCAGGCTATTACATGGGCTCGATTGAAACCCTCCATATCGAAAGAGTAAAAAACAAAAAAAAGAAAACGAAAAAAAAGAATTAGAATCGTCAATGAACAAGATGTTTTAACATTGGCCATAGTAGCTTAGTTGGAAGAGCAGCTGTTTTGTATACAGCAGGTCGCAGGTTCAAGTCCTGCCTATGGCTCATCACCTAACGGTGGTTTACTAAATTTTACAATCAACAATTTTATTGTTGATTGCGGGGATGGAAAGTGTCGACCAATATTAAAACCAAAGAGTATTTATTGGTATCCGAGTGCAACTCTCGGCATCTCCACTAATAATAAAAATATGTCACAATTTATAGAATGATTATACAATTTTATTTATAGAAATAGCACAACTGAAAATAACGGTTGAGCAACATTAATTGAACAACATATTGAAAATCAATTATCGCAAATATTATAAGAAAGTCTTGTTGGTGTTCCTAATATTAAAAAAAATAAAAATAATTTTAAAAAATATATAAAAAAAATATGCAAGAAATAGAAAGAATCTGAGACGAACTAATAATAAGGAAAAAAATAGTTTGAGAATTAAAAGACATGTGGACTTGAAAAGTTATTTGAAAAAGAGATGAAATAGTTTGAGTTATTGAGTGAGATGATTTCTGATTTGCATGTCTTATTGATATGAGTTATAAGTGAAAGGAAGACCAGATATCAGAAATGTTTTATAAGTTTTCCTGAATAAAGTCGGAGTTCGAAACCTTATGTCAAAAACTTGATATAGGGTTATACGAATATCCTGTTTGTAGTAAGTGTTGAAAAATAATATACTGAAGCCATAGCTGGTGAGATTGACCAGTTTGTTTCGGTTGCGAAAAAAAAATATGATAAACGAATTAATGAAAAAAAAGGACAAGTTATTAATAAGTAAGGAGATAAACAAGATGATGGAAAAGGTTTTTTCAGCTTGATATTATTCATGTCTTGTAGATAATGCAGATTC
>Ga0209098_1001180_pt1 | contig 25667 bp, 18 predicted proteins | sample AD_JPNHW1_MetaG_FD_184429 | JGI IMG/M metagenome (GOLD analysis project Ga0209098, IMG submission 184429) | Active sludge microbial communities of municipal wastewater-treating anaerobic digesters from Japan - AD_JPNHW1_MetaG (SPAdes) (version 2) | ecosystem: Engineered > Bioreactor > Anaerobic...
TATACTGTTAATTATAGATTAGTAGGTGATACTACCTGGATCGTTAAAGCAAATGTTACCAGACCATATAACTTAACCGGTTTAACCAAGAACAATATCTATGAATTTAGAGTAAAAGCAAATTGTACTGGTAGCGGTAGCGATTGGTCTTCAACATTTACATTCCGTACACAATACCAAGTTCCATATTATCAAGGATTTACATCAACTACAGTTCCATTTGCATGGACCAATGTTAAAACAAATGGTACTTCAAATCCAGGTGTTTTTGATTTCGTTACATCTGGTACAAATCCTACATGTACTCCAAAAGCAGGAACTCATATGGCAAGATATAATGCTTATAGTATCTCAAATGGTGGAACTGCTGAATTATCAACTCCTCAAATTTTAGGACTTGCAGAAGGTTCTTTAATTAAATTCTGGGTATATAGAGATGACTATTCTAGCTATATAAGTAAGGATGAAGGTATCAAAGTTTTCGTAAATGACACAGCTTCAACACTTGATGGCGTTGAACTTATAAATGTACATAGAAGTACAGCATTATCTCCTGTTGTTAATACTCCTGGTTGGTATCAATACATTGCCAGGGTTCCTTCTACCGGATTTAATACTGTTGTCTTCCAAGGCTATAGTGCTTATGGTAATAATACTTTCTTTGACGAAATAGAAGTAACTGGACCAGTTTATATTCCTGTTACTATCGTTAATGGACCAAATGGTACATCCAATCCAACAGGAACGGTTAGTGTTTTGAATGGAACAAATAAAGTGATCAACTTTACACCAGCAGTTGGCTATAGAGTTGCTTCAATTACCGTTAATGGAAACCAAGTACTAGGATCTGACCTAACTAACTCCAGACCATTTGTATATACTCAAGCTGTAGGTTTAGATACACTAACCATCAATACAACTTATGAAAAAATTCCTTATACCATTACTCCTTCTATCACTAATTATCATGGTGCAAATTATTTAGATAATGGCAATATGCCTGGTACCATCACTCCAAATACACCAGTTGTTGTTTTACATGGAGATGCTACTACATTTACTGTAAACGTAAACAACCACTTCCATTTATACAAACTAATGGTTGATGGAGTAAGTGCTCCTTATGTAGCTCAAGGCAATAATACCTTTACTTATACATTTACCAATGTTATAGCTAACCATACTATTGAAGCAATTGTTAAAATTGATACCATTGCTATTGAATATACTGTTACCGGTGGTGCTGGTATCCTTGATGATGTATTTGTAAATGCTCCAGCTGTTCATTCAACTTGGGTTAACTATGGTGATGACTTTATGGCAACAATGCCAGCAGCTCCAGGTTATGAAAATATTTCAACCACTGTTAATGGTCAATATGTTGGAGCAGCAACACAATATCAATTATTTGATATTATGTCAACTCAACATATTTCTGTTGTTTATGCTCCTAAAACTATTACTGTAGCAACTCAAACTTATGGAAATGGAACAATCACTGATGGTGTAACATTTACTTATACCCCAACTTATGTTTACAATTACACAGTTGTTCCAACTCTTGGAAATTACATTACTGAAATTTTAGTTAATGAGGTTCCTGTTACTATTGCTAACCCATTAAGTTTCACAGGTACATTAACTAATATTGTTGAAAATACTACTATCAAGGCTTACTTTGCACCTCTTACATTTGGAATCAATGCAACTGTAGGTGTTGGTGGAACTATTCTTCCAAACGGAATGAGTACATACAACTATGGTGTTTCTCAAAATTATGTTATCAATGCTGAAACAGGATATACCATTGCTACAGTTCTTGTTGACAATGTTCCGGTTACTGTTCCTGCAGGTGCAACAACATTCAGTTACAATTTCAGTAATATAACAGCAAATCATACTATTGCAGTAACATTTGCTATAAATACGTATACTCTAACAGCAACATCAGATGCAAATGGTACTGTGACTCCAGCAGGTGTTACAACAATTAACTACAATGAAAACCAGGTTTATACTATTACTCCAGCAACAGGTTATCATATCCTTGATGTTTTAGTGGATGGTATTTCAATGGGACCAATTGGAACTTATACATTTGCCAATGTAACCGCTAATCATACCATTGCAGCTACTTTTGCTATTAATACTTACTCCATTACATCAGCTATTAATGGTGCAGGTACAATTACACCAACAGGTGTAACTACCGTTAACTATGGTACAAACCAAGTTTATACCATTGCTGCTGCTTCAGGTTCTGTATTGATGGATGTTATTGTTGATGGTATCTCTCAAGGTCCTGTTACAACATATACATTCACAAATGTATCAGCTGATCATAACATTCAAGCTATTACCAACACTGCAACATTTACAGTAACAGTAAATCAACCTGCTAATGGTGCAATCACTCCAGGAACACAAGTATTCAATTACGGAGCAACTCCTACATTTACTATTACTCCAAATATGGGTTACTCTATCACAGCAATTACAGTGAACAGTACTCCGGTTACTTTTACTCCAAATGCTTCCGGAATTGCAACCATTACTTTAACTCCTCTTGCAGCAAATGCTACCATTACCGCAACTATGGCTATTAAAACATATACAATCACTGCAACTGCAGGTGCTAATGGAACAATAACTCCATCAGGTGTTGCAACTATTAATTATAATACAAACTCTTCAGCTTATATTTTCACTCCAAATGCGGGTTATGAAGTAGCTGATGTTACAATTGATGGTTTCTCATTAGGAGCAGTTTCAGCATTCCAATTTGTAAATGTTACTACAAATCATACGATCAATGTTAACTTCCAATTAATTCCTTGTGAAGCTCCAATTAACACTTATGTAACTAATATTACTCAAACTAATGCTACCTTAAATTGGAACAATACCGGAGCAACCAGCTATACAGTTCAATACAAGAATGTAGCTGATCCTAACTATACTTTAATCAGTAACATTGCTACTCCAAATACAGAGTTAACAGGTTTAACTGCTAATACTACTTATATCTGGCAAGTAAAAGCAAACTGTACTGCTACCAATAGTAGTGACTGGTCTGTTGAAAGATCATTTGTAACTAGCCCTGTTGGACCAGATGGTATTACTGATCAAGATTTAGCTTCTGTTCAAGTATATAGCAACATCTCTAATATCTTTATTGTAAATAAAGAAAATGTTTCTATTGAAAAAGCTGATATTTATGACATGTATGGCAAATTGATTTACACATCTCAAGTAACTCAAAATCCAACCGTAATTACATTAGATGCTGCTACTGGAATTTATGTAGTAAGATTATCTACTGAAAACGGAACAGCAACCTATAGAGTTCATATTACAAAATAATAAAACACTATATGAAATTAAAAAGGCTGCCGAAAGGCAGCCTTTTTTTATGTGCACATGTGTTCACAGTGTTCATGTGCTCAGTCTTAAATAAATTTTTATTTGGTGATTACCATGCCAAGAAGCTTGCAGATCTCTTCTCTTCTTTTGTTAACTTGGCTTAATTTTGTTAAAATTGATGGGATCAACTCTTCAGGACACTGATTAGAAAGCTCTTTAGTAATCAATTCTCTATACGATTCTAATATTCTTAATTTGAATTGATTTATACTGTTTTCTACGGCATTATTCAATTTATGAATATTATTGTTCATAGAATGAGTCATGATCTCAAATTTTGTTTCCCACCGATCACTATAGTCTGGATCTTCATTAATGAGATGTTGGATCGTAAAATTAGCAATTTCTTTATCAGGATGAGACGAAAAGTAATTTTTAATTCGATCCTGTTGATCTGCTATTGAAGCAATAACTTCATACTCTGCATAGATTTTTTGAAAAAGAGGATTTTGAAATTGAATCTTTTGTTCATGAAATTCATTGAAAATATATTGATCAATTCTCTGCTTTTCGTAATAAAGCTGTCCATTTTCAAAGAGTTCTACATCAATTTCATACATTCCGTACTTCATGATCAATAGAATAATATTCTCTTCTACAGAATCAATATGATTAAATTTAAAATCTTCAGATTGAGAAAATTGATTGATTTCCGGAATATTGATTTGTTCTTGACTGTTTGCATTTGGATATTGATTTCCAGAATGTTCATTTTTTTGAGCATTCATTTTTTTCCAAACGGCTTTACGAAGTTGGATATTTAAAGTCTCTTCAGGTAAATCAAAAAGTTGTGCACACTCTTTTACAAACATGGCACGAGCGATCACTTCGGGAATTTCAGCAATATTTTGGATAATCTCATTGACCATATTAGCCCGCTTCATAGGGTCTTTTCCTGCTTCTTTAGAAAGAATTTTAGCTTTAAAAATTAAAAAGCTGGTACTGTTTTCTTCCAGGAATGTTTTAAGATGATCATTTTCTTGTTTACGGGCAAAGGAATCGGGGTCTTCTCCGTCTGGGAGCGCCACAACATGAACATTAAGTCCACTTTCCAGCAAAAGATCGATACCTCTTAAGGATGCTTTAATACCAGCAGTATCGCCATCATAAACGACGGTTATATTTTTTGTTTGAGAAGCAATCAGTTTTATTTGACCTTTAGTCAGGGCAGTTCCTGAAGAAGCTACGACGTTTTCAATTCCTGAGGAACTCATTGAGATTACATCCGTATAACCTTCAACAAGATAAACATTATCCAGTGTTCGTATCGCCTTTTTAGCAAGATGAAACCCATAAAGAATATCACTTTTATGATACACTTCACTTTCAGGAGAATTGAAATATTTAGATATTTTTTCACCTGTTTTCAGGGTTCTTCCACCAAAGCCAACCGTTTTACCGAGCGTATTATGAATCGGGAACATGACACGACCGTGATAAAAGTCAAAAAGCTTTCCATTTTCACTCTTTTTGACCAAACCGGTTTTAGTTAAATGTTCCTCTTTATATCCATTTTTTAAAGCAAAATTTAAAAAGGCATCCCAACTATCGGGAGAATAACCCAGCTTGAATTTTCTGATAACAGCCTCATTAAGACCTCTTTCCTTAAAATAAGTGAGGCCTATATTTCTACCCTCTTCGGTTTCAAAAAGCTGGTCAATAAAATATTTTTCAGCAAATTGATTGAGAATAAAAAGGCTTTCTACTTCAGATTCAGCAGCAATTTCATCTTGAGTTTTTTCGGCATCCTCTTCAATGAAAACATTATATTTTTTTGCCAGAATTTTAAGAGCTTCAGGATAAGAAATTTTCTCATGATTCATTAAGAATTGAACCGCATTTCCGCCTGCATCACAAACAAAGCATTTATAAATACCTAAGCGGGGGCTTACGTACATCGAAGGATTTTTATCTTCATGGAATGGGCATAAACCAACCCAATTCTGTCCCCGTTTTTTAAGAGAAACAAAGTCGCCAACCACCTCTTCGATTTTAGCGACCAATAGAATTTCATCTATTGTTCTCTTGGAGATCATTATCTGCTTACTTTAAATTTCTTAAAAACTTTATCATCATTCATTATTTGAACTGCTTTTAGGAATGTTTCATCGCTCAATAAGTAAACTTGGTAGGCATCACCATAAGTGAATAGATTTCTGGCAAATTCAAATAAAATGGCTTCTTTTATAAAAGTATTGATTTTTGTTAAGTTTCGGAGTTGCATCGATTCAGTATATGATTTATTCATAAAAGAATTAAACATTTCATTGAATTGATCCATTGATTGTAATGAATTCACATTGCTATAAATGGAATCAAGTTGAGTGCCATTTTCTTTAAAGAAAAGTTCAGCTCTTTTACTAAAGAGCAAAGGAACACTATCTTTAACACCCTCTTTATGAGCGTACTCGATCACACTTTGTAGAAGTTCATCCGTAACGACAAAGTTGTTTTTAAAATCTTCAAATGTAGGGTATTTTGCTTTTAGCAGTTCGCGGTTTGTAGCCATATAATCTAATGTAAAACCACTGAAAATTCCTTTTCTGAACATTTCACCGTAAAGTGATGAATATTTGGTTGTATCTAAAGGAATAAAGACATCAGGCATAATACCGCCACCACCATAAACGATTCTACCGTTAGGGGTTTTATATTTTAAGGAATCAGGAAATTTAATACTATCAGCGGTATATAATTCACCATGCTCCGAGCGATATTGAATATCTTCCAGGTAGTTGTCTAAACCATCTTCATAAGGTTTTTGGATACATCTTCCCGAAGGAGTATAATATCTGGAAATGGTTAATCTCACTTGAGATTGATCAGCCAGATAAAGTGGTTTTTGAACCAATCCTTTACCAAAGGTTCTACGTCCTAAGACAAGACCTCTATCCCAGTCTTGAACTGCTCCTGATACAATTTCGCTAGCAGAAGCAGATCCTTCATCAACAAGAAGTATCAATTTCCCTTTTTCGAAATCGCCGATAGCTGTTGAAGAAAACTTTTCTCCTGTTCCTCTGAAATTATCCGTATAAACAATGATTTTATCTTTATCTATAAACTCATCAGCAATTTCAAAAGCAGTATTCAAATAGCCACCACCGTTGCCTCTTAGGTCAAAGATGAGGTTTTTCATACCTTGATCCTGAAGGGTATGGAGTGCTTCAGAAAACTCTTTTTTAGAAGTCGCAGCAAATCTTTCTAAGCGAATATAACCGGTAGTTTTATCCACCATAAAAAAGACATTAATGCTATTCATCGGGATTTTATCACGAACGATGGTGAAGGAGAGGGGTTCCGGATTTTTGTTTCTTCTCACCTGGAGATCCACTTTTGTACCTTTTTTCCCTCTTAAATGGGTCATAACCCATTGATTGTTAATCTCTTTACCATAAGAATTGGAGGAGTCCACTTTGATTATTTTATCACCGGCCATCAAACCTACTTTATCGGAAGGACCGCCAATGATAACCTCCATCACATTGATAGTATCTTTAATGATTTGAAATGTTACTCCGATTCCATCAAAAGCACCTTGTAAAGGTTCATTTGCCTGTTGTACTTCTTTTGCAGGAATATACACCGTATGCGGGTCTAGCTCTTTGAGCATTTCAACGGTAGCATTTTCAACAATTTTATCAAAATTAACGGTATCAACATAGAGATCATTGATAGCTCTAAGCAGTTGATTCATTTTATTATAGTTAACCTGATAGGTATTATTTTGGGCAAAAGTGACCCCCCAACACAAGACAATAAAAGGAAGTACGAATAATTTCGTTTTCATTATGAGATTATTTTAAAATTATAGCAAAGTAAAGAACGTTTAAACGTTCTCTACTATTGTACACCAGTTAAATTTATCTTCCACTTCACCGTATTGAACACCGGTTAAGTAGTTATAAAGTTTTGTACACCATGGACCAGCTTCTCCATTTTTAGATAGAATAAATTCTTGTCCGGATTCTCTATCCTGAATCATTCCAATTGGAGAGATTACAGCAGCAGTACCACATGCGCCGGCTTCTTCAAAAGTTGGTATTTCATCAATAGCAACATGTCTTCTTTCAACCACAAGACCAAGATCTTCAGCGATTTCGCGCAAACTCATATTGGTGATTGAAGGAAGTATAGAGCCTGAATCGGGTGTAATATATTTTCCGTCTCTAATACCGAAGAAGTTAGCAGGGCCGGCTTCGTCAATATATTGTTTAGTTTTAGAATCAGCGAAGATTGAAGCAGAAAAACCCTCTTTGTGAGCTCTTTCACCGGCTTTCAAGCTAGCAGCGTAGTTTCCACCCACTTTGATGTGACCTGTACCCATTGGAGCAGCACGATCAAAATCGCGAACGATTTGCATTTTAACCGGTTTGAAACCTTCTTTGAAATAAGGTCCAACAGGAGAAACGAAAACCATAAAAAGATATTCATCAGCAGGGCTTACTCCAACTTTAGCACCTGATCCAAATAAAAGAGGACGAAGATAAAGTGAACCACCTGTTCCATAAGGAGGAATAAATTCACTGTTCAATTCAATAACTTTCATACAAGCTTGTTCAAAAATTTCTTTAGGAACAGGTTGCATTAAAATTCCATCAGCGGAGCGGTTTAGTCTTTTCCAGTTTTCTTCCCAACGGAATAAACGAACTTTTTCATCTTTACCACGATATGCCTTTAACCCTTCAAAAGCTTCCTGGCCGTAGTGAAGACCAGTTGCAGCCATGTGAATGTTAATTGTTTCTGAAGAACTTATTTCCAGTTCTCCCCAGCTTCCGTTTCTGTAATAGCAGCGAATGTTGTAATCGGTTTTAACATAACCAAAAACCAGACTTTTCCAATCAATGTTTTTCATAAATGAATGTTTTATATTTGTTAAATTTTATACTATAATGAGCGATTCAATGTCAACTCCATGCAATTTTTCTCTTCCATTCAGGAATGAAAGTTCCATTAAGAATAGTGCATTGATGTGAGTTGGTTCAAATTTTTCGATTAGATGGATTGCAGCATGAGCGGTACCTCCAGTTGCTAAAATATCATCAAAAATCAATACTTTTTGATTTGTTGCAAAAGCATCTTGATGGATTTCAATAGATGCTGATCCGTACTCTAAATCATATGATTCACAGTAAGTTTTATAAGGAAGTTTACCTTTTTTACGAATAGGAGCGAAAGGGACTTTAAGCGCTAAAGCTAGTGCAGGAGCAAAATAGTACCCACGGGCTTCTAATCCAACGATGACATCAGGTTGATAAGTTTTTGCTTTTTGTAATAACTCGTTAAACACATTTTGATATTCAACGGCGTCATTTAATATGGTAGTAATATCAAAGAATTTAATACCAGGTGTAGGGAAATCTTGAACTACCCTTATTTTGTTAATATCTATCATTACAATGTTATGAATATTGGCCGCAAAAATAGTAAAAATTGTCGAAGTGAGAGACCCTAAATTTCGATTTTATCAATTATTTAGAAACGTTAAGAAATATAAACAAAAGAAGCAAAAAATCAAGAAAATAAATCCGTTTATTCAATGTCTAGTTTATGTTTTTCTAAAAGTCCGGAAAGCCCTAAAATGGAAAATTTGGCTTTTTTCATTCTGTTACTTTCAGGGTCTATAGAGTAATTATAAGCAGTTCTGAAATTAGCGGACTCCAAATTACTACTCATGAAAAAAGCTCTTAAAAGATCACAATTTTCAAATTTGACATTTGAAAGATCGGTTTCAGTGAAGTCCACTTCTTGTAATTGGCAATTTTTGAAAAGAGTCTTTTTGATTTTTGTTTTATAGAAAGTTGAGAAGTTTAAAATACAGTTTTCAAAAGTGAAAGACAAAGCAAATTCGTTACAAGAATCAAACTTTAAACCTAACATTTTGCAATCTTTAAATTGAGTATTCCAGAAAGAGACTTTTGTGATATTGGCCATACTTAAGTTGCAATCATGAAAGACACAATCTGAAAATTTGACTTCAGAAAGATTACAATCAGAAAAGATGCAATTATTGAAAACACATTTTTCATATTCCCCTTTGTTTAAAGGGAGATGTTGAAAATTAACTTTATTGAACGTTTGTTCTAAGAAATAGGTGTTATTCATTTTTAAAATTTTGCTTAACCAATTGACCACACGCTGCAGCAATATCCTGACCACGACTTTGGCGCAGATTTACAATTAAATTCCGAGATTCGAGATGTTGAATAAAAGCTCTTGAATTTTCAGGAGTTGAACTTCTGTATTTAGAATCAGTAGAATTGTATTGAATCAGATTAATCTTCACCGGAAAAGCTTTGCAAAATTTACATAAACGTTCAGCATCTTCCACAGAATCATTGATTCTATCCATAAGAACATACTCAATTGTAATTCTTTGATTTGTTTTTTGGTGATAGTAACGAAGTGCATCCTGAAGTTCTTTAAGAGAATTAGCTCTATTTGCCGGGATAAGTTTATCTCGCATCACATCATTTGCAACATGAACAGAAACGGCTAAATTGGCTTTAAATTGATCATCTGCTAATTGATGAATTCCCTTTATCAACCCAACGGTTGAAAGTGTAATTCTACCGGGAGATATACCATTTCCTTGAGGTGAAGTCAAAATATCAATGGCTTTTGTTACATTTTCATAATTAAGCAAAGGTTCACCCATTCCCATAAAAACAAAATTGGTGATATTATTCTGATAAGCCTCATTTGATCTTCGATTCATCAAGGCATATTGATCTATGATTTCCCAAAACAATAAGTTACGAGTCAAGCCCATTGTACCGGTAGCACAAAAATCGCATTTCAAAGGGCACCCAACTTGAGAGGAGATACAGGCTGTAACTCTATCCCCGGAAGGGATCAGTACCCCTTCAATCAAGTTTCTATCGTACAATTGAAATACTAATTTAATGGTTTTATCTTGACTGATGGCCTCTTTTAGGATAGTCGTTACATTAAAGCTATATGTTGATTTTAGTTGTTCAATCAGTTTTTGAGGAAGATTAATCATATCATCAAAAGAGTGGACATTTTTCTTCCACAACCATTCGTATATTTGTTTTGACCTAAAAGGTTTTTCATGAATTGCATCCAGAAAATTTTTCAGTTCTTCAGATGAAATGTTTCTAATATCTTTTTTTTCCATTCAACTTAGGTTACTATTTATTTTAATAGACTTTAAAATATTTAAAAGGTTCTTTATGTTTATATAAAATTTAAATTATTTATAAGTGACCCTTGGATCAAGCCACCCATAAATTACATCAGTTACAATGTTGATGAGCACTAAAATCACGGAAACATACAACAACGACCCCATTACAACCGGAAAATCGTATTTGTCCAAACCCTCAACAATCACAACGCCCATCCCCTTCCAATCGAAAATATATTCCACAAAAACTGCACCCGCCAATAAGGAGGCCAACCATCCGGAAATAGCAGTTACGACTGGATTTAATGCATTTTTTAAAGTGTGTTTGACGAGTATTTTTCTATACGATAATCCTTTTGCCTTAGCTGTTCGAATATAGTCTTGTGAAAGAACATCCAGAACTGAACTTTTGGTTAACTCTACAACTACGGCTAATGGTCGTATACCTAATGTAAGTGCCGGTAAAATTAAATTTTTTAGATCTAAATAGGTCCCAGATCCGAAGTCATCTACTGAAAATAAAGATCCAAACATGCTTAATCCGGTATAATCGGCTAGTAAAAATGCGAAGACCCATGCAAATAAAATAGCTGCAAAAAATGATGGCAATGAGATCCCTAAAACTGAGAAAAACAACGCCACCTTATCAAACCACGTGTCTTTATAAACGGCGCAAAGAACACCTATAAATATTCCTACGAATATTGCAAAAAAAATAGAGACTAATGCTAATAAAGCAGTTTTTGGAAAAGCTTCTGATAGAATATCACTTACCAATCTTTTACTTTGATACGACCTTCTTAAATAGGGCTTTTTTAATACCAATGCAGATTCATCGCCTGAGATCAGTTTGGTATATGAATAATTCTTAGAATTTAAGTAAAAAAAAGAGTCTTTATCTTTTGTTTTATGCCAGGATATGGGGGATAAGTCGTTTAAATAGGCTAGGAACTGAACACTTTTGGGCAAATCCAACCCCATCTCTTTTCGAATGGCTGCTTCTGTCTGAATATCACTCCGCTGTCCCATCATCATACGAGCAGGATCAGAAGGAAGAATGGTAAACAGGAAAAAAACCAAAGAGATTACCCCTAGCATGACCAGGAATCCATACCCAATTTTTTTCAGTATATAACGTGTCACTTTTTAAAGTTGTCTTAAAACTTCACGATACTCTTCCGCCTCTTTTTCTTTGCCTAACTCTTCATAAGTTCTGACCAACATTCGATAAATCCGTTTATAAGCGCCTCTGTCATCCATTCCTTGAGCTTTATAAAGATTTACCAGTTGTTGAACCCCTTGTTGATCCATCTGTTCTGCCTTCATCAATGCAATCATCATTTTTTCAGCTCCTTTTAGATCACCTTTTTGGGCACAGATTTGGAAACCTAAATGGTAACCTGCTTTGAATTTGAGATTATCTTTGATTAACTTTTTGGCAACCTTAAGGGCTTGATCATAATCTTTTTGGGCAATATAATAGTTGGCTAGGAAGAAGTTTGCAGTTTCATATTTTGGAACCATCACGAGTAATTTATCAATGAAGATCTTAGCAGAATCCATTTTTTGAAGGTTAAAATAGCATTCTATCAGATTAACATGGACTGCTTCATTCGTTGGATCTAGTTGAATTGCCTTTTTCAAGAAAACAACGGCACTGTCATATTTTTTTTCTTCTTTAAGAGTATATCCGATATAATCAGACTTATCCATTCTTTTCAATACAAAGGCGATCGGTTTTCCATCCACTTTTATAGTATAAACGGTATTTGGAGGAGGGAATATGGCGCTATTTTTTAGTTGTTCCGGAGCCATTCCTGTTACCGTAAATATGGCATAATCCCAGTCAACATTTCCCTTTTCATACCAACGAACAAAACCGGTTGAAAATTTGGTAGTATCGTTTCTGAAATAGTAATTTAATGAAGCATAGTGCCAGGATACTACTTTTATTTTCTCTGTTGAGCCGGGCTCTTGTTTGGCATTTTTTAAAATCCATTCACAAGCTTCCCGACTAGAGTGGTAGTAATAATCACCCTCATAATTTCCGTAGGCTTTTTCCATGCCACCAACAAATTCATTGAAGTAAACGTATTCGTAAGGATGGTTTTTAATGATATGTTTTAAAGGTAAAATCAATAGTAGAAATGGAAGTAAAGTGACCCCATATTGAGCCCATTTTAAAATAGTTGTTTTTGAAGCATTCAAATCTTTATTTCTTCGATTTTCAAAAAATTGAATCAATAAATTAAAACCTAATCCTGCCGCTACAACCATAGGTGGATAGGAAAAAATTGCATGACGCCATCCACCATAAACATTGGCATTGGAATAAACAATCCAAAAAATAGGGAAGAAAAAAGTGAAGAATACTATAAAATACCAAAACCAATTTTTCTTATCTTTCCATAATAGTGTAAAAAATAGGATTAATCCTACTATCACCGCAATGGGAATGGTCATCAAGATAAATTTGGGCGTGTAGTACATCGGTAATTTATCTGACCATTGCAATTCCCCTTCAAAAAGTTGACGTATCGCAATTGCAAATTTTGACATATCTCCTAAAGATCCAATAACATGATCTATTGGACTTTTAATGGCGTAAGGCCAGGTAAGAACAGCTAAAAAATATCCCACTACGGAGATCGCTAATCCCCAACCTACCATTTTTAAAAACTCTTTTTTAGAATCCTTAGAGAAAAAACTTTTATAATTTCTTTGAATATATAAGATGAAACAAAAAAGACCAAAGTAGCAAATCAAAATGAGTCCGGCAACCCTGACACTAATGGCAAAGGCAATAGTGAGGGCTAAGAAAATTGCGGTTTTGTAACTTATTTTTGGAAATTCCTTTAAAAATCTTGTGAGAAAGTAAACTCCCATAATGGATGCCGTTGCAAACGGTAAGTCTTTCAGATTATTAAAGGAATGACCCAAAAACCGTGGAGATAAGAATACCAAAACAAAAGAGATTACAGCAGCACGCCAACCCGCTAACCTATAAGCTAATAATCCGATAAATAACATCGCAAGCCAACCACAAATAGCATTTACTAAGTGTCTGGCAGTCATAATATTATCAACATTAAAAGCTTTGACAATCAAATAAGTTAAGTTATCAACAGATTGACCATAAAGAGGCAAATTGTAGCTATCTGTCACTACGGCTGCCGTTGAGTCTTTTCCTCCGGAAGCATAATATTTATAAACATTTTCTGAATGTAAATAGTGCGTTTCTTCATCACCTGACATTCCAGCATCTGTCGAGAGTTTTATAATAGTAAAAAACCCCACAGTTACAAGAATCAAAAAAGCAATGAACCAATATTTTTCTGTCTTAGTTTTAAAATTCATATTGATAAATATTTGGATTATTAAAAATTAACACGTTCTTTTTCTACCACATAAGGTCTTTTCTTCACTTGGGTATGGATAGACCCAATATACTCTCCTATGATTCCAATGAAAAACAACTGGACAGAAGAAAAGAAAAATAAACCAATCACCAATGGTGCAGTGCCTAGGGAAAAATTGTCCCAATATCTGATTTTATATATAAAATAGCCTAATGCAACCAAAAGACTTGCCAGAGCAACAGTAAAACCAATAAAACTGGCTAACCTTAGAGGTATTTTAGAATGGTTCACAAAACCTAACATCGCCATATCATAGAGGGTAAAGAAATTGTTTTTGGTTTTTCCATTCAATCTTTTAGGCTGTGTGTAGGTTATGGAAGTCATGTTATACCCTAATTCTGCGATTAATCCGCGAAAATAGGGGTAGGGATCATCAATTTTCTCGCGTAAAACGGTAATGAAAGAGCGGTCATACAATCCAAATCCGGTAAAATTTTTGATCTGATTGGTATCAGACATTTTTTCGAGGGTGTTATAAAACATCTTTCTTAAGAAAAACATAACCGGATTCTCTTTGCTTTTGTTCTTTACACAAGTAACAATGGAATATCCCTCTTCCCACTTAGCTATCAGTTCCGGAATCATTTCCGGTGGATCCTGAAGATCTGCAACCATACTGATGGTGCAATCACCAGTTGTTTGGAGTAGTCCATAATAAGGAGACCTGATATGCCCAAAGTTTCTGGCATTCACAATAATTTTTACATTTTTATCCTGTTTTGCAATCCTTTTTAGAATGTTAACTGTTTGATCTGTAGAACAATTATCAATAAAAAGATGTTCGTACTCATATTCCGGAAGATTTTGGAATTGAGCTTTAACTGCTTCGTAAAGAAGTTCTACGTTTTCTTCTTCATTATAGCAGGCTGTTAAGATGGAAATTTTTTTCATAGTACAAAAATAGGAATAAAATACTTACTGAGTTTGCAATAAATCAAATAATCCTTCCTTAAAAGAATATTGGGGAACAAAACCTGTATCCTGAGTCAAGGTAGTAATATCGGCACACAAATACATCACTTGGTTTTCGGAGTAGGGAATAGCACCAATTTTTAATGGAGTGGCTGATCCTATTACTTTTTGGATTGTTTCCACATAATATCGCAGTGGAAAAACCTGACCCGATCCGATGCAATAAATCTGATCATGTCGCCCTTTTTCAGCTAATAAATAAAATGCACTTGCAGCATCTTTTGAATAAAGATAATCCCATTGTTGCTCACATTTGGTAAATTCCGGAATGATGTTGTTTTTTAATTTGGTGATCGTGGAAGAAACCATTGTATTTGCCCCATCATAAGGACCATAAACGCTAAAAATGCGGGTCCAAATAAATTTAATGTTGAACTGGTTACATAATTTACTGCATTCGAACCCGGTTTTAAGTTTTGCTTTTCCGTATTCCGATTCAGGAGATGTAGGTGTATCTGGAGAAATTGGAATATTTACTCTACCATATTCTGCCTGAGATCCGGCAAAAATAAAGGTTTTACATTGCAAACGATGAGCTAATTGAACAGCATCTTTGGAGAATTGGATATTTTCTTCCTGCATTTTGAGGTCGTTCCGGTCTGAACCAAAAGTGCCTTTCCATCCCAAATGATAAAAAGTATCACATTTGAATCCGGATATAGACTTTAAATCTGAAAGATCACAATAAATGAGTGATAGTAATTCTGATTTGGGTAAATTCTCAACTCTTTTTGATTCAGGATTAACCACAACAGTCACTCTAAATCCTTTAGAAATGAGTAAGTTAACTAATGCAATACCTATAGCCCCGGTTGGGCCTGTGATTATAGCATGGGTTGTTAAGTTTTCTGACATTGTGATAAAAAAATCTTTCTGGTTATTATTTAAGGAGTTTTGTATAGATCGATGTTGTTATAAATTCAATATCCATATTATTTTTAATGGTATTCAAAAAAGTAATCATTTGATCATTGATCTCATTGCCCCTTGTTTTAAGGAAATCATACTCCATTTTGGAAAGATAAAAATTGGTTTTTTTACTTTCATCATAACCATCAAATCCCGCTAAAGAGACCTTTTTAACTCCCATTTTAATCAAAGCTTTGAGAAGCATGATTAAAGAGTTGTCTTTAAATACGGCATCTTTTTCAATTAATGATTCATAATCTAACTGATAATCAAAGCTTCCAGATGATTTTGTGACATTAGAAGTGGCAATAATTTGAATCTGATTTTGCAATTTATGGATGAATGTGGCTTGCTGGATGTATCTTTTCGTATTGGTTAAAAACAGATAGTTCGGATTGCAAAAATCTGGAATATAATTGATCGAGATGATGATAGGTTTCTCGGTATTGATATTTTTTAAAATTTTATCTTGTTCCATATCAATAGATTGACCCGGTCCCATTAGTAATATTTTTTGATCTTTGAGATGCTCAGATAATAATTGATAATCAGCAGTGTCTTCACAATCGTTTTTCTGAAAGTCGAAATAGAGTTTTTCAATAGTTGCTTGATTATAAAGTAATTTTGAATCTCCTTCCAGTTTTTTCAGGATTTGATTGATTGATTTTACCGAAAGTGTTTTCTTATCTAAAAGAAATGAAACATAATTGGGATGACAATCATTAGAAGCTGAAATAAAATATTTCATAGAATATCCCCAGGGAGTGTGTTTGAAAATGTCCAGAATACTACAATCAATCGCTTCTAAAATATGGTTAATATCATATTTTTTCCCAAGATTTTCATTGGAGTACATGGCCAACAATTCGATGGGAGCATTTCCGGCCCCTTTTCCCATACCAAAAATGGTTCCATCAATGAGTAAAACTCGTTGGGAATCATGATTCAAATGATTATTAATCAGTTCAATACTGTTGGCATAACCCAATTGAAAATTGTTATGGGAGTGGTATCCTAAACCAATAGAACTATTTAATTTTTCATTCAAAATGTAATAATAATGGAGCAACTTTTCTTTATGCAACAATCCATACGTGTCAACAATGGAAACAGCGAAAGGATTCACTTGATTAACGAGATCAATGAGCTGTAAAATCTCTTCATCATTGTAGCTGGTTATGGAGACCAGTTGCGCAAAAACTTTATACCCTAAATCTTTAATTTGTTGACAAAAAGCTAAGGCTTCTTTCATGATCTGTTTTTTGAAAATCACCCGAATTCCATCTAAAAAGCAGGATGCGCAAGGTTGAATATTTTCAATTTTACAGGTGCCAAAGTCGATCATTCCAACAACTTCGGTTTGTTTTTTATCCAAACCACCATAAATTTTCTCTACGGAATCCGAATGGGGCATGATACTCCTGTTGATATCAAAGGCACGTCGATCATCCAAAAATCCCACTTCAATAAAATCTATTCCGGAGGAAACAATCCTTTCGAACACATTGATTAATGTTTCATTACCAAAATTCCAGTCATTGATATATCCTCCATCCCGAAGTGTACAATCTAAAAGTTTTATATTGTCCATTTATAAAAGTGTTAAAAGATTTTTTATATTAGGAATTGTATAGGTATTTTTAAAATTATGATCAGAAATGAGAATCGATCTAATAGAAGCATTATGGGACATTAAGATATCGGATTCATATGAATCTCCAATCATAACTATATTTTCTCTGGACAATTGATGATCCCTGATCAGTAATTCGATCATAAAAGGATTGGGTTTTCCGATCACTTCATCAACTGATCTGTTGGCTGAATATTCGATAGCTTTTACAAAAGCTCCCGAGCCCGGAACCAATAATCCTGCAGAAAATGGAACAGATCTGTCAATATTTACAGCATAAATCTTTTCCGCTTTTAAAGCCACCCTGAAAGCAGCCGACAACTCCTCAAAACTACTTTTGGGATGAAAAGCCATGATTAAATTTTCAGCTTCTGTTTCAGAAGCTAATGCAATGCCTAATTCTGCAAATTCCTCTTTTAATTCATCAGAACCAAACAAAAAAGGATGTTTAATTTTTTGATCTTTTATATAAATTCCGCTTATATACCCAGATGTATAAACCTGATTCAATTCACAAGAAATCGAAAAGTTGTTCAATTTTTCAACTACTGAGGCTCGTTTTTTAAATGAAGTGTTGGTTAAATAAAATATTTTTTTCCCTTGGTTCTGGCAATGTTCAATCACTTCTAAAGCACCATCAATTAACGTATTGCCACAATACAGGGTCCCATCTAAATCAAAAACAACAGTATCTATTTCTTGAAACATACTTTTTGATTTTATTGAATTGGTTTAATAAACATATTTTCAGCTAATTCCTCATCCGATAGAAATGGAAACAAATTTTCTAAAGGGGAAGAAACCAATGACCCATCCGGTAATTTTTTTGTTCCCGATTTGGGTTCAAAAATTTGAACTGTATCCACAAAAATCTCTCCAATCAATGTTCCTTGATGTGAGATACACTGGTTTATAAATGATTCTATTTCATGGTTGTTTTTACAGGAAAAATAGGGAAATCCATAAGCTATGGCTAATTTTTCAAATTCAGGAAATCCTAAATCTCCACTTTCAGAACCGATTCCAATAGGTTTATTCAAGAAAAAGTTTTTTTGTGTTTGACGAATAGAATGGTATCCTTCATTATTGACTACCAATAACTTAACAGGTAATTTATTGGTAATGATGGTTTGGAGTTCCTGGATATTCATTTGCAGACTTCCTTCTCCACTGATACAAAAAACCTCCTTTTCACCATTGGCAACGCAAGCTCCAATCGCAGCAGGTAGATCATACCCCATAGATGCAGCTCCGGAATTCATGATAAATCTTTGTCCATTTTTCATGATAAATGCCTGACTTCCCACAACACAAGCGGACCCATTTCCAACGACAGTGATACAATTTTCTTGTAATTGACTACTTAATTCATGCATAAATGCATAAATATTTGTTTTATCATTGGGTTCATAATGCTTAGGAAGAACAACAGGATATTTTTTTCTCCAAAGGTTACATTGATCGATCCATTGACTATGGTTTTCGATTTTACTCTGTTCCAGTTTGGTGATCAGTTTTTGCATAAATAGCTTAACATCCATACATACAGGAAGATCCACATGTAAAGTGGGCTTTTTGAGTTCTTCAGGGTCTATTTCAACCACAATGGTGTAGGCTTCTCTTGCCCAGGTTTGATAATTAAAACCCACTTGTCTGAAACTTAACCGACTACCCAAAGATAGAACTAAATCTGCATTTTGAATGGCAAAATTACCAGCCCGATTCCCCAACATTCCACCTCTACCCGCATATAAAGTATGATCATTTTTCATTAAATCAATACTATTAAAACCAGTAACAACAGGAATATTTAGCAAATCAATTAATTGTAAAAACTCTTTATGAGCATCAGCAATTCTGATTCCGTTTCCGGCATTGATAACAGGTCTTTTGGCGTTTTTTATTCTGTTGATAATATCTGTCAATAATTCATCAGAAATTTGTCCTGACTTTTCAATAAGAGAGGATGAATCAAACGAAACCAAATCATCTGTTTCAATGATCGCATTTTGAACATTTAAAGGAATATCCAACCAACAAGGTCCGGGTCTTCCGGATTGTGCCAAAAATAGAGCCTTTTCAAGACAAGCCCTTATTTGGTTAGGGTCAATCACCATTTCACTATATTTGGTCATACAACCAATCGCTTTTACAATATCGAACTCCTGGTCACCCATCGCTCTTAAATTCAATCCGGTACTTCTCGCGGTCGTATCAAATCTTACCTGTCCTGAAATGACAAGCATTGGAATGGAGTCTAACCAACTACCCAGGACACCAGTAATTGCATTAGTGCCGCCGGGGCCAGATGTAACACAAACTAAAGCCATTTTATTGGTGATCCGGGCATAACTTTCTGCTGCAATAGCGCAAGCTTGTTCGTGATGATTATAATAGCATTTCATCCCTTCCTGATGTCCAAACGCATCGTTAAGATGCATGGCACCCCCTCCGGTGATCATAAATGTGGTATTAATACCTTTTTCTACGAGAAATTGTGCGATATAATTTGATAATTTTATTTTCATAACTATTCCCAATCGTCGGTTAATAGATTTGTTTCAGATACTTTTTGTTCTAATAGATAGATTTTAAATGATTTAATCATTTCCGGAGGCCCTGATAAAAAATAACAACTATTTGTTCCATGGTTTTCAAATATTTTCTTCATATCGATTTGGCCCACTTCGTTTTCATAGAAAATAGTTGTTTTGTCTTTTATTTGCTCCAATTCATTTTGATAAATATTAAAATCAGGAGATTTGAAACCTACATAGATGAAAGGATTGGTGTATTCGTCAAATGAAGAATGATTAAACAGGGAAAGAAACGGAGTGATTCCTGTACCACCGGCAATAAAAACACAATTTTCTTTGTGATGAGGTTGTGTAAAAAGATTTCCGTAAGGTAGTTTTAACCAAACTTTTGAAAGAGGCTTTAGCTGTTGCTCCATCTTTTGGGTAAAACTTCCTTTTACTGAATAGGTGATTTTTAAAGTATGCTCATCCGGACTACTTTGAATTGAAAAGCAGCGGGATTCGGGCCATTGTCCAATGCCATCATAGTCTGAATCAATCGCTAAATGGAGAAACTGACCCGGATAAAATTTAAACGGTTTTCCTAAAGATGACATAACTAAAGTGTAAATCCCGGGAAACGGGTTCTGAATGGCATCAACTTGAGAAAGATATTTTTTTATTTGCATGTTGATTATATTTGTTTAGAAATAAAATCAGCTAATACCTGTTCTGAAAAATTAAACATTTCTTGAGTTAATCCGGGATAAGTACCTAAGAAAAATGTATTATTCATCACGTAATCTGTATTAATCAAATGATCGGCAATGATCCAGTTTTTATCAATAAAAGCGGGTTGTTTGGTCATATTCCCCGCAAATAAATTACGAGTTTCAATCAATGAGTTATTTAAGTGTTGTGTAATTTGATTTCTACTAAACGGAGCATTCTCTTTAATGGTTACAATGAAAGCAAACCAGGCCGGATCAGAATGTTCTGTTTTTTGAGGAAGAATAAAATACTCCGGATATTGATTGAAAATGGAATACCATCTATTAAAATTCTCTTTTCTTTTTTGACAAAAATCAGGAAGTTTTTTCATTTGAGCGCTTCCAATTGCTGCTTGAATATCAGTCATTTTTAAATTATAACCAATCTCTGAATATACATACTTATGATCAAAGCCTATTGGTAAATTTCCAAATTGTTGGGTAAATCTTTTGCCACAAGTATTATTCTCACCACCTGAACAATAACAATCTCTTCCCCAATCTCTAAAGGAACGAACTATTTCAGCCAAGAGAGGATCATTGGTACAAACCGCTCCCCCTTCTCCGGTTGTAATATGGTGGGCAGGGTAAAAAGAGATAGTAGATAAATCACCAAAAGTTCCAGTTTTTTTACCGTTATACTCACTTCCAAAAGCATCACAATTATCCTCAATTAACCATATATTATGCTCTTTGGCTATTTGGACAATGGTATCTAAATCGAAAGGATTTCCTAAAGTATGGGCAATAAAAATACATTTTGTTTTTTCAGTAATTGATCTTTTAAACATCTCAATGTCAATATTGTATGTAGGAATTGAAATGTCAATAAAAACAGGTACTAAATTATTTTGAATGATAGGAGTTACCGTAGCCGGAAAACCGGCTGCAACGGTAATTACTTCATCACCGGGTTTTAGTCTTTTATCTCCAAGTTTTTGAGAAGTTAATGCAGATAGGGCCAAAAGATTGGAAGAAGATCCGGAATTGGTCAATAAGACGTGATCAACGCCTAGAAATTCAGATATTTGTTCAGAAAAATCTTCAGAAAACCGTCCTTCAGTTAACCAAAAATCCAGTGAAGCATCAACCGCATTTGATAATTCTTTTTCATCAAATACTCTTCCTGCATAATTGATTCGACTTATTTCGGGTTGAAAGTTTTTTGGTTCAAATCTTTCTTTATAATATTCAACCGTTTTTGCAATAATTTCTTTTCTAAGTTCGTCTATTTTACTCATTATTGATTTTCAGTTAATTTGATAGTGCTTCGTTATAAAAAAATTGATCAATCTGTTCATTCATCAATGAGATAACAGGATCTCCATTGTAATATTTTTTATACCAATCTAAACTCATTTCTAATGCTTGATGGGCATTTAGTGTGGGTTTCCAATTCAGTATCTTTTCTGCTTTTGTGATATCAAGAGATAACAATCCGGCTTCATGAGGTTGATTCTCCAATTCTGGAAAAACAAACTCTCCATGGCCCCAAATTTGAAGTGCTTTTTGGGTCATCTCTTCAACCGTTAAAACATCATTGGAGTAGGGACCAAAATTAAAACTATCCCCATATAAAATAGGATTTTTGGTCATTTTTGATGCTAAAGTCAAATATCCGGAAAGTGGTTCCAATACATGTTGCCAGGGCCTGACCGCTTTCGGATTTCTGATCTCAATGGGTTTGTTTTCAGATAAGGATCTTACAATATCAGGAATCAATCGGTCAGGAGCCCAATCACCACCACCGATTACGTTACCTGCTCTTCCGGATCCAATTGATTTTGGATATTTAGGAAAAGTATATTTTGAAAAAAATGATTTTCGGTAAGAGTCAATGATGATTTCAGCAACAGCCTTACTGGCGCTATAAGGATCATGTCCCCCTAATCGATCAGACTCTTTATAGGCTTGACCCGTTTCATTATTTTCATAAACTTTGTCAGTGGTAATCATAACCCCAATACATGATTTTTGAAGTATTCTGATTCCATCCAAGACATTAGCCGTTCCAATACCGTTTACTTCAAATGTTTCTGCTGGAATTTCATAAGAAGTTCTGACAATAGGTTGAGCCGCTAAATGAAAGATATAATCAGGCTGAAAATCTATTATGGATTGATGTAGTTTTTTAGCATCACGAATATCTCCAATAATTGATTTACATAGGTGATCTCCACCAATAACATCATATAAACTGGGTTTGGTCTGAGGTTCCAGAGCATAACCCATCACTTCAGCACCTAATCTGTTTAACAGAGTAAGAAACCAAGATCCTTTAAATCCAGTATGTCCAGTTACAAATACTTTTGCATTTTTGAACATCACAAAGGAGGGGTCTTTTATAGAAAGAGGATTGTTATATTCTGAAAATGGATTCAATAATTTACTCATGTGTTTTTGTATTGTTTACCATAATTTCCAGGGTGCATCACCAGTTCCCCATAAACTTTCTAAATTGTTTTTATCTCTTTGGGTATCCATACAGTGCCAAAAACCGACATGATGGAATCCGCTCATTTGACCTTGTTCAGCCAGAGTCTCAAAAGGGCTTCTTTCTAAGATGGTTGTGTCATCTAATAAATAGTCAAAGATTTGAGGTTCAAAAACCATAAACCCTCCGTTGATCATTCCCCCATCTGTGTTTGATTTTTCTCGAAATGATTGAATTAAACCGGTTTTATCCACTTCAATGATTCCAAAACGTTGACCAGGATTTATAGTTGTTATGGTAGCAATTTTCCCCTTTTTCTGATGAAATTGAAGTAATTCCGGAATGTTAATATCGGCAACACCATCCCCATAAGTCAACATAAAAGGCTCATTTCCAATGTATTTCTGAATTCTTTTCACACGACCACCCGTCATGGTATCCAATCCTGTGTCAACAACAGTAACCTTCCATGGTTCCACTTCTGTTGCATTTAGAATGGTCATTTTATTTTCACTAGTGAAATCAAAAGTAACATCACTCCGATGCAAATAATAATCTGCAAACCACTCTTTGATGACATATTGTTTATAACCACAACAAATGATAAAATCGTTAAATCCGAAGTGAGAATAGATTTTCATGATATGCCAAAGTATTGGTTTATCACCAATACCAAGCATAGGTTTGGGTTTTAAATGACTTTCTTCACTAATCCGGGTACCGTATCCACCCGCTAGAATGACAACTTTCATAAGAACATATTTTAACACGCAAAGATACGAAATAATGTAACAGATAACAGATTTTTTAATATCTGATTAATCAAAAAGAGAGGTTTGGGTACCTTTACTATTTTTGGAATTTGATTCATTTGCCTGATCTGTTATTGCCGAACTTTTTAAAATTGTGTATTCAGGGGTAGGTTTTCCAAAAATATTTACCGGAATTGCTCCTTTCTGAATTAAAAGTGGATTAGCGGTCTGCTCGAAAGATTCAGGATTTCGAACAAATATTTTTCTATTTTTTCTCAACCCATCTAAAACACCGGACCATGTTCCCCCTTTTTCTGAAGATTCTGCAACATAAATCTCTGATGCTAAACCGTAAATAATTGGATTTCTGGCCATTGCTAACTCCGCTTGCCATGGAGATTTGGGAAAAAATGTACTTAAAACCAAAACATCTCCACTGATAATTTGCTGATAGTATTTTCTAAAACCTGATCCAAATGTCATAATCCCCTGCGGTAATACAATGATGCTTTTTCCATGATACTGTATTATTGAATCCAATGCTTTTAAATCAACTCCCTTAGCAAATCCACTCACAACCACTTTGTTTTCTACACTTGCTAATTTTGCAATGTGATCTGTAAAATCTAAAGATAATTCAGATGCATTCCTTGAGCCTACAATAGCAACCGATTCCTCCTTTAAAATGGCTGTATTTCCTTTGACATACAATAATGAAGGGGCATTATACTTTAGATTCTCTTTTAAAGTTTTGGAATATAATGGAGATGTAATGGGAATCATTTCATATCCCTCATTGATGAGTGTTTCAGCTAAAAAGGCGATATTAGGTAATTCTGATTTTGCTTTTTTTAAATCTTCAATATCTTTATATTCCAGGTTATAATTTGACCTCCAATCTTGCTCAGATAGTTGAAAAAAATCCTCAATAGTAAGATTATTGTCATGAAAAAACGTGATAATCAGTTTGTTTATTTTCAAATTTCCCCATCTGGGTAAATGAGCTAATGTGATCCAATAAGCTGCTTCGTTGTTCATAATTTGTCACCTCCTACGGTTTTTGCAATGGTTAAAGGAGCAATTTGAAAAGCTCCCAGTTTTGTTAAATATCTTCCGATCTCTTTGATAGTAGCACCACTATCAAAAATATCATCAATTAATAGAATGTTCTTTCCAAAAATCTGATCCCGATTTTCGAAAATAAAAACATTTTTTACATTATCAGATTTTAAGTAGGCATTTTCAAAGATTTTTTGTTCTTCTGTTTCTCTTAGTTTTTTCAACTGATGTGAAATGGGAATATTCAAAACTTCTGCGACTTTAACAGCAAAATTTTTCACCAAGTCACCCGATTTTGTAGGAGGAACATACAACACCAAATCAAATTTATTTTGACCATAGTTCTTTCTATATGCTTTTAGTGTCAATTTTAGAAGAAAATCGGGAAAATCTCCCCCATTTTCATATTTGCATCTATGTAATGAAGTTCCTACATTTGAAAATCCATAATAAGAAGCGGCAATCCCATTGACCAAATTGGTTCCTTTCATTTCAACTTCTAAAATAGGAAAATATTGGCCATGAAATTCTTGAACTTTTTGGATCCAGTCATCCGTAACGATTACTTGAACCTTTTTTAATCCGGTATTATCACAACTCTCAGCTATATTGGGAGTTGAATCTCCTAAAAAA
>Ga0209098_1001183_pt1 | contig 25635 bp, 23 predicted proteins | sample AD_JPNHW1_MetaG_FD_184429 | JGI IMG/M metagenome (GOLD analysis project Ga0209098, IMG submission 184429) | Active sludge microbial communities of municipal wastewater-treating anaerobic digesters from Japan - AD_JPNHW1_MetaG (SPAdes) (version 2) | ecosystem: Engineered > Bioreactor > Anaerobic...
GCCGCCCGGCGTGCGCCTCAGGACGAGGTGCATCCCGGTCGTGCCCCCGATCGCCTCCCACTCGGGCGCCAAGCGCTCGGCGACGAGCCGCTTGAGCAGGCTATTCTTTTCCCGATACGCGCGAAAACAGCGCCTGAGGTGCCGCTCGAGATGACCCTCGTCGATGAAGCGGGCCATCGCGTTCTGCTGAAGCCCCTCGTTCCAAAGGTCCCATCGGCGCTTGAGGGTCTTGAAGCGCGCCTGGAGCCCCGGAGGGAGGACGACGTACCCGATCCGAAGCGCCGGGCTCACGTTCTTGCTGAAGGTGCCCACGTACGCGACCCGCTCCCCCGCCATGACCTGCAAGGGCGATACGGGATGGCCCTCATAGCGAAACTCCCCGTCAAAATCATCCTCGATAATCCACGCGCCCGATTCGCGCGCCCGCTCGAGAAGCGCGACGCGCCGCTCGGCGGAGAGCGTCCCCCCGACGGGAAACTGATGCGCCGGGGTCACGTAGATAAGATCAAGGGGACCGGCTGGGATCCGCGCGGGGATGATGCCCTCGTCGTCGACCGGCACGTAGGTCATCTCGCCCCCGAGGCCCTGAAAGACGCGGCGCACGAACGGCGCCTGAGGGTCCTCCATCGCGACGCGGGGATGATCGAAAAGCTGGGCGAGCATCGCGAAGGCCTGGGATGATCCCGCGGTCACGACGACGCGCTCGGGGCCGACCTTGATACCCTTGGTCTCGAGCAGGTGCCGCACGATCGACTGCCTAAGCTCCCAGCGCCCGGACGGGCGATTGTAGGAAAGGTCGTCAAGGGAAGCGTACTCGACCGCGTCCTGATAGCACTTACTCCATTGGCGGCGGGGAAAGAGCTCGAGATCGGGCATCCCCGGCGCGAAGGAAAGGGGTTGGGCTTTTTCGCGTGGAACGGCCGCATCATCGCGGGTGGCGCCACGCCCGCCCGAGACCGTGATTGGCACACTGGATGACGGCGAGCTTCCCGCGCCAGAAACCCCGACCGTAGGCGCGAGCGACGAGGGCGCCGAGGAACCATTCCACACGAGATCGCGCCTGACGAAGGTCCCCGAGCCTCGCTCGGTTCGGAGATATCCTTCCATCTTGAGCTGTTCGACCGCCTCGAGGACGATTCCCCGCGCGACCTTTAAGCCCTCGGAAAGTTCGCGCGTCGAGGCGAGGCGCGTCCCGCCGGGAAGCGAGCCCTCGGTGATCCGCGCGCGGAGCTGATCGACGAGCTGGCGGTACTGACTGAGCCGGGATTCCGGATCGAAGATGATGCCGTACATGACGCCATGCTATACGGGCTCGGCCGATTCGCGCAAGTGGTTCAAAAAAGAAACGGAAAAGTGGACCTACAATCGACCACATCGCGCGCCGTATAGTGTGGCTATTGGAGGATCACCGGATGAAAAAGATTCAATTTGCGGACACGACCGCGCAGGTAAGCGAGATGGCGCTCGGCTGCCTTCCCTTCGGGAGCAAGCTCGACAAGGAACGCTCCTTCGAGCTCCTCGACTATTTCGTCTCCCAGGGAGGCAACTTCCTCGACACGGCGAATAACTATTCCTTCTGGGACGCGGACGGCAAGGGCGGCGAAAGCGAGAACGTGCTCGGCGAGTGGCTGCGCGCGCGGAAAAACCGAAAGGACATCTTCCTCGCGACCAAGCTCGGGGCGTTCCCGACCGTGAGCCGCGACGAGTTCTTCTCGTACCCAGGGAACCCCTGGGCCGACCGGACCGAGGGCCTTTCGCGGAAGGCGATCCTGAACGCGGTCGACGGGAGCCTCAAGCGCCTCGGCGTCGACCACATCGACCTCCTGTACGCCCACGTCGACGACCGGACCGTCGATCAGGAGGAAACCCTCGGCGCGTTCGCGGACATCGTCAAGCAGGGAAAGGCGCGCTTCATCGGCTCGTCAAACTTCAAGGTTTGGCGGCTCGCGCGCGCGCGGACCCTGAGCGCGGAACGCGGGTTTCCCGAGTACAAGGCGGCTCAGATGTTCCACACCTTTTTCCAGTCGGAGAAGGGGGCGGATACCGGGATGAGCGACCAGATGGGAGACGAGCTTTTCGATTACGCCCGATCGGGAAACGAGATGGCGCTCCTCGCCTACACCCCGCTCTTGTGGGGCTCGTATACCCAGACGCACAAGTACGGCGAGATCGACCGCCTCAAGTCCTTCGTGCGCCCGCAGAACGACGAGCGGAGGAAGCGCCTCGAGCGCGTCGCGGCGGAAACCGGGCGTTCGGTCAACGCGGTGATCTACGCGTGGATGATGCAAAGTACCCCCCGGGTCATCCCGCTCGTCGCCGTCTCGCTCCTCGAGCATCTCAAGGAAGACCTCGCCGCGACGAGCCTCACCCTGACGCCTGAGCAGATGGGCGCTCTCAACGCGTCGATTATCTAAACCAAATCTATTGAAAAAAGCGCCCCGGAGTTCGCAGCAAGCGGACGACGGGGCTTTTTTATCGCGCGGGTGCCAGGATCGTTGTCTTCAGCGCGCGCCCGGCGCGAAGACGTAATCCCGCAAGGGACCGTTTTGTTTTTTGAGCGCGCCCATGATCGCGTCGAGCACCCCATCGTCCTCGAAGTTGAAGGTGCGGTCGGAGGCGAATTCGAGGTAGAGCGTTCGCGTCGCGCCGTCGAAGCCGTAGTAGAACGCGCCTCGGGCCGTTTCCTCGGAGCCGAGTTTCTTTTTGAGGAGGGCATGGCTCGTGCCGAAGGGACCGATGATCGCGTCGAGATAGCCGTTCCCGCGGACTAAAATACCGCGGCCCCAGGTTTCGCCGAAGGGCTCGAGGGCGCCGTGGCAGTCGACGTAGTTGCCGTCGGAAACGACGCGGGAGAAACCGATCTTGATATGCGCGACGTGGGGTCGCGATCCCGATGCGCTCATCCTTATCGTAAGTATACCGAATCGCGGGGCGTTTTGCACAAATACGATTTTTCGCGAAAGGCCGACGGGTATGCTATACTGATGACCATGAACTCACGGCACGCGGCGACCTTCGCCGCCCTTTTTTTCGCGACGGTCTCCGTCGCCTGCATGTCCTGCAGGCGGCCGGCGCCCGAGGGAACGCTCCTCATTACCGATCACGAAATGCGGTTCCGGATAACGGTCTCGGGGATCGAGCGCGAGGGGTATCTCCACGTCCCGCCGAACGCGCCTGGCAGCGAGCCCTTCTCGCTCATGTATGCCCTCCACGGCGGCAACCGATCGGGCGAGGATTTTTCCGGCATGGGGCTCAACCGGCTCGCGGACGCGCTCGGCTTTATCGTCGTGTACCCAAACGGCATCGGCCGGCGCTGGGACTCGGCGAACGACACGGCGTTCTTCGTCGAGCTCACGAAGGCGCTCGTGGGGCGGTACGCGATCGATCCGCGCCGCGTGTACGCGACGGGCATCTCGGCGGGCGCGATCGAGGACTACGAGCTCGCCTCTCTCGCGCCGGGGCTCTTCGCAGCGATCGCCCCGGTGGCGGGAACCGTCATCGAGGGAAGCATGACCGGATCCGAGGTGCCGACCTCGGTGCTCGCGATTCACGCGAGGGACGACCCCGAGGTCCCCTTTTTAGGCGTCAGGGAATGGGGCATCCCTCCCTTCGCGGAAGCGGTCGCGCGCTGGCGGCGCGTCAACGGCGGACCTGCCGGCAAGGGCATCCCGATCCCCGATTGGGTCCCGATCCCGGAGCGCGCGAAAACCGGGCGCGGAGAGACCTTCCTTTCGGCCCACGGCGTGACGGGCACGCTCTGGAGGGGCGCGGGCGCCGATACGGCGACCCTCGTCTATGACGCGGGCGGGCACGTATGGCCGGCGCGGGCGAGCGAGTACATCGTCGACTTTTTCTATAACCATCCCGCCCGCGCGGCGCGCGTCGAGCTCGACGCGGATAGCCTCCCGATCGCGGTTCGCGCGGGAGACCCCCTAACGCTTCACGCCCGCGCGTATCCCGCGAAGGCAGTCAAAAAGGTCACCTTTTTCGCGAACGACCTCCCCGTCGGCGAGGCGACGCGCGAGCCCTTCGAGGTTTCCTGGAAACCTCAGACCGTCGGGCTTAACCGCCTGCGAGCCGAGGCGATGACGAAGACGGGTGAAACGGTGCGGACGACCTTCGATAGCTTTACCCTCGCCGCGGCCCCCTCGGCGCCCGGGATGAAGGGCCAGTCGGCCGCGTCCCTCATCGTCCCCGTATCCTGCCGCTCATCCTCGAACGAGGCCGCCGATATTGAGGCCCCGTGTGCGATCGACCGGGATTTCTTCACGCGCTGGTCGAGCGACTGGACGGACGACGAGTGGCTCACCCTCGACCTCGGCGCGCCGCGCAGGGTTTCGGGGGTAACGATATTCTGGGAGATCGCGTGGGGCGCCGAATACGCGATCGAGCTGTCGACGGACGGGGTTTCGTGGCAGCGCGCGGCGTACGTGAGCGAGGGCGCAGGCGGCGTGGAAAGCCTTCCCTTCGCGCCGACCCGCGCGCGCTACGTCAGGTTCCACGGCATCAAGCGCGGGACCGAGTGGGGGTATTCGTTCTGGGAACTGCTCGTGCACGGCGAGTGAGGCGCGCGCGAAGCGTGCTGCCTTGCGCCTGAGCGAGTAAGCGTACGTTCGGCGAAGAAAGCGCGAGCGTTTGCCCGCTTACGGCTCGAGCTTGAACCGCACGCGCCAGGCGCCGTCGGCGAAATCGGAGCTGATGATCTTAAATCTCCCGCCGATCTCGCCCGAGGAGGCGACGTGGCGGCCGATGCACGCGCACGCGTCGTAGTCGCCGACGCGGACGATTCGAAGCGTGTCTGAGGCGCCTTCGGGGAGCTTGCGGAGGTCGACGATCCGCGCGGCCTCGGAGCGGGGCATGAACTCGATCGTGACCGCGAGGTTCGCGGCGATAACCTCGTTGACGCGCCGCTCGATCTCTGCGATCTCGGATTCGCTCGGCGCGGCGGATAGCTCATAGTCGCATTTGCTTTTCTTCCGCTCGATATGCGCGTTCATCGAGCGCGGGCAGCCAAACATCCTGACCATCGTCTGGTTGAGGATGTGCTCGGCCGTGTGCATCGGGGGATACTCCTCCTTGCCATGCGCGTTCAGGATGGGTACTTCCGCCGAGTCGCCTATCGGATCGTTCATCTGCTCGTTTGCGCCGCTCTCATTCATGGAAGCCTCCCTCATGCAGTATACCCCGATCGGGGTTCCCTACTCCAGATCGGTTTTTTTCGTACCCTTTTCACGGTAAGGTGATAAGCCAGTGACAAAACTCATCAAAAGTGCGAAAATGCCATCGAAAACGAAAAGACCGTATGATATGACGAAAAAGTGCAGTATCTGCAAAATATTCGAGAGAAAATCCTCCCATTTTTGCAGGTACGCCTCCGAACCCTCGATCACCCCCTTTCGGCATATCCCCTCGGTTTTTCCATCCATTCGATGGAGGTATGACATCTATGCGCCTCAACCTACTCGCGGCCTTCGCTGCCTGCATTCTGCTAGCATCGCCGTTATTGGCCCTCGATCACCCTGCCGAGAAAAAACCCGGAACGGTCATTCGGTACGGCTCGGCCATGGCCGGCGCGATCCAGAGCAACGCCGTCGTTTTCTCCTTCAACTACTTCGTCGGTCAGACGGAGTTTAGCCGCGTTTCGGGAAACTCGATCAGGCATAACCTTTCCTGCAATTGGGACTGGGATCAGAGCGCGTACCAAACAAACCAATTCGGCCATCCGTATCAGGGATCGACCTACTTCGCCGCGGGCCGCTCGAACGGCCTTGGGTTCTACCAATCGGCGCTCATCGCCGGCTTCGGCAGCGCGAGCTGGGAGCTCTTTGGCGAGCGGAACGAGCCGTCCATGAACGACCTCATCCAGACCACGGTCGGCGGTACCGCCTTCGGCGAGATGATGCACCGGCTCTATCTTGAGGCCGCGTCGACCGGCACGCCCTTCGCGTTTCTCATAAGCCCCATGTCCGCGCTCAATTACTGGATTAACCACGAGCGGCCCGTCAATCCCGGCAGGAACATCCAGAGCATGACCCTCGTCTCGGGGCTGGGCTTTTCCCGCTCGATCCGCACCGAGGACGGTCGAAACTGCCTTCGCGACATGAACAACACCCCATCAGTAGCGACGGGGCTCTCGCTCCAGTACGGCGATCCCTTCGGCTCCGTGAGCGAGGAACCCTTCGAGCAGTTTAAGCTCGACGTCGCCCTTTCAGGCGGGCTCGACCAATACGGATGCACGGTCTACTCGGACGGGATCCTCGCCTCCTGGGCGCCTTTCGACGAGCTTGACGCGGCGACGAGCGTCGGCATCGCGCTCAACTTCGACTGCCTCTTCACGAGCAACGTGCGCTTTACCTCGAACGCGCTGACCGCCGCGATAAACCACAAGCGGGCGATCACGCCGGTGCTCTCCGAGCGAATCAGCGCCTACGCGGGATGGATGATGTTCGGGGTCGGGACCTTCTACGAAGAAGAGGCGAGGCGCTTCTCGGGCGAGGAGGATTCCACGCTCAACTACGGAACCGGGGCCGCGGCCAAGTACTCGTATTGCCTTGACCACCTGCGGTACGGATCGCTCGAGTTCTCCACGAAGCTTTACGCGATGAAGGTGTTCCCCGGCACCGTCGAAAAGGCCGACGGCGTCCTTTTCTGCCAAATCTACGAGGTGCGCGGCGCCCGCCCCGTCACGCGCCGAACCTCGGTCTACGCGCTGGGAACGTACGTCCGCGAGCGCTGCAGGCCCGAAGACGCCCCGAGCCAACTGCGCGAGTCGGGCGACGCGACCGTCGGGGTCGAGTGGAGCGTCGACTAGCGAAAGAGGGGGTAGGCCGCGACGAAGTGCGGCCGAGGGGGAGACTTCCCCCTTCCATTGAACCTCAGGCCCCTTTCGGGCTATCCTTCATGGCATCTATGACCGAACTCACCCAGGAAATACGCAAGCGGCTTACCTTCGCGATCATCTCGCACCCGGACGCCGGTAAGACGACGATAACAGAAAAACTCCTCCTCTTCGGAGGGGCCATCCATATCGCGGGAGCCGTTAAGTCGGGCAAGACCGCGCGCACCGCCGTTTCCGACTTCATGAAGATGGAGCAGGAACGAGGGATCTCGATCTCGACGTCCGTCATGGGATTCGAGTACGGCGGACGGAAGATCAACCTCCTCGACACCCCCGGCCACGCGGACTTCTCCGAGGATACCTACCGCGGGCTTTCCGCCGTCGATTCGGCGCTCATGGTCGTCGACTCCGTAAAGGGCGTCGAGGAGCGCACGCGGCAGCTGTGCGTCGTGTGCCGCATGAGGGCGACGCCGATCGCGACCTTCGTGAACAAGCTCGACCGCGAGGGAAAGGACCCGATGGAGCTCCTCGACGAGATCGAGCGCGAGCTCGCCGTCGAGGTCAGGCCCATCACCTGGCCCGTCGGCCAGGGCAAGCTCTTTAAGGGCGTCTACAACCTCGTCGGGAATACCCTGCATCTTTTCAGGCCGGGCGAGGAAACCCTCCCGACCGACGTCGTCTCGATCGACGGCGTCGACGATCCCGCGCTCGAAAGCCACGTGGGATCCTCGCTCGCGCGCAAGCTCCGCGAGGACGTCGCGATGATCACCGGGGTATACCCGCCCTTCTCGAAGGCGGAGTACGAGGCTGGCAAGGCCACCCCCGTCTTCTTCGGCTCGGCGCTCAACAACTTCGGCGTCCGCGAGCTTCTCGACGCGTTGGTCTCGCTCGCGCCCTACCCGACCCCGAAGACCGCCGACGAGCGCGTAGTCAACCCCGAGGAGGCGAAGTTCTCGGGCTTCGTCTTCAAGATCCACGCGAACATGAACCCCAAGCACCGCGACCGCATCGCCTTCCTCCGCATCGTCTCGGGGAAGTTCGAGCGGAACACGATGTACTACCACGTCCGCGCCGATAAGTCCTTCCGCGCGGCGAACCCGACGGCCTTCATGAGCCAGGACCGCGAGATCATCGACGAGGCGTGGCCCGGGGACATCATTGGCCTCCACGACACGGGAACCTTCAAGATCGGCGACACCCTCACCGAGGGAGAATGCGTGCACTTCAAGGGCATCCCGAGCTTCGCGCCGCAGATCTTCCGCTCGATCATGAACGCCGATCCCGACAAGGAAAAGCAGTATCACAAGGGGCTCGACCAGCTCGCCGAGGAAGGCGTCGTGCAGATCTTCTCGAAGATCCACCAGCCGAACGCGCGCGTACTCGGCGTCGTCGGCCAGCTCCAGCTCGAGGTTCTCCAGAGCCGGCTCGAGAACGAGTACGGCGCGTCCTGCAAGTACGAGCCGATCGACGTGTCGATCGCGCACTGGGTGACCTCGGACGACCCGAAGAAGCTCGAGGAGTTCGTCGACGCGAACACGCGGCGCGTGCTCGTCGACATCCGCGGCAACTTCGTGTTCGTGTCGGACTCCGAGTGGAGCGTGAACCGCGTCAAGCAGAACAACCCCGCGATCAAGTTCTTCCAGACCTCGGAGATGCTCGAGAAGCGGGCGTAGGGGGTTTGCCACTCGCGAGAGGGGGATACGCTTTTTGCAGCGTGTGTTCCCCGCACCAGAAAAAATGCTTTTTGCTACGTCCCTCCCCGCGCGATGGTAACGCTTTTTGCTGCGTGTGTTCCCCGCACCAGAAAAAATGCTTTTTACTGCGTAGGCTCCCTGCGAGGGGAACGCTTTGTGCTGCGTCCCTCCCCGCGCGCGGCGTTTATGCTTTTCCTGCGTGCGTCCGCCTGAAGAGTGCTATACTCAAAGAAATGAGAACCGACGGGATGATAGCAAAGAAAGCCCTTATGGCGATCGCGGTCGTCTGCCTCGCAGCCGCCCTTCGCGCGGAAGTCACCACGCGCGCAAACGCGGTCGCGTTCCCGGTCGCGAGCCTCGCGCCGGGTGACGCGCAGGCGGTCGAGATTCCCGCCCCTCAGGAGCGGCCCTTGCTCGACGGGATCCTCGCGGGAGCGGACTCAGGAGCTGACGCTTCGAGGCGCGCCAAGGTTATGCAAACCGCCGGATGGGCGGGAATCGCCTTCGGGATAGCGCTTTCGGCGTTCGGCTTCGCCGCGATCTACCGCGCCGCGGACGACAACCCCGACCCGGACGCCGCGCATCGGGGCATCGCCTTAGTCCTTTCGGGGAGCCTCGTTTCGGCCTTTTCCTCGAGCCTTGCGCGCGCGCCGCGCAATATCGCTTCGCGCGAGGCCGCGCCCCTTACCGCGACAGAATAAATTCCACCCTTCTGTTTTTCCAGGCGCCGGCCCGTTCCGCGTACCCGACGACCGGGCGAACCCCGCCGTAGCCTTTCGCCCATATCCGAGATCCATCGACCCCAAGCATGATGAGCGCGCGCCTGACCGTGTCGGCGCGCTTTTGCGAAAGCGGCAGGAGCTCAGTTTCCTGCTCGATGGCGAACCGCGCGGGGTCGTCCGCGTGGACGGCGTTCGCGTAGCCTTCGACGGTAAGGCTGTAGTCCGGGAAGCGGGTGAAGAGCGCGGCGAGGCGCTCGAGGACCGCGCGGTTCCCCTCGATAAGCTCACGGGACGAGGCATCCGAAAGCTCGGCGGAGTCCGGCGGGAAATGGATGTTCGGCACGCGCACCTTATACCGGTCGCCATCCTTGATGACGAGCACGTCGATCGTGACGGTGACCCGCGCGTCCGCGCCGCCGGTTCGGCCGAGCGCGTCGTACGTCCTCAAGACCAACGCGAAATCCTCGCCCGCGTCGGGGCTCTGCCCGTCGTCCGACTTGCCGTCCCACTCTATCCGTTTGGGCAATCGCCCTTCCCCCTCGAAGCCGCGCCAGCGCGAGCCGTCGGAGGCATAGGCGATGAGCGTCCAGCGGGCGACCGATTTCGGCGAGGCCGCGCCGGGGGTGAGCGTCACGAAATCGTCGGTTCCGTCCCCGTCCGGGGAGAAAAGCGCGGGACGCGCCGTGAGCGTGGGGCGCACCTCGTGAATCGGGATAAACCAGGGGCGCTCGCGCCGAGTTCCCACCGCAAGCGAGACGCGGAGGCCTGAGGCGGAGCCCAGGGGAATAGAAAGGGACGGCGTGATCGTCAGATAGTCGCGTCCCGTTAAGAGCGCCGAGATCCTGAGCCCTGCCGTCGCGTTTACGGTAACGTCGGGCGCGTAGCCCGCCGCGGCGATATCGACCGAAGGCCCAAGAAGCGGCGTGAGCGAGACGGCACCGGGGATTGGGAAGCGCCACCCCAGGAGAAGCGACGCGCCCGGCGTCGGGACGATGTCCCCGTCGACGCGCGGGCAGCGGTAGCCGAGCGAAAGGGTCCCCGTCGCGTACCGCAAGGGGAAGCCCTCGAGCGAAAGCCCGCCGAGAGCGCCGAACCCCGCGTCGGGACCAAAGACTTCCCCTTCCCACGAAGTAGCCGTAAACAGCAGCCTTCCCGGAAGAGGCCCTTCCGCCGCCGCGCCGACTGAGGGAAAGGCCACAAGCGCGAGGAGAAAAGCAAGCTTCAGGGGAACCGCGAGCCGCCTCAAAAGTTCACCCCCAAGAAAAGACCGACGCCAAACGAGCGCGCCGGGCTCCAGACGACCGGCACGCTCAACGAGAGCGCGCCCGCCCCGAACCGCGCGCATCCTTCGAGAAAGAATCCCGCTGAGCTTTCCCCCCCCGAGCAGACCGCGCCCGAGGTCCGAACGCGGCAATCCGACCGGGCGAGAGCGGCGAGCGGACCCGTGATGGTAACCTCGTCGTCCGATTCAAGGGTAAGTTCCGAACGCGCGGCGGATAGGGTAAGCCCCGCGCCGCCGAAAAGGGTAATCGCGTCAATAATCGAAATCCCGGTCGACACGGCGCCGGTGACGGCGAGCGCGCGCGTCTTGAGCGCGGCGAGGACCTCGGGATCGACGGAAAGCGTCGAGTCAAAGGGCTCAAGGGGACCCGATCCATCCTCGTCGAGGGTCAGCGTTTGCGAAACGCGGCCCGGCTTGAAGAATACGCCAAAGCTCGACCAAGCGACGTCGGCGCCGCCTTCGACCGTCACGCCAAGCCATTCAAAGGCGCCCGAGGACTTTCCGGGAAAGCGATAACCGACGGAAAGCCCGAGGGAAAACGCGCGGAGGCGAAAGGCGTCCGTCGAGAGAGACATGAGCCCGAGCGAACCCGAGGCGTAGTAGCGGGGAAACCAGCGATCAAGCGGGTATTGCGCGGCGACGACGAAGGGTTCTATCGCGGCGCCGACGGCCTCGTCGGAGGACTCGTCCATGCCGGCGACGCGGGCTCCCGCGTTCCAGTCGAGCGGGTCAGCGTAGGCGGTGGCGCCAAGGCCAAACGCGATCGAGGGAAGCACGGAATCCCCCAACGCCCAGGGAACGAGCGTCCCCCGCGCCGCGGCGTCGCCAAAGCCCTTCATAAGGCGGGGCTTTTCCACCATCACGTCTGCGAGGTTGTCGTTCAATTCGTCGAGGAAGCGCGCGCTTTCCGACTCAAGGGCCGATTCGAGGGCCCCGAGGGAGGGATCGAGCGCGGGAAGGTCAAGGCTGACCTTTGGGGACGCGACAAGCGAGGCAGGCGCGAGGGCGAGAAGGAGTATGACAAGGGCGACTATCGGCCAGAGCTTCTTTTCCATCCTGAAGAATAGGATGAGCGCTTTTACGAGGCTTGTAAAGGAAAAAACTCGCCTCAGCACCGCGGAGCCCTCATCGTTCCGTTGCCTTTTTCCCTTCGCGGCGCGATACTTCAAGATACTATGAAAAGAACACCCCCCGTCCCTTTCGCAGTGCTGGCCATCCTCCTTACCATCCTAGTCGGCGCCCCGCTCGCGGCGAAAAGTCGCCCCGAGGGAACGCCGCTTCCCGACTATCAGTCGATGGCCGTCCGCATGGCCGACGAGGACGCGACCTCGGGCGCGAGCGTGTCCGGAGACGAGGAATACCCGAGCGACTCGACCGACGCGGAATCGGGCGCGACCCCCGGCGGCGGAAAGCCGCTCAAGCCGCGCTTTATCGGTATGCCGAGCTCGGTCAACGCGCATCGCATCGTCGGCTATACCTCGGGCGGACTCCTGCTCGCCGGGGGCGTCGTCGGAATCGTGCGGTTCCTCGACCTGAAGGACCGATCCCACGAGCGGCGCGACAACGGCGAGGGCGGGAACGGGCACTCGGACGGGTGCGCGGACATCATCCACGAGGAATGGGCCGACGGGCAGGCGCTCCGCTGGACCCACGTCGGGCTCGTCGCGTCGGGAGAGGCGCTCTACCTCTTCGACGCGGCGACCGGCATCAGCATGATGAAGCAGAATAAGTCGCCCTCGCGCGCGGGGCTCATCCACCGAAACGCGTTCTTCGTCCACGCGGGGCTCATGGCGGCGGACGTCATCCTCGGCTTTCTCCTTACGAACGCCCTCGATAAAGGCGAGCATGACAAAGTGGTCGCCTACGGCGCCGCGCACGCGGGGATTGGGGTCGCGATACCGCTCGTCATCATCGGCTCGGGGCTCGCCGTCGATCTCATGCCGCGCTACTGACCCTGGGCGGTAAACCCGGCCCCAAGAGCTCTCCAAAACGCGCGTTTTCGTGTATCATCCAGAGCATGAACGCGCAGATCGAATCGCCCGAAAGCCCAACCCCTGAATCCGTCCTCAAGTCAGTCTTCGGCTACGACGCGTTCCGCCCGCTCCAAAAGGAGATCATCGCCGAGGTGCTCGCGCGGCGCGACGTCCTCGCGGTCATGCCCACCGGCGGCGGCAAGTCCCTGTGCTATCAGGTTCCCGCGCTTCTCTTTCCCGGTCTGACCATCGTCGTCTCGCCGCTCATCGCGCTCATGCAGGACCAGGTGAGCCAGCTCGAGGCCGCGGGCGTCAAGGCGATCCTCCTCAATAGCTCGCTCGACCGCGACGAGTGGCGCGCGAACATGGCGCGCGTCCGCGCGGGCGAGGTTAAGCTCCTCTACCTCGCACCCGAGAGCCTCGTCACCGCGCGGGTGCAGGAGCTCCTCTCGGCGATCCGCGTCGACTGCTTCACGGTCGACGAGGCGCACTGTATCTCGGACTGGGGCCACGACTTCAGGCCCGAGTACCGCTCCCTCGCCGAGATCCGCGCCCTCTTCCCCCACGCCGTCTGCCTCGCGCTCACCGCGACCGCGACCGCGCAGGTCAGGCGCGACATCAAAAAGAATCTCAGGCTCGAGAACCCGGCGGAGTTCGTCGCGAGCTTCAACCGCGCGAACATCTTCCTCGAGGTCAGGCCGAAGAAAAACCCCGTGCACCAAATCCTCGAGTTCCTCGACGCGAACGGCGAAGGCGCGGGCATCGTCTACTGCTTCTCGCGGAAACAGGTCGACGACCTCACCGCCGAGCTCGTCTCGCGCGGGCACGCGGCCCTTCCCTACCACGCCGGGCTTTCCGACGAAACGCGGAGGGAGAACCAGGAGCGGTTTCTCCGCGACGAGGCGCGGATCATCGTCGCGACGGTCGCATTCGGCATGGGCATCAACAAGCCCGACGTCCGCTTCGTGATCCACTTCGACCTCCCGAAAAGCCCCGAGCAGTACTATCAGGAAATCGGGCGAGCCGGGCGCGACGGGCTCCCGGCGACGGCCATCCTCTTTTACGGCTACGGCGACACGCGGAAGATCCGCTTTTTCATGGAAGACAAATCCGCGAGCGAGACGAAGAAGGCAGAGGCGCACCTCAAGGCGATGACCGACTACGCCGAATCGCGCGTCTGCCGCCGGAAGGCGCTCCTCGCGTGGTTCGGCGAGGACTACGAACCGACGGGGCCGGGTGACGCGTGCTGCGACGTATGCGCGAAACCGCCCGCGAAGGACGCGGACGTGACGGTCATCGCGCAGAAGATCCTCTCGTGCGTCGTGCGGACCGGCGAGCGCTACGGCGCCGCGTACGTGATCGACGTGCTCCTCGGCTCTCGGCAGAAACGGATCGTCGACAACGGCCACCACAAACTCTCGACCTGGGGCATCGGGCGCGAGCTCGACAAGGACGGCTGGTTTGAGCTCGTCCGGGTTCTCCTCGAGGGCGGCTACCTCGCGAAGGACGAGGAGTACGGCGTGCTCTCGCTCACCCGCGAGGCGCGCGACGCACTCTCGAGCCGCGAGGCGATCGAGCTTCCCTTCGAACTCGCGCCCCTTGCGGCGACGGGCAACGCGGGGAGCGCGCGCGGCGCGGGCAAGGCTCACGGCGCGGGAGGAGCGCGCGCGGAAGGAGACGATGAGCGATCGGGGTCGCTCAAGTTTCCGAAGAAGGCCGCGCGTCAGGCTCAGGCAGAGCTAGATCCCGCGTCGCTCAAGCTCCTATCAAACCTCAAAGGGATGCGGCGGGGACTCGCTGAGGCGGCGTCGGTGCCGCCCTACGTCATCTTCTCGGACCGCACCCTCGAGGACATCGCGGCAAAGCGCCCCGAGCGCCGGGAAGACCTCTTGGGCATATTCGGCATCGGCGCGGTGAAGGCCGAACGCTACGGCGAGTTCATCATGAAGGCGATCCGCGAGTCGGACGACCTGACGGAATAAGGAGTATCCACCGCCATGAAGTTTTTTATCCTGTCGGACATTCACGGATCCGCCACGGCCTTCGAGCGCGCCGCGCGCGCGTTCGAGCGCGAAGGCGCGGACTATCTCGTCGTCTGCGGCGACTACCTCAACCACGGCCCGCGCAACCCGATACCCGAAGGCTACGATCCCCAACGGGCCGCGGCGCTCCTCAACGGGTACAAGAACCGCATCCTCGCAGTGCGCGGCAACTGCGACAGCGAGGTGGACCAAATGCTCCTCGAGTTCCCGTGCGCGGGCGACTACCTCGTCTTCTTCTCGGGATCGCGCCGCTTCTTCGTCACGCATGGTCATTTATGGAACGAGAAGAACCTTCCCCCGCTTCTTCCGGGAGACGTCTTCGTCTCCGGGCACACCCACGTTCCCGTCCTCGAGGAACGCGACGGACGCATCTTCCTCAACCCCGGCTCCCCGAGCATTCCGAAGGAAGGCAGCGCTCCGGGCTACGCGATCATCGGGGAAGGCGCGATCATCCTCAAGAATCTTGAAGGCGCCGAGCTCAAGCGCGTAAACCTTTCTTCCGTGTAAAAACGTACGTAACCAAAGAACGATCGCTATTGATATTTTTTTAGCGAAACAGTATCTTCAGTATATACCGCCTGCGGTCAGGACGAGGGTTCATTCCCCATCTGAAGCCAAGGGACCGGACACGTTTTCTCGCCCCGCCCGCCTTCGCTCGCCGCGAACCGAAGCGCGACATGCGGGCGCCGAAAAACCCATCCGTTCCCGCTCTCAGGCGCGCGTATCGACCGAGAGGAGGAAACAGGAATGGAGAACCGCGCAGTCGGCGTCGTCGCCATCATCATCAAGCAAAGAAAAGAGACCGCGAGCCTCGTCAACGAGGCCCTCACCGGCTACGGCGACATCGTCATCGGCCGCATGGGACTGCCGTACCACGAGCGCGACCTCAACATCATCACCCTCATCGTCGACGCGTCGACCGACCAAATCGGCGCGCTCACCGGCAAGCTCGGGATGATTCCCGGCGTTACCGTCAAGTCAACCCTCGCAAAGATCTGACAGAACCGAATAACCCCTTAAGGAGACGAACCATGAAAGACGACGCATCGACCCGCAAGATCTCGATAGCCGACTGGCAGAAGAACCTCATCAAGCAGGATGAGATCGACCGATACCTCATCGACGGAAAGGACTTCATCGACGACGACGCGATAGAGGCCGACCTCGCGAAGAACCGCGGCGCGAGCCCCGAGCGCGTCCGGGCGATCCTCAAGAAGGCGCACGACATCAAGCTAATGGACGCCTCCGACGTCGCCGCGCTCGTCACCGTCACGGACCCCGCGCTCCGCGCCGAGGTATTCAAGGCCGCCGAGGAGATCAAGACGAAGGTCTACGACAACCGCATCGTCACCTTCGCGCCCCTGTACTGCGGGAGCAAGTGCGTCAATGCCTGCAAGTACTGCGGCTTCCGCTGCGACAACAACTCCATCGAGCGCCGCGTGCTCACGATGGACGAGGTCGAATCAGAGGCGCGCGTCCTCGCCGGCAAGATCGGGCACAAGCGGCTCGTCATCGTCTTCGGCGAGCACCCCGAGACCGGCGCCGACTACATCGCCGAGTGCATGAAGCGGATCTACTCCATCAAGATGAAGGTCCGAAACGGCGTCGGCGAGATCCGCCGCGTCAACGTCAACGCCGCGCCGATGCCGATCGCCGACATGCGAAAGCTCCACGAGGCGGGCATCGGAACCTTCCAGGTATTCCAGGAAACCTACCATAAGAAAACCTACGCGAAGGTCCATCCCGCGGGCACGCTCAAGGGCAACTACCGCTGGCGGCTCTACTCCCTCCACCGCGCGATGGACGCCGGCATCGACGACGTCGCGGTCGGCGCCCTCTTCGGCCTCACGGACTGGAAGTTCGAGGTGATGGGACTCGTCGCGCACGCGCGCGACCTCGAGAGAAGATTCGGGCTCGGGCCGCACACGGTCTCCGTCCCCCGCCTCGAGCCCGCCGCCGACACCGACTTCTCGTGGATCAAGGACTGGGTGAGCGATGACGACTTCCGCTACCTCGTCGCGTGCATCCGCGTCGCGATCCCGTACGCCGGGCTCATCGTGACCAACCGCGAGAAACCCGAGATGATCAAGTCGCTCCTCGACATCATCACCCAGCGCGACGCGGACAGCCGCGTCGGCATCGGCGCGTATACCGAGGCCTTCTCCGCCGACGAGCAGCGCGAGAAGACCCAGCAGTTCATCCTCGGCGACACGAGAAGCCTCGACGAGATCATCCGCGAGCTCGCCGCCGCGGGACACATCGTTTCCTTCTGCACCGCGGGCTATCGCTGCGGCCGCACCGGGAAGAAGATCATGGACGCGCTCGGGTCTGGCCGCGAGGGCTGCTTCTGCAAGCTCAACGCGGTGCTGACCTTCCAGGAATGGCTCGAGGACTTCGCGTCCCCCGAGACGAAGAAGATCGGCGACGCGATCATCGACAAGGAAATGAAGGCGGTGCGCGCGCGCGTCCCCGCGGACTTCTCCGAGGCCATGTGGGACCATCTCGTGCAGGCGCGCGAGAAGATCCTCAAGGGCGAGCGCGACCTCTACTTCTAAGGCAAAAGGGGAACCCATGGGCGACGACGCGAAAGAAAGCGCGGGAACGCGCATCGAGCACGACCTCATCGGCGAGCGGGAGATCCCGCGCGGCGCGCTTGAGGGCATACACACCCTCCGCGCCTCGGAGAACTTCAGGCTATCCGGAAGGCCGACGGCGATCGAGCTCATCCGCGCCTACGCCCTCGTCAAGAAGGCGTGCGCGACCGCGAACCGCGAGACGGGCTATCTCGACGCCGCGCGGGCGGACGCGATCTGCCGCGCGTGCGACGAGGTCGCATCGGGCGCCCTCGACCCATGCTTCGCGCTTGACGCCCTCCAGGGCGGCGCCGGGACCTCGACGAACATGAACGTGAACGAGGTGATCGCGAACCGCGCGAACCAGTTCCTCGCTCTCGAGCCCGGGGACCGCTCGGAAAAAGGCGTCCGCCCGCTCGACCACGTAAACCTCCACCAATCGACGAACGACACCTACCCGACCGCGCTCAAGGTCGCCCTCATCGCACTCATCCGCGAGGCGGCAAGCGCGGCGGCTATCCTTCAGGGCTCCTTTCAGAAAAAAGAAAGGGAATTCGCGAACGTCGTCACGATCGGGCGGACCGAGCTCCAGGCCGCCGTCCCGATGACCCTCGGCGCGATCTTCTCGTCATTCTCGGAGGCCGCGGGCCGCGACCGCTGGAGAACCTTTAAGTGCGAGGAGCGCGTGCGCACGGTGAACCTCGGCGGCACCGCCGTCGGAACCGGGCTCGCCGCCCCGCGCTCGTACATCTTCCGCGCGACCGACGCGCTCCGCGCGATCACGGGCTTCCCGCTCGCCCGCGCGGAAAACCTCGTCGACCAAACCGCGAACGCGGACGCCCTCGTCGAAATCGCCGGAATTCTCTCGGCGTTCGCCTCAAACCTCATCAAGGAGGCGCGCGACATCCGCATGCTCGCCCACGAGGGCGACGTCTCGATCCCGGCGATCCAGGCCGGATCCTCGATCATGCCGGGAAAGGTCAACCCCGTCGTCTGCGAGGCCGTGATCCAGGCAGGCATGCGCGCGCGGGCGAGCCTCACCCTCGTCGGCGAGGCGGCAGCCCACGGCACGCTCCAAATCAACGAATACCTCCCGCTCGTCGCGGACTCTCTCATCGAAGCGCTCAAGCTCGTCGCCGCGGCGGCGCGCTCGCTATCGTCGCTCGTCGACGGCGTTGAGGCGAACGACACAGCCTGCCGCGCGCGCGTCGAATCCGACCCGATTATCGTGACCGCATTCCTTCCCTCAATCGGCTACGAGCGCGCGCAAGAGCTGCTCGCCGAATACCGCGAAAGCGCGAACGCGAATGGCGAAACCATACGCGCCTTCCTCACGCGAAAGCTCGGCGCCGACGCCGTCGACCGCGCGCTCTCGAGCGACGCCCTCTCGGCGCTCGGCTTCCCCGACTCACCGCCCTCAAAAGGACTGAACCCATGAACGAAACGCCCAAGGCGCTCCGCCTTCACATCGGGCTCTTCGGCCGCACGAACACCGGCAAGTCGAGTCTCCTCAACCTCATCGTCGGGCAGGACTCCGCGATCGTGTCACCCGTCGCGGGCACGACCACCGACGTCGTCCGAAAAAGCATGGAGCTCCTCCCCCTCGGACCCGTCACCTTCCTCGACACGGCCGGGATCGACGACGAGTCGGGACTCGGCGAGCTCCGCGTCGAGCGAACGCGCGAGGCCCTCGCCTCCTCGGACGTCGCCTGCCTCGTGCTCGAAAGCGACGTATGGACGGCGTACGAGGACGAGCTCGCCTCCCTCGCCGCGGCGCAAAAGACACCGCTCATCCTCATCGTCAATAAGACCGACGTAAAGAAACCCTCCGCCGCGTGGCTCGATACCATCCGCGCGGTATCGGCGCGGGTCATCGAATGCTCGACCGCCCGCGCCAAGCTCGACGCGGGGGAACGCGAGGACTTTCTCCTCGCGCTCAAGCGGCACCTTCTCGAGGCCGCGCCCGACGACTTTCTCGAGCCTCCCGCGATCCTCGGCGACCTCCTTCCCTCGGGAAGCGGCGTGCCCCTCGCGGTCCTCATCGTACCGATCGACCTCCAGGCGCCCAAGGGCCGCCTGATACTCCCGCAGGTGCAGTCGATCCGCGACGCGCTCGACTCGGACGCTGCGGTCGCCGTCGTCAAGGAGCGGGAATACCGCCCCTTCCTCGATCGCCTCTCGTCGCCGCCCGACCTCGTCGTCTGCGACTCGCAGATCGCGCTCAAGATGGTCGCCGACACCCCTACGGGCATTCCCGCGACGACCTTCTCGATCCTCTTCTCGCGCTTTAAGGGAGACATCGTCCGGATGGCGGAGGGCGCAGCGGCCCTCGCGACCCTCAAGGCCGGCGACCGCGTGCTCGTCGCCGAGGCGTGCACACACCATGCCCTTGAGGACGACATCGGCCGCGTGAAGATCCCGCGCTGGATCAGGCAGTTCACCGGCTCGGGCGTCGAGATCGACCACGCGGCGGGCCGCGACTGGCCCGCCGACCTCGCGCGCTACCGCGTCGTCATCCATTGCGGCGCGTGCACGCTCACCCGGCGCGAGATGCTCTGGCGCCTCGAGCGAGCCCGCGCCGCGGGAGTCCCCGTCACCAACTACGGCATGGCGATATCCGTGCTTCAGGGCGTCATCGAGCGGACGCTCTCGCCCTTTCCCGCGGCGCTCGACGCGTACGAGCGCGCGCGCGGCGCGGCGCGAAGTGCGACGCACGGAACTATTTCCGAGGGAGGAATCGCATGATCAGGAAGGAATTCACCGAAGCCCTCGTCAGGGCGATCGCGTTCGGCTTCATCGCGGCAGAGGAGCGCGGAGCGCGCGGCGCGACGAGCCACGAGACGACTGCCGCGCCCGGCGAAGCCCAACTTCTCGAAGACCTCGCGCTGCTCCTCGACGCGCGCGAAATCGACGAAACGGCGGAGCTCTATCGCGTCGCCGCGGGCATCCGCGACGCCGAGTGCGGCCGCCGCATGGTCCTCCGCGGCCTCGTAGAGTTCTCTAGCTGCTGCTCAAACGACTGCCGCTACTGCGGCCTCAACCGCAACAACCCGAACGCCGAGCGCTACCGCCTCACGAAGGACGAGATCCTCGAATGCGCGGCTCTTATCAGGAAGGCGGGAATCCGCACGGTCGTCCTCCAGTCCGGGGAAGACGGGACGCCCGCGGCCTTTCTCGCGGACGTCATCCGCGCGATCAAGGAAAAAAGCGACATGGCGATCACCCTCTCGGCGGGAGAGCGGCCGCGCGAGGACTTCGCGCTCTGGCGCGAAGCCGGGGCCGACCGCTATCTCATGCGCGTCGAAAGCTCGGACCCCGCGCTCTACGCAGCGCTCCACGAGGGCCGCTCGCTCGGCACCCGCCTGAGATGCCTCGACGATCTCCAGGAACTCGGGTACCAGACGGGAAGCGGGATCATGGTCGGCCCTCCCGGCCAGACGAGCGCGCACATCGCGCGCGATATCCTCTTTTTCTCCCGCCACGACTTTGACATGATCGGCATCGGGCCCTTCATCCCGCACCCCGACACGCCCTATCGCGGCGAGCCCGCAGGCGCCGTCGCGCTCACGCTCAACGCGGTCGCGCTCACCCGCATCGTCACGCGGAACTCCTGGCTCCCCGCGACCACCGCGCTCGGGAGCCTCGACCGCGACTACCGGATCGACGCCCTACGCGCGGGCGCGAACGTCGTGATGCCGAACTTCTCCCCCGTCTCGGTGAAAAAAAAATACGCGATCTATCCCGGCAAGCGATGCCTCTCCGAGCGAACCGGCGCGTGCGCCCTCTGCATGGAAGGCCTCGCGAAGACAGCCGGCCTCGAGCTCGACTACTCGCGCGCCGACACGCTCAAAACCGCGCCCCGCCATCCCATACCCGCCTGAGCGCGGACGGGGAATAACCGGTAAGCGGTAACGACCGCATCGCGCTGCGAAAATCACGACGCACGGCGAGAAACGCGCCATGCGGCGTACTATCGCCCCGCGTTGCGTCTCGCTCCCCGCGCTTTTATCCCTTCATCACCTTCACGAAAAATCGCCGCTCGCGCGGACCGTCGAACTCGCAAAACCATATCCCCTGCCAGGTCCCGAGGAGCGGCTTCCCGCCCCGGACGATCACCGTCGCGCTCGAGCCGACGTAGGATGCCTTGAGGTGCGCGCGCGAGTTTCCCTCCGCGTGAAGGAATTCCGAGCGGTCCGGAAACGCGCGATCGAGCCCGAGGAGGAGATCGTGGACCACGTCGGGATCGGCGTTCTCGTTGATCGTGATGCCGGCGGTCGTGTGCGGGCAATACACCGCGCAAAGCCCCTCGTCGACGCCGCTTTGCGCGATCGCCCGGGCGACCTCGCGCGTCACGTTCGTGAACCCCTCCCGCTCGGTCGCAAGATTAAACTCATATACCATGGATTACGCTCCTTCATCCCGCGGCGCGAGCCAAACGCCCCCGCGCGCGATCTCGTGCGGGCGAAAGCCCGCCTTATACGCCATCTTCCGGCAATCGGCCACCCAAAACCCGAGGTAGTACCACCGTTTCCCGAGCTCCCGCGCGATGCGCGCCTCGGCGAATACCGAGAAAACCCCGAGGCTCCGCGGCGACTCGGCGGGGTCGAACGCGAAGTACACGCTCGAAAGTCCGTCGGGGAGGAGGTCAAGGTATCCTGCCGCGACAAGCCTCCCGTCGGCCGTCCGGTAACGCGCGATCGCGCCGGCGACCGGGGACTCGACGTACGCCTTCCGGTATTCCGCCTCGCCGAGCCCATCGGCGTCATCGGGGTGCCGCGCGAGGAGGTACCGCCGCATGAGCGAAAAATCCTCCGCGCTGAACGCGCGTTCCTCAAGGCTCACCGACACGTCCGCGTTCGCCCGAATCGCGCGCCGCTGCCCCTTCGTCGCCTCGAGCCTCGCCGCGTCGACCCTGATCGGCACGCAGGCTTCGCACGAGGCGCAGCGGTTCCGGTAAAACACGGGCCCCGAGCGCCGCCACCCGTCCGCGAGGGCGCGCTCGTAATCCGCGCCGTCAATCCGCGCGCACGCGAACGCGTTCACCTCGTGATTCCCGGGCATCCCGTACGGGCAAGGCCCCCAGTCGTACCTCGTTTCCATGGAAACGAGTATACCGCGCCCGAGGCGCCGAGCGCCATGCCTATCGCGCCGCGCTTGCATTTTGTTGTATATACAACTAGTATCGAATTGAAATGACACGGAAAAAACCGGAAGCGCCGCCCGCCGAACCCAGGGGCGGCGGGCACCTTATGACGAAGGTCACGCAGCTCGGCGGGCGCGCGTTCGCGCGGCTTCTCAAGGAAGCCGGCATCGACGACATCAACCCCGGCCAGGGCCGCATCCTCTATTGCCTCTGGAAACGCGACGGCGTCCCGATCAAGGAGCTCAGCCAAGCGACCGGACTCGAGAAATCCACGCTCTCGATCATGCTCGACCGCCTCGATGAGGAAGGCAAGATCACCCGCGAGCGCGACGACGCCGACCGCCGCGCGACGATCGTCCGTCTCTCCCCCTCGTGCCGCAAACGCCAGGACGCCTTCGCCCACGTCTCCGACGAAATGAACCGCATGTATTACGAAGGCTTCGCCGAAGACGAGATCGACCGTTTCGAGTCTTACCTCGCGCGCATCCTCGCGAACCTCGAGCGCCGCGAGGCAGAAAGCCGCCAATAAAAAAAGCGCCCGGGGATACAGGTAAATCCCCAGACGCTCGACTACTCAATCGCGTGCCCGCGAACGAGCCCATCATTTTCTGGCACGCCGCGCGCCCGCCGTTTTATCAATCTTTCAGCAATGCCGCGCGAGAAAAGCCCTTTCTTCTATTTCCCTTCCAAATGCTGATTGATGCTCAGTCAACGGTTTTGCCTTCCTGCAAAACCGTTGGCATCGGGGAATCCCCTGCGGGGATTCCCCTGGTCGCTTTCCGCGCGCCATCCCTGGCGTGCCGCACGTGCGGTTCATCCTTCATAGAGCAATGCACATTACGCACTTCGCTTCTTTCTATTTTCCTTCTAGATACTGATTAATGCTTGCAGCCGCACGCCGCCCCTCGCCCATCGCGAGGATGACGGTCGCGGCGCCGAGGACGATGTCGCCGCCCGCCCACACGCGCGCGATGCTCGTGCGCTGCTCCGGGTCGACGATGATGTTGCCCCGCTTGGTCACGTTGAGCCCCTCGGTCGTCTGCGCCATGAGCGGATTCGACTCGTTCCCGAGCGCGATGATCATCGCGTCGACCGGGATCTCGTGCTCCGTCCCCTTCTTCGCGACCGGGCTCCGCCTGCCCGACTCGTCGGGCTCCCCGAGCTCGTAGTCAAGCACCTCGACCGCGCGGACCTTGCCGTCCGCGTCCGCGAGGATGCGGGTCGGGTTCTGGAGGAAGCGAAACTCGACGCCCTCCTCCTCCGCGTGCAGGACCTCTTCCGCGCGCGCGGGCATCTCGTCCCGCGTGCGCCGGTAGATGCAGTACACCTTCTCCGCGCCGAGCCTCAAGGCCATGCGGCACGCGTCCATCGCGACGTTGCCGCCGCCGACGACCCCGACGACCTTCGCGGGGAATAGCGGCGTTGCCGCGTGCGCGGTATCGTACGCCTTCATGAGGTTCGCCCGCGTCAGGTACTCGTTCGCGCTGAACACCCCGATGAGGTTCTCCCCCGGGATGTCCATGAACTTCGGGAGCCCCGCGCCGGTGCCGACGAACGCCGCGTCGAAGCCCTCTCGGCCCAAGAGCTCCGCGAGGGTCTCCGTCCGCCCGACGAGGAAGTTCGTGCGGAACTCGACGCCCATTGACTTGAGAACCTCGACCTCCTTCTGGACGATCGCCTTCGGAAGCCGGAACTCCGGGATCCCGTAGACCATGACGCCGCCCGTCTTATGGAAGGCCTCGAAAACCGTCACCGCGTGCCCGGCGCGCCGGACGTCGGCGGCAACCGTGAGCCCCGCGGGCCCCGAGCCGATCACCGCGACTTTCTTTCCCGTCTCCTTCGCGACCTCGGGCGTCGAGATGAGCCCGTTCTCGCGCTCCCAGTCGGCGACGAACCGCTCGAGCCGGCCGATGGCGACCGCCTTATCGACGCTCTTCAATGACTTACCGAGCGTGCACGTGCTCTGGCACTGCTTCTCCTGCGGGCACACGCGCCCGCAGATCGCCGGCAGAAGGTTCGTCGTCTTGATCGTATCGACGGCCTGCTTGAACTCGCCCTTCTCCACGCACGCGATGAACTCCGGGATCGGCACCCCGACCGGGCACGACGCGACGCAGGGTCGGTTCTTGCACTGGAGGCACCGCGCGGCCTCGACCCGTGCCTGCTCCTCGGTGTACCCGAGCGCGACCTCGCCCATCTCCCGCGCGCGCGAGACCGGGTCCCGCGTGGCCATATCCTGCGCCGGGATCGCCATACGGTCCTTCGGCGCGAGCGCCTTATCCTTCACGGACGCCCAGAGGCCCGCGGCCTCTCGTCCCAACTCTTCCCTCGTCTTGTGGCTCATCGCGCACCCCCGGCCTTCGCGTCCGGGTCGCCGACCCGCTCCGCCTCCATCTCAAGATGGCACTTCTTATGGTCAAGCTCCTCGCGGGCCTTATACGCCCTCATGCGGAGCATCATATTGTCGAAATCGACCTCGTGCCCGTCGAACTCCGGCCCGTCGACGCAGACGAACCGCGTCTTCCCGCCGACCGTCACGCGGCAGCCGCCGCACATCCCGGTCCCGTCGATCATGATCGTATTGAGCGACACGACCGTGTGGACCCCGTAGGGCTTCGTCGTCGCCGCGCAGAACTTCATCATGACGGGCGGCCCAATCGCCACCGCCTCCGCGGGCGGATTCGCGCTCTCGCAGAGCTCCTTCAGGGGCTCCGTCACGAGTCCCTTTCTCCCGTACGAGCCGTCGTCGGTCACGACGATCACCTCGTCCGCGGCCGCGCGCATCTCCTTCTCGAATATTAGAAGATCCTTCGTCCGCGCGCCGATGATCGCGACCACCTTGTTGCCCGCGGCCTTATGCGCCTTCACGATCGGGTACAGCGGCGCCACCCCGATCCCGCCGCCCACGCAGACGACGGTACCGACCTTCTCGATATGCGTCGGCCTCCCGAGCGGCCCGAGGATCGCCTCGATGGAATCCCCGACTTCTTTCAGCGCGAGCTTATGGGTCGTCGAGCCGACCGTCTGGAAAACGAGCGCGATCCATCCCTCGTCCGCGTTCGCGTCCGCGATCGTGAGCGGGATCCGCTCCCCGAAATCGATATCCAACTGGACGAGCACGAACTGCCCCGCCCGCCTATTTCGCGCGATCTCCGGCGCCGTCACGCGGAGGTAGTACACCTCTTCCGAAAACCGTTTCTTCTCGAGTATCGTATGCATGAGCGTCTCCCTATGCTTTAGTTACGTTGCTTGCGATTATCTGCATAGTACAGAATCCCTCCCATTCCGGCAATCGTTTTTCCCGGAAACCGCCTATTCATAAGGGGGAGCGGCCTTCCGCACGAGCACTTGTTCGTTTCGCCTTTTAC
>Ga0209098_1001184_pt1 | contig 25622 bp, 17 predicted proteins | sample AD_JPNHW1_MetaG_FD_184429 | JGI IMG/M metagenome (GOLD analysis project Ga0209098, IMG submission 184429) | Active sludge microbial communities of municipal wastewater-treating anaerobic digesters from Japan - AD_JPNHW1_MetaG (SPAdes) (version 2) | ecosystem: Engineered > Bioreactor > Anaerobic...
CGATCGAAGCCGTCCTGAGCAGTGGGTCCGTTTCGCTGAACAAGGCGATGAGCGCGGGCGCGTCTTCCGGGTTTTCCATCTTTCCGAGCGCAGTCGCCGCGGAAGCCCTGATCACGGCGTTCTCGTCCTTATCCTTCGCGATTTCCGCGAGCTTATCCCGTATCCCGACGGCCTTCATGTCCCCGAGCGCTGCCATGATGTTCTGCCGTACGATGAGCCGCTGCTTTTCGTCGCCCGGTATGTCCGAGTCCATCAAGCCGATCATATACTGCGCGTCATCCGCCGAACCGATCTTGCCGAGCGTCTGTATCGCGGCGTCTCGGAAGTCTGCGTTCTCGCTTTCGACGAGTTTCCGTACCATGGGCGCGGCTTCCTTTATCCCGAGCTTCGAGACGTACGCGAGAATTTGGCGAACGAGGTCCTTCGGTTCGTCGAAGGGATCGGTAAGAACGCTCAGCGCGTTCGGTTTCAGCGCGTCAAGGTTCTCGTCGGCGAAAAGGGCAAGGATTCCGTTCTTTACCGAAACGCTCCGCGTGGACTCAAAAAGCGCAGAAAGGTCCGCCGTGTAGTCGGTGTTCTTTTCCGATTGCAGGGTCTGAACGAGATCGATGATATCCGGCTCGAGCCCATACTTGAGCACGTCCCGCCGTTTCGACTCGACGGTATCCTCGCAATAAAGCGTGGCGGCCAAGAGGAAGAAAAAAGCCGCGAAGATTACTTGTCGAGAATGATACCGCATTACGCTCATGCATCCCCTCCGTTAAACCTTTTTAGGAACCCCTCGCGATACTCTAGGAACCTATCGGCCTCTATCGCGTCCCGTATCTCTTCCATGAGCCGATGCAAAAACGCGAGATTATGGTACGAGGCGAGCATGGAGCTTAGGATCTCGTCGTTCTTATAGAGATGGCGCATATACGCCCTTGTGTACTCCCTACATACCCGGCAACCGCATTCCGGGTCGATTGGGCCGAAATCCGTAGCAAACCGCTCTTTCTTAATCGCAATCGCCCCGTCTCGGGTAAACAAAGAGCCGTTCCGCGCGTTACGGGTCGGAAGGACGCAATCGAAGATATCGATGCCGTTCAGCACCGCGTCGAGAATGTAGTCCGGGGTACCGATGCCCATGACGTATCGCGGTTTCCCGTCGGGAAGCTGCCCGGAAATCGACGAGAGGAATTCCGAATACACCTCGGGAGGCTCTCCGACCGAAAGACCGCCGATGGCGATGCCTGGGGTATCGAGTTCGATAACCGAGTCTATGCTTTCCTTGCGGAGGTCGTGATAGAAGTTTCCCTGAATGATCGCGAAGAGCTTTCCCTGATAGTCGTCGCCGGTCTCAAGCCACGCCTTTTTTGCGCGCTTTGCCCAATCCGTCGTGATCGTAAGCGCTTCGCGAGATTTTTTCCATTCGGTCCCGAATCCCGTGCACACGTCAAGCTGCATCTGAATGTCACTGTTGAATCCCGCTTGAAGCTCCACGACGCTCTCGGGCGTCATGAACCGCGAGGATCCGTCGATGTGGCTCCTGAACCGCACGCCTTCCCGAGTGATCTTCCGAAACGCGGAAAGCGAGAACACCTGAAACCCGCCCGAGTCCGTAAGGAAGTTCTTCTTCCACCCGGAAAAGCCGTGAAGCCCGCCCGCCGCCTTGATAGTCTCGACGCCCGGCCTCAAAAAAAGATGGTAGGTATTCGCGAGGATGATCTCAAAGCCAATCTCGTCGAGCCAGTCCTTCGTCATTGCCTTTACGGTCGCGTTCGTCCCTACCGGCATGAAGGCCGGGGTCCTTACCGGTCCATGGGGCAAATCGATATAGCCCGTGCGTGCCCTGCACTTCGCGTCTTTGTGGGTCTGCCGATAAATGGCGTCTGTCTTTTGCATCGAATCGTCACGTCCTTGCGTATTTTAGCATCGCGGATCCCGCGAAAACGAAAAGCACGACGGGGAACCAGGCCCCGGCGAGCGGCGAAATATACTCCCACTTAGCGAGGAGCATCGTTACCATCTGCATGATGTAATAGAGCACGGCAACCGAGAGGCTTAAGAGAAGGCTCATGAGGAGGATGTTCTTCTTGAAGCGTCCGCCTAGCGAGATCGAGAAGAAGAGCACGATGAAAATCGTCAAGGGAAAGGAGAAGCGCTTATAGTAATTCGAGAGTTGCTCCGCGTACGGAAGCCCCGCCTTGCGCACGCCTTCGATATAAACCTTCGCGTCCTTCGCGGTTAACTCGTCTACCGAGGTCGTATTCTTTCGAAACGTCTCGGGCGATTCGTCAAATGTTTCGGGCAACTCGCTCGTGGAAACGCTCACCCCGCCGTCCTTTGGGTCTACCGTATACACGAGATAACTCGGAAAGACCCACGAGGAGCCATTCCACGAAGCGGAAGGCGCCTTCGTGACGCTTTGAATCGCGCCTTTCGCGTCGCGCGAGACGATCATGAGCGAAAAAATCTTTTTTTCCTCGTCATCGTAGAAATCAGCGGTATAGACGACGCGTCCCGATTTGGACAGCACCACGATATTCGCGTTACTGAGGGATTCCTTTTGCTGTATCAACCGCCTGTTCTCCGTGTTCTTCTGCAAGAGCGAGTGAATGACCACGCGATCCTCGAAATAGAACATGAAAAGGGAGAGGATAAGTCCCGCGACGAGGAGCGGAATGACCAGAAGATGCAGGGGGTATCCCGAGGTGAAAATGATCGTGAGCTCGTTTCTCGCGTACATCATGCCCATCGTGTACGACGAGGCGAAGAGGACCGCGAGGGGCATCGAGAATGACACGCATTTCGGTATATAGAGCCACAGGACATGCAAGACGCTTTTTAACGGAACCTCGTTCGCGAGGTACTTCCAGAGATTTGAGAAAAGGTCGCCCAGCTCGAGAAGAAAGACGAAAAAAACCAACGAGACGACGCACACGGGTATGAACTGCTGTAAGAGATACCGCTGGAGGAGTTTCATTTGAACAATTCCTTTCCGAGTAAAATCAACCCTACCCCGAGAACGATCGCGTTCGGGAGCCACATCATGAGGGCGCCGTTTAATCCGACCCGCAAGCTCAGCGTTTGGCCGCCGATGAGCACCGCCCAGTACATGACGGCGATAATGAGACCGAATATGAAACCCACGCTCTGCCCGTTGGTCTTCGAGGCGAGCCCAATCGGAAACGCGAGGATCACGAAGAAAAAGGCGCCGAACGGTATCGAGAATTTCTTGTGGAACTCCGTTCGATACATATTGAGTTTCTTCGTCTCTTTACCCTGCTTTAATTTCGCGAGCTGGGTATAAAGGTCGCGAGAGCTCATCTCGCGCGGACTGATCGCATTCGAATAGGACGAGAGGATATTCCGCGCGAGGATGTTGTATGTAATGTCCTTCGCCTTGATGACGTCATAGTCGTTATCCTTTGCCTTATTGAGCGAAAGGACATAGGAGTCGTCCATCTCAAGGCTCATGAGCACGGCGGGGTTGTTCGACTTTCGGATTACGGCCTCCGGCGCCGAGATGACCCGTTTGTTCCCGTCCTTGTCCGCGTCGATGATCAGGATGCCGTCCATTCGCCCATTCGCGATAACGCCCGTCACGACGACCGAGTTTTGGTTTCGCTTTACCGAATTGGACTCAAGCTCTAGTGCGGGCGTCGAGGTAAGGATCTTTCGGTAGAGCCTGTTAAATTGAATCGTTCCCGCGGGGAGCAGGATGTCGTTCGTGAAAAACGACACGAGGGAGATAAGCATGCCCACGGTAAGCACGGGGATAATGATCGCGCGGGTCGGGATTCCGAGCGCGTTCATCGAGAGTATTTCCCTATCGGTAACGAGCCTTCCGAGGCCCATGAGCGTGCCGACGAGCGCCGAGAAGGGCGCCGAGGTCGCGATGATCGACGGCAAGGCGTACACGATGAGCATAAAGACGTCCCTGAACGGCGCCTTCTTCGAGAGGATATCCTCGGCCATCAAGAGTATCTGGTTGACGAAAAAGATCAAAAAGAAAAAAAGGAAGCAGATGAAAAAATAGAGGAGCATCTCTTTCGCGATGTACAGGAACAGGCCCTTCTTCATGGCTACTTCCCGGTCGACCCATATCCGCCGCTTCCGCGGTCGGTCTCGCCGATCGAGTCCACGCGCTCAAAGGCGCTCGCGGGCACGGCGCATACGACGAACTGCGCGATGCGGTCCCCGTGATTGACGGTAAAAGGCTCACCCCCGTGATTGATAAGCACGACGCCGATCTCGCCACGATAATCCGAGTCGACCGTTCCCGGCGCGTTGAGCACCGTCACGCCGTATTTCAGCGCGAGCCCCGAGCGCGGGCGAACCTGTATCTCGAAGCCCTCGGGTATTTCGACGGAAACGCCCGTCGGTATGAGCCTTCGCTCGCCTGGCCCAATCGCGACGGGGCCTTCGAGAAAGGCGAACGCGTCGGCGCCTGAGGCCCCCGGGGTTTTATACTCGGGCAAGGTCCCGCCCTCTTTCACGACGCACCGAATTTTTACCGCCATCTTTTTGCGCACTCCTTACCCGTTTTTTTATCCGCGTACACGACCAAAGACGCCTCGCCCGCGCGAAGCTCGTCCCTGACGCGCGCAAAAAGGGAGTCCCCGTCTATCGCGCGCACGATCGCCATACACTCATCGAGAGTATACACCGTATCGCTAAAAAGGTATTGCCTCGCGAGCCGCTTCATCCGATTTTCCGTATCCTCGGCGGAGAGCGAAAGATCGCCGATAACGTGCGTGACGGAATCGCGAATCTCTTCTGGACGGAAACCGTTCGCCCGAATGTCCTCCATCTCCTTGAGAAGGAGCTCGAGCGCCTTCGCGGTATTCTCGGGCGGCGTCGCCACGTAGGCGCCCCAGATCGCCGAGTCCCGGCCGTAGGAAAACGCGCTATACACCGAGTAGCAAAGTCCGTTGCGTTCCCTTAGGGACTGAAAAAGCCGAGAGCTCACCGTGTTTCCTATCATGGCGTTAATCAGGCGCCAGGAAAACCATTCGCCCGGATCGCGAGAAAAAGCGATCGGATAATTGAGATATATCTGAGATTGGCTGAACTTCGATGTTGGATAATTAATGCCGGCATTCCATCGGGGAACCTCGCCCTTCGGTCTCGCGATAGCGAAGGAAAGTCCGGCCGTTCGGTTTTTCAGGAACGACTCTATCGCGTTTGCGTCAACCGCACCCGCGACGGTTATGATGGGCGCGCATGAATGAAGCGCTCCCGAGCAAAAAGCCTTGAGCGATTCAGGGGAAATGGACCCGACGTCGCGAAGGGAACCCGCGATGGGCCGCGCGATCGGGTGATCGGGGTACATCAGGGCAATGGCCGCGTCCATACCCATCTCCTCGGGATCGTCGAACGAGGAAAGAATCTCGCTTTCGATGACCGACCGCTCGCGCTCGATGTCGGCGTCAGACACCTTGGGGTCCCATACCATGTCCGAAAGGACAACGAGGGCCTCAAGCGCGTATTCTGATGGAATGACGCAATGAAGGCACATAAGCTCGCGCTCGGTAAACGCGTTGACGTAGCCGCCGACGCGATCGAAAAAACGCGCAAGCTCGGAAGCGCTCATCTTCGAGGTTCCCTTAAAAAGGAGATGCTCGATGAAATGGGTGATTCCGTACTCGCCCGCGCGCTCGTCGCGCGAGCCCATCCTAAACCAAAAACCGATTGCCACGGCCTTTGTCGCGGCAATCGGTTCGATTAAGAGGCTAATTCCGTTAGGAAAGGGACGCTCAGTTAGGGGCATTGTCCCCAAGCGCGTCCACGTAGGAAAGGTTGAGCCGACCCATCTTGTCCACTTCGAGGAGCTTAACGGGGATCTTCTGCCCTTCCTTGACGACGTCGGAAACGTTCGCGACGCGCTGGCGGGAGAGCTTGGAGATGTGGCAGAGGCCTTCCTTTCCGGGGAGGATCTCGACGAACGCGCCGAAGTCCATGATGCGCTTGACGGTACCTTCGTAGATGCGTCCGACTTCGGGATCCTCGACGATGCCCTTGACGGCGTCGCGCGCGGCGAGCGCGCACTTGGCGTTCTTGCCGTAGATCGTGACGGTTCCGTCGTTATCGGTGTTGATCGTGACCTGGTACTGCTCGCACAGCGCCTTGATGTTCTTTCCGCCGGGCCCGATGAGCGCGCCGATCTTGTCGGTCTCGATCTTCATGACCTCGATGCGGGGCGCATACTGCGAAATCTGCGGCGCGGGCTTCGAGATGGTCTTGTTCATGATGCCGAGGATGTGGAGCCGTCCGCGCTTCGCCTGGGCGAGCGCCTTCTGCATGATCTCGGTGGAGACGCCGGCGATCTTGATGTCCATCTGGAATCCGGTGATTCCGTCCTCGGTTCCCGCGACCTTAAAGTCCATGTCGCCGAGGTGGTCTTCCTCGCCGAGGATGTCGGAGAGGACCGCGTACTTATCGCCTTCGGTGATGAGTCCCATCGCGATTCCCGCGACTGGCTTCTTCATCGGGACGCCGGCCGCGAGCATCGAGAGGGTTCCCGAACAGACGGACGCCATCGAGGACGAGCCGTTCGACTCGAGGATCTCGGAAACGACGCGGACGGTGTACGGGAACGCCTCGCGCGAGGGAACCATCGGCTCGAGGGAGCGGCGGGCGAGATACCCATGGCCGATCTCGCGCCGTCCGGTGCCCATGCGCCCGACCTCGCCGACCGAGAAGGGCGGGAAGTTGTAGTGCAGGATGAAGTGCTCGCGGCGGTCGCCCTCGATATCGTCAAAGACCTGCTCGTCGAAAACGGTGCCGAGCGTGGTGACGCCGAGGGACTGGGTCTCGCCGCGGGTAAACACGGCCGATCCGTGCGGCCGGGGAAGCACGCCGATCTCGCAGGTGATATCGCGGATGTCCTCGGTGCCGCGTCCGTCGACGCGAACGCCCTTCTCGAGGATCGTCCCGCGAAGTATGTTGTATTCCATGTCCTCGAAGAGCGCGGTGAAGAGCTTCTTCTGGATGTCGTCGGCAAGCTGGTCTTTGTATTTCTCGGCGATGTCGCTCCGGACCGCGTCGCAGGCGGCGCGGCGCTCGAACTTGCCCTTCACGAAGAGGGCTTCCTTGAGGCGGGGATACGCGGCGTCGTGGATCGCGTCCTTATTCTCGAGGGTTACCTTAAGGGGCGCGAGGGGGAGCTTTTCCTTCCCGCACTTCGCGCGAAGTTCGTCCTGGAGATGGCACATGATCTTGATGAACGCGCTTGCCTTGTCGAGCGCGGTGAGCATGACCTCTTCGGAAACCTCGTGGGCGCCGCCCTCGACCATGGTGATGCCCTCGGCGGTACCGGCGACGACGATCTCCATGTCGGCCTTATCGATCTGCTCGAAGGTCGGGTTGATGACGTACTGTCCGTCAAGGTACGCGATGCGCGCCGCGGCGACCGGTCCGTTGAACGGGATGTCGGAGATATACACCGCGGCGGAGCTCGCGATGACCGCGAGGATGTCGGGGGGATTGCTCATATCGGAGGAGATGCAGGTCGGGACGATCTGAATGTCTCGGCCGAATTCCTTGTCGAAAAGCGGCCGCATCGGGCGGTCGATGAGGCGCGAAACGAGGATTTCCTTGTCTTTCGGGCGGCTCTCGCGCTTGATGAACCCGCCGGGGATCTTTCCCGCGGCGTAGTATTTCTCGTTGTAATCCACCGTGAGGGGAACGTAATCGAGCCCTTCCTGGCAGTCGGATGACGCGCACGCCGTCGCGATGATCGCGGAACCGGCGTACTGCGCGTAGACGGCGCCGTTCGCCTGCTTGGCGAGGCGTCCGGTCTCAAGGATCAGCTCTTCGTCGCCAATCTTGTACGTAACTCTATTAACCATTATTTAAAACCTTTCGTATACACGAGCTAAAAGAAAAAAAGTTACCTGCCTACGGGAGGCAGGTAACCTGACGTTACTTGCGGAGGCCAAGTTCCTGGATCAAAGTCCTGTACGTCGCGAGGTCACGGCGCTGCAGGTACTTCAGGAGGCGCCTTCTCTGACCGACGAGGATGATGAGTCCGCGGGTCGAGTTCTTGTCCTTCTTAAAGGTCTTGCAATGCTCGGTGAGCTGCTGGATGCGCTCGGTGAGGAGCGCGATCTGTACCTTGGTATTTCCGGTGTCTTTTTCGTTTGAACCGAATTTGTTGACCACCGCAGTGGTTTCCTCTTTTGTAAGTGCCATACTTACTCCTTCTGTATAAAAATCATCATGATAACCTAAATCGAGCCATCGCGAGTTCGCCCGGCGCGGGAAGCGAAGAGCCTTGAGGGGACTCAAGCCGGACTGAAGCGTCCGTTACCTCGAGAGTCGCCATCAGTTCTTTTCCGTGAACCGTGGAAAGCGCGACGGGATACCGACCCCGACGGGGAAGTATCTGCGAAAAGGCGTCGACCGTCGCTTCCGAGAAAGAACCCGAAACCTTCCAATCGACATCGGTGAAATCCAGCAAGAATGGATGACCGAGCAGGCGTTCCGCGAGGGCGAAATCGGCGGATTGAACGGCTTTGCGGACCGAACTGGAGCTAATCCTGAGTCCGTCGAGCTCAACCTGCCGAATGGAATCGAAGCGAAACCCTTTCTCCCGGGAGAGAAGAGCGATCTCCTCAACCCCCGTATCCAGGCGATGACCGCAGCGAAAATCAGGGCCAACGGCCACGTATCGCATGCGGACAGTTCTCACCAGAATATCAAAGAATAAACCTCCAGTCATTGTACCGAATTCCCCGGAAAAGTCAATCAGGAGCACGAAGGCGAATCCGAGTGCCTCAAACCGCGAAAGCCTGATCCCCAAGGTCGACACGTCTCCCGGGTACCGCTCGCCCTTCGTGATCGCCCCGGGTGAGCGGGTAAAGGTCACGATCCCCGGCAAGAGGGAATGCTTTTCCGCCTCGGCGATAACCGTATCGAAAAGGGTTTGATGGCCGCGATGGGGGCCGTCGAAACCGCCGATCGTCAGGGCAGTTCCCCGCTTCCCCGCGCAGAGGCGGTCGATAAGGAGGCGGCTTTCGTCCGTTTCGAGGAGGTCCCATCGAATAACCTTCATGACGCGCCCTCGGCGACGAACTCATAGCGCACGGTACTTGAGGAAAACGCGACGACGCCCATAAACTCAGCGCCGCAAAAAACCGCCTTTCGCTCGTCAGGAGATGCGGAATCGTCGGCTTTCCGCGATACGCGCGCGGCCTGAGACGGAAGTGACACGTCGCCGGTCGACGACGAAAACCAGGCGCGATCGGGCTTTCGCCCATGGGCGAAGGCGTCGGCCCTTCCGGGATCGAGATAGACCGTTCCGAGCCCGGCGGTATGGGCGATCTCGGGATTTAAGGGGATCACCGAGGCAAGGATCTCCTCGCCCGGCGCCTGAGGCGGCTTATCGCCCTTTCCGTATACCCCGCGCACGCGTGAGGGAAATGGTTCAAGAAGGCTCGAGCCCGCCGCGCGCTCAAGGCCAAAGGGGCCGATCCGCGTCCTTCTGAGCGCGGAAAGATGCGCGCAGGAACCCGCCGCTTCGGCGATGTCCCGCGCAAGCGAGCGGATATAGGTTCCCTTGGAGCACACGACCTTGATGACCATGGCTGAGACGGGGGAATCGTGAGCGGCATCGCCGCCTGCAGGATCGCTGGCCGAGACGACGTCGAGCGCATACACGGTGACCGCGCGAGGCGCGATGTCCACGGCGATTCCCTTCCGCATAAGATCGGAGGCCCGTTGCCCGTTGACGTGGAGGGCGGAAAAAGCGGGGGGTTTTTGGAGGATGTTGCCGCGAAAGGAGGCAAGGCTTGCCTCGACCGCGCGAAGGGTCGGAAGCGGCGACTCGCGCACCGATACGCCGTCGGGGTCGAGGGTATCGGTTTCGACGCCGAACCGGATCTCGGCGAGATATTCCTTATCGCCTTCGGAAAAAAAAGGAACGAGCCTCGTGTATCTTCCCGCGAGGGCGACTAAAAGGCCCTCGGCAAAGGTATCAAGCGTCCCCGTGTGGCCGATTTTTTTCGTGCCGAGCGCGTTCTTGATTTGCCAAAGCGATGAGAAACTCGTTATGCCGGATTGCTTCGCGAGAAGCACGATCCCGTCGATGGAAGAAGGCATAGCTATGGGTACTATGCTTTCCCACCGTCGGTCGGCTTCGCGTCTTCCTTGATGTCGAGGGCATCGATCTTCTTGACCATATCGAAGCCCTCTTTAATGCTTTCGTCGAAGATAAAGGCGAGGTGCGGAAACTGGCGGAGCCTGAGCTTCTTGCTCAGCGTCGTCTGGATAAAACCGGCGGCGCTCTCAAGCCCCTTCACGCCCTTTTTCGTCTCCGCGTCGCTCATGAAACTCGAAACGTACACCTTCGCGTACCCCAAGTCTCCCGAAACGTCGACGCGGTTTATCGAGAGGAACGTCGATACCCGGGGGTCCTTAATCCTGCCCCCGAGTATCATTTGAGATATCTCTTCCCGGATCTGCTCTCCGAGTCGGTCTAGTCTGAACTCGCCCATGATTGCTTCACTTCAGGCGGATTACTCCGCCTTATCCTTCTTGGCTTCCTTGGATTCTTTCGCTTCCTTGGCGTCAAGCTTCTCGCTGTCCTTGAGCTTCCGCGCGACCTCGACGAGCTCGATAACCTCGAGCTGATCGCCGATCTTGATGTCCGCGAAGTCCTCGATGCCGATACCGCACTCGAATCCCGCGGCGACTTCCTTGACGTCGTCCTTGAAACGCCTGAGCGATGCGAGCTTGCCCGAGTGGACCACGATGCCCTCGCGGATGACGTGGACGGTCGAGGACCGCTTGATCGTTCCCTGAAGGACGTAGGCTCCCGCGATCGACCCGATCTTCGGTACCTTGATGACGTCGCGAACCTCGACGGATCCGATGACCTCTTCCTTGATATCCGGCTTGAGCATCCCTTCCATGGCCTGCTCGATTTCCTCGACGGCCTTGTAGATGATGTTGTACTTCCGGATATCGACCTTCTCCTGCTCGGCGAGAAGTTTCGCCTGCGGGGTGGGCCGGACGTTGAAGCCGATGATGATCGCGTTAGAGTCCGCGGCCGCGAGCATGACGTCCGAGTCGTTGATGGCGCCAGCCGAGGCGTGGATGACGTTGAGCCTGATCTCGCGGGTCGAGAGTTTCTCGAGCGAGCTCTTGAGCGCCTCGACCGATCCCTGCACGTCGCCCTTGATGATGACTTTGAGCTCGGTGACCTCGCCCTCGTCGATCGTGCTATAGAGGTTCTCGAGCGTGACCTTCTTGACGTTACGCGCGTCCTCGAACCGCTTAAGCTCCTGCCGCTTCGACGAGATCTGGCGCGCGAAGCGCTCGTTCTCGGTTACCTGGAAGGGATCGCCGGCGTTCGGCATTCCCTCGAGTCCGAGGATTTCGACCGGCATGCTCGGGGTCGCTTCCTCAATCTTCTCGCCGCGATCGTTGAAGATCGCGCGCACGCGCCCGGAATAGACGCCCGCGACGTAGGGATCGCCCGTGCGGAGCGTTCCGCGCTGGACGAGAATCGTCGCCACGATTCCTCGACCGTGGTCGATGCGGCTCTCGATGACCTTACCTTCCGCGCGGCATTCGTAGTTGGAGGTAAGCTCAAGCACCTCGGCCTGCAGAATGATCGCGTCGAGAAGGGCGTCGAGACCGACTTTCTGAAGCGCGCTGATGGGGACGAACATCGTGTCCCCACCCCAATCCTCGGGGATCAGGCCCAGCTCGGAAAGCTGCGTCTTCACGCGGTCGGGGTTCGCCTCCGGCTTATCGATCTTATTGACCGCGACGATGATCGGAACCTTTCCGTCCTTCGCGTGGTTGATCGCCTCGATGGTCTGCGGCATGACGCCGTCGTCCGCCGCGACGACGAGCACGACGATATCCGTGATCTCGGCGCCGCGCGCGCGCATCATGGTAAAGGCCTCATGGCCCGGGGTATCGAGGAAGGTGATCTTTCCCTTCGGGGTGTCGACGGTGTACGCGCCGATATGCTGCGTGATGCCGCCGAACTCGCCCGCGGCCACGTTCGCGCTTCGGATCGCGTCGAGGGTCTTGGTCTTACCGTGATCGACGTGTCCCATGATGGTGACAACCGGGGGTCGGTGCATGAGCTCGGTGGAGCCATCCCCTTCCCGCTCGATGACCGTCTCGTCGTAGAGGCTGACGATATGGACCGTGCAGTCGTATTCGGACGCGAGGATCGTCGCCGTATCGGCGTCGATCGACTGGTTCATCGTTACCATCATGCCCATGGTCATGAGCTTTCCGATGAGTTCGGAAGCCTTGAGGTTCATCTTGCGCGCGAGTTCCGACACGGAAATGGTTTCCATGATCTCGATTTCTTTCGGAATCGCGTTCGCCTTATCGAGCGCCTTCTTCTTCTGCTGAAGGAGCTTGTCCTCGAACTCGTCTTCTTTATTTCGGCGTGAGTAAACTACCTTTTTGCCCTTGAAGCCCTTCTTTACCGGGCCAGTACCGCGTCCGTCAAGCGGAAGCGTCGAGGTACCGCCGGGTCCGCGACCGGGACCGCCGGGCCCGCGCCCGGGTCCGCCCTGATAGCCGCCGGGCCTGCCCGCGCCGCCCTGATAGCCGCCGGGCCTGCCCGCGCCGCCTTGATAGCCGCCGGGCCTGCCCGCGCCGCCCTGATAGCCGCCGGGCCTGCCCGCGCCGCCTTGATAGCCGCCGGGACGACCCGCGCCGCCTTGATAGCCACCGGGCCTACCGGCGCCACCCTGGTAGCCGCCGCCTTGATAGCCACCGGTTCTCCCGGCGCCACCCTGATAGCCGCCGCCTTGATACCCGCCGGTTCTCCCGGCGCCGCCCTGATAGCCGCCGCCTTGATAGCCACCCGATGACTGCTCACGGGCGCCTTCGCGGGCCTGAGAGCCGGAAAAGGTATCGCGTCCCGAGGAATACTGACTGGGACCGCGGGTCCCCTGATAGCCACCGGAGGATGAGGGCCTCGGCGCGGACCGTGAACGGTCGGCAAGATTACCGACCTTCACGTTCGGTCGGGGCGGACTGAGCTCGATAGAGGAAGGCTTGCGCTTCTGCGAATCCGCAGCCTCTCCCGATTCGCCCGTCGCTTGGGGTTTCTCGGTTTCCGCATGGTGTACGGGAACGACGTGAACCTGCCGCTTGGCGGCATGGGCCTCTTGCTCGCTTTGAGGAGCGGGACTCGCCGCCGGGGTCTCGTGAGCCGCGGCTTTTTTCTTGACGACGACGACCTTCTTCTTTTCCGCGCCTTCGGGCGCGGCTGGGGCGGTCGAAGCGGCCGCGGGTTCTGCCGCCGTCGGTTCGGTTTTCTTCTGCTTGATGAGAGTTACTTTGGGTTTCTGTGTATTATCGCTATCTTCGGCCATATGGTATCCTATTCCTCGTCCTCAAATTCAAAGCTGAGACCAATACCACAATTTGGACAAGTTGTCATATCGATCGTTATCCGCGCGCCGCACTCGGGGCATTCGTACTCTTCGCTTTCCGCGCCGGCTTCGGGCGCGGTTCCGGCCGCGGCTTCTTCTGGCGCGCTCGGGGCTTCGCCTTCGGCGCTCTTTTCCGTTTCGTCCACGACCTCGAAGGATTCCTTGAGCAGCGTGGAAAGTAGCGTGTAATTCTCGTCCGTCATGCCCTCGAGGCCATGGAGCTGCTCTTCGCTCAGCGAGAGGAGCTCTTCGATCCGCTCGATCTTGTTATTTTTAAGAATCTCCGAAAGCACCTCGGTGATTCCGGGAAGTTCCGTTATGAGGCTGAGCTCGTCGACCGGCGTCTCGTCGGAGAACAGATCGTTCGCCGCGCGGCGCGATTCGGCGGTGAGGTCCATCTCCGCGAACTGCTCGTCGGTCTTGACGTCGATGCTCCAGTCGGCGAGTCGGTTCGCGAGGCGCACGTTGAGGCCCTGCTTTCCGATCGCGAGGGAGAACTGCTGCTCCGCGACGACCGCGAGGGCCGAGCGCTTCGCCGTGTCGAGGATGACGACCTCGTTGACCTCGGCGGGAGAGAGCGCGTTCTTGATGAACACGAGCGGGTTCTCGTCGTATTTGAGGATGTCGATCTTCTCGCCCTCAAGCTCGCGGATAACCGCCTGGATGCGCACTCCCTTCAAGCCGACGCACGCGCCGACCGGGTCGACATCCTCCCGGTGGGAGAACACCGCGACCTTGGTCCGGTACCCCGGCTCTCGGACGATCTTATGGATCTCGACGGTCTTGTCGTAAATCTCCGGAACCTCGAGCTCAAGGATTCTCCGCACGAAATCGGGATCGGTGCGGGAAAGCACGATCTGAAGCCCCGACGGGGTCTTCTTGACCTCGGTGATGAGCGCCTTGATGCGGTCGTTCTGGCGGTAGGTCTCGCGCGGGGACTGGAACTTCTTGGGGAGGATTCCCTCGACCTTTCCGAGGTCGACGTAGATGTTCCCGTTCCTCTCGCGCTGATAATACCCGATGATGATCTCGCTGACCTTATCCTTGTATTCCGAGTAGAGGCTGTCCTTCTGGATGTCCCTGATGGACTGATGCGCCGTCTGCTTGGCCGACTGGACCGAGATCCGGTCGAACTCCTTCGGGTCGACTTCGATGAGGAGCTCGTCGCCTTCCTCGCATTCGGGATCGAGCTGGAGGGCTTCCTCGAGCTCGATCTCGAGCACGGGATTGTACACCCCGTCGACGATCGTCTTGCGTGAATATATCGAAACGTCGGTATGCGCGTCGTTAAAGGTGACGACGGCGTTATCGTTCGTGCCGTACTTTCGTTTATAGGCCGCCTTGAGCGTATCCTCAATCATCCTAAAAACCAAATCTTCGTCTATGCCTTTTTCCTGAACGAGCTGGCGTATTGCTTCTGCCATTTCTGCGGACATTAAAAATCTCCTTAACCGGTACGATTTCCGGACTTATGCCCGGTCAAACAATTTTGCTTTCGCGATTTTTGTAAATGGAATGTCCATCTCGCCCGACTCGGACGCGAGTTTCACGCTCTCGGTTCCTGACTCGAGAACGGTACCCTGCATCCAGTCCGATATATCGGAATTCCATACCTTTACCAATTTACCCGTAAAAACGCCGAATTCGGCGGCATTTTTCAGTATGCGATCGAGGCCGGGGGAAGCTACCTCGACATACATGTCCTGAGACGAAAGGATCGCCTCAAGCCGCGGCAAGAGCGCGCGATGCACTTTCGAACAGTCGGCGATGCCGACTCCGTTTGGCCCGGTGATGACCACCTTAACCTGCCACGTAGTATGGCGCTTGAAGATCGCCAATTCCACCAGGCTGTAGCCCATACCCCGAATAAGGGGCTCGCAATCCCCGTAATACGGGATCTTCTCAGGCGCGATATACTCCACTACTGTGCAACTCCCCGTTGACGGAACCGTTCGAACGCTGGGCTCCGTATATGAAAAAGGAGCCGTTCGAACGACTCCTGATTTTTAAAGGATAAAAATGTTCACTAAAGAAGCTACCATACAAAGGATATATTGTCAAGGTTGCCGGTAGAGTCAGTCAAAGAATAGGGTTAAACCGTACACTTTTCCGCATCCCGCGGCCTTAAGGGCGTCGGCGCATGCCTCGAGCGTCGCGCCCGTCGTCATGAGGTCGTCGATTACGATAGCCGTTTGGGGAACCGCGGCTTTCTCCTTTACCGCTATCGCACCGCGCATATTCGTGAGCCTGGCGAGCTTGCCGAGTTTTTTTTGCTGGACTGCCGATCGCCGCTCGAGGCAGCGGGAAACCGCGATGCCATGCCGTGACTCAAGAAGTCGCGCGATATCCTCGATTTGGTCCCATCCCCGGTCGCGGAGCTTCCCCGGCCTGGGCGGCACAGGAACGGCGATTGCCCCTTCCGTGCGCGCAAGGACGAGCGCGAGGCATTCGGCGAAGACCGCGGAAAACCCGCGGATCCCCGTAACCTTCCAAGCCGTTAATAGGGCTTGAGCCTCTGCCGTATAGAAGAAAAGGGGCAAGACGCGATCGATCGCGGAAAGCGCGTTCGTTTCCCGACACTCGATACAGCGTTTCAAGGCCGAGATAAGCGGGCGCCCGCAGCGATCGCACCGGTCCGGCATCTCGCTTTTAAAGGAAAGATCCTCAATCCGCTCGGTAAGGAAAGAATGCCTACAGGGCTCGCATAAAGGATAGCCCTCGCCCGATTCCTTTCCGCAAAGAAGGCATCGCGAGGGTAACACGAGGGTTCCGAGTATCTTCCGAAGCGTATCGGGTATGAGCCCCTTCACGCGTTCGATTCTCGCGCAAGAGGGCGCGCTTTGGCTTATTTTCCGACGGGGAAGAGGCGCTTTTTCCAGCGCGCGATGAGCTGCAACGCCTCGAGCGGGGTGATCGAGTCGGGCTCCGCCGAGATGATCTCCTCGAGCACGAGCTCTTCCTCGGAGAAAAGCTGGGGTAAGGATGGCCGAGGCTCGATCACTGCCGGCGCGCGCGGGGCCAGAGCGCTTGTCGCCGGAGCGTCAGTGCCCGCGGCAGCGGCGGTCGCGCCTGACGCTTCGTTCGGCCCCTCCCCCGCTCCGGAGATCCTTTCCTCGTGGAGCGAGACGAGTATCTCACGCGCGCGAGAGAGCACCGGCTCGGGAATTCCCGCGAGGCGCGCGACGTGTACCCCGTACGAGTTCGCCGACGCGCCGGGGCGTACCTTCTTGAGGAACACAACGGTGCCCTCGGTTTCAAGGACGTCGAGGCAGTAGTTGGCGAGCTTTGCGTGTTCCATGCGGGAAAGCTCATGATAGTGCGTCGCGAAGAGGGTTTTCGCGCCGACCGACGTCAGGAGATATTCCGTCACGGCTTGGGCGATCGAAAGCCCGTCCTCGGTCGAGGTTCCCCGTCCGACCTCGTCCATGATGACGAGGCTATCGCGGGTGGCCGAACGGAGGATGTGCGCGGTCTCGGTCATCTCCACGAGGAAGGTCGATTCCCCGCGCGCGAGGTTGTCCGACGCGCCCACGCGGCAGAATATCCGGTCAACGACCGAAAGTCGCGCCTGCGCGGCCGGGACGAAGGAGCCGATCTGCGCCATGAGCGAGATGAGCGCGGTTTGCCTCAGGAAGGTGCTCTTTCCCGCCATGTTCGGCCCCGTGATGAGCGCGAACGAAGGCTGCGCTGATTCTGGATTTGATGAAAGGACGATGCTGTTCGGCACGAACTCTCCCGAGGGGAGATGCGCCTCGACGACCGGATGCCTTCCGTCCGCAATGTCGATCGTGCCGTCCGCCGTCATCGCGGGCCGCGACCAGGCGTTGCGCGTCGCCGCGTACGCGAGCGACTGATACACGTCGAGAAGCGCGACCGCGTGCGAGATCTCCATCAAGGGCTTGATAAAGCCCGCAACGCGCTTTCGTATCTCGAGGAAGAGCTCCTGCTCGCATTCGATGATGTTCGCGTGCACCCCGTTGAGCTCGGTCTCGAGCTCAATGAGCCGATCGGTCGTGTAGCGGTCGCCGTTCGCGAGCGAGCGCCGCCTGATGAAGTGAGTCGGCACCGACGAAAGTCGGCCCTTGGATACCTCGAGAAAATACCCGGTCAGCCGGTTATACCGTATCTTGAGGTTCGGTATGCCGGTGAGCGCGCGCTCCTCCTCGAGGTACGACTCGAGAACGGCGTTAGAGTTATCCCTGAGCGAGCGAAGCTCGTCGAGCTTTCCGGACCATCCAGGTTTGATAATGCCGCCCTCGTTGAGGGCGACCGGGCACTCCTCGGCGATCGAGTCGCGTATCAGCGAGGAAACCTCGCGCCCCGCGGCAAGGGTTTCCTCGCTCGCGCGATACGGGACCGAGTGCGGGTCGCCGTCCCCGCGATAGGCCGCGTCGAGGCGAAAGAAAGCGTCGAGGCTCGAGCCGAGCGCGACGAGATCCTTTCCGTGGGCGCGTTCCATCGAAACCCGGGCGCAAAGCCGCTCGATGTCGAGAATCGAAGACAGGATATCGCGCGATAGGGCAAGGAGCTTTTGCGAGCGGTACAGGCGCTCGACGGCCTCGTGCCTCGCGGCGATTCGCGCGCGGTCCGTGAGCGGATGGTGAATCCACGAGCGAAGGAGCCTACTGCCCATCGAGGTACGGGTGTTATTGAGGACCTCGTAGAGGGTAAACGCGCTTCCCCCGTCGCGGAGGCTCTGTACGAGCTCAAGGTTCTTGCGCGTCGAATCGTCTATCGAGACGAACTCGCTTTCCCCGAAGACGTGAATCCCGTCGATGTGGCTCACGGTGAACCCTGAGGTTCCCTCTAGATACTCGACGAGGAGCCCCGCAGCGGGAACCTCGGGACTCTCGAGCCCGAGGCTGAAGGCGCCGAGGCTTTCGGTTCCGAACACCGCGCAGAGCTTCCGGTACGAAGCTTCCTGGTTATAGCTCCAATCAGGGTATTTGTTGACGAGCAAGGAAGGCCGCTCCGCGAGGATGGCCGCGAAATCCGGATAGGATTGAAGGATCGATTGCTGAACGAGTATCTCGCGCGGATCGATGCGGCCGAGCTCCTTTCGGAACCGCTCTGCGGAACCTTCCTCGGGGAACGAGGTCGCGGAGAAATCTCCCGTCGATATGTCGAGATACGCGAAACCAAAGGAAGCGCCCCGCTTGCCCGCGGCGAGCGACACCGATGCAAGGTAGTTATTCATGGAGCTATCGAGATACGCGTCCTCGAGCACCGTCCCCGGCGTTATGACCTCGATGACCTTTCGCTCGGCGAGCCCCTTTCCGGGGCCCGGGATCGAAAGCTGCTCGCATATCGCGATCTTTTTTCCCGCGCGCAATAGGCGCGCGATGTATACGCGCGAGGCGTGGAACGGGATTCCGCACATCGGGTTCCCGGCGCGCTTGGTCAGCGTCAGGTTGAGCAGCCTCGAGACCTCAACGGCGTCCTCGTTGAACATTTCGTAAAAATCCCCCAGACGAAAGAACAGAACCGCGTCGCGGTTCTGTTCCTTAATCTTGAGGTACTGCGCCATCATGGGCGTGGATTCGCTCATAGTATCCTTATTTTACGCATCGATTCGTCACTGTGCGGTCGTCATGTCCCTTATCACCTTGTCGGTGATATCGACCGTCGGGCTATACCAGAGGATCGAGCTCCCTTCCTGGAGGCTCAAGACCATGCTGTAGCCGTCGGCCTCGGCGATCTTGCGTATCTCCTCGTAGAGCATCGAGTAAAATTCGTCGTCGCTCGTGAGCTTCTTTTTCAGGGCGTCGAGCTCGGCGTTTTTCGCCTTTGTGTAATCGAGGAGGAAGTTCGTCTTCGCCGTGATATCGGAATCGAGGCGGGAAACCTTCGCGACGTCCTTGGCCGCGTCGGCGTCGACCTTCTGCTGCCGAAGGTCCTTAATCTCGTCGCTCATCCGCTTGATCTCGCCCTGGTACTGGCTTTTTTTCGCCTCGTAATCGCGCACGCTCCGTGAATCCCGGTAAAAGGTCGTGTAGATGCGCGAGGTATCAACGACCGCGAATTTCGTGATCTGCTGCGCGGAGACCGCGAGAAGCGGGAATACGCAGAACGCGACCATGAACAAATTTCGTAATCTCATGTTTGTCTCCTTTTAAGCCCTTATGCGATCCGTCTAGAGGTTAGCCATGTTGAACGAAAGGACGAAGTTCCAATTCGACCTGTTGTCGTTTTTCCACTCCACCTTCCCGTCCTGAATCCTAAAGCAGTTCGCGAACATGAGCCTTAAGGGGAACTGCGGTATCAGGAAGCGAAGGCCCGGTCCGTAACTGAAATAGTAGTCGTTAAGCGAAAGGTCCGAAAGCGCGTGAATGTCCTTCTTGACGGCGACCGCGTCGAAGAAGAAATCCAACGCGAAGGTATTGGGAACCACCGGCGCCCTAAGCTCGAGGGCATGGTTGAGCATGAGATCGCCGCGGGCGATATTGTCGTCATAGAGGGAGGTCCAGCCGCGACCGGTGAACATACCGTCGATATAGAGCTTATTCGTGTCGCTGATCGGCACGTCTCGCGTGGGAACCTGGAAGCTGAATCCGGAATTGCCCGCGAGGACGATCTTCAGATTATAGGTATCGGAAAGCGGCAGCTCCAAAAGCTTGACGTAGAACTCACCCTTCGTATCGAAACGGGTGAAGAACTCGGTCTCGATGCTCGGGAAAAGGCCGTGATAGGTGACCTGCTGGCTCAGGAACCAACCCGAGGAAGGATCATAGTTAACGTCGCGGCGGTCGAAGGAGAGCCTCGTCCATACCGAGTTTGCCCAGCCCCATTCGCCGTGCTTGTCGCGGATGTTCTTGTCCGCGGGGCGGAATATCGTGTCATCGTAGAAATTCTGCACGACCGAGAAGGTCACGCCGCCGCGGAGGGTCGTCATCGCGAATGACGGGAACCATCGGTATCCGGTCGATACGCCGAGGCTATACGACCATTGCTGATACTTCATCCTATACGAGGTATCGAGGCTCGACGCGTCGTCGTAGTCGTCATACGAGGTAAATGGATCGGGCACCATGCCATAGTCGTCGTAATAGCCGTCGTCGAAAACCGGGAATTGCGAGTCCTGGTACGCGTAAAGGGTCTTATGCGCGACCGATAGGGAAAAGCTGACCGTTAACGGCGAGCTCATGAAGTAGTTCTCGGAATATCCGAGACTGAGGCTTTGCGTGTCCGGGGATACCGTCGCGTTCGCCGATACGGTCTGTCCGTTCCCGAGGAAGTTCTTGTCCTCCCACTGCACGAACACCGAAAGCGGGAAGGTATCCGCGTCGGTGGTACCGGAGAAGGTAACGCCGAACTGTATCGACGCGGTGGACTGTTCCTCGACGTTCACGATCACGTCGATGAGGTTCTCCTCGGAGCCCTGCACGACGTCTGGCGCGACGGTCGAGAAATACCGGAGGTTATAGAGGTTTCTAATGCTCTCGATAAGCTTTTTCTTCGAGAAGATATCGCCGGGCTCGAGGAGGAATTCCCGCGTGATGACCCGTTCCTTCGTTTTCTTGTTGCCCCGAATGACGATGTTCTCGACATGGCTTCGCCCGTGCTCGACGACGAAGACCTCGTACGAGACGACCTTTCGATCGGCGTCGCGGTTCTCTTTCTTCGTGATGTAGTTCGAGGTATACCCGTTCTCGAAATACACGTCGGCGATCGCCTGATATCCCTCGTTGAAGCGATTGAGGTTAAGCACATCGCCTTCCGTAAGCCTGATCTTCGAGAGGAGTTCCTCGTTCGTGAAAAGGTGGTTGCCCGATATCTTCGTGCCGCCGTAGGTATATTGCTCGCCTTCCTTGATCACGAAGGTAAGCGTGAGGAGGTTCTTGTTCTTATCCTTTTCGGTATCGACGTCGCGGATAACCGATTCTACCTTCGCGTCGATATACCCGCGCTCATGGTAATAGCTTTCGATGGAAAGCTTATCGGCCTCAAGATCGGCCTCGCGGAACGTTCCGGTGGAAAAGAGCTTGTTTTCCTTGAGCTTGAGTTCCTTCTTGAGGGTTCGGGACGCCATGACCTTATTGCCCTCAAAGCGCAGGGCGGAGACGATCGTCTGCTTTCCCTCGTTGATGGTAAAGATAAGAACGATGCTTCCATCCTTCCCCGTCGTCGCTTCGGAGGAAACCTTGACGTTCGCGTAGCCTTTCTCAAGGTAAAAATCTCGAATGGCGCGCTCGTCGGATCGGCTTTTCAGCTCATTGAAGATATCCCCTTCCTTGAGCGTGACCTTCTCAAGGATCTCGGCCGCCTTTAGCTTTTTATTACCGCTGAACTTTATCGATTTGATGACGGGCTTTTCGACGACCTTGAAGTTCAGGATAACCGAGGTCTTCGCCTCGTCGCCCGGGACCGCAACCGGGGTTATATCGGCAAAATACTCGAGCGCGTAAAGTTTCTGAAGGATTTCCCAGTAAATCGCGTCATTGAAGTTCTTCCCTTGATAGGAGGAGAAAAGGCCATTGAGCTCGTTTCTCGAAACGCTTTTCAGGCCGTCGAAGGTTATCGAGCGTATTGGCTTATCCTGATACCAGCTCTCGCTAGTCGTCTTGGGCGGTTCCGTCGTTTCGGCAAATGCCGCGCCCGCAAGGCAGGCAATCAGCGTGAGCAGGGCGATAAGTTTCGTGCGCATTACAAAAGCTCCTTCCGTGAACACTATATCATAAATCAGGTCAATATGAGAACTTCCACGACAGCGTTATCGAGTTGTCCGTGACGAAGAGGGTCTCGGGACTTTCGGGCGTAATACCCCAACGGAGCAGGCAGAAAGGCGTCGTGACCTCGAAGCCCAGCTCGGGCTGGAACAGTAAGTTCCCGTACACGGCTTGCCCGGATGCGGTCTTCTGCTCCGTTTTGGGATCATAATAGCTGAAATGCAGGAGCGCGTCAGCATAAATCGCCGATCCCAGGTACTTTCCCATATAAACAGTCGTGTTGTCGAAATAGTTACCGACGGTCATTTTTCGATCCGTTTTGCCCTGCATGCTCGATCCGAGTATCGCGTTCTGCAAAAGGAGCGTCCTGATCGAGAAGATATCGAGGTGCATGAAGTCGCGGATATGGTTTTCCGCGGTGCGGAAAAGGCTCATCCGGGTGAAGATATCGGATGCGGAAACGGCCGCGCTCTGGATGAGCGTGTCTCGCGAGGCGTCGCCGCTCGCGGCCTGCCCGAGTATGGCCATGAGCTCGGCGTCTGACTTTACCGGCTCGGAGGTCAGCACCGGCACGAATGTGGTGAGCGGCTGCTTGTTCACCGAAAGGACTATCCGAACCGGCTCGCCGTCGGCGTCGCGCTCGCGAATCTCTGCGCGCATGGATATGATTGGGGCGAAGATATCCTGGTTCTCGTTGAACGAGATGTTGCCGCTTCTCAGGTAGAAACTTCTCTTAATATAGTATATTTCGCCGCCTCGCAGGATCGCGTCGCCCTTGACCTGGAAACTCTCGTGGGCGGTGTCGATGTTTATCGCGAGCGGGTTATCCGCCTGTATGAGCGCGCGGAGGACGGGGAAATTGTCCGAGGGCCAGCGGAACTCGACCTTTTTCCCGACGTGAAGCCGGAGGTCCACGAGGCTATCCCGGGAGTGATAGACGATTTCGCCCCTATCCGAGTTGAGGAATCCCGAGAAGACGATCGCGAACGCGCCGCGCTCGAAATACACGTCGCCCGATACGATGTTCTCGGTTCGGGTAAAGGTCATGTCGAGGTTGCAGGATCCGAAGCCCTTCGCCTTGAAATACTTGTTCTCGGTATCGACCCGCACGGGCTTATTCGGGAGCGTATGCACGAGGAGATGGACGCTCGACGGTACCCAGCGGTCGAACTCCGCGACCGCGTCCGCGGTAACGTTCCCTTCCTTTCCCGAAAGCGAAACCCCCGTCGCCTGAAGCGTCTTCCCGTCGGCGACGATATCGAAGGACGTAGGCCCGTACACGTCCTGCAGGTAGCCCGGCGCATGGACGACGACGCCGTTTGCCCTGAGCGTGCCGTTGAACTCAGGGTCGTTCAAGAGCCCTGAGATGGTGAAGTCCCCGTCGACGGAACCCTGGTCGAAGACGACGATTCCGCGGCCGGTGAGCGGCCAGACGCGGGGCATATCGACGTGGAGGTCGCTTACCGCGATCGATAGGTTTGAGTTGACGATGCCGCCTTCCGCATGGAACCGAACGGGCGACTCGCCCGTGGCCTGAAGCGAGAAGGACCCGTCGTCGAGAAGGAAGCCCGTGATCGCGTCGTTCTTCCCGGCGTAGATCGCGGTGATTCCCGGCTCATGCACGAATGTCGCCTCGACGGGGTCGACCGACGCGACCGTATTCCAGTGAAGGTCCGTAAGCTTCGCGTGCACGGTAAAGCGCTCGGCGAGATCCTTGAGGGAAAGGGGTGCCTTCGGGCCCGCGACCGCGTCGACGGCTATCCCCGCCGTAATCGGCGACTTTCCGAGGATGCCCGAGTACTTCGCGTTGACGGCGGCCTTTCCCTCCGCCGTCGAGCACGAACCCGCGATATCGGTAAACACCTGTCCGTTCCAGGAGGCGACGGCGTCATAGAGCGAGAGGTTCTTGTCCTCGAGAAGAAGCTTGCCATGCGCCTCAAGATCAAAGCCGCCGGCGCGGTATACGAGCGAGGAAACGTCTGCGGATGCCATGAGGGTATCGGGCGTCCCCGAGATGGACGCCGTAAGCGTGACGAGATCGTTCTTTTGCTGACCGGGCGCGAAACGCATGAGCGGACACGCTTTCGCCTCGACGTTCGCCTCGATGTATCGATCGGAAAGCGTGAACTTCCCGAGCGCCTCATCGGCCGTCACTTGGTCGCGTATCTGACCGGTGAGCCTAAGCGACTCGGACTTATCGTAGTTTTCGAGGAGAAGCTCCGCGGTATACTGGCGGTTGCCGTTCTCGTCGTCGAGCACGCCGATACCGGCGTATCCCGTTACGGTCGAGTAGGCGTCCGACACCGTCAGGTTCTCGAGATAGACGCCCTTCTCGTCCGCCGTGCCGTGAAACTGCATGACCGTCGAAAGCGGCAAGTCGTTCTTCACGTCCTCGACCGTGCCGTTGTCGATCGTCACCTTCCACCTTGTTTGCGGGCTGTAGGCAAACCGCGTGTCGAGCGAGCATGAAAGGAGCAGCGGGCCCGCCGGAACGGGAAATCCCGCCACCTTCAGGGAACCGGTTATCCCGCCGAAGTCGTCCTCCATGGCGGAAACCGCAAGCCCGTAATCCCCATACAGTGAAAGCGTGCGATTGGCGTACATGCCATTGAGGGTGTACGGGATGTCGTTCACGTTCAATGCCGCGGTCAGGATAAGCCCGCCGGACTGCTCAAAGCCCGCCGAGACGTCGCCGGTGACCGTGTAGGAGCCATAGGTTACGTTGATGTCTGAGATGTCGACGCCTGACTCGTTGCCTTTCGCGGAAAGGAGGAAGACAAGCCCGTTCGTCTCCGATGAGGCGAGAACGAGACGCGGGCAGTTGAACGAGAAGCTCCTGAGGTCGGAGGTGAGATACACCTCGGTGGTCAGCGCGAACGAGTCAAGCTGCGCGGAGAGTCGCTTGACCGAGGACGGGTCAGCATGGGACGAGAAACCCCAGCCCGCGCGGACTATGTCCGATACGCTGATGGAGTCAAAGGCCGTATAGAGCTGAAGGAACCGCTCGTTCCCGTTCGCCGTAATCGTCCCGTCGGCGGATATTTTTCCGGAGCTGTCGAGCGCGGAAAAGCCGATGTCGACCGAGCCTTGCCTCAAGGACGCGGAGAGCGACACCGAGGAAAAAACCGAATCGTTTACCTGGACCGAGGGCGCCATGCAGGTGAAGCCCTTCGCGCTCCGCGCAAAATAGAGGTCGCCGCCCAAGGTGGCGCCCGAGGGGAGGATCAGCCGTTTCACCGAGAGATACCCTTCCGGGATCTTTCGCTTGATATCGACGGAGCCCGAAAAATCCGCCTCGCAGTTCGCGCCCGATACCGAAAGCTTCTTGACGTTCACCGACGAAGCGTTCCCGCTCAAGGCAACGCGCACGTCGGCGCCCGAGTAGAAGGCCTCGGGAATGGTCGAGGTCATGTCGACGGTATACGAGAGCCCGTCTCTTCCGGAAAGATGCGCCATGGCCTTCCCGGAGAGGGTAAGGTTTTTGAGGTTCGCGATCTGGCTATTCCCGTTCCGAATATCGATCCACCGAAGGGGAAGAAGGCGTTCGCACTCGAGGTTG
>Ga0209098_1001185_pt1 | contig 25620 bp, 23 predicted proteins | sample AD_JPNHW1_MetaG_FD_184429 | JGI IMG/M metagenome (GOLD analysis project Ga0209098, IMG submission 184429) | Active sludge microbial communities of municipal wastewater-treating anaerobic digesters from Japan - AD_JPNHW1_MetaG (SPAdes) (version 2) | ecosystem: Engineered > Bioreactor > Anaerobic...
GCATGGCTTAGTCGAACCTCGATAGCAGTAACCTCTGGCAGGATCAACCAGAATTCTTATCCTTCTAGGAAGTTTTAACTCATGTTAATTCCGAAACCAGTCGGAATTGGCTGAGTCGCCAAGACCATTGTCAGACACGAAAAAACTCGCGTCTCCATCTCTTATATCGCAGCTTCAACTCTAGGCCAGCGGTTAGATGCCGAACCACGAGCTTTACCTGCAACGCCTCATCGGCCCAATATTGTACGCATTATTACTATTTATAGGTTTCTGCTCAGCAGAACCCTATTGCGCCAGATTTTGGACCATCTGAAAAGGTGCTCATCCTATTTATAACTTCCGGACCTCCTGGAGCGCGACTTGGTCTTATGTCGCGAAGAAGACGCGAAAATTCAAGCCCTTTTCGGCAGGCCATGTGATCGACGCTCGTACTTAAAGATTGCGCCCTCGCATCTGATCCATGGTTCAGGATCAAGGTGCAGAAGCTCAACCCTCCGAGCCCATCGCATCGGCCTTCTCACCTAATGGAGGACCCGTATTTATAGATGACGGAAGAGAACAAAAGAGAAAGGATGAGAGAAAAAGACTGCGCAAAGGTGAAGAGATGATAAAAGAAACTCAGACTACTTATGTCGAGATGCTGCACATAAGAGCAGATGCTAAGCTACTAGCTCCTCTTTATGATTACTAGGGTCACATCCGATGAAGAACGCCTCGATGGGGAATGATCCTGAAGACTCTTCTCAGCAATCATCATTATCTCTGAAGCGAGGCGCTCTCTGTTGGTTATCACCAGATTAATTAGCCTCTCTATTCCGAACTGCTCATTAGAATCGTTTTCCAGCTCGACTACTCCATTTGAATATATGACCATCACGTCGCCATGCTGAATGGGTATCAGAGTCTTTTCCATCTCCATTCTATCCAGAATTCCGAGAGCTATGCCGCCGCCGCCCAGTGTATCTACCATCCCGCCCGGGTCCACAATGAATGGCGGATTATAACCGGCATTAACATACTCCAGGGTATGATTTTCCGAATCCAGCAACGAATAAAAACATGCGAGATTTATTCCACGGCCATACTGATTTATCTGCGAATTGAGATCACCGATCGCTTTTACCGGGCTTAATTTATTTGGCGAGGCGCGAATAAGAGTTAGCGACATAATGGCAAGCATGGCTGCCTGAATACCATCTCCTCCAGCCTCCGCCATGGCGATCGATATCTTATCATCAGACCGGGCTATATCGCATAAATCAAAGCCATCGGTCTCAGACGGCCAGTAGAGCGTCCTGATTTCATATTCTTCTTCCTGAGGCACATTCGCTGGAGCAAGACTCAGCTTTACATCTCTCAGAAGTACCATCTTATCATCAGAGGCCCCAGGAAAATCCGCTTCCGGTTCTTTCCGCCCCGCATATTCCTTCAGGCTCTGAGCCATTTTATTGAAGGATACTCCCAGAGGAGCCAGCTCACCTGAAGTCTCAGCCACAACATCAAACTCGCCGCGCGAGATCCTTGCCGCTACATTGCAGAGTGATTCTATCTGGCCATCGATTCTCCGGCTCATCCACCATCCTGCCCCAAGGGCAGTAAACACCGTGAGAACAAAGATGGTCATCGCATATTGCCAAACCTTTCGCGATGCATCATTCAGCCCAGCAGTTGCGCTCATGGCTACATCCTTAACACCGGAATCAATGAATCGGGCAGGCAGGCTCATCTCTTCGGCAGGATAGGCTATGCACACGGTCCAGCCGAGAGAAGCTACGCGCGAGAAGGCCACATAGCCGTCCCCATCATCGAGCCCAATTACGCTGGAGCCGGAACTTTCTTTGATCATGCTCTTGCCAAGAGCTCTGACCTCAGGATTACTTGATTCGAATAAATTATCCGTTATGAACAGATCCTTCAGATCATTCTCCGGCTTATCATTTGATCGATATATTATCAGCCCGGACGAATTCACAATGAAGGGGTATCCTCTGCCCTTAAGAGATGATAGATCGCTGTAGATCGGATATAATGAGACATCCATTCCCGCAATGCCTGCGAACTTATTATTTCGATAGAAGGGAGTTGTAACGGTAATTGCATAATCTCCCTTGCTATTCACATACGGCCCGGTCCAGATGGTCTTCTTCTTTTGTTTGGCCTGAGCATAAAATGGCATATCCTTGTAGCCGAAAAGCGCAGTATTGCTGAGTGTCTTGTTGCTGTAAGGCCATACTGCCAGCACACCATCCTCAGTTCCGATGTAGGAAAGATACTGTGGTGACCTGCTCTTATGCAGCGCCTGCATTATCTTTGCGGGAGCACATAGCGATCTTATAGTGGCATCCCTGATATCAGAAGTCGTACGATTGATATCGATCGGTGCAACCCATATTCCTGCAGGAATGCAACTCTCGTTTGTAGATCCTGCAGCCAGGTATCCGGCTATCAGCTCATTTTCGGAAGCAATGCGCCCAAAGAACTCATCATACTGGCGAGACTTCGCGATTGCCAGCTGCTCCTGATCAGCACCGCCCTGACCGACCTCCAATGCAGAACGGTTTAGGGATTTACTGAGGCTGGTGATATTGCTTTGAACGTCAGCTGCCGCATGATTCATCTCCAATACAGAGATAATTCCCAGAATTACCATTGGCAGCAGAGCAATAGCTAGCAGAGCAAGCAGAAGCCTTTCTCTCAATTCCTTGATGCCAGCCATTGATGTTGCATTGACTAGGTAATATAAACTCTTTTCAGCATTCCCTGCAAAAACTATTTATTTTGACCATTGGAATAAATATTGTGAAAGGTCCCTATGAATTTCTCCAGCCGCTTAGCAGGCTGACAAAGGCTTACCTGCGCTTTGAAAGGACAATCTGGGCGCTCAACGCGGCGATAATCTCATTAGCAGCATATGCTCTGACAGAGATCATCGGCCTTCCTGGCTTTATGAGCTTTTATTACCAGGATGTATTCCTGCTCGCAGAGCTTCCCGCAATGATATGCATAATACTCGGGCTGGTTGGGGCAACGCTCATCAAGAAGCGGAAAAAAGCAGACCTATTCGCGCTCCTGGGAACCGAGCTCTCTGAGAAAGCTCGCACCGCTTATGACAATCGCGATGTTGATTCCCTGCCCATGCAAGATCTTGCCAGGGAGATCAAAGCGAGTTTGAGCAAGTTAAAACCTTCAGATATCCTCAATTCGCGAAAAATAAGCAGCAGGGCACTGGCCATTGTGATAATATCCGGTGCAGCTATTCTCCTGGCGCAAAGCGAGATAGTCAATCCCTCCGATTTTCAGTCCCTGGCCGATCTGAGGGAGCGAGCCATCTCTGCTTTTGATAATGAAATGCCGACGCAAAACGCCGACCAGGAGATAAACCTCACAGGAAACCTTTTCGGAAATCCCTCATTAGCCGTTCTAAATGAAAACAAGATGGAAATCGTTCTTTATCCTGGAATCGGAGCCGGGTCTCTGGCCAGAAATACAGAGCCCGTGGAACGAGTCTTCTCGCAATCTCAGGCAGGAGACGCTACAGCGGTTCCCTCTGAACTCTATATTGAAAGCCTTCCACCAGAAAATAAAGAGATAATTAAAAAGTACTTCACCATTCTCTCTCAAAGCGATAAATGATAGCACCCAGGATCAGACATCTTAGATTCGTTTCCCGGTTTTAGGTGAGACAATTATATCCTGCAAGAATGCCTTTCCCTCTTTTGTGGAGAAGAGCGGAACATCCCAATCCGCTGCCACTTTTCCTTCTTTGCGGCAAACTATCACCCCCCGCCTCTGCCAGGCAGGTGTCCCGGCCAGATTTATGCCCTTCTGAAAGACAAACTCATGAATCTCTTTCTCCTTTAATCCCCGGAGCCTTTCCATAGCCTGAGCCTCGTTCAGACCTTCTTCCCGCAGCATATGAAATCCATAGGAAAAGACATGATTTCTCCATGTTTCGTCCTGCCTCTCCGCGAGGTAGCTGCTTATTTCCTCTTGACAGAGAGGTATTGTGCGGCAGTCCATGGAAACGAGCCTGCGAAGCTCCAGAGATAAGGCCGCAGAGAGAAAACCTGCTACAAGCGAATCGATCTTTTCAACTCTTCCTGCGAACGGCAGATCAAGGAAAACCATGCTGATCTCATCCGAGAACGTAAAGGCCAGAACTGCAGACGGCCCGAAATCGAGAAGAAATCTCTCTGCAGAGAATACCATCGATCGGGCAAAATCGATGTCGTAGGGCTTTGTGCTATCCTCAAGCACCTTCTTAAAGCCTCTTCCGTCCGCCCTGACTACCAGTGGCGCGCGAGCACTCAGGCCGGAATAGATCTCCCAGCTAGTCGACTTTGCGCTGATTCTTTGCATTTCGAGTCAAGTGCCGGATGATTACTATATCGCCTACAGCAGTAACCCAGCGGTAGGGTATTACAATCCCTTTGCCTTTATGATCAAATAGCTCACGGTTGACATCTCCCAGAGCCAAGCCGCTCACTACGCTGTTATCGGTGTCAAGGACGGCATCTTCCACCCTGCCCACAAAGATGCCTTTCTGGGTATAGACATCCTGGTCCAGGAGCGATGTGATCTCCAGATTCATCTTCAATCCCATAATAAAATTAGCATATCGGATATTAACTTATTGCCCGCCTGGCTGGCGAACGGAGGCGGTGGATTGGAAAGGATGCAGCTCGGCAGGTGCTCAGGATCCAGGATATCCATATGGATAATTCGGATCGTACCCAGGATAGTTATTCCAGGGATCATAGCCGGACTTGCTATCGGAAAGAAGGCTGTAGATGTTATATCCGGGATAATCAGTAAGAAATCCAGTCGCAAACCCTGTTGAGTATTGACTCAAATTTTCCAGTTTATTCTTCCCATAAGGAGATTCTGTTCTGCCATATCCCAGGTTGAATTGAGACGTGTAATAGTCATCAGGATATTTGAGCGTCCCATTGGTTACTGAAAACCCCCTTGGTGTGCTTCCCCAGCTCCACAGGCCCCCTCCGATCGGATTTGATCTACCGACGGGCAGCACTTTGGAATTGACATCTGATGTACAAGCCGCTGACGACAAAGATGTTTGGGCATTTGAGGAAGCCGGGCTATAGCTATCGACATATTGCCAAACAACTGCCATCCCGGGCAGGCTAAGGACCGTGAATATAATGGCCAAGGAAATGGACAAGGCGGGAAAGACCCCATTCTTGCTGATATTTTCAATCTGCATCATATTTCAATCCGAATCGAATTTTATCCGCATCATACAGGTCTATAGCCAACGGGTCTGTGGCCAGCGCTATCAATCCAAAGGTCGAACTCAAGGGATAAAAACATGTGGTAGGCAAAAGGGCGTCAATTGTGACAGGTAGATCTATAAAATAGAAAAGAACATCTTATCTTGCCGTGTCCATTAGATGAGGTGGCAAAGGATGATAGTAGTTGGCATATGCGGCAGTCCTAGAAAAGCCGGAAACTCTGAGTTCCTCTTAAATGAAGCCCTTTCCGTGGCCAAAGAGAGAGGCTTTGAGACAGAGAGGCATCTCGTATCAGAGATAAACGTCGATTTCTGCACCGACTGCGGGGATTGCAGCAAAGGAAGATCCTGTCCTAAGGAGGACGATATGGCGGAAATCCTCTCCTCGCTGCAAAGAGCAGACGGGATAATCATCGCCACGCCGGTCTACTTTGGAAGCATAACTGCTCAGCTCAAAGCAATCTTCGATAGGACCATCCCGCTGCGCAGACAGGGGCTCCGTCTCAAGGATAAGGTCGGCTGCGCAATCAGCGTTGGTGGATCAAGAAACGGTGGCCAGGAGAAGGCATTGGATACCACGCACGCCTGGATGCACATCCACGGCATGATAGTAGTTGGCGATGACGCCCATTTCGGAGGGATCGCCGTTCGCCCCGCGGCTGAGGATCGGATCGGCAGAAAAACGGTCGTAGCGAGCGCCAATAAGCTGTGCGATCTCCTGGAGAGAATGGAGAAGAACAAGAGCTGCTGGGGCGGAGATTGAAGCAGAAATATTTGGGCGAAAGAGGGCTTATCGCGCTCATAGCATTTCTGAGCGCATTCGTTCCGCTATCAACTGATCTCTATCTTCCCGCATTGCCTGGCATGGCAAAATTTTTCGGTGTGTCTACCGACCTTGCCAACCTCACACTCATCCTTTTCTTCGTCTTTTTCGCAGCAGGAACCCTATTCTGGGGGCCGCAGAGCGATAGATACGGGCGTAGACCAGTGCTGCTGATCGCTCTGTCCATCTACTCTGCAGCCGGCATTCTGTGCGCGAGCTCTGCCGATATTTACCAATTAATACTATTCCGAGTCCTCCAGGCCATGGGAGGAAGCGGGGCTTTTGCCGTAGCCACCGCCATAATCAAGGATGTCTACGACAGCAAAAACAGGGAGACCATTTTGGCCCTGGTTCAGTCAATGGTGCTCATATCCCCTATGGCTGCTCCGGTCCTGGGCGCTCTCTTGCTTACCATTACCTCCTGGAGGGGAGTTTTTCTAATCTTGGCAGCAATTGGACTGCTGGCGCTGGCAGGAAGCATAGCTTTGCAGGAGACCGCGGAAAAGCGCCCAAAAGATATGGCAGGACAGACCTGGAAAAGGCTTGGCAAAGTGGCACGAAATCCTGGGTTTGCCTCATTGCTCGCAATATTTTCGCTCCTCAGCGTATCCAGCATGGCTTTCATTGCCTCATCCTCATATATCTACATCGATGGATTCGGCATGAGTGAGCAGGTTTATAGCTACTATTTTGCCTTCAATGCCCTGGGAATGATCACCGGGCCCATGTTATATCTACGGCTGGCCCGGCGGGTCCCGAGGCGATCGATCATCAAATTCGGTTTCGCCGTCATATCCGCCAGCGGACTATTGATTGCGCTTTTTGGTGGCACCAGGCCTTCGGTATTCGCCCTGGCGCTTCTGCCAGCAACCATCATGGCCAGCTGCATACGCACTCCAGGTGCAAATCTGATGCTGGAGCAGCAGGATGAGGACACGGGCTCGGCTTCGGCCCTCATGAGCTGCTTTGGCATCCTGATGGGCAGCGTGGGCATGACCATAATATCGCTATCCTGGAGCAATACCATAAGAGTTCTGGGAATGATGAATATCCTCACCGGCTCGACCTGTCTTGCTCTGTGGCTGCTCCTGTCCAATAAGCCATTCATAAAGCAGATTCCTGATGTCAGAGTCAGAGCAACGCAGTGAGTGAAACGGTAGGCATAGCAAACATATGGAAAAAAATTAATACATACTCGCCTTAATAGCATTTATGTCTAGAAGATTTTCCGTGCTATTAGCATTGATTCTGGCGCTCTTTTATATTGCCCTTGGAGCAGGGATGCCACTGATTAATGAAAACGTGCCGACAATAGGCACTCAGCAGAGTCCTGCCATCCTGAAAGATGAAATCATCATTGCCATGGAAAATGGCAGCCGGGTAGAATGGAGACATATCATCCTGAAAGGAAACAACACCGAGATAGGCGTGGCTTTGGGCCAAATCGCGCAGAAGGACTTTGCCGTCAAATCCCTATCGAAATACGCAGATCCGATCTACGGTAAAGCGAGAAGAGAGTATATGAAGAAAAATTATCCTCCAATGTTCGATAGAATGGCAGGAATCGCCAGAGTCTACGGCCTTTCCGCTGATAACAATACATTTGATACCACTGCACTGGCCTACGACGCAGGATCTCTGGCATGCTCCATGATCTACTTCCCCCCTGAGACCATGATGAGCGGACACGCTACAGTCTCCAGGAATACGGAATGGTATCTGGTTCCGTTAGACTACTATCTTAATATAAGCGACAGTCTGACCGGAAAACCTGCCGCGTCCCGTGACTTCCTGATGGAGATTTATCCAGATGAGGGGTACTCGACAATGGTTATTAGCATGATAGAGCTGAATTCAGCCACAGACGGACTGAACTCAGCTGGCCTGGGAATATCGATGCTGGAGGACAGCTACTTCGGCGGGTATAAAAATGCGCCAATCGCGGGAGGAATGGACAGCGGAATCAATAACCTGCAACTGGCCCGGCTTATCCTGGAGACCTGCAAGACCGTAGAGGAAGCAAAGATCGCTTTCTTGAACAACCGGGAGTTCTTCTCCGCGGATGCAAGCCACTATATGGTTTATGACAGCTCTGGAAATTCAACTGTGGTTGAGTGGAACAGCACAAGTGAGAGTGTGATCTTTACCGACGGCATCAAAGGCAAGCCCAATATCATGACCAACCATCCCATATATCTCTGCGCCAATTATGCCCTTAAGGACCTGCCCAGAGAGACGACTTTGATTCCATACGGCGACCCATATGACTCATTCATCCGGTATATTACTCTGAGCAACATCACCAACAGCCAGGAGGGCAGGTTCACGGATATGCAGGCTGCCGATGCCCTCAGTGCCGTCTCTGCCAATACCGTTATCGCTGCCGAAGGTGCATTGAGGCCGCTTCCCATCAATACCATCTATCATGTCCTCATGGATCTGGATAACAGGAGCATGATGGTAAAATTCTATCTCAGGAACGGTCCAGTGGATCCGGAAACAAAGAAGAACACATCGGTCTTCTCCCCATATATGACCTTCAAGATGAACGGATAAATTGAGATGCAGCTGGGACAGATGTGTGAGATGGATGTGGGGGACGGATGTGAGGGTCAGATGTGAGGGCCGGATGTGGACTTGTGGGATAGCCTCAATTTCCCCAAACCATCCTAATTTTTTATGCATTATTCCTTTTTATTAGCTCCAGCAGGCAATATTGATAGGGCAGCCCCTCAGGCTTTTCGAAGAACTTGTTCTCCACCCGCTGATAAATCTCATTGACCAGAGCTTTGTTATCAGGATTGAGCCCGATTTGCATCGATGATTCGCTCCAGGCCCTGACCACGCGAGCCAGGGTGGCCGCAAGCATGGACCTCTCCTGCGGGTCATTCAGCCTGCCCTGCGACCTGGCGAAGTAGGCACACGGCACAGTCAGAGGATCACATCCCTTCAGGCAAAAACAGCTCCCAAGATAGCCCTCTTCAAGCAAGGCGGCCACCTCCAGAGGTGTAGCAAAGTAATCCGGGATAAAAATGGCATCAAGCTCTGCTAGAGAGAGCTTTCCCTCTGCGAATAGCTCCCGGCAGATATCCCATAGATTGTTGTATCCAGGAGAAGCCGGCCAGCGATCTCCTCCCAGGTTGGCCAGGTTTGCCAGGAATAATGCGCCGCCTTCAACCAGCGACTTTGAGCATTCCTGCAAGAAGGTCCGAAAATCCTCTTTCCATTTCTCGGCAAACCTTCGCCGCTCATGATCAGCAAGCTGGTTGGGCTGCAGGCAGAGATGATGGCGAAAATAGTCCGGTCCGGCGGTCTCAGCATTCATCCAATGAAGTGCGGTTGAGGAAAAGCCGATTTGAAGCCTGCCCCTTAGCTCTGGGAACGGCTTATAAAAAGATCGCTGGATATACCGGCCTTCCACATTCTCCAATCTCGATAATGCCGAGTCCTCCCAGAACGCCATAAAGCCCTCCGGATCTGCCAGATCGATATAGATCAGTTTGATGGGCAGGACGGAATTGATCTCGTGAATCTGGCCGACAATTTTTTCAAATAGCTCGCTGGAATTAACGCCATCTGCCGCCCCAAAATCGGCGATCACAAATGAGTCACCCGAATTCATAGATTCGATCCGCGGCGAGATGCGCCTGATATGAGCCTGCATCCTGGGCAGAGCCTCTGCATTCACGGCACGGGCGGTATCCGAAATTCGGCTGTAGTCCACGGTCATAGTCGGACGGTAGTGGTGCACCTAAACCTCCATCTCGTTCTTCATGGTCGTCAACCTCATAGCTGTTCATTAACCCCAAAGCTCATCATCCTCATAGCGGCAATTCATATTCTTGAAATCTTTCTACTTCGCTAAATCCGCTGAAAGCTTCGTGCTGCCGCACAATGGCGCTGTGGAAGACTTATTATCTCATAAATTGAGATGGTAGTAGCATGTTCATGAAGAGACATGTTCTCACCATGCGAGAGTTCTCCAGAGAGGAGATCGACTCGGTCCTCGATCTGGCCGCATCCCTGGAGCCTTATGCGCGAGGACAGAAGAGCGATATGATGGCAGGCAAGGTCCTGGCTCTGCTTTTCTTTGAGCCCTCCACCAGAACGCGCATGTCATTTGAGACCGCCATGAAGAGGCTGGGAGGTGGGGTCATTAACCTGGGGCCCGCGGAAGGGTCTTCCATCTCCAAAGGCGAGTCGCTCGCTGACACGGTGCGGGTCATCGGTGGCTATGCCGATGCCATGGTCATCCGCCATCCCAAGGAAGGCTCGGCCCGCCTCGCTTCCCAGTTCTCGCCAGTGCCAGTGATCAACGCCGGAGATGGTGCGGGACATCATCCCACCCAGACCCTTCTGGACCTTTACACCATTAAGAAAGAAAGCCACCTGGAGAACCTGAGCATTGCCCTTGTGGGCGATCTGAAATACGGCCGCACGGTTCACTCTCTGGCTTACGCCCTCTCTCTCTTCGGGGCCGATATTACCCTCGTCTCTCCCGCCAGCCTGAGAATGCCAGATTCCATAAAATCGGATCTGTCCAGCAAAGGGACTTGCGTTCGCGAAACCTGCGACCTGGGAGCAGTGGTAAACAATGTGGATGTGCTTTACATGACCCGCATTCAGCGCGAGAGGTTCCCGGACCCGGTAGAGTATAAGAAAGTGGCCAGATCCTACAGAATCACCCCCGAGTTCATGGCCGGGGCAAGAGAGGGGCTTATTGTCATGCATCCTCTGCCGCGGGTGGACGAGATTGCCCCATCTGTGGATGAGACTCAGCATGCTCGCTACTTCCAGCAGTCCTTTTACGGCGTTCCGGTTCGCATGGCTCTTCTTAAAATGCTCATCGGCGGAGGTTGCTAAAATGCCAGAGACTAAAGACGCGCCAAAGGTCTTGCGGGTTAAGCCCATCAACAATGGAACGGTGATCGACCACATCGCCGGAGGCCAGGCGCTTAACGTCCTCAAGATCCTGGGAATAGCCGGCACCACAGACGCCACGGTCTCCGTGGTCATGAACGTGGATAGCAGGAAGCTCGGCAAGAAAGACATCGTTAAGGTCGAGGACCGAGAGCTATTCGAAGAGGAGGTCAACAGGATCGCCCTGATTGCTCCGGCCGCATCCATCAACATCATCCGGGACGGAAAAGTAATCGAAAAGAGATCCGTAGATCTGCCGGATGAGATCGTGGGAGTGGTGCGCTGTCAGAATCCCAACTGCATCTCCAATACCCTCGAACCCATAAAATCCAGGATGCTCGTAAAGACTAAAAACCCGGTATTGCTGCGCTGCCTCTATTGCGAGCAGCTTCTCACCGACAGAATCGCCGAATACTTGATCTGAGCGAATGCGAAAGTATAAATCAGGTTTGAGGCATGTCTTGCCCCGGATTAGGTTAAGTTCATTCAAAATTAGGATGGAGTAAAAGATGACTGTGAAGAATGGCGATTTCATCAGAATTGATTACACTGAGAGCGTTGACGGGCAGGCAATTGCTGCCACGGATAAGGACGTTGCTACAGAAAAGGGAATATTTGACGAAGAGATCCAGTACGGGCCACACCTCATAGTGATCGGCGCCGGCCAGCTTGTGAAGGGCTTCGAAGAGGATATGATAGGAAAAGAGGTCGGATACAGCGGCAAGGTGGAGATACCAGCCGAGAAGGCCTTCGGACTGCGCGATCCCAAGAAGGTCGAGATCGTCCCCTTAAACAAGTTCAAGGATAAAAAACCAGTTGTCGGAATGCGCGTAGGCGTTGAGAATAAGGTGGGAACCGTCACCAGAATAATCGGCCGAAAGGTTAGCGTGGATTATAACCACCCTCTGGTCGACAAGACCATTGTCTACGAATACAAGATAGTCGAATCCGTCGAAGATCAGCTGGAGAAGCTCAAGGCCCTCATCAAGACATTTTCCCGCATGGACCTGCAAGCCGAGATCAAGGATGATGTCGCTGTGATTACCGTTCCCTGGGAGCTTTCCTATTACAAGGAGTGGCTCATGATCAGGCGCGGCTTGGCTGAGATGATCATCCAGCACCTGGGGCTAAAAGAGGTCGACTACGTCGAGAAGCACACAGGTGAGCGCGTCACATCGCAGCTAATCTCGCCGCCGGGAAAGGAGCCGAAAGCAGAGGCAGAGGCAACTGAGCCGGCAGAGCCCACGTCTGAGGATAAGACGGAAGCTTGAAGACATTAATTTTTTTATAAAAATTTGCGCTTAAGGAATTGTGAAAAATACGTGAAATGCTGCCACCAGTGTCTATTTCCGGCGGCAGGGTTTGAGCGTTTCTTTTTCAGACTATTCTTCAGAAGAAGTATCCGCCGTGGGTAGTCCAGGACCAGCTGCCGGAATAGTAGTAGCTAGCACCGCCCCATCCATAGAGATTGGTTGCATACCAGGGATCATAGACTACGGGATCATAGTAGTAGGCATATGTCGGGTAGACGACGGGTGCGGTATAGTAAGTCGGATAGGTGTAGGTGTAAGTCGGATACCAGTAGGAATATTGGTAGGTTGGATAACTCCAGCTGTAGATATGCGAAACACCGCCGGGATTCAGCCAGTCATAATACCTTGTATTGCCGAAATCATGGTGATCGCCATGACCATCGGGACCGCTGTGTCCTCCGAAACCGTCCGGTCCACCATCATAAGGTGCAGACTGGAAATCATCTATACCATTCGCGGCGCCCACTATAGCCAGCATTCCCAGCGCCATTATTGACAACATCAGCTTTATTGAGTAAATTGAGATTCCTCCGAATACCCTGTTTATTAGCTTAATATTAAAAGGTGATTTTTATGTAGATATCACCTAATGTCTACATGAACCCTCTATACGTCTGCGCATAAATAAAACACCGATTTTGCCGCCCAGATTGATGCCAGCGAAAAAAGGAAAACAAAATCGCCAGCATTAGCCAGACAGCAGTTCTGCAAACAGTTTTCAGAAGCTGGCCATCTCTACACTTTGGTTTATAAGAGATGACTGGTTTGTGAGTTGCATCTGGTTCATGAGCGGTGATTGGTTTTCGGCAAGTGAGAGATTAGCCGGGATAGTAGCGAGATGTTTGGCTGGGAGAGATAGATTGGCAGGGCTCGAGGGCGCAGCCTGCTCAGTCTCCTCTTTGGGCACCTCAACATGCAGGGTGTAGAGCAGATCTCTGATGATCTCCCAGGGGAAGGTTGATATTACGCGACAGTCGATCCTTCCGCGAGAGACTCCATCCTCGTAAACCCTTGCATCTGGAGAATAGCAGGCCGCGACGATCAGATCGCCCTCCTGATATTGCCCCTGGCCCAGGAATTGCCTTTCAAATCTAAAATTGCCGAGCACCGCCGGCTTTCCATCTATTGATGGCTGGTAGAGGTTGGGCTTGTCCGCGCCGGCGCTTATCAGGGCGCTGTAGACAATATACTCGTTAGCAGTGATATTGGCGACCATCGGCTCATCATAGCGGGTCAGTATCAGCCAGGCAAAATGATCGGCACTATCTATGGTAAGGTTGTATCGGTCATATTTCACACCGATCGACGTGGTACCATGAGTAGGCGCCTCAACAATGACTTTGTACTCCTTTGTGGTATTCATGTTAAAAGAGACATTGTACGGCCCAACCGGCCCGGATTCAAAATAGGCAAGAGAAGGTGCTACAAGTGATAATAAGCCCAGCACCAGGATCAAGATCAATTCCGCGCGCATTGCTATTGATGCTTATTTCCATCCATTTCATTCTTTTGGTCTTCTGGGAGAAAGTCCGGTCTCATTTTCTTAAAGCTATGTGACGCTCTATGAGCCCTGTGACGCTCATTCTGCTGGCGCGGGCTTCTCCGGCGACAGGATCTCACGGGCAGCCTGGTGGCTGTCAGTTTGAGCAAAAATGCAAGGCCAATATCCATGGGCATGCGCGAGGGCTTTCTGCCTCGGACAAAATCCAAAAATGAAAGAAAGCCCGCAAGCTATTCGCTATCGGGACTTCCCATCCATGGCCACTGGTGATTTTAGAAGAGCTGCGGCTGATCCTGGGGGTCAATGATATGCCAGAGATTGTCCTCGCGTCCGTTTCCGGAGAGATCCCCAGGTTCCTTGTCCAGAGAATAAAGGTAGAGCGGCCAGCCCTTGTATGTGGTCTGCCTGGATCCATCGGTTCTGGTTATGGTGCCAAAGTCGACGGATCTCAGGCTGTCGGGCAAAGTCAATGTCTGGGTGTAGAAGGGAGGCCACTTGGAAGCGCAATCGTCGTAGCAGGTGCTGGCTCCGCCTGCGTTGCCGTCGTTCGAGAAGTAATAGAGAGCAAAACCACTCTGGTTTGCCAGATAGTATCCCAGAAACTTGTCGCTCGTTACGTTTACGCTGTAGGAGCTCTCAGCCAGAGCCGGAATCGAAAGAATCAATGCCGCGAGGAATAAGAGCATAAGTTTATGGCTTCTTGACATGTTTTTCACCGCCTGCTTCTTATCGCCATGATAATTAAGGATTTGCTATTGGATAGAGCGATAAAAAGTGTCAGGGATTTCGCGGTCTGAAAACCATATCTCATTATCAGGGCTGATCTTTTTCGCCCAGCGGCATTCCGGATAGTGATATTTATTGGATTTCGTTGAGCCAACGTACTTTTTGTCGCTCACTTTATCTGGAACAGATGGCCACCACTCAGCCGGGTCAAATTCGTTGTCCTTTGCGTCTTCCACCTTAGCATGGCCTGCATCCACAAGCATGCGGTTAAAGACAGTTCCCGCAGTGCTGTCGGAATTGGCCAGAATGACGACACAGACCTACAGTCTATATACTTCCTGGGACCATCAGATCTTATGCGGAATGAAACCTATGAGCTTTTTTAACTTCGATTATCTTGATTTCAATCCCTCAGCAACATATTTCCGTGATCGAGATATTCTGAAGCACACCGTCTCAACTATTCGTTCAATTCCGGCATGCACTCGACCCTGTTTTTTAGGTATCTTCAGGAAGGTCCAGCTTTGTTGAGATCTCCATCGCCTGCCCGTATGCCCGCATTGCTTTCCTGCAATTATCAGTCCGATCTTCTGCTTCGGCCAAAGTTTTATAAGCAGATCCGAGAAGGGTGGTTTATCGAGCGCGAATCTATGCCCTATCATAACTCTTCTATACTTTGCAGCATAACATTTGTTCATGATTGTAGCTGATTTTTCCATGATCCCAATGGGGTCGGGGACCAGTGGGTCCACCTATGTAAGAGCTGTCCATGATCTCTTGAGAGAATTGAATGTCAAGTTCATTCCTGGACCGATGTCAACTGCTGTAGAGACCGAGAGCTTCGAGCAGCTTTTCGAGATAATAGAGAAAGCAAACCAGCGGCTGGGAGAGAATGGCATCCAGAGGATAATCACCTCCATAAGGATAGATTACCGTCTGGACAAGGAAATAACAATTGAGTCAAAGCTGGGAGCGATAGGCAAATGACCGGCCTATCTCGCAGGTTCTGTCCATTCGTGACCGGGAGAGAATGCCTAAGGAAAGACTGCATGGCCTAGAGTAGCGCGGAATGCAGCCTCATCCCGCGATCTGATGAGAAGAGCCCAACTCCATTTGAGCAGAGGCTAAGAGATGCAGCGCCTCTGATGTACCGATCGCTTCTGGACCTGGTCAGGATCATGGAGGATACATCGAAAGTCTGCAGCAAATGCGGGCCAGATCTTTGGAATTATGCCCAGGAGGTAAGATCAAGCCTTCTCGATGAGCTGATCAAATCTGAGCTGGCCGAGGCGGGAATTAAAGCGGTCGATCCATAGCGTATCTTTGGTCCTGCACCATTTTTTCTATGAATTGCCGGCAATGGATAATTTGATAACGAATGAAGATGCATAATTTGTGAATGCGCAGTTTTCTCACCGCATAATTGCCAGTCCTCCGCCACTAATCGCAATAGATGCATTCGGATTATGATTGGCAGAAAACTGGCCGCCGGGAGGAAGAAAAAATGAGAGAAGCTATGCGAATTTCATTTATGTTAATGGTCCTGCTGATGATAATGCTGGCAGGTGCATCAGGCGCATCAGGTGATGCAGGTGCAAAGGTGCAGAAGACAATCGCCAGCTCTGAAAACCAGAGCTTTTCGGCCCTGGACGAGGTTCCGCAGTTTCTGGAAGAGCTCAAGACCGCAGGATTTTCCCTTCACGAGGGCAAGATCGAATACATCGATCTGGTTAAGCAATGCTGCGAAGGAATGGTAGCAGACACTCTGGCCAACAACCCCTGGCCCAATGCCTACCTGACCCTGAAGAATATGACGCCGGAAAGCTATCCGAAACTCTCCTACCCCCCATGGATCTGGCAGCTGGGAGAGGATGAGGCCATCGTTCTGGTCGGACAGACTCCACCACCCGTAGCTTATTTCAGCTATCAGACCTTCATGGTCAGTCCGCCTTACGACGGCAATGCGACTCCGCCTCCCTTCCCAGGTATTGAGCCGCGCATGGGAATCGCTCTGGGCGATACAGTCAACATCGCTACCATCAATACCACTAACGCCGAGCCGTTCTATAGCCCTATCGTCTACATCATCACCGGAAACCTCGAAGCGGAACGGCGTGTCCGTGACGCTGCCCTTGCCGCTGGCTATCCTGATTCGATCATCAACGTCGAGGACATATCGCCTGTGATTGCGCCTTTGGGGCTAGGTCCGTCTGGATCGGCCTTCTACCTGGCACAGCGAAACGCCATGCCGGCAAACCAGTCTGCTCTGGAGGACTACATCAAGTATCCACCCTACAGAGTCTTCCGGGTGACTCCAAATGCCCACCTGGCTGCTAATCCTGAGCCGGTTCCAGTGCTGCGGGTGCGCGGCACAGGACGCACGGAGATGGATCTGTATCCGGCATTGAAGAGGCTTCGCAAGGCCATCTTAAAGGAGAACTCCGGGGCGCACAAAGAACTGGACACCCATGTCTGGTGGCTGCCCGAGAGGGAGATAATGCTGGAGAAGCCTTACGTAGGACTTCAACGGGGCCAGTTCATGATGGGAGCGACCCGGGACACAAACTATCTCGCAACTTATCCGAATTTCAAGCTTCGCAATGGCACAAACGAGTTTGTGATTGTGTACGGAGTCAATCACCAGAAGACCGGAAAGGCCACTTATGCGAGCTTCAGCCTTTATGCCGATAAGGACAAGTGGTTTGGTGTGGGCACGACGCTGAGCAATCAGTTCAACGGCAGCGCTCAAAAATACCTGGGGCCGGACGATCCAGATGCTGATAAGCTCTACGCCTTCAAGGTGGCGAGGGACTGCAAAGGAGAGGCCTACTGCATGCAGCCCTCCGGTCCGGAGTCATTCACAGACCCATGGGGCGTGCCCTACAGCTGCCCGGATCTGAATATGGATGAAGATGAGATGTTCCTGATCTTCCGAAACTACATGGAGCCAGAAACGAACGTCTCTCCTGACGACAATGAGCTGCTATACGACCAGGCTATCTACTTCGGGCCGTATTTCGAGCCGTGAGCCAGATGATGCTGAAAACTTGGGAGGCCAATCTCGAATAAATCAAATCAATCGGGCCGCTCCCAATCTCCCATCATTTTCCTGGGGAATGGCTTTTTTAATTTTTTTGCATTTCTGATAGACTGTGCATTTGCTCAAACAACTGCAGGGTCACTAAATGCACCGGTTCCAGGAATACAATGCAAAGAGTGCAGGGCATTTTTTAGATAAGAACGATAAGGCTAGCGCGGAATGGAGGCTTGAGGGAGATCTGGATGCCTTTGAGAATTCAATATACGCTGCAACAATGCAGCAGTGAGATAAATGGGGGGCATTTTCTTCTGCCCCACCATTTCGCCAGATCTCGCCGCTTGCTCCGGATATGAGCAGAAATGATTCTCAAAATGGATCCCAAAAGCCTTTTAGAGTTATTCTCCAATATTCTGCAACTATGACCGAAAGACACTATCTATTTTTGCTGGCGCTGATGCTTCTCAGCCTCGGCCTCCTCATCGCTCCCGCTCCAGCGGCAGCCCCAGATGATTACTGGTCTCCTTGGGTGACAATGACCTCGACCGATTCTGCGACCATTAACTGGCGCGGCGAGGAGAATGGATCAGGCTCGATAGATTATGCCACGACAAGCTACTTCGATGAGCATCAAAGCTATGAGAAAGCGGTAGAAGCCACGGATCTGGCGACATACCAGCACGTTCGGCTGAGCGGTCTTGAGCCAAATACCTCCTACACCTACCGGGTAACTCCTTCCGGCGGAGCTGAGCCATTTGCCAACCGCACCTTCCGAACGATGCCGGATAGCGGACCGTTCACATTCATCGTATTCAGCGATCCTCAGAAGGGCAGCGAGTATGAGGAAAAACAGCGGTTCAAGTACGTGGCAGACGCCATCGAAAAGGAGCCGGATATACTATTCATACTGATTGGAGGGGACTATAATGGGCATGATAGCGATGGGTTGTGGAGCCAATTCTTCCAGGTTGCGGACGGAATGCTCGCCAAAGATGCCATCTTCCCAACAATCGGAAACCACGAGTACCATAACTCCAGCGGTGGAGACAATCCGCCAACCGAGGCAAACCACTTCCACTGGTCGTTCGATATCCCCCTGAACTATTCCTTTGACTGCTCAGGGGTCCGCTTCATCGTCCTCAACACCCCGGACCCAAATAATGCCAACGGCGACGATCCGCATACCTCTCTGGCCCTTGCCAAGAGCCAGGAGTCCTGGCTCAAAGGACATCTGGGCAATGATACTCTGATGGGTGTATTCACCATTCACCACCACCCCATCTGGGATTACTATAATTCCACCAGCAATCCCGATCTAGATCCCTGGGAGAGCCTCTATCACGCCTACAACATCAGCGCCAACTTTGCAGGCCATACCCACAACTATCAGAGATACTCAATCAAAGGCATTCCCTATTTCATCGTCGGCAATGCTGGAGGCAGGTGCGCCGACCTGACCGGCGATAGCGCTCCGGCGGGCTACATCTTCGGCATGAACAAGACGCTGGGATATCTCAAGGTGGCTGTAGACCCGGCCAAAAATACTGCAACTGCCGAGGAATGGATTGTAGCTACCGTAAAGGAGGATGACTCCAAAGAAAAACCGGATGTATTCAAGGCTCCGAAAATGATTGACAGCATTACCTTTTCACTCAAGAAGCAATCAACGGTGTAATGCGGATAGCAATCATTTTTTTTGGCCAGATTGCTTATGCCAGAGCATCCCTGTCTATTTCCGTCCCAGGTAGAGCCGGCATACCTCAGGATTGTCCAGCAGGCTTTTAGCGGGCCCTTCCAGCCGGTTCTTGCCCATCTCCATGACATAGCCCCGGTCGCTGATGGCCAGAGCCCTGCGGGCATTCTGCTCGACCATGAGAATTGTCACGCCCCGCCTGTTGATCTCCTGGATCTCTGAGAAGAGCTGGCCCATGATCTTGGGGGAGAGCGCAGCAGAAGGCTCGTCCAAAAGCAGCATGGACGGGCCTATGATCATTGCTCTGCCCACCGCCAGCATCTTCTGCTCGCCGCCGCTGAGGGTTGCTGCCCTCTGATCCATGCGGGTTTTCAGCGCTGGAAAGAGCTCCAGGACCAGGGATATTCGCTCCTCAATTCCGCTCGAAAGGGCAATGGCCCCCATCTCCAGGTTCTCTTTCACAGTCAGCGCGGCAAATACGTTCCTCTCCTGGGGAACATAGGAAAGGCCTCTCTTTACGAGCTGGTCAGGCCTCAGTCCGGTGATCTCCTGTCCCAAGAACTGGATCCTTCCGCCTCGCATTTTGGTCAGTCCGAAGATGGATTTCATGAGGGTAGACTTTCCGCAGCCGTTCGGCCCGATTATGGTCACAATCTCTCCTTCATCAACCCGTAGAGAGACCTCGCTGATGATGTTCTCGTCTGTATAGCCGGCAGTGATTGATTCAAGGCTGAGCATCAGATCCCACACCCAGGTAAGCCTCAAAGACTCGCGAATCGGAGATGACTTTATCAGGCTGGCCGCTTGCCAGTATCGCGCCCTTGTTCAGGACATACAGCTCATCAGAGAGAGCAAGCACATAGGGAATGGCATGCTCTATTATCATTATCGTGAGCCCGTTTTTCCGAAGCAGCTTGATCTTCTCAATGAGCCTCTCGGATAGCGCCGGATTGACTCCGGCGAAAGGCTCGTCGAGCAGCAGCAGCCTGGGATCGGCCATCAGGGCGCGGGCCATCTCCAGCATCTTCTTCTGGCCGCCGGACATCGATCCGGCGTACTCGTCCTTCATGCGCAAGAGGTCAAAGAACTTCAAGAAATCCTCTGCTTTCTTCTCGATGGCCCTCTCATCCGCCAAGACCTTGCTGCGGCGGACGATTGGGGCATAGATCATCTCTCCGAGCTGATTCTGGCTGCCGAGCATCATATTTTCGAGAACAGTCATCCTCATCAGAGCCCGAGGAATCTGAAAGGTGCGAATCAGGCCCAATCTGGCGATCCTATATGCCGGAAGGCCCACTATCTCCTTTCCGGAAAATACTATGCTCCCCGCGTCAGGCCTGGCAAACCCGGATATCAGATCGAAGAGCGTGCTTTTACCGGCGCCATTCGGACCGATGAGGCCCACGATCGTTCCCTCCGTCACCGAGAGGCTACAGTTGTTTACTGCCTTGAGCCCGCCGAAAACTTTTCTGACCCCTTCGATCCTGAGGATCTCATTTGCCAACCGCCAATTCCTCCTTTCTGCCAAACAATCCCTGAGGCCGGAACATCATGAGCACAATCAGGATCAAGCCGATGATCACCATTCTAAGTGCGCCGGTTGCCGAGGGGCTCAGGGAGATGTACCCCTCCAAGAATCGAGTGGTGCTGAAAAACCCCCAGAGTAATAACGATCCGGCAATCGTGCCCCTATTGCTGCCGCTGCCTCCCAGGATGACCATTATCCAGGCATAAAACGTCTCGATGGGCTGAAAATTGTTTGGATTGATGTACTGCAGATAAAAGGCAAGCAGCGATCCGGCGAGAGCGGCAATGGCTGAGCCCAGGGCCAGAGACTGGACCTTATAGGAGAATGCATTCTTTCCCAGAGAAACCGAAACCGCCTCATCATCTCTCACAGACTTTAGGACCCGGCCCCAGGGCGATTTGGCCAGGATCTCGATAAGGGCATAAACCAGCAGCAGAACGACGATCACAATTCCTGCAAGAATGAGGTTGTAGTCCCCATGAGCTACCAGCTCTTCCATAGGCCTGGGGTACCCGTAGAGCCCGAAGGACCCCCTGGTCAGAGATGACCAGTTTAGCAGGATGAATCTGACGATCTCAGAGAAGCCGATGGTCACTATTGCCAGATAATCCTCGCGCAACCTGAGGGTAGCCACTCCCAGGAATGCTCCGCAGGCCCCGGCCATGATCATTCCCGCCAGGACGGCAAGAATGAGCGGCACCCCGTTCATGCTCAGAAGGACGGTGGCATAGGCGCCGATGGCCATGAATGCCACATGGCCGAAGTTGAGCAGCCCTGCATAGCCCCACTGTAAATTTAGGCCGAGAGCGAATATGGCATAAATTCCTGCGGTTAGAATTATTGATACCAGGTAATCCTGCATTTTAGTTCCCACCCATTAGGCCCCTGGGCCTGAAGAAGAGAACGGCAATCATAATGGCGAAGCTGACTGCGATCTTGTATTCCGCGGGAAGAAATGCAGTGGAGATCTCCTGGGCGAGACCGATGATCATCCCTCCGGCCATTGCCCCGTAGGCATTGCCGATGCCGCCCAGTATCGCCGCCGCGAACATGGGCAGAATTAAGGACCAGCCCATGTTTGGATTGAGGTGGGTTATGAGACCGAGCATTATTCCTGCAAGAGCGGCCAGGCCCATGCTCACCATCCAGGTGTATCTTATGACCAGATCCACATTGATTCCGGTAATCCTCGCCAGGTTGGGGTTGTCTGCCAGTGCTCTCATGCTCTTTCCAAGGGCCGTCCGGCTCAGGATAGTATGGACCCCAATCATGCTGACGAAAGCAATCAGCACCACCCCAATCTGAAAATAGGTAAGGAGAATTCCCGCTAAATTGATGCTCTCCATCACAGGGACGGGAAATCTCAGTGCATCCGGCCGGAAGAATATGATCAAAGCATTTCTCATGGCGATGGATACTCCAATTGACAGAATCATAATGGCGGTCCGGCTGGCTCCGCTGCTCCTCATTCTCTTCCAGATTCCAGCATCCAGTAGGACGGCAAATGCGGCAGTGGCAAGAACGGCCAGAACACATGCCAGAGGAAAGCCGAGGTTTAAAGATGCTGCAAAAAAGAGAGCCAAATAAGCGCCGAGAGTAAGAAAATCGCCATGGGCAAAATTAGCAAAATTCATAATTCGATATGCCATGGACAATCCAATAGCTGCCAGAGCAATAATGCATCCGTATACTATTCCATTGGCTACCAGCTGTCCGATCATGTTGTTCAATCAAAAAGTGATCCTCTTATTGCAGCTATTTTTATCTTTCCCTAAGGCGTTCTGCATCAAAGAGTCCGGAACATAATCATGAGGATTTTCCTTTTGCGATACTTATTTATTCATTCTGTCCACCCCCCTGAGATCAGGATGGTTTTATGAGGCTAGGATCTTGTATTGTAATCTCGGCCCTCATTCTCGCTGTATTACTATCAGGATGCACCGAGAAGGCTGAAGATAAGGAAAAGGCAGTAACAGAAGGGGCAGCATTAGCTGCAAATGCCAGCACAGAGAGTGCAGCCGCAACCGCGCTGGCTCAAGGGAGCGTCAAGATCGGTGTGCTGCAATCATTGACCGGAGATCTGGGCGCCTACGGCGGACCGATGAGCGATGCCATGAAGATTGCCGCTAAGCAGATAAACGAAAACGGCGGGCTGCTCGGAAAGAAGCTGGAGCTTCTGATTGAGGATGACCAGACCAACAATGTGGCTGCCGTTGATGCCGCCAACAAGCTGGTCAAGGTGGACAGAGTTCCTGCCATCGTGGGCGATACCGGAAGCGGGCAGAGCATGTCTGTAATCGATATCATTACCGGAAATGGCGTGCTTCAGATATCTTCGTCCAACACCGGCACGGAGTTTACCACTTACAATGATAGCGACCTGTACTTCCGGACTGCGCCCTCTGATACCCTGCAGGGCTCTGCAATGGCCAATCTGGCCAAGCAACGGGGCTACAAGACGGTATCAACCATTGTCATCAACAACCCCTACGGAGTGGGCTTCGAGGAGGTCTTTGTGAAGGCCTTTGAGGCCAATGGCGGAAAGGTTCTGGAGAAGATAAGATATGATCCGTCCCAGAGCATCTTTGATTCCGAGGTTCAGAAGATCGCGGCCAGCAAGCCTGATTTCGTGATGATGGTCTCCTATCCAGAGACAGGCAGCCTCATCCTCAGGACGGCCTATGAGAAAGGAGCATTGACCGGCACAACCTGGCTGCTCTCCGAAGGCCTGAAGTCAGACAATCTGGCTGAGCTTGCCGGAAAGAATGCCGCCGGCGGATACATCGTAGCCGGACTGCAGGGACTGGCTCCGGATGAGAATGCAGGCGGAAAGGCGTATGACGCATTCCGGGCTCTTTACAAGGCAGAGTACGGCAAGGAGCCGGGCATTTACTGCACCAACAGCTATGATGCCCTTGCAGTAGTGGCGCTGGCCATCGAGCAGGCAAAGACCGCAACCGGAAGGTCCATAGCAGACAACCTGAGATCGGTTGCCAATCCTCCTGGAGTAGAGGTATCCGATCTGAAAGAGGCCCTGAACCTGGTGAGGGAAGGCAAGGATATCAACTACCAGGGCACATCTGGCGACATAACCTTCGATGAGAATGGAGATGTCAGCGGATCTTATACCGTCTGGACAATCGGCCAGAACGGAAGCATAGTCCAGGGCGAAAGGGTCGCAGCTTGAAACGGTTATAGCTTCCATCTTCTATTTTTTTGGCTTTTATCTAATTGGTTTGCAGTTCTTAGTCTCTCAACCCGAGTTTACCCTCGCTGCACAAGCCGATCAATCTCTGCATCCTTCATGATAGAGAGGGTCTGCAAAGATGCTCTGCCCGACAGCCCCTCCCGCAATCATGTGAGCGATGTGGTACCAGTCACAATCGGCGAGGTGCGCCACTGGTCTATATACTAGTCAAATATTGATCGATCTGGCTAGATCCTTGTGTTCGCATATTGGATAAGTCACAGATCTGTAATTATTGTCATTATAACTAGGTAGTGATAATAAAAAAGAGATCAATCTATCTAGAAATTATGTAAGTATAGCAATAGAATAGCTGTCTTTAGGGAAAATGATTGAATTAAACGAATTGAATTAAAGTACTATCGGAGGAATTTCGCTATGAAGCTACCAAAGCAAGCAAACCAGTCATTAGAACAATAAGAACTGCAAGAATCGAGGATGGAATTAGTCAGTCTTAACTTTACGATTTATGCAATATTATACCAAATTCAGCATTAAAGGCTGCCTGCCTTGTTGCATGCAGTTTGGTTAAATAGAGGTCCAAACTGGTCGGGTATAATGCATAGAAAGCAGCTGGTTTCGCTGTAAGCTATCCATATACCCACTTTTTATGCAGAATAAGTTATGGACGCCACATGGCAGCCTAAGGTCAAATAAAAAAAGAGGATGTTGCTATGAGATTACCAAAACAAGCAAGACCTGTTATTCGAAGTGTAGATATAGTGAGTCAATTCGAGCTAAGTATGAGTCCATCCCAGTGCCCTCCTGGAATAAGCGGAGAAATTGGGAGATGTTTTTTCGACGATTCAGGACCGACAAATGGATACAATTGTGTTGCTTGTTGTGCAATAAGGCATGCAGTATCATGGTATGGTCCTAATACAGGAGCAATTAATTGCAGTCATTAATATATCAATTAGTGAGCTCCAATTAAAGTTACAAAAGAAATTTAGGTGAGCATGGCAGCGATCCATATTTCCCGAGGGCTCGCGCACCTGAGTACAGTATGGAACGTGAACAGGCTTATCTTCTGAGTTCGGAAAGGGTTCAGGAGTCTCCCTGTTGCTCTGGCCGCCATGCTCGAATCCAAAGCCCGGATTCGAACCGGTAGCATGCCTTCCCAGATAAAATTGAAGGCAGTGCTTTGGTTAAATTGCACAACATATAGCTTTGCGACCAGATTTCGCCCGAGAATAGTGGAGCGCTGCGGAGTTATTAGTAGCTGCGAGCTGAACACCTCGTTGCCTTGGTGCTTACACACCAGCTCTATTAAACTCGTCTTTTACGAGTACTCTAAGCGGTCTCTTTTCAGGAAAGGTTTCGGGCTTAGATGCTTTCAGCCCTTATCCAAGAGCACGTAGCTGCTCGGCATGCCTTGCCAGACAGCCGATAGACCAGAGGTGCCGTTCGCTTGTTCCTCTCGTACTAAAGCTAACTTCCCCTCAGACCGCAAAACACCCCTAACAGATAGTAACCGACCTGTCTCACGACGGTCTAAACCCAGCTCACGATCTCCTTTAATAGGCGAACAACCTCACCCTTGGCCGCTGCTGCACGGCCAGGATGGAAAGAACCGACATC